>Ga0308157_10000125_pt1 | contig 316898 bp, 275 predicted proteins | sample PhyBR1_FD_201035 | JGI IMG/M metagenome (GOLD analysis project Ga0308157, IMG submission 201035) | Phyllosphere microbial communities from UC Gill Tract Community Farm, Albany, California, United States - DLSLB.R1 | ecosystem: Host-associated > Plants > Phyllosphere > Unclassified | place... | reverse complement strand
ACTTCTCTGCAATTGACTCTGCTCCAGAAGAAAAAGAAAGAGGTATTACTATCAATACAGCTCACATCGAATACGAAACTGAAAAAAGACACTATGCTCACGTTGACTGTCCAGGTCACGCGGATTACGTAAAGAACATGGTAACTGGTGCTGCTCAGATGGACGGAGCTATCGTGGTATGTGCTGCGACTGACGGACCAATGCCTCAAACAAGAGAACACATTCTACTTTGCCGTCAGGTAAACGTACCAAGAATCGTTGTTTTCATGAATAAAGTTGACATGGTAGATGATGCTGAGTTACTAGAGCTTGTTGAAATGGAGCTTAGAGACTTATTATCTACTTATGAATTTGATGGTGATAACTCTCCTGTAATCCAAGGTTCTGCTCTTGGTGCACTTACTGCTGCTACTGAAGGTAACTCTGATGATAAGTGGTTTAAGTCTGTTGAGCAGTTAATGGATGCTGTTGATGAGTGGATCGAAGAGCCAATCAGAGATACAGATAAGCCATTCTTGATGCCAATCGAAGATGTATTCTCTATTACTGGTAGAGGTACTGTAGCAACTGGTAGAATCGAAGCTGGTATCATCAACACTGGTGATCCTGTAGATATCGTAGGTATGGGTGATGAAAAATTAACTTCTACAATTACAGGAGTTGAGATGTTCAGAAAAATCCTAGACAGAGGAGAAGCTGGTGATAACGTGGGTCTATTGTTGAGAGGTATTGAAAAAACTGACATCAAGAGAGGTATGGTAATCGCTAAGAAAGACTCTGTGAAGCCACACAAAAAATTCAAAGCATCAGTTTATATCCTTTCTAAAGAAGAAGGTGGACGTCACACTCCATTCCACAACAAATACCGTCCTCAGTTCTACGTAAGAACTACTGACGTTACAGGTGAGATCTTCTTACCAGAAGGTGTAGAAATGGTAATGCCTGGTGATAACTTAGAGATCACTGTAGAATTGTTACAGCCAATCGCTCTTAACGAGGGTCTTAGATTCGCGATCAGAGAAGGAGGTAGAACAGTTGGTTCAGGTCAGGTTACTGAAATCTTAGACTAATCATCTATTACAATATAAAGCTTCCGTAAGGAACTTCTTTACGGAAGCTTTTTTTAACTACGGGCATCGTCCAATGGTAGGATACCGGTCTCCAAAACCGTTGATCAGGGTTCGAATCCTTGTGCCCGTGCAAATAACAATTATGAGTTCATTTATCGATTTTTTAAAAGGTTCTTATAACGAATTCAGACATAAAGTTGAATGGCCAAAATGGTCTGATCTGCAGTCTTCTACAATTGTAGTAACGATTGCAACAGTAATTCTGGCGTTATTTACCTTTGGTGTTGATGAGTTGTTTTCTAAAGCAATCAGCAACATAATAGGAATGCTTATCAACTTGTTCAATTAATAATAAAACTATTTTCCCATAATGAGCGAATTGAAATGGTATGTGCTGAAAGCAATCAGCGGACAGGAAAATAAAGTGAAAAACTATATTGAGACAGAAATCAAACGTTTAGGGTTTGAGCAGTACGTTACTCAAGTGGTTATTCCTATGGAAAAGGTTATTCAGATCAGAAACGGTAAAAAAGTTCCTAAAGAAAGACCTTACTATCCTGGATACCTGATGATTGAAGCTGATCTGATGGGAGAAATTCCTCACGTTATTAAAAACATTCCGGGAGTTATTTCCTTCTTAAGTTTAACAAAAGGCGGAGACCCTGTTCCGATGAGAAAATCTGAAGTGAACAGAATGCTTGGAAGAATGGATGAACTTTCAGAATTTGCCAGCGATGTTGAAATTCCTTATGTAGTGGGTGAAAACGTTAAAGTAATTGACGGACCATTCAATGGATTTAACGGAACCGTTGAAAAAATTCTTGAAGATAAAAAGAAAATTGAAGTTTCAGTTTTGATCTTCGGAAGAAAAACACCAATGGAACTTAGCTACATGCAGGTTGAAAAGGTATAAATCATACTTAAAAATATTTTAAAAACCACTTATTAAACAATAAGTGGTTTTTTATTTTAAAAATTATATAAAAATAAGAATATCAATTTGCTATTTCAAAAATATTTTATAATTTTGCAGTCCGAAAAGTAGGCTTATCTAATGTGAGAATGATAACCTGCTGAATAATAATGCTTCCAAACTCATTAATTATTCAAATTTAAAAAACAAACAATGGCTAAAAAAGTCTTTAAAATGGTAAAGCTTCAGGTGAAAGGTGGCGCAGCTAACCCTTCTCCACCAGTAGGTCCAGCATTGGGTTCTGCAGGTGTGAACATCATGGAGTTTTGTAAGCAATTTAACGGAAGAACTCAAGATAAGCCGGGACAAGTTTTACCTGTGGTAATCACAGTATACGAAGACAAATCTTTTGAATTCGTAATTAAAACTCCTCCTGCAGCAATCCAGTTAATGGATGCGGCTAAAATCAAGGGTGGTTCCGGAGAACCAAACAGAAACAAAGTAGGTTCTGTATCTTGGGATCAGGTGAAGAAAATCGCTGAAGATAAAATGACCGACCTTAACTGCTTTACAATGGATTCTGCAGTTTCTATGGTTGCAGGTACTGCTAGATCTATGGGATTAAGAGTAACAGGAACTAAACCAACTTTTAACGCTTAATACTTAAAGAAATGGCAAAATTGACTAAAAAGCAAAAGGAAGCTTTAAGCAAAGTAGAAAAAGGAAGAATCTATAACCTTGAAGAAGGTTCAGCTCTTGTAAAAGAAGTGAACACTGCAAAGTTTGATGCTTCTGTAGATATCGCTGTAAGATTGGGTGTAGATCCAAGAAAAGCAAACCAAATGGTAAGAGGTGTAGTATCTCTTCCTCACGGAACCGGTAAGGACGTTAAAGTTTTGGCTTTGGTAACTCCGGATAAAGAAGCTGAAGCTAAAGAAGCTGGTGCTGATTATGTAGGTCTTGATGAATATTTACAAAAAATCAAAGAAGGTTGGACAGATGTTGACGTTATCGTTACAATGCCGGCTGTAATGGGTAAATTAGGACCATTAGGTAGAGTATTAGGACCAAGAGGTTTAATGCCAAACCCAAAATCAGGAACTGTAACTATGGAAATTGGTAAAGCAGTAACTGAAGTAAAAGCTGGTAAAATTGACTTTAAAGTAGACAAATACGGAATTATCCACGCTGGTATTGGTAAAGTATCTTTCGATGCTGCTAAAATCAAGGAAAATGCTCAGGAATTGATCTCTACTTTGATCAAAATGAAGCCAACTGCTGCTAAAGGTACTTATGTGAAGTCTATCTATTTATCTTCTACAATGAGTCCTGGTATTGCAATCGATACTAAAGCTATTAACTAATACTAAATCCTAAGACAATGACAAAAGACCAAAAAGTTGTAGCGATACAAGAGATCAAAGATTTGCTTCAGGATGCTAAAGTAGTATATGTAGCTGATCTGGACGGTTTGAATGCTGCTAGATCTTCAGAATTCAGAAGACAGGCTTTCAAGCAAAATATCAAAGTGAAAGTGGTGAAAAATACACTTTTGCAAAAAGCAATGGAGCAGATTGACGGAGTGAATTTCTCTGAAATGTTCGAAACTTTCAAAGGGAACTCTGCATTAATGATTGCTGAAACGGCTAATGCTCCTGCAAAATTAATCAAAGACTTCAGAAAGAAAGAGGAAAAACCTGCATTGAAATCAGCTTTCGTACAGGAAACTTTCTATCTTGGTGACAATAACCTTGATACTTTAGTGAGCATCAAGTCTAGAGAAGAAATGATCGGTGAAATCATCGGATTACTTCAGTCTCCAATCCAGAGAGTGGTTTCTGCTCTTCAAAACAAATCTGAAACTACAGAAGCTCAAGCTGAAGAAGCAGCTCCTGCAGTAGAAGAAACACCTGCTGCGGAAGCTCCAGAAGCTCCTGCTGCAGAAAGCACTGACGAAACGCCAGCTGCTGAATAATTATACTCAAAAAATTAAATAAATAATCAACAAAAACATTACAACAATGTCAGATTTAAAAAATTTAGCTGAAACGCTAGTAAACTTAACAGTAAAAGACGTAAACGAATTAGCTGCTATCCTTAAGGATGAGTACGGAATTGAGCCAGCTGCTGCTGCAGTTGTAGTTGCAGGTGGAGGTGCTGCTGAAGCTGCTGAAGAAAAAACTGAATTCGACGTAATTCTTAAGTCTGCAGGTGCTTCTAAATTAGCGATCGTTAAATTAGTAAAAGATTTAACTGGTGCTGGTCTTAAAGAAGCTAAAGATATCGTAGATGGTGCTCCTGCTCCAATCAAAACTGGTATCTCTAAAGACGAAGCTGAAGCTCTTAAGAAGCAATTAGAAGAAGCTGGTGCTGAAGTAGAATTGAAGTAATTTCAATTATCTATAAATATAAAGCCTGGACATTTGTCCGGGCTTTTTTTGTTGAGGAGCTTGATCCCGCTATCCGCACTCGCTATTTTTTTGGTTTCAGCGCGGCGGCGAAGCCGCCGCGCTGAAACCAAAAAAATGAGCTCAAACAAATGCTCCTATCGGGGCTATGATGTTAGGACTGGTGGCTTCGGAGCCTCAGCCACCATATGAATAAAAGTTTTTTTCTATCAATATGAGATTGATTTTTACAGATGAGAATTTTTCTTTAAAGTATACTAGGAAATTTCTGGAATTTTTGACTAGCTTTCAACAAGCATTTCGAATAAGTATGATCAATATTAAATTATTCGATAAAAATTGTAAATGTGGATAACTTTTCGTAAATTTGCAGTCTCTTTTGGCGCGAAAAATTGTTTATAATTCTATAAAATACTGTGAATCAACTCTTTCATTATATGAAGGGGCTTTGTTGTATATAGATGTTATGGCCATTCTGCCTCAAAAGTAATAAAAATATTTTGCATTACGCTGTGAAAAGATATACCAGTGTTGCAGTTAGAAAGAGCCAAGTGCAAAGTTAAAGAATTCAAGGTCCTTCGTGAGCGCCAAAACACTTTTACCTTATTTTTTCTTTTCTTGTTCTTTTCTGATATTTTTTAATGAATCAAAATATTTTTTAACCCTTTCTTAAAAGTTTTATGAGTAAAACAACAGCAACAACTAAGGGAACGCCGAGAATTAATTTCTCATCAGCAAAAGGAAAAATTATCACTCCTGACTTCCTGGATATCCAGATCGAGTCTTTTAAAGAGTTTTTCCAGCTTGATACGCTTCCTGAAGACAGAACGAATGAAGGTCTTTACAAGACTTTTCAGGAAAACTTCCCGATTACGGATTCCAGAAACCAATTTGTGTTGGAATTCCTTGATTATCTGGTAGATTCTCCGCGTTATTCAATCGATGAGTGTGTGGAAAGAGGATTGACATATTCTGTCCCTCTTAAAGCAAGGCTTAAATTGTATTGTACAGACCCTGAGCACGAAGATTTCCAAACCGTAGTTCAGGATGTATACTTAGGTCCGGTTCCTTATATGACGCCTAGTGGATCTTTCATCATCAATGGTGCTGAAAGAGTTATCGTTACCCAGTTACACCGTTCACCAGGTGTATTCTTCGGGCAGACATACCACGCAAACGGAACCAAATTATACTATTCAAGAATTATCCCTTTCAAAGGATCTTGGATGGAATTTACAACCGATATCAACAGCGTAATGTACGCATATATCGACCGTAAGAAAAAATTACCGTTAACAACTTTGTTAAGAGCAATTGGTTACGAATCTGATAAAGATATCCTTCAGATCTTTGACCTTGCCGAAGAAGTGAAAGTTTCTAAAGCTGCCCTTAAAAAAGTAGAAGGAAGAACATTAGCTGCGAGAGTTTTGAACACTTGGTTTGAAGATTTCGTAGACGAAGATACAGGTGAAGTAGTTTCTATCGAAAGAAACGAAATTATCCTGGATAGAGAAACAATTCTTGAAAAGGAACATTTAGATCTTATTCTTGATGCTGGTGTAAAGTCTATTTTGATCCACAAAGAAAACAGCAATGAATTCTCTATCATCCAGAATACACTACAAAAAGACCCTACCAACTCTGAAAAAGAAGCGGTAGAATATATCTATCGTCAGTTAAGAAATGCAGATCCGCCAGATGAGGAAACAGCAAGAGGAATCATTGAAAAATTATTCTTCTCTGAGCAAAGATATTCTCTTGGTGAAGTTGGACGTTACAGACTGAACAAAAAATTAAGTCTAAACATTCCTACAACAACTGAGGTTCTTACAAAAGAAGATATCATCGCAATTGTAAGACACCTGATCGAATTGGTAAACTCAAAAACTGATGTTGATGATATCGATCACTTATCCAATAGAAGAATCAAAACTGTTGGCGAGCAATTGGCAGGACAGTTCGGGGTAGGTCTTTCAAGAATTGCGAGAACAATCAAGGAAAGAATGAACGTTAGAGATAACGAAATCTTTACACCGCTTGATCTTGTTAATGCGAAAACTTTAACATCTGTAATCAACTCATTCTTTGGTACTAACCAGCTTTCTCAGTTCATGGACCAAACCAACCCGCTTTCAGAAATCACGCACAAGCGTAGACTTTCTGCACTAGGGCCTGGAGGTTTATCAAGAGAAAGAGCAGGTTTCGAGGTTCGAGACGTTCACCATACCCACTACGGAAGAATTTGTCCGATTGAAACTCCGGAAGGACCAAACATCGGTTTGATTTCATCTTTAGGTATTTATGCTAAGATCAACAGACTTGGTTTCATTGAAACTCCGTACAGAAAAGTAGCAGACAGCAAGATTGATCTTAATGCTGATCCTATCTACTTAAATGCTGAGGATGAAGAAGATAAAGTAATTGCTCAGGCAAACGTTGAATTGAGTGATAATGGTGACTTCTTAACAGACAGAATTATTGCAAGATTGGATGGTGACTATCCGGTAGTGGAACCTTCTCAGGTTAATCTTATCGATGTAGCACCAAACCAGATTTCCGGTATTTCAGCTTCGTTAATTCCGTTCCTGGAGCATGATGATGCGAACCGTGCATTGATGGGATCCAACATGATGCGTCAGGCAGTACCTTTATTGAAGCCACAGGCTCCGGTAGTGGGTACAGGTCTTGAGCAGCAAGTTGCAAGAGATTCAAGAATTTTGATTAACGCTGAAGGTACAGGTACGGTAGAGTATGTAGATGCCGACAAAATCGTTATCAAATATGAAAGAAGCGAAGACGAAGATTTAGTACAATTTGAGTCTGCTACGAAAACATATAACTTAACTAAGTTCAGAAAAACCAACCAGAGTACAACCATTACCCTAAGACCAAACGTAAGAGTAGGTGATGTAGTAGAAAAAGGACAGGTACTTTGCGACGGTTATGCTACTGAAAAAGGAGAATTGGCTCTTGGTAGAAACTTAGTGGTTGCGTTCATGCCTTGGAAAGGGTACAACTTCGAGGATGCGATTGTAATAAACGAAAAAGTTGTTCGTGAAGACTGGTTTACTTCAATTCACGTAGATGAATATTCTCTTGAAGTTCGTGATACTAAATTAGGTATGGAAGAATTGACAGCAGATATTCCGAACGTTTCTGAAGAAGCGACTAAAGATCTTGACGAGAACGGTATGATCAGAATCGGTGCTGAAGTAAAGCCTGGAGATATCATGATTGGTAAAATCACTCCAAAAGGTGAATCTGACCCAACGCCTGAAGAAAAACTTCTTAGAGCGATCTTCGGTGATAAAGCCGGTGATGTAAAAGATGCTTCATTGAAAGCAGATTCTTCATTACGAGGTGTTGTGATCGACAAGAAATTGTTCTCTAGAAATATTAAAGATAAAAAGAAAAGAACTGAAGAAAAACTTAAACTTGAAGAAATTGAAAACACTTACAAGGCTAAGTTTGATGATTTGAGAAATACTTTAATTGAAAAATTAAATACACTCGTAAGCGGTAAAACTTCTCAAGGGGTTAAAAATGACCTTGATGAGGAAATCATCGGTAAAGGGGTGAAGTTTACTCACAAATTATTGACTTCGGTTGAAGATTATGTAAACGTTAGCGGTTCAGACTGGACTGTTGATAACGATAAAAATGAATTGATCAAACAATTAATTCACAATTATAAAATCAAGTACAACGATATTCAAGGGGTTAAAAACCGTGAGAAATTTGCAATTTCAATCGGAGACGAGCTTCCTGCAGGTATCATGAAACTTGCGAAAGTGTACATCGCTAAGAAACGTAAGCTTAACGTAGGAGATAAAATGGCAGGTCGTCACGGTAACAAAGGTATCGTTTCGAGAATCGTTCGTGAGGAAGATATGCCATTCCTTGAAGACGGAACACCGGTAGATATCGTACTGAATCCACTTGGGGTACCTTCTCGTATGAACATCGGTCAGATCTATGAAACAGTTCTTGGATGGGCTGGTCAGAAATTAGGATTGAAGTTCGCGACACCGATCTTCGATGGAGCAAGTCTTGATCAGATTACTGAATATACTGAGAAAGCAGGACTTCCTAAATTCGGTCACACGTATCTTTATGATGGTGGTACCGGAGAAAGATTTACTCAGGCTGCAACAGTAGGGGTAATCTACATGTTGAAACTAGGTCACATGGTTGATGATAAAATGCACGCACGTTCTATCGGTCCATACTCATTGATTACTCAGCAGCCGTTAGGAGGTAAAGCTCAGTTCGGAGGTCAGAGATTCGGGGAGATGGAGGTTTGGGCTCTTGAAGCATTCGGAGCATCAAATATCCTTAGAGAGATCCTTACCGTGAAGTCGGATGACGTGATTGGTAGAGCGAAGACTTATGAAGCCATTGCAAAAGGTGAATCCATGCCTGAACCAGGTATTCCGGAATCATTCAATGTATTGCTTCACGAGTTGCAAGGTCTTGGATTAGACGTAAGATTGGAGGAGTAATTATTAATTTTTGTTAATTAATAATGTTCAATAGCGGCGGGCTTTCGCCCGTCCATATAAATAAAATTGACAATTTGGCTTTAGCCTAAATTTAATTTAAATGGTTTTGATTTTAAAGGGACATTACCTGAAACTTTAAACACTGAACCTTAAACCAAAAAAATTATGTCAAATAAAAATAAATCAAGTAGATTTAATAAAATAACCATCGGTTTAGCTTCTCCGGAATCGATTCTTCAAGAGTCAAGAGGGGAGGTTCTTAAGCCGGAAACTATTAACTACAGAACGCATAAGCCTGAAAGAGATGGTTTGTTCTGTGAAAAAATCTTCGGTCCTGTAAAGGATTACGAATGTGCTTGTGGTAAATACAAGAGAATTCGTTACAAAGGGATCGTTTGTGACCGTTGTGGAGTAGAAGTTACAGAGAAAAAAGTACGTAGAGAAAGAATCGGGCATATCAACCTTGTTGTTCCAATTGCACACATCTGGTATTTCCGTTCTTTACCGAACAAAATCGGTTACCTTTTAGGAATTCCTTCCAAGAAATTGGATATGATCATCTATTACGAAAGATATGTGGTGATTCAGCAGGGTATTGCTAAAAAGTTAGACGGTTCCGATTTCGAAAATATGGAGTTCTTAACTGAAGAAGAGTACCTTGATATCATGGAAACTCTTCCAATTGAGAACCAGTATCTTGATGATTCCGATCCAAACAAATTCATCGCTAAAATGGGTGCTGAAGCGGTTGAGGAATTATTAAAAAGAATCGACCTTGATGCATTGTCTTTCGACCTGAGACACAAAGCGCACAATGAAGGTTCAAAACAAAGAAGAACTGAAGCTCTTAAAAGATTGAACGTTGTAGAAGCATTAAGAGGTGCTAATACAAGAATGATCAACAAGCCTGAGTGGATGATCATGCGTGTGCTTCCAGTTATCCCGCCGGAATTAAGACCATTGGTTCCGTTGGATGGTGGACGTTTCGCTACTTCTGATTTGAATGACCTTTACAGAAGGGTTATTATCAGAAATAACCGTTTGAAAAGATTATTGGAGATCAAAGCTCCTGAAGTAATCTTAAGAAACGAAAAGCGTATGCTTCAAGAATCAGTAGATTCATTATTCGATAATACAAGAAAATCTTCAGCTGTAAAATCTGAATCAAACAGACCATTGAAATCACTTTCAGATTCATTGAAAGGTAAGCAAGGTCGTTTCCGTCAGAATTTATTGGGAAAAAGGGTAGATTACTCTGCGCGTTCGGTAATTGTTGTAGGTCCAAACTTACAGCTTCACGAGTGTGGTATCCCTAAAGATATGGCTGCTGAGCTTTACAAACCATTCATCATCAGAAAACTGATTGAAAGAGGAATTGTAAAAACAGTAAAATCTGCAAAGAGAATCATCGACAGAAAAGAGCCTGTGGTATACGATATTCTTGAAAACGTGATGAAAGGTCACCCGGTACTATTGAACAGGGCACCTACGCTTCACAGACTGGGTATTCAGGCATTCCAGCCTAAAATGATTGAAGGTAAAGCGATTCAGCTGCACCCGTTGGTAACAACGGCATTCAACGCCGATTTCGACGGTGACCAGATGGCGGTACATTTACCGTTAGGTCCTGAAGCAATCCTTGAAGCTCAGTTATTAATGTTAGGTTCTCAGAACATCTTGAACCCGGCAAACGGTTCTCCGATTACGGTACCTTCTCAGGACATGGTTCTTGGTCTTTATTTCATGACTAAAGAATTAAGCTCTACAGAAGATATGAAAGTGAAAGGTGAAGGTCTTGCATTCTATTCTCCTGAGGAAGCGGAAATTGCTTATGCAGAAGGAAGAGTATCTTTAAATGCTAAAGTAAGATGTAGACTGCCAATCAAAGAAAACGGAGAAATCGTTACGAGACTTATCGAAACTTCTGTAGGTAGAATTTTATTCAACCAGATTGTACCTAAGCAAGTAGGATATATCAATGAACTTCTTACGAAGAAATCATTAAGAAACGTTATCGGTAAGATCCTTGCTGACACGGATTTCCCTACAACCGTGAAGTTCCTTGATGCCATGAAAGACTTAGGGTATTCAAACGCATTCAAAGGAGGTCTTTCATTCTCATTAGGAGACATCGTAGTTCCTGTTGAGAAAAAACAGATGATTGCACAATCTATCGAAACTGTAGACGAAATTAGAGCCAACTATAACATGGGTCTTATTACGGATACAGAACGTTATAACCAGGTAATCGACGTTTGGACGAATACCAATGCCGGATTGACCGAAATGATCATGAGCAGAATGAAAGTTGATCAGGGTGGTTTCAACTCTGTATACATGATGCTTGACTCCGGAGCGAGGGGTTCTAAGGAACAGATCCGTCAGTTATCAGGGATGAGAGGTTTGATGGCAAAACCGCAGAAAGCCGGTTCTACCGGAGCGGAGATCATTGAAAACCCGATTCTTGCAAACTTTAAAGAAGGTCTTTCCATCCTAGAATACTTTATCTCTACCCACGGTGCCCGTAAAGGTCTTGCGGATACCGCTCTTAAGACTGCCGATGCAGGTTACTTAACGAGAAGATTGGTAGACGTTGCACAGGACGTTATCGTTACAGAAGACGACTGTGGAACTTTAAGAGGTACAGAAGTTACTGCACTTAAGAAAAATGACGAGATCGTTGAAAGAATCTCTGAAAGAATCTTAGGTAGAGTTTCTTTACATAATATTTATGATCCAGAATCAGACGAATTAATCACTGAGGCAGATCAGGTAATCTCTGAAGCTTTAGCTAAGAGAATAGAAGAAGCAGGATTAGAAGCCGTGGAAGTTCGTTCACCATTAACTTGTGAGGCTAAGAAAGGAATCTGTGCAAAATGTTACGGTAGAAACTTAGCAACAGGTAAGATGATCCACATGGGTGAAGCGGTAGGTGTAATTGCAGCACAATCCATCGGGGAGCCGGGAACTCAGCTTACGTTGAGAACCTTCCACCAGGGGGGTACTGCAGGAAACGTATCAGAGAACCCTTCCATCGTTGCAAGAAGAGACGGTATCGTTGAAATGGATGAAGTAAGAACCATTACTTCTGAAGATGAAAACGGTAACACAGCGGAAGTTGTCGTTTCACGTTCAACGGAATTCAGATTGGTTGCTGATAATGAGTCAAGAACTCCATTAATGGTTGCCAACGTACCTTACGGTTCCATATTATCAGTAAAACCTGGTGATAAAGTGAAAAAAGGAGACGTAATCTGTAGATGGGATCCGTATAACGCCGTTATTATTGCAGAGACTGCAGGTAAGGTTGAATACGAAGATATTATCCAGGGGGTTTCATTCCAGTTGGAAATTGACGAACAGACAGGATTTGAAGAGAAAGTAATCTCCGAATCAAGAAATAAGAAAGCCGTACCTACTTTGAAAGTGGTAGATTCTAAAGGAGTTGAGCAGAAAGCGTACAACTTACCGGTAGGAGCCCACTTAATGGTAAATGATGGTGAAAAAATTAAGGCAGGTAAAGTCTTAATCAAAATCCCGAGAAAATCTGCAAAAGCAGGGGATATCACCGGAGGTCTTCCGAGAGTTACCGAATTATTCGAAGCAAGAAACCCTTCAAACCCAGCGGTGGTTACAGAAATCGATGGGGTAGTTTCTTACGGAAAAATCAAAAGAGGTAACCGAGAATTGATCGTTGAAGCTAAAACTGGAGAGAGAAAAATTTATTTGGTTAAATTATCCAACCAGATTTTGGTACAGGAGAATGACTTCGTAAGAGCTGGTTCACCACTTTCTGACGGATCAATCACTCCGGACGATATCTTAAGAATCAAAGGTCCAACAGCGGTTCAGGAATATTTAGTAAATGAAATTCAGGAAGTTTACCGTCTTCAGGGGGTAAAAATCGACGACAAACACTTCGAAATCATCGTAAGACAGATGATGACAAAAGTATCTATTGTTGACGGAGGTGATACTCAGTTCCTTGAAGGAGCTCTTGAACACAAATACGATTTCTTGGAAGAGAACAACAGAGTATTTGGCCTTAAAGTAGTGACTGAAGCGGGAGATTCTAAAATCTTCAAACCGGGACAGATGATTACGGCAAGAGAATTAAGAGATGAAAACTCTAAGTTGAAGCGTGAAGACCAGGCTTTAGTAGAAGTGAGAGAAGCGTTACCAGCTACAGCAACGCCTGTATTGCAGGGGATTACAAGAGCAGCACTTCAAACGAAATCATTCATGTCTGCAGCATCATTCCAGGAAACAACAAAAGTTCTTAACGAAGCTGCTGTTGCCGGAAAAGTAGACTATCTTGGAGGTCTTAAAGAAAATGTAATTGTAGGGCACAGAATTCCTGCAGGTACAGGTCTTAAAGAATACCAAAATGTAATCGTTGGTTCTAAGAAGGAATTCGAAGATCTTAACTAAAATTTATAATTTGAAATTTGAGGTTTGAAATTATTTTTATACTTTCACAATCTCAAATTTCGAATTTTTTAAAATATAATTTATAACAAATGGACAACAATCAAAACCCACAAGACGGAAACATCAACATCGAATTAAACGAAATGGTAGCGGCTGGTATCTATGCTAATTTAGCTTTGGTAAACCATTCTCCATCTGAGTTTGTAGTAGATTTCATCCAGTTAATGCCGGGTGTACAGCAAGCGAAGGTAAGATCAAGAGTGATTCTTGCTCCGCTTCATGCAAAAAGAGTACTTTCTGCTCTTCAACAAAATATTGCTAACTACGAACAGCAATTCGGAGAAATCAAAGAAGTTGAGCCTTTCGTATTAGGAGGAAACAACGTAAACGCTTAAGATTACTCATAATCATAAAGAAAATGCTCCATTTATGGGGCATTTTTTTTTGGTTTTTTTATTCATTAAAAATATTTTGATTATAATATTATTAATAATTTTCCGTTTTATGTAAATTTTATTAATAGATCAAAAAAATCGCCTACAGAATTCACAATTTTATATCTTTGTTTTATATATGGTATAAGGATATGATAAACAATCAATTTATTCTCAATAAATTTGGCTTCCTAGGTGCAAAATTTTTAAGTGAGCTTGAAAAAAACGCGGTCATTACCGAAGTTAAGTCAAAAGCTGAAATCATTCGTGAAGGCCAGAAAAATAAATTCGTCCCTTTTTTAATTAAAGGATCGATAAGGGTCTTTACCTTAAATGACGGGCGTGAACTCATTTACTATTATATCAGGGCTAATGATAGTTGTCTTATGACGTTTTCCTCCATTTTTACGGACTATATAAGCCGGGTTTATGCAGTGGCCGAAGAAGATTCCGAAGTCTTGCTTATTCCTGTTTCGGTTGTTCATGACTGGCTGATACAATTCCCTGAGATCAACAGGCTTTTTTATCATGAATATGATAAAAGATTTTCAGACGTAATGAATATGGTAAATGATGCCGTTTTTCATCGTCTCGACAAAAGAGTGCTGAACTATATTCGGCACCAGATCTCGCTTACCGGAAACAATCCTGTCAGACTTACGCATAGAGAAATTGCCAGTAATCTGGGAACTTCCAGGGAAGTGGTAAGCCGTGTATTGAAGAAAATGGAAAATGAGGGAGAAATTTCACAGACAAAAGAAGGGATAAAAGTTCCTGTAAATGAAAATGTTATACAAGGCTAATAAATTATATATAACTTATTTAACAATCTAATTGATAAAAACAATCCTGTCGGTGACTTTTATCACACAATTTTGATAGCATAAGTATATAAGTTTGTCATATTAATTATAATATAAACTGTATGACAAAAACCCTATTCTTTTTGTCAGTATTTATTTCGGGTTTCACCTTTGCACAGGAAGATCTGTTAAAAGATATTGACACTATTCAAACAAAAAACACAGATACTTCTCAACCTGCTTTTAAGGCATTACAGATCGTTACAGGCCAATCTACCAAACTCGCTGCAAAAAAAGAATGGTATATTGTTGTAGCACACCGTTTTGGGGATGTAAGCAAAGGATTTAAAGATTTTTTCGGACTGGATGATGCTTCTACAAAGCTGGGAGTTATATATGGAGCTACAGATTGGCTCTCAATCAATTTATCAAGAGAAACCAACCAGAAAACTTTTGAGGGAGGAGCAAAGTACAGACTATTGAAGCAGAATGAAAATTTCCCTGTCGATATTGTCGGTTATAATGTGATGGCCGTAAACACAGATCTGAGTACAGATAATTATCCTCATCTTAAATTCGGAGACAGGTTGGCTTACCTTACCCAAGCTTTAATTTCCAGACGATTTAATGATAATTTTTCTTTACAGCTTACCCCTTCTTATGTTCATAAAAATCTTTATGAACCTGCAATAGAAGATAAGAACCAGTTTTTGGCAGGTCTTGGAGGAAGATATAAAATATCCAAAAGAATATCCATCAACGCAGAGTATTTTGTGAATTTCGATAACCACAGCTTTTATAAAAACCCGCTTTCGGTAGGGATGGATATTGAAACGGGAGGGCATGTTTTCCAGCTGTTGTTTACCAATTCACAAATCAATTCAGATATAGGATATCTCACGAACGCTACAGGAAAGTGGGAAAAAGGACAGATTTTCTTTGGATTTAATCTTTATAGAGTTTTTTAATATGAAAAAGTGTATATATATCATTGCTACAGCAGCAGTATTGATTGCCTGTGAAAGCAGAACCTATGAAGAGATATCCGACAATACTCCTGTTCCGGAAACAGTAACCTACAATAAAGATGTTAAAGCAATTATTGATGGCAACTGTGTAAGCTGTCATTCTCCTGGTGCTCAGGCTTTAACCAATTATACCCAGGTTAAAAATAATATAGATAATATTATAAATCGGATCAGCAGACCCAATGGTGATCCACTGAAAATGCCGCAGGGCGGAAGTTTATCGCCGGCACAAATCAACATCATCACCAAATGGAAAGCCGACGGTCTTTCCGAAAACTAAAATAGTATTATGAAAAAGCTAGCATTATTAATTATTTTAATGATATCGGGTAATTTTCTTTTTGCCCAGAAATATTTGTCTAAAACAGGAAAGATAACATTCGAAGCATCTGTCCCTCTTTTTGAAGACGTCTTTGCGCAGGATGACAACAATGTTGTTGTGCTCAATGCAGATAACGGCGATATTGCTTCCGTTTCGGTAGTTAAAAATTTTCATTTTAAGACCAAGCTTATGGAAGAGCATTTTAATGAAAGCTACGCAGAAACAGCTAAATTTCCGAAGACCACTTTTAGTGGTAAAATTGTAAATTTTGATAAGTCGAAACTTACAGCTTCACCTCAGAAATATACTGTTCAGGGTACGCTTAATTTCCATGGAGTGGCAAAAGCATATACATCCACTGCTACAATGTATGCTAAAGACGGCAAAATTTATATGTCAGGAGGATTTGCGGTAAAAGCTGCCGACCATAAAGTGACAATCCCCAAAATGGTGATGAAGAAAGTAGCGGAAACAGTGAATGTTGAATATAATTATGTTTTGGTAAAACAATGAAAAAGCTGATACTACTTTTAAGCATATTTCTGGGATTCACATTTACAACGGCCCAGGATAAGGCAAAATCAATTTTTGATATTGCCCGTACAGGAACTGTTGAGGAAGTAAAAGAACTCATGAAACAGGATCCGGATATTATTAATCAAACCAATGAAAGCGGCTTCTCCCCATTAATTTTAGCATGTTATAGAGGTAATATAGAAGTTGCTAAATTTTTAATAGACAACGTGAAAGATGTAAATTATAAAAGCCAGGAAGGAACGGCATTAGCAGGACTTGCGGTGAAATATAATAAAGATTTGGTAGAGTATATTTTAATAAAAAATGCAAACCCCAATATTGCAGATACAAACGGCGCTACACCATTGTTCTGGGCAGTAAAATTCGGTAATAAAGAATTGACGGAATTATTATTGAAATACAAAGCCGATAAATCTATTAAAGATTCACAGGGAATGACACCTTTTGAGTATGCTCTTCAGACAAACAACAAAGAAATTATTAATCTTTTAAAAAATTAGCGAATGAAAAAAGTTTTACTTACTTTATCAATGGCTGTAGCCTCATCACTTGGCGCACAGTTATTTTCAACAGGCACGGTGAATTTGCCCACTACCTCTATGACGGTAAAAATCGATACCGACCCTACTACAGTAACAATGACCTTAACAGGAGACAGCAGTTCAATGCTGGGTATCGGTTTTGGCCCCAGTGGAATGGAATCGGGCGCAGACGGCTTTATTTATAACTTAGGAGGTAATAGAGATTATACATTTAATGGAGTAGGGTTTGCTCCTACAGCAGATCCTTCACAGGATTGGGCACTTGTTTCTAATACAGTGTCTGGAGGTATAAGAACCGTTGTCGTAACAAGAAGCTTAGCGGGTGGGCCAGGAGATTATGTTTTTTCCAATGATACTTCCAGTATTCAAATTTTCTACGCAAGAAGAGCCGGAAATTTATTGATAGGTACTCACGGTGCATTGAGAGATTATGCTACGTTAACAAGAACATCTGTATTGGCAACAGGAGAAGTAGCAGCGGAAAGCAAAAGTATTATGTTGTATCCAAATCCTGCAAAAGAAACGGTAAGCTTAAAAAATGCTGATAAAATAAAATCGGTTGATATTTTTGAGTCTACGGGAAGAAAAATCAGGAGCGTGAAAGTGGATGGTAAACAAATTAATATTTCCGATCTGAAATCAGGAAATTACTATCTTGAAATTACTTTAAAAGACGGTTCAACAGCTTTTGAACAGCTCATCAAAGAATAATTAAAGTGCCTAAGAATAATTTCGGGGCGGCGGCAAAGCCGCCGCCCCGAAATTTAATAACAATCCACAAGATTCTATTCTGCTGCATAGCAAAAGTAGGCTCATTTAACATTTATAGAAGAAAATTTTACCCGGCATCTTTTACATCTATCGAAAAAGAAATATCTTTCCGGTATGAAAACTTCTCAAATCACCACTGCGCAGAGAATAAAAGCTATTGTGGGCGGATCCATCGGAAATCTCGTTGAATGGTACGATTGGTATGCTTACGCAGCATTTGCCATTTACTTTTCAAATTCCTTTTTTCCTGATTCTGATATGACGGCACAGCTGCTGAATACCGCGGGGATTTTTGCCGTAGGATTTCTTATGCGCCCTGTAGGTGGATGGCTCTTTGGAAGTATTGCAGACCGGATCGGCCGGAAAAAAGCGATGACGTTTTCTGTATTACTTATGTCTTTCGGATCACTTCTGATTGCGCTTACCCCAACTTATAATACAATAGGAGTCTTGGCCCCGTTACTTTTATTAATAGCAAGGCTTCTGCAAGGACTGAGTGTGGGAGGAGAGTACGGTGTTTCTGCAACCTACCTCAGCGAAATGGCAACTCCGGACCGCCGCGGATTTTACTCCAGCTTCCAATATGTTACCCTTATTGGCGGACAGCTAATCGCTTTGGGAATTCAGCTTATTTTACAGAAACTTCTACTGACGGAAAGCCAGCTTGAAAGCTGGGGTTGGAGAATTCCCTTTGTTGTCGGAGCACTCCTTTCTGTCATTGCCTTATATCTGCGGGCTAATCTTCATGAAACCGAAGCATTTGAAACTAAAAAAAGTGTGGATGAAAACAAAAAAGGAACCCTCAAAGAATTATTGAAACATCCAAAAGCGTTACTGACTGTTGTAGGGCTTACCTTAGGCGGAACACTTGCCTTTTATACTTACACCACTTACATGCAGAAATTTCTGGTAAACACCGTTCATCTTACAAAAGAAGAATCGACATTGATTTCCTTTATTTCCCTTTTTATTTTTGCTTGTCTGCAGCCTGTCTTTGGAGCTTTATCAGATAAAATAGGAAGAAGACCGCTGTTGTTGAGCTTCGGGATTCTCGGTACTGTATTCACCTATCCATTACTGAATGCTCTAAGTACAACCACGTCTATGTGGGGAGCTTTTTTTCTGATCATGGTAGCATTACTTATTGTGAGCGGTTATACTTCCATTAATGCGGTGGTAAAGGCAGAACTTTTCCCGGCCGAAGTAAGAGCGTTGGGAGTAGGGCTTCCATATGCATTGACAGTAGCGATTTTCGGAGGAACGGCAGAATATCTGGCGTTGTGGTTTAAGCAGCAGCATGTAGAGCATTATTTTTACTGGTACATCACAGCCTGTATTTTCTTTTCTTTTGTCGTCTATTCAAGAATGAGAGAGACAAAGAAAACATCTTCCCTTGATAAAGATTAAATAAAATAATAGTGTATAAAAGACCCGCGGCTCAGAGAATCTGAGCCGCGGGTTCTATTTAATGATAGGCTTGCTTAAATTTGGCGAGAATATTGTCCAGGTTATGTCGCTGAACATATACACTCTTTACATCTTCATATCTTGGCGATTTGTAAAATACTTCGTGGAAATCCATACTTCCGTTTCCCACCTTCACTACTTTCTGAACTTCGATATTCAACTTTCTCAATTCATCTTTAAAAACCTGAAATTCGTCTTGGATATTTTTCATCTATATTTTTGAATTTTAATTAAAACTATGTTTTTATATCAAACACCCTACCAAAATTCGGGGGTCTATCTAAAATCTAACATAAAGATAATGAATTTATGAATACATATGCAAGAATTTCTTAGGATTTTAGCAAGAATTTCTTTGTTTTGAAGTTATTTTAATAAAATTTTAAATCAATTGAATATTTTGTTATTGAATAAAAAAATTAAACAAAACTTTTAAACTAGGGAATCCCTGTAACAATAAGTATCGCGGAACAACTTATTGATGAAAAATTTTCGTGAGTTATTTAATAAAATTTAAAGATGATGCTGCTGACTTAATACGATTCATTAGAAAACCAAATGATGTTCAGTTTAATGGTACTGCCGGAAAAAAAGTTTCTTTAATATTTAATATGCTTGTTTTGGAAATTATTTTTTCACTGATATTTATATTTCCCTTACAATATATCGTTGAAAAATTCATAGCGGTCGAAGAAAGTGAAATATTTAAAAATCTAACTTTATTGAATGCCGTATTCTTGACCGTTATGATTGCACCGTTATCGGAAGAATTAATTTTCCGGTATTCTTTACGGTATAAAAAAATATTTTCCATATTCATGAGAAGAGAAAAGTGGAACCAGATTTTCCCGTTTCTAGTTTATGGATTCTCAATTTTATTCGGATTTATCCACCTGAATAATTACATAAATGATTCCTGGGAATTTTATGCCTTGTCACCTTTAATTATCGCATCACAGCTGTCAGGAGGGTTAGTTCTCAGCTATATCAGAGTAAGGCTCAATATTTTGTACAGTATGCTGTATCATGCCATTTGGAATTTCCTTTTTGCCATTATTATTCCTTCGTTATATGTGCTTTTTACTCCGGTTTTTGTGGAGAGCACTTCAGAATATCAGATAAAGATCGAAGAAAAAGCTTTTGTCAGCACTGTTACAATTCATGCACATATTGAAGGTGATAAAATATATGAGATCACGGCCAGGCGGTATCAGTTTCAGGATTTATTAGACTATATATATGGAAAAGGAAAGCTCCGCACTGATGAAGGTTTGATTGATATTAATTTTGAATCTAAAAAAGGAATTTCCAAAGACGAGTTTTTGAAGATCCTACGGAAGAAATATGATATTGAATGAAAAAGTATGTTTACACTAATTCAATTTAACCGTAAAAGAGATAAAAATTATCTTATAAATTTAGACATAATAAGCTTTCAAACATAAAGATCATAGATTTTTAAAACTTAGGTATTCTCTTTTATCTTATTATTGATAAGCTTTTAATTGTATTATTAAAATCTTTGTGTTAAATAAAAAATTAAAAAAATAAGAGGTTAAAATATCTGTAATTCTAACCTCTTATTAAATAGCTTAATTATTTGTCTTACTCTTCCTTCATTTCCACTTCATGTCTCAGCTGCGCTTTGTATAAGGTAGCGTAATATCCGTTCTTATTCAGAAGCTCCAGGTGTTTGCCTTCTTCAACAATTTTACCATGTTCCATAACGATAATTTTATCTGCCTTTTCAATCGTGGAAAGCCTGTGCGCAATGATAATTGATGTTCTGTTTCTCGTAATTTTTTCCGTAGCCCTTTGGATCAGCTTTTCACTTTCGTGGTCTATGGATGAGGTAGCTTCATCCAGAATCAGAATCTTAGGATCCGAAAGATACGCTCTCAGGAAAGACAACAGCTGTCTCTGGCCAAGCGAAATAGAAGAACCTCTTTCGCTTACCACATAATCATATCCTCCCGGCAGACTTTCTATAAATTCGTCGACCTCAATTTCCTTCGCTCCGGCTTTAATCTTTTCAAGCGTAATGGTATCATCGCCAAAAGAAAGATTTTCAAAAATACTTCCGTGGAACAGGAAAACATCCTGCAGCACCACGCCTATATGGCTTCGGAGGCAGTAGAGTTCATAATCTTTAAGATCTACATCGTCAATAAGAATACTCCCGGAATTGATATCATAAAGTCTTGTAATCAGGCTGATAATGGTTGATTTCCCGGCTCCTGTTGCTCCTACAATAGCGACCGTTTCCCCCGGATTTACCTTAAAATCAATTCCCTTTAATACTTCCTGCTTTTCATCATAAGCAAAATGAACATTTCTGAATTCTATCTTTCCGTCAAAATGATTTTTCTGTACGGTTCCTGTATTCGGCATTGAATTTTCTTCATCCATCAGCCCCAACACTCTTTCGGCACCTACAATACCCCTCTGGATATTGTTGAATCGGTCTGCGATTTGTCTTAAAGGACGTATCAGCATAGAAATATATTGGATAAATGCTATAACCACTCCGGCACTGATCGTGATATAACCTCCGTAAAATAGAATAAATCCAATAAAAAGTGAAGAAATTAGTTCTACCACCGGAAAGAATAATGAGAAAATAAACACCGTTCTCAGCAATGCGCCTTTTAATGTTATATTAATCTCGTCAAACTTTTTAAACTCAGATTCCTGCCTGTTGAATACCTGAATAATAGGCATTCCTGCAAGTCTTTCCTGAACAAAAGAGTTCTGGTTGGAAGTCCAGTTTCTTTCATCACCAAATGCTTTCTTAAGTCTCTTCTGGAAAAACCGTGTGATAACCACCATTAAAGGAAGAATAGCCAGCGTAATATAACTGAGATGAACGTTGGTGCTGAACATCATTACCAGCACAAAAACAATCCTCAGCACATCCCCGAAAACCATCAGGAAACCATCCGTATATACCGTAGCGATTGTTTCTACATCTCCTACCGCTCTGGTAACCAGCTGCCCGATTGGTGTTTTATCGAAGAATGAAGTTTTAAAATAAATCAGTTTGTTATAAAGCCTCTGTCTGATATCCCTGATTACATTCTGTGAAATATAATTGGAAAAATAAACCAGGAAAAAGTTCAAAACAGTTTCTGCGAAAACCAAACCTACTAAAATGTAGATGTGCTTCATCATTAAAGCTTTATCCTGTAGCTTGGTGATATCATTATCCACCACCTGCATGGTAAGGTATGGCCTGTAGGTAGAAACCATTGCCAGTATGAGGGAGATAATCAGGGTAAGGACGAACCAGGAACGGAATTTCATTCCGATAAAGAACAGTCTTTTGATTATGCCCCAGGTATCTTGTTTTTTCATTGTATGATTGACGAAAAGAATGGTATTTAAATTCTATGCAAAAATAAGACTTTAAAATTTGACAATCTTACCAACCGTACAAATAGTCATAGAAAATTTCAGATCGTTATTATTTATGATATAGATTAACTATTGAGCAGTAAAGTTCAGTCGATCGCAACTTTGAAGGTTTATTTATAAAGTTTTAAATTAATTATTCAAAATCATAGCCCACATCCACCAGGTATAACCCGTGAGCCGGTGCAGAAGTACCCGCTGAATTCCTGTTCTTATTCTCAATGACCTTGCGGAGGTCTTCAGGTTGTAATTTTCCGGCACCAATATCTACCATAGTCCCTACGATAGCTCTCACCATGTTTCTCAGAAAACGGTTGGCCGAAACGGTGAATTTTAGTTCGCTTCCGTTTTGTTCCCACTCTGCTTTATATATTTTGCAGAGGTTGGTTTTATTATCCGTATGAAGCTTGGCAAAGCTGGTAAAATCTTCATACTCGAAAAGGATTTTGCACGCTTCATTCATGGGTTCGATATCAAGCGGTCTTCTCCAGTGCTGCCAGGCAGATTCTTCCGTGAAGGGGTTTTTCTCTAGCGAAATATAATATTCATACGTCCTGTATGTAGCATCAAAACGGGCATGAAAATCATCCTTCACCTGAAAAATTCTTTTAATCGAAATATCCGGAGGTAAAAAGCTGTTCAGCTTTCTGGTAAGGTCCGGCCCGAGAATTTTTTCTGTATCAAAATGTGCGAAAATTTTCTTGGCATGCACACCCGTATCCGTTCTTCCCGCGCCGGTAGTTTTGATCTCTTCTCTTAATATCGTAGAAAGTGCTTTTTCCATTTCTTCCTGCACGGAAACGGCATTTGGCTGAATCTGATAGCCGAAATAATTTTTGCCGTTGTAGGAAAATTCTATAAAATACCTCACTGTAATAAAATAAGTCTACAAAATTACTTTAATTAAGTGATAAACATCAATACAATTTTTAAAATAAATCTCGAAAAGTAGGTACCATAGTGAGCTGAATCCATATGAAAATTCCTATTTTTGCAAGGTATGAAAAGATGGTACCTTTATCCCTTTTCTCTAGGTTATCGCATGGTAACGGGTGTCCGAAACACAATGTATGATCTGGGAATTTTTAAGTCGACAACATTCAGAACACCGATAATATGTGTCGGTAACCTTTCTGTGGGCGGAAGCGGAAAATCTCCTATGGTGATGTACCTTGCGCAGTTTTTGTCAAAACATTACAGAACAGGAGTTCTTTCCAGAGGCTATGGAAGACTCACCAAAGGTTATGCAGTAACAAATTATGAAAGCAACTACAAAATGGTGGGCGATGAAGCCATGCAGCTGTTTGAGCGTTTCAAAAACCGTTTCGTGATAGCTGTTTCTGAAGAAAGAGTTCCCGGCGCTAAAAAAGTAATCTCCGATATGGATCTCGATGTTCTCGTATTGGATGACGCGATGCAGCATAGAGCTATAAAGCCAGGCTTTACCATTATGATGACCGACTTTAATGATCCTTATTTTAAAGATCATCTGCTTCCTGCAGGAGATTTAAGAGAATCAAGATCAGGATCCAAAAGAGCAGACATCATCATGGTCAGCAAATGCCCCGACGAACTCACCGAAGAAACCAAACAATATTATATTTCGAGAATCAGACCTTCCGGACGCCAGAAAGTATTCTTTTCATCCATAGGCTATGACGAAAATGTATATGGAAAAGAAAAAATACTTCCGGACAATAACCTGAATTATTACGACATTCTCCTCATTACAGGAATTGCCAACCCAAAGCCTTTAGTCAGTCATCTTGCTAAATTTTCGCAGAGAGTAAAGCATTTGAAATTCCGTGACCATCATAATTTTACGGAAGCAGATATTAAAAATATTGTAGCAGAATATAAAAAGCTGGGGGAGTACAAATTAATCTTAACAACAGAAAAAGATTACGTGCGGCTTAAAACATTTGATTACCTGAGGGATATCGTGTATTACTGGCCTATCAATGTGATTATTGACAAGAAAGAAGAATTTAACCAAATCATTCTGGATTATGTTAGAAAAAATTAAAAAAATAACGGCCTTCATACAAAACGTTGTCAATGATACTCCTGATTTTGCCATCGTTTTAGGTTCGGGATTAGGAAAACTACAGGATGAGGTAGAAATCATTCATACATTTGAATACGCTGAAATTCCTGATTTTCCGCAGACTACAGTTGCAGGCCACAGCGGAAAACTGATCTATGGAATGCTGGAGGGCAAAAGAGTACTCATGATGAGCGGCCGTTTTCACTATTACGAAGGTCATCCCATTGAAAATGTAGTGCTGCCGATCAGAGTTTTTCATTTACTGGGAATAAAAAATCTTATTCTTTCCAATGCTTCAGGTGGGGTGAATTCTGCCTACAATATTGCAGATATTGCTATCATTAAAGATCATATCAATATGATGCCCGAACATCCGCTGCGTGGAAGAAATATGGACGAGTTGGGTCCCCGTTTTGTAGATATGAGTGAACCGTATAACAGAAATATGATCGCCGTGGCACAAAAAGTTGCTTCCGATAATAATATTACTGTTCATCAGGGCGTTTATGTGGCGCTACAGGGTCCTACTTTTGAAACGCCTGCAGAATACGGAATGATTAAAGCCATTGGCGGCGATATGGTAGGAATGAGCACCGTTCCGGAAGTTATTGCAGCCAGGCATATGGGAATGAACGTTTTCGGAATCTCGGTAATTACTGACCTTGGCGGCCCGGATATTGCGTTTTCGGTTTCCCATGAAGAAGTACTCAATGCTGCCAACAAGGCGATGCCCCATGTAATTACAGTGGTAAAAGGTCTCATTAAAAGCTATCCGCAACCATTATAGAATTTTTCAATAGTACAAATTTCCGGCAGTGGCTTTCTAATAATTTTTCATTGTTTAGATTTGCAGAAAAGATTTAAAAAAATGAAGAAGCTGTTTTTATTATTCATGATCGGAATTTTCGGTTTAAGCTGTTCACAGCAGGCTCCCAAAGTTCTTAAAACCAATTTTTCCAAAGAAGCGCTGCTTCAGAAACTGGAAGATGAACAAGGCAAAACCATTACCATACAGCAAATTCTTGATCAGCATAAAGGGAAAGTTTTAGTTCTCGATTTCTGGGCAGGATGGTGCAGAGATTGTTTAAAGGCGCTTCCAAAAGCCAGAGAATTAGAAGAAAACAATAAAAATATCGATTTTGTTTTTCTTTCATTAGACCGTTCCAAAGAAGGTTTCGATAAAAGCCTGGAAAGATTTGAAATGAAAGATAAAGAAAATTACTGGTTTTCTTCCGGCTGGAAGAATGATTTCAACAACTATATTGATCTCAACTGGATCCCAAGATATATGGTGATCGATCAGAAATCTGCCATTGCAAAATATTATGCCATTTCACCGGAAGATCCCGATATTCAGGCAACCATTGATAAGCTTTTGAAATGATTTTTATTTTTGTCGCAAAGTAAAACAAAGTTTTTATCTTAATATGCTGTTTAATTTTTAAGTCATACAAAGGCGCTTCGCTTAATAAAGTAAGACGAATTTATTCAATTGTATATCGTAAATCAGTGAAACGGCATTGTTTATCTTAAAAGCATTTTATTTTGTAAACTTTTGTCTGTCCTTGCGATTAAAGAATTCAAGACAAAGAAATTAATCTAAATTAAAGAATACAGGAATCCATATCTTTGCGGTATGGATTCTTCATTTCCTCTCCGCAAAATTATTCACGTTGATATGGATGCATTTTATGCTTCTGTAGAGCAGCATGATAACCCTGAATTGAAAGGTAAGGCAATTGCAGTAGGAGGAGAGCACCGCGGCGTTGTTGCGGCGGCAAGCTATGAAGCCAGAAAATTCGGGGTGCGGTCTGCCATGCCCAGCAAAACAGCCAAAGAGAAGTGTCCTCATCTTATTTTCGTCTCACCCAGATTTCAGCGGTACAAGGAAATTTCCAGAAAAATACGGGAAATTTTTTACGAATATACCGATCTGGTAGAACCTTTATCATTAGATGAAGCCTATCTTGATGTCACAGAAAATAAAAAAGAGATCGAGTCTGCCAACCAAATTGCCAGAGAGATTCGGCAGAAGATTTTTGAACAGACAGGATTAACGGCTTCCGCAGGTATTTCCATTAATAAATTCTTAGCAAAAGTAGCCTCGGATATTAATAAACCGAACGGACAGAAAACCATTCATCCCGATAAAGTAGAAAGCTTTCTTGAAGAGTTGCCGGTCGAAAAATTTTACGGTGTAGGGAAAGTGACGGCGAATAAAATGTTTAGTTTAGGCATTTATAAGGGAAAAGATTTAAAGAAAAGATCGATAGAAGACTTAACAAGGCTGTTCGGGAAATCAGGAGCTTATTATTATAATGTCGTCCGTGGAATTCATCATTCCGAAGTGAAGCCTCACCGTATTCAGAAAAGCGTTGCAGTGGAAAGAACTTTTTTTGAAGATCTTTTTGACGAACAGCAGATTAACGAAAAGCTGAAGAGCCTGAGCGAAGAACTTCACAACCGCCTTCAGAAAAATAATATTCTCGGGCGAACATTAACTCTTAAAATTAAATATAAAGATTTTTCTCTTTTTACGCGAAGCATTACCAAAGAAGAATATTTCTCCTCTGCAGAACAGTATTTCAATACCGGAAAACAGCTCTGGGAACTCCGTCCGTTCGATAAAGCCGTTCGGCTTCTGGGATTGTCTCTTTCCCAGCTTAATACCGAAGAGAAAAAACAAATATCGGTTCAACTAAAAATTCCGTTCAAAGAATTTGAAGATCAATAATCTCGAAAATTTTCACTACATTGTAGTAACCAATTTACAATTTTATGAATGAAACGATGATTCAATACTTCCACTGGTACTCGGAAGGAGAAGGGAAACTGTGGAAAGAGGCAGAAGATAACGCACAATATCTGGCTGAATTAGGAATTACATCAGTATGGTTTCCGCCCGCTTACAAAGGAACGGGAGGCGGTCATTCTACCGGTTATGATGCCTACGATCTCTTTGATCTGGGAGAATTTGATCAGAAAGAAACCATCCCCACAAAATACGGAACAAAAGAAGATTATATAAAAGCTATAAAAGCTTTAAAGAAAAACAACATTAAGGTTATTGTTGATATCGTTCTCGGGCACAAAGCTGGAGGAGATGAACTTGAAACCTTCAAGGCCCTGAAAGTAGATGAAGAAAACAGGGATAAAATTATTTCCGATGAAATTGAGATACAGTCGTATACAAAATTCACCTTTCCCGGGCGCGGAAAAAAATATTCTGATTTTGTATGGAATTTTACCTGCTTCAGCGGTGTAGATTATGCAGAAGGCATGGATTCCCATATTTTTAAGATTAAAAACGAATATGGTACCGATTGGGAAGAAATGATTGATGATGAAAAGGGAAACTATGATTACCTCATGTTCAATGATGTGGAACACCGCAATCCTTTCGTACGGGAAGAACTCAACAACTGGGCAAAATGGTATTTTGATGAAACAGATTTTGACGGTGTAAGACTGGATGCCCTGAAACATATTTCATTTGATTTTTATAAAGAATGGCTTACGCTGCTTCGATCCAACTCCGGTAAGAATATTTTTGCGGTAGGAGAATACTGGGCACCGGGATATCTAAGCTTGCTTCAGAAATATATTGAAGTTACCGAAGGATGCATGAGCCTTTTCGACAGCTCTTTACAGAATAATTTTCATACTGCTTCCAATGAAGGCGATTCATACGATTTACGGAGAATTTTTGATGAAACCCTTACCCAGGCAGATCCTATGCACTCGGTAAGTCTGGTTGATAATCATGACACCCAGCCGCTCCAGGATCTTGAAGCACCGGTAGAGCAATGGTTTAAACCTTTAGCGTATGCCTTAATTTTGCTTCGTCAGGAAGGATATCCTTGTGTATTTTATCCGGATTTATATGGTGCCCATTACGTAGATAAAGACCGTGAAGGCAATGACCAGGAAATATTTCTGGATAAGGTAGACGGTATTGAGGAAATGCTGAAGGCGAGGAGAGATCATGCTTATGGAGAACAGCGCGATTATTTTGAAGATGCCAATTGTCTGGGATGGGTTCGTGAAGGAGATGATGAACATTCGGGATGTGCGGTTGTGCTCAGCAATAAAGAAGCGTATGAAAAGCCTATGGAAATGGGTGAAAGATATATCGGTAAAACTTTTTATGATGTATTGGGAAGATTTGAAGATAAAGTAACGATTGATGAAAACGGTTGGGGAAATTTCCCTGTTCCTGCAGGAAATGTGAGTGTCTGGATTGAGGAATAGTATAGAGTTACACAATATTTAAAAAAATAATCATCCGTAAGTTTTGTTACCTTCAGAAATCTGTAAAGTGACAAATCTTGCGGATAGTTTTATGATCAATGAATATAACTAAACTTTTTTAAGCTTAAGAATTTCAGGCCTTTCTGAATCTTCTGAGATTGATCCGGATCTCGCAAACTCAGCCCAGAGTGCACGGAGCTTTTTTCCGTTTTCCCGGATATATTCCCACGGAACATCTTTTAGCAGCTCAGCTGATTTCCAGGCTTCTTTATTTTCAAATATTAAAGGTAAATCTACACAATGTGATGCACCGATGTAATTATTTTTTAAAGTAGATTGAATAATAAACTGATAGATATTCCCACCACCGGCTGAAAAATTTTCTGCAAAGATTTTAGCGGGCTTTTCATAAATTGATTCTGTTGTCCTTCTCACGATCTTATTCAGGATTTTATGAGGGAGATAAGTGTAGATTCCTGTTTGGGCTGTCTTTACATAAAAAGCCGTTTCATCCTGATTGGAGCCAATTAAAACATCATATTTCCGTGCATTTACTTTCCACTTATCCATACTTTCTTCCTCTCTGCATAACGGTGGATGACCGTATTGAGTACAGAATGGCATCGATGTTTTCAACCCGTATTTTCTGAAAGAAGGTAAAAAACTGACGTAATCTGCTGTCATCTTCAAAGCATCCGGCTCATCTTTCAAAGCATCCGTTTTCAGAAAAAATTCATTTGACATCTTTTGTCTGTTGATCCTGAAACCCAGCGGTGCACTATGGATAATGGCCCTCCGGAATAAACCGTCGGTGCCTTCAGAAATCATGAGGTGAGCAATGGCGTCGCCTCCGGAAGACTGTCCGAACAATGTAATGTTTTCCGGATCTCCGCCAAAATCCCGGATATTTTTTTTAATCCATTGCAAAGCAGCGATCAGATCATACAATCCGATGTTGGCAGGCCTTTCTTCGTTACCGCCTAAAAAGCCAAACAGTCCCAAACGGTAGGAAACCGAAACAACAATAATATTCTGTTCTTTCACCCACACGGAAGGGTCGGAAGTAGGCAGATCACCACATCCTATTTCGTAGGAACCACCGTGAATCCACACAACAACCGAAAGCTTTTCGTTTTCATTAAAGTGTTCGGGACGTGTAATGGTAAGAAATTGAGGAGATTCATCAGGTTCAAATTGTTCTATATCTGTTTTCTGAATCAATCTGTCCAGCAGCGGACTTACATTTTGCGGACATACCGGAGTTTTATCACGGATTTCATGGTTTTCGGCATATTCTAAAAGCTCAGGCTTTTTAAACCTTTGTGAACGGGCATAACGAATACTTTTTGCCCGGATAACGCCGTTTTCTCTCAATGCTGATATGGTTCCGAAAGAAGTATGAAAGATATGGATTTTCTTATGCTGCTGTGTTGTCATCAACAAAATTATGTTTTACATAAATGTAGTAAATTATCTTTTTTAAGCCAATAAAAATCTAATGTAAAGCTTTATAAAGAGTAGGAGATACTCCTGTTTTGCTTTTGAATAATCTCGTAAAATGCTGCGGGTACCTGAAACCAAGATCATAAGAAATCTCACTGATGGATTTTGCAGGGTCGGTAATCTGCTGTTTTGCAGCATCAATAAGCTTATTGTGAATAAACTCCTGTGCCGAAATGCCAAGTTCTTTTTTCATGACATCTCCGAAATAATTCGCTGAAAGATTAAGCTGTTCAGCAAAATAATTAACCATCGGAAAACCAATGGTTTTGGGCTTTTCGGAAGACAGATAATCATCCACAAGTTTTTCAAATTTTCCGATCACGCCACGGTTGATGTGGTCCCGGGTAATGAACTGACGGTCATAAAAACGCGTGCAGTAGTTGAGGAACAGCTCAATATTGTTGACGATCAGAGATTTACTGTGCTTGTCAATAGCCTGGTCCAGTTCGAACCTGATATTTTTAAAACAATCCAGAATAATTTCCCGTTCCTTTTCCGAAAGATGCAGGGCCTCATGAACTTCATAGGAAAAGAAATTATAATTCCTAATGTTTTTGCCCAGATTTGTTCCTTTAATAAGGTCGGGATGAAACAGCAGCGCAAAACCTGCCGGCTGCACATAATTACCGTCGTTATTGATTCCGTATTCCTGTCCAGGAGCGATAAAAACTAAGGTGCCTTCCTGGTAATCGTAGCTGTTTTTACCGTAAAACATATCACCGCACATAACGTCTTTCAAAAAAACGGTATAAAAGCCGAATATCCTCCTGAACTGGCAGATGGGATCTGATTTTGAAAAATCCACAACGCTTACCAGAGGATGCAGCGTTTCATGATTCGTCATTTTATTATATTCTGAAATACTGTTGATAAACTCAGCCTGATTGTTCATAATAAAGTTTTTACTGAAATCAAAATTACCATTTTTAAGGCGCAGATTTTGCGGTTACAGTAAAATTGGTACATCATTCTGTAATTTATATAAGTTTAATTTATCATAAACAGACGATTTTTGCAGAATAACAATTAATTTTATTACAAACTTAAATACAATATGAACACATTCACAGTAAAAGCGTTCGGTACAGAATCCAACACAGCAGATTTAGCCGAAATAAATATTGAAAGAAGAGAAGTAACACCTACTGATGTAGAGATTGAAATTCTCTACTGCGGCGTATGCCATTCTGATCTTCATACCGCAAGAAACGACTGGGGCGGATCCATGTATCCGGTGGTTCCCGGACATGAAATTGTAGGAAAGGTAACTAATGTCGGTGCTGAAGTTTCTAAATTTAAAGTAGGGGATCTTGCAGCAGTAGGATGTATGGTTGATTCCTGTAAAGAATGCGAAAGCTGTAAACATGATTTGGAACAATACTGCCAGAAAGGATTTACCGGTACCTATAACGGAAAAGATAAGCATTTGGGCGGGCATACATTCGGAGGATATTCCCAGAAAGTTGTGGTAGACGAACATTTTGTTCTCAGTGTTCCGGAAAATTTAGATCTTGCTGCAGTGGCACCGCTTCTTTGTGCAGGAATTACAACCTGGTCTCCTTTACGACACTGGAACGTAGGTCCGGATTCTAAAGTGGCCGTTGTAGGACTTGGTGGTTTGGGGCATATGGCGATTAAGCTTGCCAAAGGTCTGGGAGCTGAGGTTACTTTATTTTCCCGTACACCCGGAAAAACCGAAGATGCTAAAAAATTAGGAGCCGATCATGTGGTGATTTCAACTGAACAGGAGCAGATGGATGCTGTTAAAGGTAAGTTTGATGTCATTATCGATACGGTGCCTTATGAGCATGATGTCAATCCTTACATGCAGACGGTAGCATTGAACGGTACCTTAGTTCTTGTCGGTTTTGTGGGAGAATTTAAGGAAACTGAACCAAGTACAAGACCATTGATTTTCCAGCGACGTTCTGTGGCAGGGTCATTGATTGGCGGTATTGCCGAAACTCAGGAATTGCTGGATTTCTGCGGAGAGCATAATATTGTTTCAGACATTGAGCTTATCAAAATGAGTGAAATTAATGAAGCGTATGAAAGAATGCTGAAGAGCGATGTGAAATACCGGTTTGTAATTGATATGCAGTCTCTTTAATTTAAATATCTTTTTAACTAAAACTCTCTTCGGAGAGTTTTTTTTATTTAGGAATGGTCATAGTTTCCTGCCATATCTTTAAATGCCCATTCTGACATTGATTGAATAACAGGAACAAGGCTTTTCCCTGCCGTGCTTAATTCATATACTACATGCGGCGGTACAACCGGCTTTGCGGTCCTTATAACAATGCCGTCTTTTTCAAGCTGCTTCAGATGCTGGATAAGCATTTTTTCCGTAACGGCAGGAATTGCCCGTTTCAGTTCGCTGTAGCGTTTGTCTCCGGTTGAAAGATGATATAAAATAATAGGCTTCCAGAATCCTCCTATTTTTTCCATAAAATAGGTGACCGGGCATGTATTCAATGCATATTTTTTATTCTGCTGGATGGTAGAGCTTTCTTTAATGGCTGTCATGATAACATACTTTAGGGTAAGTACTTGTATAAAAGTAAGTACAAATATAACTTTGTCTCAGGAAATAAAAAAATATTTTATTATGAAAATTATAATCACAGGCTCATTAGGAAATGTAGCAAAACCTCTCGCCCAACAATTAATCTCTGCAGGACATGATATCACTGTAGTCAGCAGCAACGAAGCAAAGAAAAATGAAATTGAGAGTTTAGGTGCCAAAGCCGCTATAGGCTCTATAACAGACCTGAATTTTTTAATCGAAACATTTGAAAACGCCGATGCAGCTTTTTTAATGACTCCTCCCAATATAGGTTTTGAAAATATTGTTGAAAATACCGTTAATGTAGGTAAAAATTATGCAGAAGCCATTCGACGGACCGGAGTAAGACGAGCAGTCATGTTGAGCAGTATCGGTGCAGATTCTCCTATAGAGAACGGACCAATTAAAGGTCTTCATTTTATAGAAAAATTATATAACGAACTTGAAAACACATCGGTTACTTTTCTGAGAGCCGGATATTTCTATATTAATTTCTTTAATGATATCCCTCTGATTAAAAATGCCGGAATTATAGGGTCTAACTATCCTTCAGATGTTATTGTTCCTTTGGTTCATCCTAATGATATTGCAAAAGCTGCAGCCGAAGAACTGCTGAAACAAGCTGAAGGTAAAAATATAAGATACATTGTAAGTGATCTCCGTCCGGCAGGGGATTTTGCGACTGCTTTTGGCAGTGCTGTAGGAAAACCGGAGCTTCCATGGATTGAATTCAAAGATGAAGATGCCTTAAACGGGATGCTTCAGGCAGGTGTTCCTAAGGAAATTGCCGAACTTTATACAGAAATGGGAAGAGGCATCAGGAAAGGGATCATTCAGAAAGATTTTATGGATCTGGGTCCGATGGTGACTGGTGACGTTAAGCTGGAAACTTTTGCAAAAGAATTTGCCGAAAAGTTTAGTGCCTGATTGTTTATCATGAGCTTTTAGTTTAGGTTTCGGCGGGCCAAAGGCCCGCCGAAACCTAAAATTTATTGCTAGTTTTATTTTTTGGAATTAAGCGTTTTTTTGAGAACCTTAAGCTTTCCGTCTACCGGCTGAATCATTTTTAAGTTTAAAATAGCAGCAACAAGTGGATAAACATTTACATTTTCAAACTCATCAACGGTCATATTATTTTTGAATGCCGGTCCCCATGCGAAGAATACGGACTTCATTTCAGGAACTGTCGCGGGGTTATAGCCATGTTTTCCTGCTGACGGTTTTTTACCTTTCTCCAGAAATATTTTAGGTGCTTTGGGAACCAAAAGAATTTGCCCGATTCTGCCGTAGTGGTCATCTTTCGTGGAGAAGTGCAGATATTTAGGGAACTTTTTATCCAGATATACCTCGTAATCTGAGGTCTTTTGAGCTTTTAATTCCTTATAAACATTTTTAATTTCAGCTTTGTTCTTAACATATACTCTCAATAAAGTCTGGGAATTGTAAATATCAAACCTTTCTTTATTCAGCAGTATTTGAGGTATTTCCAGAGGATGGGTAGCGTCTACCTGTATCATCCCGTGATCGGAGAGGAAGACAAAATTTACATTTTTCAGCCCCAGTTCCTTTACTTTCTGTGCCAGTTCACCTATAGCATTATCCACTTTATGTACTGCATCTTCCGTTTCTTTTGCATCGGGTCCGAAATGGTGTCCGGCTGCATCGACTTCCGGAAAATAAAGGGAAATAAAATGGGGTCGTTTGTCCATTGGAAGCTTCAGCCAGCTGATCACTTTATCGACTTTTTCCGCAGGTGAAAATTTTTCATGGTAAGGATAGTAATAGGTAGGTCTCATTCCTCCGGCATCACTTGCTGAACCTACCCACATTAAAGATGCTGAAAGCATTCCCTCTTGTTCTGCCAGTCCCCAAAGTGGGAGGCCGCCGTACCAGCTTCCGTCTTCTGCATTTGTTTTGTCGCTCATGGCATACGGTGCTTTTCTTTTATAATCATAAAAATAATTATCAATAAGACCGTGGTGAGAAGGGTATAGGCCGGTAATTAACGTCCAGTGATTTGGGAAAGTAATGCTGGGGTAGCTGGGAATCATCGCTTTAGCCCGGATGCCTTCGCCTGAAAAGTTCAATAGATTCCGGGCATTGTATTTCTTTGCATAATCATAACGGAATCCATCTGCAGAGATCATGATTACATAAGGTTTTGTCTGTGCTTCTGCGCGATTGTATCTGTTTGCTACGACGACCTGTGCGGTGTCTGTACTTCCGTGCTGGCTGAAAACAAATAGTGATAAAAAAGTCATTACTATTGCTAATCCTTGCTTCATTATTTAAATTTTATGCAAAGTTAGGCTCTCAAGTGATGGCAAAAAAGTTTAATGGGTTAAAAAAACATTAAACCTTATTATGATTTCTTACTGTGCAGAAAAATAAAAAGCAGAAGGACTAACTTCTGCTGTATATTTTATTATTGGATTTAAAATCTATATCCCAACGATAATCCCGTTCTGAAGCCAATCCAGAGACCGTCTATAATAACCCTTGCTCCATTGGTATTGGTTTCCACTGTGTAATTGACATAAGGAATATCGAGATTTTCAATTTCCCGTTTCAGCTCTGCCTGCATATCCGGTGTAAGAGGGATATCACTGGTCATCGTAAAATCTCCTTTTCCTGAGCCGTAATGCGCTCCGGCAATCCAGAAATCAAGAACGAGGTTTCTGCTGGCTGTTAAGAAAAACTGTGCACCTACCATTACCCCACCACTATTTCCATTGGCATTTCCAAAGCCTTTTAAAGGAATTTGGAAGGTAGTTCCGCTGAAGGTATAATCATAATAAAAATCAAATGTATTGGAGGTGACCTTTGAGTAGCGGTAATAGGGCGCGATATAAAATCCTTTTCCGTATCCTGCACCAAGATAAAAACGAGGTTCTATGGTGAAGTTAAATGCTTTTGCTTCCAGATTCTGAAATCTTTTCTCGTCATTGTCGCTTAAAAAAGAATTGATAAAAGGAACTTTTCCTTCCGGCATGGCGCCAAAGCCCATGTTTACGGAAAACCAGCGGTTAATGGCTCTTTCATAGGATAAATTAATATTCCTGAAGGCATAAGCTGTCACATTTGTTTTAACAATATTCATTTTTTCCGTCGGTGGAGCAGAAAGTTCCTGTGCCTGTATTCCGGAAAGTATAAAACAGGAAATGATGAGGAGAAGTTTTTTCATGATTTTAATATTTTGTGATTTGTTGTATTCAGGTAAAAGCAAAAAACGGGCAAAATTTTTAGCATAAATATAATTTATTATTAAAAATTAAGTTTTTTATATAACCTCTTTATATGGTTTGGATTATTTTTCTGAAGATATTATTAGCATTTGTAATGATTGTATACTAAAATCCGCTCAGAAAAATTCTGAACGGATCAATTATTATTAGGTCGATTAAATAAGTTTCTAAGCTATTGCAGCATACATTTAATTTTTGATGAATTTTGAAGCTTCCGATTTTTTATTATCTTTTCCTGAAACTTCAATAAAATAAGAGGCAGAAGGAAGTTCAGAAACCTGAATTTTTCCTGATTTTATATCTGATGTTTTAATCAGTCTGCCATCCAGGGTGTAGATTTTTGCAGTAGTGTAATTCTCTTTTCCTCCTTTGAATTCTATAAATTCCTGTGCTGGATTCGGATAAACTTTTAAACCTTCTTTTTGTGAGGCAAGTTCTCTTGTAGATAAGGTCATTAAATTAAGAGCTTGTGCAGTGTTTGTGGTCTGGTTGTTTATTCCTGCTATAGGAGCATTGATCACAGTCTGTAAAGTGCTTAGCAAAGGAAATTTATGAGTACTGTCATAATATGAATAAGCTGTAATCGTAAGAGTACCCACCGGGAAAAGAAAAGTTGTATCGGTAGGTAAGTGTAGGTTAAAATTCTGAATGGATTTAATTCTCAATACATTAGGATATGTTGAAGAACCTAAAATTAATGTACCTGAGGCGTCTGCGGAAATATTAATTGTTCCTTTACACAAACCATTGGCAGTCGTTGAGGTAAACGTCCCCTGTGCCTGATCTGTTTCTGTATGTCCGTACGCTGTGGGATATGAAATGAAAGTTCCGTTATTTGCAGATAAGTTTAAAGTTGCATCTGGTATAATTATCCCTGTGATTTCAAGTTTCGAGGCTGACTGTTTATACATAAATGTAGCTCCGGAAGATACTTGTTTTAAAGTAGAACCCGGAAAAGTAGTTACTTCACCTGCTGTAGGAACAGAATAGGTTGCGGTAAATGGGGAGCCTAATGTTAAAGAAGCGTTATTAAATGTGACATTGGCTCCGGTAGTAGAATTATCTACAGTTCCGTTTACCGTGAGATTGTTGACGGTTTCGCCAGCAACGGGGTCATTAAACGCTTTTGTGATGGTTGTTTGAGCGGTGCATAGGCCATAAGCCGATAGCATACAGAATAAAGTTTTTTTCATTTGAGTTTTTTATTTCACGGTGCAAAGATAAATAAAACAACTATTTAACAATAGTTTTTTGTTAAAGATACCACATTTTTTTATTGAAATATATAAAAAGCTGCCTCAAAAGAAACCGGCAATAATCCTAAAAAACAATTAATGATAATAATAACCACACAAAATATATTGCACGAATTGATTAGACTTTTCAATTGAAATTTCTATATTCAACAGGAGTCTGCCCTGTTTTTTGCTTAAAAAGCTTACTGAAATACTGAGGATATTCAAAACCTAATGAATAAGCTATTTCACCTACTGAACAGTCTGTATTTAAAAGAATATTTTTAGCTTCTTCAATCAGGTAATAATGAATATGATCCTGCGCATTCATTCCGGTCTCTTTTTTGAGTAAGTCGCTTAAATAGCTGGCTGATAAATGCACCTGATCTGCCAGATATTTTACGGTGGGCAAACCTGTTTCTTTTAGTTGATTTGATCTGAAATAATCTTTCAATACATTTTCTACCTGCGAAAGTGTATTGGAACTGCTGCTTTTTCGGGTAATAAATTGCCTTCCGTAATACCGTGAACAGTAATTCAGCAAAAGCTCAATATTGGTTACGATTAAATTCTGGCTATGGCTGTCTATATTCTCCTGTAGCTCAGTTTCTATTTTTTGGATGCAATCGTACAAAATTTGCTTCTCTTTTTCGGATAAATGCAGCGCTTCCGAAGTCTCATAGGAAAAGAAACTGTAATCGCCCATTTTATTTCCTAAAGAAGTACCGCGAAGCAGATCGGGATGAAAAAACAATCCCCAACCCATCATATTTTCTTTTTTCTCTATGTCATTATCCAGTGTGATGAGCTGCTTTGGAGCAATACAAATTAAACTTCCGTCCTGAAAATCAACCGACTGTCTTCCGTATTTCATGTGGTTGGAGCAGTAGTTTTTAAACATAATGGTATAAAAATCAGCACTCAGGCGGGTTCCTTCTTCAAGATACTCATCTGCCGTGCTGAAATCAATTACCGAAACAAGCGGATGTTGTGTTTTGTTCTGTACAAACCTGTTGATTTCCGAAATACTTTTCAGATGGATTATTGGCTTCACTTTTTAAATAATTAATTAAAAATAATAATTTGATAAGTCTTTAACAAATTCTTTTGAGAAACATAGCAGGACCGCTAAAATCTAAATCAGATTTTAATTTACCTGGCTCATTACAATTTTATCAAAAAGTTTGTCACCCAGATATATCCTCATCCAAACCATCGGTTTTGCCCACAGTCCGACTCTATATCTTGTTTTAGGGCGGTCTGTATTTACAATCTTAGCAACAGTTTCTGAAATGACTATCGTTTTTGAACCCTTTCCGCTGTCATACATTTTTTTTGTAGCCGCTACCAATTTATTGGTTAATGAAGAATATGCTCCCAGGGAAGAAAACTTGCTGATATTTTTCAGCATGACATCACTAAACTCAGTAACGATAATTCCGGGTTCCAGAACGACGACATTGATGTTAAACGGTTTAAGTTCCAGGCGCAAACAGTCACTGAATCCTTCAACAGCGTGCTTGCTTGCATGATACCATGCTCCCATTGGAGTGTACATTTTGCCACCCATTGAGGAAGTGTTGATGATGGTACCGGCATTGGCTTTCCGCATATAAGGAAGTACTTTTTGTGTGATCGCCGCCAACCCGAAAAGATTTACCTCAAACTGTTGTCTGGCTTCATCTACGGGAACGTCTTCAACCGAACCAAATAGTCCGTAGCCGGCATTATTCCACAAAACATCTATCTTTCCTTCTTTTTCAATAATGACATTTACCACATTTTGAATGTCATTTTCACTGGTGATATCCATCTGAATCGCGTGACCTCCCAAAATTTTCAGATCCTGCATCTGGTCAATACGTCTTGCAACGGTATATACGGTGTGGCCTTGTTTTATAAGTGTTTTCGCGGTTTCTTTACCCATTCCTGAACTTGCACCTGTGATTAAAACTACTTTTTTATTCATTTGTATGATTTAAATTAGAGTACAAATATCATCAGGAAAAACATTTTATTGTTAATACAAATTCAGGATGATTGTATACTTTTTCCTGATGATGATTCAGTAATTTTTTTTAACCGGTTATTCTTTTATCTTTTGCTACATATTTCGCATAAATAAGTAAGGCACCAATAATCATTAAATTTCTGAAGATATTTAGCATATCATTTTCAGATGTTGATGCTCTAGGTATGTGAACGATAAAAATCATTAACAGAACATATAATGCCATCATAACTGAGGCAAATTTATCATAACTTCCAATTAGGCAGCAAATAATAAAAGCGAGAATGAGAGCTCCTGTAAAATAGTTCCAAAACAATGGCGCTGCGATCCAGGAAGGTAAAAGGTTGGCTCCAACGTGCGGCATGCCAAAATGCAGTCCTACATACAACAAGAATGATAATGGGAAAAGATAATGCCCTATGTTTAAAACTTTGTTCATATTGCGTGGTTAATGGGTTGGAAATGGTATTAGAGGTCTTATTTCAACAGAACTGCCGGGATATTTCAGAATAGGGCAGGTTGTACTCCATTCCTGAACTTCTTCCAGATTATCGGTTTTACAAATCAGATAACCTGATACCAAAATACTGTTATTTTCCTTATGAGGCTGTCCGTTCTTGATGCCATTATTGTCTACAATAGAACCTTCATAACGAATAGGGGCAGTACTTATTAATTTGCCATGCATAGCGATATTTCCAATCCAGGATTGCCATTTGGGCATATCTTCAGCCATATCCTGTGATGTTGTTAAATATCCGTTTGCTGCACTTGCATTACGGAATAATAAAAGATACTCTGTCATAGTTTAATAATTTAGTTGTGAATAATGACACAAAGATGTGTATCACAGCTTTAAAAAAAGATGACAAATGTCTACAATTTATAGTTTGGCTTTTAGCCTGCTGAAAACATCTTTATTGATACCAAGATAGGAGGCAATGAGCTTACCGGGTACACGGGACATTAATTTGGGCCTGTTTTCCATAAGCCATTTTATCCTGTCTAATGCAGAAAGTGCTACAAAGGTGTTGATACGGAATACAGAGTTAGCATATGATGCTTCTAAAATTTGTTTGTATACTCTGTCAAATTGCGGAACAGTTTTTAGCAATTCTTGGAAGTTTAATTTATTAATGGCAAGCAATTCGCAAGGTTCTACTGTTTTAATATTTTCAGTTGCCGGTTTACCGCTTCCGAAGCTTATTAATTCTGAACACCAGCTACCCTCGGTAACAATATCTCTTGTCGTTTCGTTCATATTGTGATCGTATACAAAAACCTGCAGGCAGCCTTTCGCAACAAAATAAACATTTTTGCAGATGTGTCCTTCTTCAACCAAATAGGTGTTTCTTTCTGCCTTTATTGGAACAAAGAAATTCAGAACATGATCCAAGTTTTCGAGATCATCAGTAAGTCTGTCGATTAAATGTTGGCGCAAAATTTTGATCATCTGAGTTTTGATTTTAGACTTTACTTGCTTAAAATATCATATTATGCATCTGAGAATACAATACAGCAATATACTTATTTTTTATAATTAACAATTATCATGTGGAAAAACTTACCAGATACATTCCGTTATTATAAAGAAATTAAAATGTACAAAAGCTGAAGTTTTATACTTCAGCTTTTTGAATTATTATTACAGGTATGTAGTTGTTATTTAATCATATACTACACTCTCGGCAATATGTTTACCTCTGTCGATATCTTTTTGAACACTTTCTAATTTTCCTGTTAATGAAACCAGCGCAACTTTGCCTAAAGGCAGCCGCAACGGAGGTGTCTCAAGTTTGGTAATGTCCATGATAGCCTGCGATGCTTTTAAAGGATCACCTTCCTGTTGCCCGTTTACCAGTTTCATTCGTTCTCTGAATGCTCCCGCTGTTGCTCTGTAATCTTCAATAATACTAACGGCATGTCTGAATGAATTGCCGGCAAAATGAGTACGGAAAGGTCCGGGTTCTACAATAGTCAGCTTTATGCCTAATGGAGCAATTTCTGCTGCGAGTGCTTCGCTGAAACCCTCTAACGCAAATTTACTGGCACTGTAAATACCAAAACCGGGAAATGCTTTAAAGCCTGCATGAGAAGAAATTTGAATAATATGTCCGCTTTTTTGTTGCCGCAGCAAGGGCAAGAAAATTTGCGTTATCAGTAAAGTACCAAAAAAGTTTGCTTCAAAAATTTCTCTTACTTCATTTATGGTTGTCTCTTCAATGGCCCCTGCAAAACCAAATCCCGCATTGTTCACAAGTACATCAATTTTACCGAATTTTTCAGAAATTAATTGGAATGCTTCCTTAATTTCTGATTGTTTTGTTATGTCTACAACTAAAGCTAATGCATTTTCTCCATATTGATTGTTAAAGGTATCTGCCTGTACCTGATTGCGGAATGTTCCGATAACAAAGTCACCATTTTCGATTGCCGTTTTGGCAAGGGCCTGACCCAAACCACTTGATATTCCTGTGATAAACCAGATTTTCTTATTCATATTTTAATTTAATTTTTCCAGAAATTTTATCTTCTCTTCGTTCCAAAGTCTTGGATCGAAGCCACTTAAGTGTAGCAGAGTTTCAAATAGAATTTTCTGGTTACGGATATCAATTGCCAACAAATAGAAGTGCTGTTTCTTAATTCTCCGGCGTACAATATCCTAATCCTACACCCTGTTTAGATCGCCAATTGCTGCAAATCTTATATCCGTCATTATGTAATACTACTGTACTTTTAACAGCTGAAATGGAATATTAATTTTTACTTTATCAGATACTGCAAGGTTTCCGGTACCCAGCAATACATTAAATGACAGTCCGAAATCCTGGCGGTTGATGCTGCCTGAAATAAAGAAACCTGCCTTTGTGTTGCCAAACGGATCTTGTGGAACAGTGCCTGCATACTCCAAGTCGAATACAACTGATTTTGTTACATCGCGAATGGTTAAATTTCCGTGCAATTTATACTCGTTGGCGGTTGCGGTGGCTTCCAGTTTTGTGCTTTCAAATATCATTTCCGGAAATTCTTCGGCATTAAAGAAATCATCAGCTTTCAGGTGAGCATCTCGTTGGGCGTCATTTGTATCTATGCTGTCTGTCTGTACTGTTACCTGTACGGATAAATCCGAAAAATTTTCTTTTTCTGAATGTACCGTTGCGGTGTAGTTCCTGAAAAATCCATCTGTTTCTGAAATTCCGAAATGTCTTACACTGAAACCTATTTTAGTGTGGCTCGGGTCTATTACCCATTTTGCTGAATTCTGCATTGTCTTATATTAAATGTTATATGTCATTATCGACAATGCAAAGATGAGGTGAAGATGAGTACTTGTGGTAGGATGAAAATTACCTTGTTCGGTATTTTTCGGACATTTGATTTTTAAATATCATCGGTGTAATCCCCGTTTCTGCCTTAAATGCTTTTGCAAAGTAAGAACTGTCGGTATAATTGAGTTCAAAAGCAACTTCAGAAACTGTTTTGTCAGTAAATGTGAGCAGCCTTTTTGCTTCTAAAATGCTTCTTGCTCTTATGACTTCACTGGCTGTTTTCCCGGTTACTTCTTTTGTGATAACATTAAGGTGATGTGGGGTAATATGCAGTTCTCCGGCAAAGAACGAGGCCGTTTTATTGTCTGCGAAATGCTGGTCCAAAAGAATTTTAAAATGTTTAAAAAGAATCAGATATTTCTTTGAAACAGGTTGAGCTGTTTCGGTATCGACGAGGCGCTGAACCTGCGCCAGCAATATATGCAGCATTGACTGTATGATCGTACTGCTGCTGTCGGTTCGCCTGTGTTCTGTGGTAATGAGATTTATAATATGCCTGATTTCTGCAAAATCTTTTTCTGAAAGCTGTATGCAGGGATTTGTGTAAAAATTATCCAAAAAGCTCAGCTCAAATAACCGGTCTTTATTATTGTAGTTGAGCAGAAAAAAATCTTCGGTAAACAGAATGGTTCCGCCTTTCAGGGGTTTCCATTCCTCGAACTGATGAACCTGACCGGGAGATATAAAAAATAAGCTGTTGGGCGAAACTTCGTATTCTTTATAGTCAATAGTTTGCTTGCTTAAGCCCTCTTCGGTCCAGAGAATTTCATAAAAAGTGTGTTTGTGGATATCATCTACATCGGGCTCTTCCATTTCATCAAAATATGTTATTTCAAATTCCGTTCGATTTGAAGGTTGATTGATAAAATGCCCGATTGAATAAAACGGAAATACCTCTTTCATCAGCTAAGATCTTTAATTGATAATCTCCGCATCCGGATTTTCACGTAACTTCGCTATTCTTTCTTTCCAGTTTTGAAGTTCATCATCGGTCAGCCTGATCCAGTCGGTTATTTCGCCTACAATTTTCAGGGGTGCGGTACTGCGGTAGGATCGGGTAGGGTTTCCCGGGAATTTTTTATCCGTTACATTCGGATCGTTTTCAAATGCTCCGGTGGGTTCCACCATATAGATCCGTTCTTTCCCATCACCTTTTGCCAGAGCGGCGGCAAGGCCTGCTCCGTTTTGTAAAGCCGTAAAATAGATGTGATTCATAATGATTTCGGGATAATAATTTGACCCAAATCCGGCAGTGAGCAGATCTCCGATTTTCAAATCAGCCTTTGTTCCATGATAAAATGGGCCATGATCAAGAATGTGTTCCTCTTTTTTGTTTTCCATTGTGGTGTGTTTGGTTATTCAGAAAATTAGTTATTTTCAGGATTTCGTTTACTCAACAAAATAAAAAAATTCCGCCGATTAAAATGTTAATGATTATAGATGAGATAATTTTCAAATTCTATTTCATCTCTTAATTTTTATCTCGGGAATCTGCCATAGCAGCTTTTGTGATGAGCGTTTTCGTACGTCTATCCCGCTGATTTACTTTTGTATTATAATACATTTCTCATGTTCTTTTCAGTGATAAGTCAATAAGTTCCTGTACATCTTTATCCCTGCCAAGCAGGTTTTTATAGGCAATGATATCCTCTAACGGTTGCGCTTTTACAGGCCTGTTTTCAAATAAGAGATCCACTGCATTTTCAATGTTGGTTTCTATTTTAATAGCAGGCTTTATGATAAAATCTTCAACGGCGTTGATGTCAATATCAATATTTTCAATTCTTAACTGTAACAGCCATATTTCAAACTCTTCATCACTGTATCTGTGAACACTGTTGATTACAAATGGCTGGAATGCTTTTTCAATAGTATATAAACTTTCCAGATGTACTTCGATATCTATGTCGTGGAGTTTCCAGCGGGAGCCAAAAAGGTTGCCTGCTAAACCTCCTGTAAACTGATATTCTATAGATTGCTGTTCTAAGTAATCTAGCAGAATATGGATTGCTTTTCTATGGTTTTCAGATATTATTTCATCATCAATTGGATTGTTCATTATTGCTTCATAAAAATATAACCTCTTAGCAGCGCCCCAGACCTGTTTTCCGGAAGCGTCAAAACCCTGATCCCAGGATTCAAGCATTCCTTTTTTCAAAATAATTTTTGTGGTTGCGTATTTTGCACCGCGTAAATCGGACGGACATTTATCTGAATCGGTTCCTCCCAGGTAAGTGTCACCCTGCTTTTTGAGGGTTACGGTACAGCCGTCTTTCAGTTCGATGAGGTCAAAAGTGAGCTTGTCCTTTTTCATTTTGTCATTCTGCAGGCCTGCGAAAACCAGAGGATCTTTAATCGTATAGATTTCGCTTGTAAAAGTGTCTTTTGACGGATGCTGCAAATGATAAACCCGTTGCCGGTAAGGTTTGCCTGCGTTGGCGGCTACGGCCTGCTCTACGTAAAGCCATTTTCCGTCGTTTCTTTCGGTCCAGATCGGAGTCATTACCAGGCTGATGTTGAAATAAGAGCTGTCGGCTTTAGATTGCAGTTCACTGGAAAACTTTCCGGTCATTAAAGATGCAAGATCTTCAAGTTCGCGGTAGTTTTTTGCTGAATCGGTTTTGTGAGCAGCCGTACAGCCGGCAATTATCAGAATTGTGATAAGTGAAATTAAATTTTTTTTCATGCGTATTTTTTAGAATTGCTTTCTGGTGAAAGCGGTTGAATTTTATGCTCTCTCGGCTGTTTTATGCTGTTAATCTTTTTGATATACGGAAAGAAATAAAGCAGGCTTTGATTTTGTTTCAAAAGTGGATGGGTAACTGTCGCCTTTCAAATTGTACACGATGGTAAGTTGCTTGCCCTCCAGTTTGTATAATGCAGTGAAATGTTTGTTTTTATTCACACCTTCCTTTCCATAAATATCCATTTGTCCGTTTTTATACGTCAGGGTTCCTGTATCTACACTTTCTGCGGTAAGTGAATAAACGGTATCCTGAATAATAAGCTTCTGGGTGCGGAAATAATTTTCCGGTAATTCTTTACCGCCCATTTCCTGTTTTACAGGAGTCCAGCTGCCGTTGAGCTGGCTGTAGGGGTGTCTGTTTTGGGTAGCTGTACAGCCAATGATGAGTATAAACACTGGCAGAATAAGGTAGTAATGTAAATTTTTCATTGTAATGTTTTTTATCAGTGACAATTAATATTTTTTTTGGGAAACAGTCTCTGTTTTTACGATGCTGCCTAATTCTTTCATTCCAAGACCGTTTACTTTTATAGCCTTGTGTCCGGCTCTTATTGCTTCAAATTCTGCGGCAATAGCGTCATAGCCTTCGGGCGTAAGATATTCTACAGCGACTATGTAATCCCAGTCATTGCTTTCGGAACTTTTGTTTTCATAGAGTTCGTACTGTCCTAATAATCCTTGTTTAACTGCTATACGATCCATTGCGAACCAGTTTTTTTCAAGGTAGATTTTCAAATTGGCCTTTTGGTTCTCCTGAGCTTTTATATAGGTAAATGTCCAGATGTGGTTTGAATTATTTTGCGGTCCGCTTTTATTTGACAGGCATGACTGAAAGAAAACCGTCAGCACAACTACCGGAATGAGAATATATTTATTTTTCATGCGTTTTATTTTTGCTTACAATACTATGAATTAAATAAAAGTACTCTGATGCCGTTTTTTCTATTCATCAATTCCGGGATTTAAAATTGAATGTACCTCGTTCTCAATGTCTTTTTTTTCTAAAATTTTTTCATCGTAGATGGTTTCGATTTTTGTTTTTTTCCAGAACGGAAAGAGGATGATATTTGTAGAGCCGATATTTACAAGGGTAGAATCCGGATATTCAATTTCAACGGTTGTTTTAAACAGGGTGTTGCCTTTGATGTAATTTGTTGTTTTGATTCTGTTGGTCAGAAGATCAATTGCCAGCAATACGCCTTCATCTAAATTTTTTTGTTCTTCGCTGAAATGGGTATGATTCAAACCGTAGCCCACCACGAATTCTTCAAAAGTTGCGGAAATCCAGAAGTTTGTTTCTCTGATGTTTAAGTATTCCGTTCCGTCCTTCTCTCTTGCATAATCAACTCTGTATCCTATTTTATCAAGGAGCAGGTTTTTGATTTCGTCAAATTTTTCCTGATTCTGTTTCATTTGTGTAATTGTTAAAATTCAAATTTACACATTACTGCATTAATAGCAAGAGAAATTTTACCAGGTATTTTTTAATTTTCATCATTTACGACTGTAATTCCTTGATAATTGGGTTTACTTCGCACAGCAATCGTCAGCTTATTTTCTTCTACCAGAGGTGTTTCGTTTTTACTGTTCCGAAACCAGGATTGTTGAGTGTTCAATTCCAGACGTCAAGCCGGGATATATTTTTGATTGTGCCACCAAACATTCCCATATGTCCCTTTGAATTCATATCAAATTTTCCTTTTATAATTACGTATTTCTTATTGTATTTTTTGAAATCTGTTTTCTTCGCTAAATCATCACTGAAATTAACCCACATCCCATCTCTTGATGATCCTTTTTCATAATCTTCCTTATGAAAATAAATGGCATTACCTTCAAACTCCAGATTTAAATATCCAATAATCTGGACCGTTTTATTATGGTATTTTTCAGGAGTAACAATCAATCTCAGCATAGAAATGTCATAATCCTCAAAAGCTATAATTTCACTAAACTCTTCTTCATTAGAATCCGGTTTATTTTTAGATTCTGAATTTTGGGCACAACCCAATGAGAAGAGGGATAAATAAAGAATAAGTAAAATATTTTTCATATAAAATAATTTAAAAGCAATAGGGGTTAGCATTTTACTGACGACTGAAACCTAGAAGAATTAATTTTTTAGAGTAGTATATTTATCATCGGCTTTCCATATTCTATATTCGACTGACCAGGATTCCGGAATATAAAACGGTCTGGGGTAACTGCTCTGATATTCAATGAAAATATCCTGGCTGCTTTTGATTTTTTGTTTTATTCTTTTATCGCTTTTGCAGTCTGAATTCATTCCTTCAAAAATTTCTGCTGCACCATTTTCTATAACGTAATAAGGATATCTTGAATCTTGCTGAATCCCATATTCTTCTTTTAAGTTTTTTTTATTAAAGACAAAACTTGCGTCTGAACATTCTCTAACTGTTGCTTCAATTGAAAACTTAACCTGTACTTTATAATCTTTTGGATTTTCTATTTTAGGAAAAAGTAAGTCAACTCTTTTGAAGCCCTCCTTCGGTTCCGGATAAGACGGTGTATTTTGAGCGCTTACTTTTACACATAAAACAATTAAAATTAATAGAATTTTCTTCATAGTATTTTATTTTCATTATTTTTCAAGGGTGAAAATCCTTGTAGTACGCAATGGCAATGTGTTATTTAAAGTTGCTTTCGCTGATTTTTTTGTTATAATATAAATCTACAATTTTAACGACCTGGTTGCCATCTTCCGATACAAATGTATCTTTGGTTTCATACACTACGTCCCCGAATTTTTTATAATCATCATACAGGCTGACCGAGTAAGAATTTTTTTCGGCATTTTTAACAACTTCGGATTTTACCAAAAGATTTGAGGCTTTATCATAATACAGATAGGTCTCTTTTCCATTAACCAATGTCGCTTTAATTTTATCGCAATTTTTATTATTGGCTTTTTCTTCTCCTATATATTCTAATGTATAAAGGGTAGGATCAATATAATCTAAAGAATTGATAATGTGGCGGCGATAATTTTTGTCTTTGAACTCTTCCTGATCAGCAAGCTTTTTTTGTCCGTTAATCACATCATACCCCGTTTTACCGTCATAAAAAGATTTATAAACGATTCTTCCCTGGTATTCTATTTCAAAACTTCCTTTATTAGGAGCCATTTCCTTGGTAATCCAGAAAACATTGCGGCCATCCATTACGGTTTCTGATTTAGTATAAAGCGTTTTTATATTTTCCAGCACTTGTTTTCCGCCCTGTGCCTGAATTGATTTTTCAATAATTTCTACAGATTTGCTTTTTTGGGCTGTTAATACTGCTGTCGTAAGAAAAATAGCAGCAACGGTAATGTTGAGTTTCATTTATTAATTTTTATCGGGCAAACTTAATTAAAAATTTGAAGGCGAAGAACAATAAAAGCAAATTTCTATCATCCCACAATCCAAATTCAATATAATAAAGCCCGCAAATACAGGTTTGGGAATAACCCAATTTCAGGAATTACAAACACTCCTGTTTTACCCTTCCGGAGATCTCCGGAAGTCTCCCACAACTTGCAGGAAACCAAAGGAGGTCTCCGAAAGTCTCCCACAACTAGCCGGGAACCTTCGGAGGTCTACGGAAGTCTCGCGCAATCTGCGGGAAACCTCCGGAGGAGTACGGAAGTTCCGCGCAACCCTGCGGGAAACCAACTGCGATTGCAGGAAGTCTCCCGCAACCTGCAGGAAACAAAATGCAGTTGCAGGAAGTTACAAACAAGTCTGTTTATGATAAAATGCAATTGCAGGAGGTCTTGCGCAACTTGCAGGAGACCAAATGCAATTGCAGGAAGTCTCCCGCAACTTGCGGGAAACCAAATGCAGTTTTCAATATGCTATTTGGAAACCGTAATGGTAAGCTTGTTTTTCTTTTCCCGGATGTGTACCGTTTTTCCTTTTCCGAAACCCAGCGCATCAAGCCATTTTCCTTTGAGCCGGATTTCCGGGACGGTGATCAGACGGTGGGTACTTTTCTGGTATCGGGTGTGGATTTTAATTTTTCTTGCGTTCATCATGGTGCTGTTTTTTGTTGTTTACCGGCTGTAAAGGCGGAAGTCCCGATCATTTCTGAACTTCCTGCCCATACAAACCAAGGTAATATATAGAATTTGTGTTTTATTCAAAGCTTAATTTATTTAGCAAATATAAAATAAATTTTCAATTTGTCAACTTACTGTATGACAAATTTGTCATCGGATTGGCTGACATTTGGATTATGACCAGAGATCAGTTAAAAAAAGAATTTGGTAAACGAATTATCATGCTTCGTGAAAAGAAGGGCTGGAGCCAGTCTGATTTCGCACGTGCGTGCAATAAAGACCGACAAGCGATTGAAAAGCTTGAAAATGGAAAAGTAAATCCTACGCTTTATACTTTGTTGGAATTAGCTAATGCTTTGGAAATTTCTTTGGGGGAGTTGGTGGATTTAAGGTGATTTGTTACATGGCTTTTAAATCTGCGAGATCAGACTAAATCTGTCAAAAGATTTGTTGCATCTTAAAATTGATTTGATTCTTACTAGATTGAGATTTTCGTTAAGGGGGTCAGATTCAAAGATGTTGAATTTTGTATATAAACTAAATGCAAATCACAAAGACTTGCTTTATGCTAAGTCATAAACACTAGATAAACGACAATCTTTTTTATTTTAATAGTATTTTTTCAATGTCTGCTATAATTATAGAAGATAAATTCAATGAGTCAAGGTCGGCATTTTCTAGCCATTCTAATGACTGTTCCTTTGTAAGTTCAGTGCTTGTAATAAATTCGGTCAAGGCTATTACTGTATTTCTGCTCAAACCTAAGGAAAGTAATGATAATTGTGTGGTTTGAGAAACACCAAATTCTAACCATAAATTTAAATCAGGAATTAATTCAATCAAATCAGTTCTATCAATACTCTTTAGATAGTATTTTAAAATATCTATGTAGCAACTTGATTCCTTTGCAAATCGGAATCTAGCGAAATTTTCTACTTCATCCATTGTATCTCTGCATACTTTATCAATTGCTATTTTCTTTCCTTTTTTTAAATAATTTTTAAAAGAGCTACTTATTAAGAATGACAAAGGTTTTCCAGACATCCAGTTAATTAATAGTATAGATCTAGGAGCATTTAATTGTGGAGGAAAGGAAGCTAAAGTTTTGCCAATCCTTCCGATGAATTTAATATATTCATTATAACTATTTACGTCTTCGGGATAAACTGGTATTAATACCTCCGGAGAATCTGATTTTGTTTTAAAATATTCAAGTAGTTCTTGTTGTGCAATTGGTGAGATACCAGGATTTCTAAAAATAATTTCTCTAGGAATAGTAATGCTTTCTTGTAACGAGCTAAATAAATCTCTTAATTCAGTGTGAAATTTGGAATTTGCATCAAGTTTTTCTTGAAGGTACTTTGAATAATAATAACTGAATGCAAACTCAAACTCTTGATTATTTTCTGCTTGTTTCCTTGGGCTACCACTTTTTATATAATTGATTAAATCATTTGCTTTTGTGCTTTCGATTTTATCAATTGCTTTTTCTATTTTTTGTTTCTTTTTATCAGGTGATGGCTTAATACCCCATAAATTTGGCTCAATACAAATTATATTTCCACTAAATTCTTTGCCCCATCTACCTGCTCTTCCGGCAAGATTCCAAAAATCATTTTCGTTTAAAGGTTTACCTTTCCCTCTGGTCGGCTTTCTAATAAAAACAGATGTGGCAGGTAGATTAACACCTTCAAGTAAAGTTGACGTGCAAACTAAATACTTAATTTCGTTCTCTTTAAATAATTTTTCTATTTCTTGTCGAACTAACAATGGCATATTCCCATAATGAAATGCAATCTTATTCTCTAAAACCTTTCCTAGTATATAGTCTTTATGAATTGTTGTTTTAACTAGCTTTATAAGTTCTTTTACTTTAGGACTACTAGATTCTTTTTCAACTAATTGAGTTAGAATTTTTGCAAACTTTTCAGATTCAGCCGCTCCATTTGCATAAATCAAATTTCCATTCTTTTCGCCTGATATTGCTTTTGTAATTAAAGCTATTTTTTTTGCTTCGTCTGTTGGTCTGTCTTGCAAAACTATCGTTCCAATTTCAATTTTTTCGTCTTTTAAGATTAATTCTATTTCCCATTCTTTAGGTTTCATTTTTACTTGTTTAACATAGAGCAGATTCTGATTTACAGCTACAAATTCTGTATTAATTGTATCCTTTGATTTTGACTCTCCGATATTTTCGAGAAGTATTTCTGGGTTAGAAGTAAATGGGCTAGAAAAAAATAATCTCACGTCTGGATTTTTGTCGATAACTTCTTCAATTTTTCTTTGTAAAAGAATACCCCTATTACCGTTATCAATTTTATGAGCTTCATCAACAAGTAAAAAATCTATTTTGGGATTTTCCGACTGTAGCAAGTACCAATGAAGTCTTTCTTGAGTAAATACAAATAAATTTGTTTCACCATTGTTACTATTATGAAGAGGAACAGTTGTTAAGTTTACTTCACTAATATTATTTTCCTTTAATAGAATTCTTAAATCATCCTCAACTTGACTAATTAATGCCCTCGTAGGAACGATATAAACAATTGTTTTTTCCTTATTTTTTAATTCATCAAGTAAAAGCTGATAAAGAATAAAAGACTTTCCAGATGATGTTGGAGCAGAAATGCTAATAGAATTATTCTTTTTTGATGAATCAAAAACCTTTTTTTGAAATCGATTTAATGATATAATTTGGTCCTCAAACAATACTGAGTTTTCTATTTTAATTCTATTTGTTTGCAACTTGAATGGAAGTGGTAATGTCTCTTCATAATTCTCTTGGATAAGATTTCTTTTTACAGCAAGTTTAAGCGCTGGAATGTTTGTTAAGTTTTCAAGTATTACAACTGAAGCATTTTTTTGACTTTCTTCAAGATTTAAGTTCAAACAAGTTTGAGCAATTCTAAGAGCTGCTTCTAAGTGTTTACTTGATTCAGAATGACTTAAAATACTTGCTATTCCTAAAATATTATTCCAATTTACTTGTCTATTTAATTCCTCAAACTCAACCTTCCATTTTAAATTCTTAATTGTACTACTGACAGAAATTGCAATAATTGATTTATACTGTCTTTTAAAACTTTCAAGATTATAAACTTTATCAGCTATCATATTGCAATTGTTTTTAGAAAATGAGTTCTAAATTCTTGAACTGAAGGAAATGGAATGAGAAATAAATGAATTTCGAATTTCTCTAAATTTGGATGTTTTTTAATTTGTTTACCCGAATTCTTAAGCCAATCTGAAATTTCTAATTGAAATGCCTCAATAAGTTCTTTGGTGTTTTTTTCCAAAGGAGACTTTGGATAATTTTCGGAATCAAAACCTACAAAGCACACACCTTTATATTTGAGCTTATTGGATAAGTCATCATCCAGATCAAAGTAGCGTACTAGAATATCTTCTAGCTTTGGGTTATTCAAGTTGTCAGAAATATTGCTAGTTATAAGATGTAAATCTCTTGTCTGTGTTGAGTCGTGTCCATAGGTGTCAAGAAGGAAAGATTTTAAACTATTAAAACAATTTTTTAAACCAGAATAAATTGTCTTTTCCATTTTTGATTCACCCCAGTACAATGAAAGAGAATTATCTGTTTCGTCAAATTTGACGTGAATGCCATCTGCTCCTTGATAATGTAATTGACCTGAAGTTTTTAGTGACATTTTACTTATTAATTGTGGCAGTTCTAAAATTTCTTGAACTAAAATATAGAGTAATATTTCTCCAAATTCACCAGTTTTCTCTAGATCTGTAAAAAGATGTTTTGCTCTCTTACTTAACTCAATTATTTTTGATGTTGAACCAGTTTTATTGAGTTGTTCTCTTGCTTCATCCTGTAATTTTTTGGGAATTGAATAATCAATAAGCTTTGAAGCTACAAATTCAATTAAATCTTTTGTTCTAGGATTGCCCTGTCCATCAAGTTTGAGACCATAACAATAAGCTTGAGTTTCTGTTCCGTCTATTGCCAAATTACTACCAATAATTTCAATTCTAGAAAAGATTTCTCCTTCTCCCTTTATAAGTAGAGTTTGTATTGCTTCTTCAATCCAATTCATCTTATAAAATTATTTTAAAATTATATTCACTTGAAATAACTAAAGGTGTTTATATATCTGTCTTTCTTCCAAATTTTCATATTAGCTTAGCTCTAATTTCTTCAGTAATATTTGGTGCTAATCTATTTTCTTTCCAGTCAATAATAAGTTTATGTGCTAATTGCTTTATTGTTTCAATCTTTGCAAAAACGTTTTCTACAACGTTAATGTCTATTGATGCAATTCCGTGCGCAATATCTTTTCTTGTCTCATAATTATCATCTATCCACTGTGTTTGGTTTGGTATGATTGGCCAATTATTACATTCACCCCAAATGTTTTTAAAAGTCTCCCAAATATGGCATTTCGAACCTCTGTCAGCACAAGCTCGTGGATTTGGATTATACTTTGAACATAATGTTTCTATGCTATTGTAAAATGCAAGAAATTTATCGAACGGATCTTCTGTATAAAGACCTTTTCGATACCAGCCTACAGCTCTTAGAAATGTAGGTTCTGTGAGTACCCAAAGTCTTGCCGTTCTAAAAGCATCTGATAATTCATTTTCAGAAAGTCTTCTACGTTCATTTTCTTGTCTTGGTGAAAATGCTTTACTGTCCATTAGCGTCAAAATAGTTGGAAGATTGATAGTCGCTGATAAAACATCTAATGCTTGTCCACAGAAGTATAATGCAGCTTTTCTTGCAATAACTTGTTCAGAAGCAAAAGCCGTCAAATTGATTGTTATTCCATAATTGCCATTTTTAGTTACTTCGATGTCACTGTAAAGTCTATCGTCATAATGGAAGTCTTTACGTTGTCGAAAATTGAATTTTCTTTCAACGGTTATCGGTCCATAAACATTTAATGTTATGTCCCAAGCTGGTAGAATATCTGGCATAGTTGTATTTTTTAATAATATGTATCTTCCTAATTATGGATTGTGTCAAATTTATATATATGACATGTGTCAATACTTTTCTAATAAAACTTAGGAATTCATGGAGTAAATAAGAATTAATTCGAGTTCTTTCATGATTTTATTAATTAGTTTCTCAAATATAATTAAAAAAATAATACAAAATAAAAACCGCTCTGAAAATCAAATCAGTTAGTATATTACATTGTCTGTTTTGGTTTTTAATAAACTTTCTTTGTAAAATTAAAATATTCAAATAATATTTCATTACGGGAAACCGTATTTAAACAAAAAACCGCTCTGAAATCAGAACGGTTACTGTATTAATTGCCTGGGTAGCTGACTGCCTTCTGTTTTATCCATTGGATGGCAATATCAACAGGTGCCGGATCATCTGTAAAAGAAGTATTGTGGCCCAGTTTAGAAAAAAAAGTGTATTCAAAAGGTTTTCCCTTCGCTTTAAATGTATTTAACTGTTCTATACACAGCTTTACCGGAATCTGGATGTCTTTTTCGCCAAAAAGCCAAAGCCCGGGAATTGAAAGCGTATTGAGATAGGTTTTTGGGTCAGTGGCTGCAAATTGATAGCGGTCGGGGTCATTTCTGGTATGTTCAATAGCATCTGCATCTGTATGATTTTCCCAGAAATTATTGTTTCCGTTGGTGTAAAACTGAAACCGGAGCTGTTCCAGCGTGGTAATGGTAGGGCAGCTAAATAAAACCATGAAGTGAATCTGTGAATTTTTGCTTGCCGCCATCGGGATTATCCATCCTGCCTGACTGAAGCCCAATAATCCCATTGGTATTTTTTTATCTTTTAAATAGGTGCGAAATGTTTTTACTGCGGCATCTGCATCCTGAGCCAGCAGGTTAAGATTGGCCGTGTCGATATTATTTGTGCCAACAGAAGGGCCTACATACACACCGCCAGATTCTCCAACGCCACGTTTGTCATAGGTCAATACAGCAATGCCTTCTTTAGCAAGACGCTTTGCAAACTCCATTTCTCTTTTTACAGGATCAGACCCGTGGACAATTACCACGGCTGCAAAGGCTTTTTGAGGCTTCACGATGGAGCCCGCAAGAGTGATGCCCTGACTTTCAAACTTTACATCCTGAATGGTAAAGTCGGCCGACTGGGAAAATGCAGTTCCTGGTAAAGCTATTAGTAATAGCGTACTATATAACCTAATATATAAGTTAGAAAAAAAGTTGATTTTCATTTGAATTATTTTCCTCTGATTGCTTGTCAAATATATAAAAAAACCGCTCTGAAAATCAGAACGGTTAATATATTAAATTGTCTCGGTCGCTGACCGCATTACATCATTCCTGGCATTCCTCCGCCCATTGGCATAGCCGGTTCGTCTTTTTTCACTTCAGTGATCACACATTCAGTGGTTAATAACATTCCGGATACGGAAGCTGCGTTTTCAAGAGCTACTCTTGTTACTTTCGTAGGGTCAATGATTCCTGCTTCAAGCATGTTTACATACTCGTCTGTTTTTGCGTTGTACCCGAAGTCACCTTGTCCTTCTGCTACTTTCGCAACGATTACAGAACCTTCACCACCAGCGTTGGCAACGATTTGTCTCAATGGCTCTTCGATCGCTCTTCTCACGATTTTGATACCGGTAGTTTCGTCAGAGTTGATACCTGTAAGGTTTTCCAAAGCAGCAATCGCTCTTACCAAAGCAACACCACCTCCTGCAACGATACCTTCCTCAACGGCAGCTCTTGTAGCGTGAAGCGCATCATCCACTCTGTCTTTTTTCTCTTTCATTTCCACTTCAGAAGCAGCACCTACATAAAGAACAGCAACACCACCGGCTAATTTAGCCAATCTTTCCTGAAGCTTTTCTCTGTCGTAGTCGGAAGTTGTAGTTTCCATTTGTGCTTTGATCTGGTTTACTCTGCCTTTGATCTTGCTGTCTTCACCACCACCGTTTACGATCGTTGTGTTGTCTTTATCGATAGAAACTTTTTCAGCAGTTCCCAGCATATCCAAAGAGATGTTTTCCATAGTGAAACCTTGCTCTTCGGAGATTACCTGTCCGCCGGTTAAGATGGCGATATCTTCCAACATTGCTTTTCTTCTGTCCCCGAATCCAGGCGCTTTAACGGCAGCAATTTTAAGAGAACCTCTTAATTTGTTTACTACCAAAGTAGCTAAAGCTTCACCTTCTACTTCTTCAGAAATGATCAGTAGAGACTTACCTCCCTGAGCAATCGGCTCAAGAACAGGAAGCAATTCTTTCATGGAAGAGATTTTTTTCTCTACCAAAAGGATGTATGGATTCTCCAATTCAGCCAACATTTTCTCAGGGTTGGTCACGAAATACGGTGACTGGTAACCTCTGTCAAACTGCATCCCTTCTACAACGTCTACGGTTGTATCGATTCCTTTTGCTTCTTCTACGGTGATTACTCCTTCTTTACCTACTTTTCCGAAAGCTTCAGCGATCAAAGCACCGATCGTTTCGTCATTGTTAGCAGATACGGAAGCCACCTGTTTTACCATTTCCGTAGAATCTCCCACTGTTTTAGACTGAGATTTAAGGTTTTCAACAACTGCTGTTACTGCTTTGTCGATTCCTCTTTTCAGATCCATTGGGTTAGCTCCTGCTGCTACGTTCTTAAGACCTTCTCTTACGATAGCCTGAGCCAATACGGTAGCGGTAGTAGTACCGTCACCTGCGATGTCATTGGTTTTGGAAGCTACTTCCTTCACCATCTGAGCACCCATATTTTCTACTTTGTCTTCAAGTTCGATTTCTTTAGCTACAGAAACTCCGTCTTTGGTAACGTGAGGCGCACCGAAAGATTTTTCGATTACCACGTTTCTCCCTTTTGGACCTAATGTTACTTTTACTGCATTAGCCAATGCATCAACCCCTCTTTTTAAAGCGTCTCTTGATTCAATATCGAATTTTATTTCTTTTGCCATTGTTTTAAGCTTTTGGCGATTTGCTTTTAGCTTTTGGCTTCAGCAATTCGCGGTTTATTTTATAATTTGATTTTAATTTCCGTTTAGCCTGTTCCAAAGGGTTACAAGCTTCTTTTTTAAGGTTGTTAATTCGGATAAAAGATTTTGATAATCATTTTCCTCAATGTAATCCAAATCTTTGGCAAGAATTAGTTGGTTTTCTGCTTCGTTGGATGATCCCAGCGCAATATTGATGAAATTAGCAAACTCTTTATCTGAATTTCTTCCGCTTCCTTCCGAAATATTATATCCTATGGAAGCAAATGATCTTCTGATTTGAGAGGTCAACCCAAATATTTCTTCCTTTGGAAAATTTTTGGTTGAGGTATAAATTTTTAAAGTCAGTTGATGGCTTATTTGCCAAACTTCAAATTTCCTGAAATCTCTCATTTACTATTTTCAATGCTGGAAAGCCATCTGCCAGAAGCAAAAAGCTATTAGCCAATTATTCCTAGTAAATCTCCTTCTTTTACAATTAAATAATCTTTTCCTTCCAGCTTTAATTCAGAACCTGAATATTTTCCATAAAGAACTTTGTCACCTACTTTAACAGTTGTAGGCTCATCTTTTTTTCCTGGTCCTACTGCTACTACCGTACCTTCCTGCGGTTTTTCTTTTGCGGTGTCCGGAATAATAATACCTGAAGCTGTTTTAGTTTCTGCAGCGATCGGCTCGATCAAAACTCTGTCTGCTAATGGTTTAAAGTTTACTGACATAATATATTTAATTTTTTAATTATTTCTGTCTTGTAACTCGCTAATTGTATGCCAACCGTTTTTGTATGGCTGAAATGGCAGATTTTTATTTTTTTATATGAAATTTTGACACTTTTTATTTTTTGATATGAACAAATTTGTACATTTGGTTTTCAAAAAAACCAACATGATGAAAAACAAAGTTTTGCTACTTTTGTTCTGTCCGCTTATATACAACGCACAAGTGGGTATAAACACAACCAATCCTAAAGGTATTTTCCATATTGACGGAGCGAAAGACAATTCCACCACTTCAACGCCTACCCAGGAACTTAATGATTTTGTCGTGAAATCGGATGGGAAGGTTGGCATTGGCACCGCTGATCCTATAGATCTGTTATCCATGGCAGGACAGGGAGATGCCGATATCAATGTCGGGTTGTTTTCCGGATCCAATACTTCGCAGTCTATAGCGTATCACAATGTAATGACAGGTGGAACGCCTGCTTCACCTACGGTTGTAGGAAACGGAAGATCAATTGCTGCATTTGAAGGATATGCGTATAATGTTGCCGCTGCCGCACCCAATTTATTGGGATCTTTGGTATTGAGAACAGGCCGCAACGGTGGTGGTGAGGTATGGTTTGGAACATCTCCTACCAATTCAAGCAATTATGCCAACCACTATAACAGCTCTATTGATAAGGATGGTAATTTCGGCATTGGAGTAGACCCTACTGTAAGAACAGCCAATACAAAGCTGGAGGTCAATGGCGTAATCAGCTCAACACCACAGACCCTGACTTCCAATGGAAGCAATATAACAAGCACCGTTGTCAACGTAAATCCTGCCGCCAATGATGATGACTTTTTCCTGCCAAGCCCTACGTCGTCACCCGGAGCAATTATTTTTGTAAGGAATATCTCCAATACGAATACGGCTGAAATAAGAACTAATGTCGGAACTATAATTAATGCATCCAATGTAGGAGGCTCCAGTAATTTTTTCATGGTCGGCCTGGATAATAATGCTGCTAAGACGAAAACAGTTATGTTCATTAGCGATGGTTTTAACTGGACTGCTTTTAAACCGAGTAACTAGTAAAAAACTCTGAAGAAATTTTTTTATTTGAATTAAATGATATGTTAAAAAAATAATGAGATGAAAAAAGTATTATTATTGGCTGCAATGTCTTTAAGCAGCATTCTTGCCTACTCTCAAACAACTGAAGAACCAGAATTTATTGGAGAATGCTTATTTTTAAAACCTGATAACAGTACGGTATTGCTGGAAAAACATACAACCCAAACAAGATCTGCTATGAACGCGGGAATGGTTTTAACGGGTTTTGGAAGTGTAAAATCCAAGCTTCAAATTGATGGCTGTTGTTCTGCTACAAAAATAAGCTCCGGAGATAATATTCAATTTATTGTACGTGCTGTCGATAACAATACAGACCCGATGGCTATTATCAGAATTTTTCAGTTTGACTCCAATAAAAAGTTCAGGAGAGCAGAAATGGCTTCTGTAAATACTTTTGGAACGGCCAAAACCAATAAGCTGCATTATCTTGCATTTACCGGAAAAAAATTTGGACAGAGTTCTTATCTTATTACCTTAAAAGATAAGCCTCCAGGTGAATATGGTATTACGGTAACCAATCCGAATTCACTGGATGAAAAAAGTACCATCATAGCAACTTTTTCTATTTTGTAAAAACCAAAAAGAGGCCGTTATCACCATAGAAAACAGCCTCTTTTATATTGTAAAAATAAGTTTATTTCTTTCCTGCCGCCTGCATCGGGTTTACTTTCCCATTGGAAGCACCTCTTGCACTTCCGCTTTCTTTTTGTTTGAATAATTCAAATTTGGATACCTGGGCATTTCCGCCATCATTGCTCCAGAAATTATTAGAGGTATCAATATCGGCCGTTTCCCTCATCGGGTCAAGCTGAATTGATTTTAATTTCTTATCAAAATAATAAGTCTTAGACGCTTTCTGCTCGTTCATTCTCCAGATTTGTGCTGAAGATTTGTCGGTAAGTTTTGTTCCGTCTTCAAAGGTAAACTCAAGGATGATCGGCATTACCAATCCGCCTTTGTTCACAAAATCAATCTGATAAGCGGTAATATTTTTAAACTTATCTTTTTCTTTTTGCGTTAAAGGTTCGGTACCTTCAAATTTGGAAGTGTATTCTTTATTGTTATCTACTTTTTCCTGTCCGCGGTCGTATCTGTAGTAGAAATCCTGTGCATCCTTATCTTTCTCTACGTAGAAAGTGATGTTTTTATCTTCCCTGTTTCTGATTTTAGAAATATCTTCAAATTCGTTCAGGGCAGGCTTGTCTACCTTATATTTCGTTTCTTTAGCTTCTCTTGGAGGTGTATCCAGATCGGGAGTTGCCATGGTTACCTTATCGATGGCAATATCTACAGGGTCTGTTCCGTAGAACCATCCTCTCCAGAACCAATCTAGGTCTTCACCGCTTGCATCTTCCATTGTTCTGAAAAAATCTGCCGGTTCAGGATGTCTGAAAGCCCATCTTTTAGCATAGGTTTTAAATGCTTTATCAAAAAGCTCTCTTCCCATGATGGTTTCACGAAGAATGTTTAGTCCTGTTGCCGGTTTAGAATAGGCATTCGGGCCAAACTGAACGATGTTTTCCGAATTTGACATAATCGGTTCCAGCTGGTCTTTCGGAAGCTTCATATAATCTACAATGGTCCATGCCGGTCCTCTTTTTGACGGGAATTTATTATCCCATCGTTCTTCGGTAAGGTATTCTACAAAAGTATTCAGCCCTTCATCCATCCAGCTCCATTGTCTTTCATCCGAATTAATGATCATCGGGAAGAAGTTGTGGCCCACTTCGTGAATCACTACACCCAGCATTCCGTTTTTAATTCCCTCCGAATACGTTCCGTCTTTTTCTGTTCTTCCGTAGTTGAAGCAGATCATCGGATATTCCATTCCGTTTGCCGCTTCTACAGATTGTGCGACAGGATACGGATAAGGAATGGTAAACTCCGAATACGTTTTGATCGTGTGCGCTACTGCTTTGGTTGAGTATTTTCTGTATAAGTTATATGCTTCTTTCGGGTAGAAGCTCATTGCCATCACTTTGTTGTTGTTTTCAGGAATAAGCACGCCCATTCCGTCCCAAACGAATTTTCTGGAAGAAGTCCATGCAAAATCTCTTACGTCATTCGCCTCGAAAGTCCAGGTTTTTCTTTGTTTTGAATGGTTTTTCTCTGCTTTTTTAGCTTCATCCAGCGTTACGATTTCTACAGGTTCTGTTGAAGTTTTGGACTTATTATACCTTGCTAACTGTTCTGAAGTTAAAACCTGATCGTAGTTTTTACATTCTCCCGTTCCGCCTACGATATGATCTGCTGGAACATTCATCGAAACTTTAAAATTTCCGAAAACCAAGGCGAACTCACCTCTTCCCGTAAACTGGTGATTCTGCCATCCGTGAAAATCGCTGTATACGCACATTCTGGGATACCATTGAGTCATCGTATAAAGATCGTTTCCGTCTTCAGGAAAGTTTTCGTAGCCTCCGCGGCCGCCCATTTTCATTCTGTTCGGAATGTTGTAATTCCAGTCTATTTTAAAAACAAGCTTTTCTCCTTTTTTAAGCACTTTCGGTAAATCAATACGCATCATGGTTTTGTTTACCGTATATTTTAAAGGAGTTCCTGAAGCGTCTGTTACTTTTTCAAGATTCACGCCGTATCCGTTATCTGAAACAGGAAGGTCGGTAGGGCGTAATTGCTGATCGTTTGAAGCCTTCGGAAGGGTAGAGGAGTATGGAAAGTCTGCCTTTTTTACGCTTGACTGCTGGTTTTCATCCAGCTGCAGCCAGATGTAATCGAGGTCATCCGGAGAATTGTTGTAATAGGTTATCGTCTCGGAACCTTTGAGATTTCTTTTATCTTCATCAAGGTAAGCCGTAATATCGTAATCTGCTTTGTTTTGCCAGTATCCGTGACCGGGCGCTCCTGAAGCGGTTCTGTAAATATTAGGAGTGGGAAGAATAGTCCCAAGCTGTTCAAATTTATTTCCGTGATTGCTACCCGGATTATTCTGAATATTTTGTGCGGTGAAACCTGTATATGCAAATACAGAAAGAGAAAGTATGATAACTTTTAGTTTCATAACCGAAATTGTTTTAAAGATTTTCAAATATAATAATAAGTAGCTGAAAAATTGAAAATGTTTCAGCCTTAAAAAGGAATTCTTTCTAAAGTCATTTTTAAGGATAAGGCAAATACTCCTGAAGACACGAAAAGAACCCAGTCTTTCTGATTGACCTTGAAAACTTTAAGTAAAACAAACAGAGTCATTAAAATTCCAAAGACAATGGCAATTTGTCCCAATTCCAGTCCAATATTGAACCCTAAAAGAGGAACGGCAATACTCTGGCTTTTGGCAATCATGACCCGCGCCGTATTGGCAAATCCCATCCCGTGGATAAGGCCGAAAATTAAGGCTAAATAATAATTGACGTTATTTTGAGACTGTTTTTTATTTCGGATGAAAATATTATTCAGAGAAGTTAAAACAATGGTAAGCGGAATAAGAAATTCTACCCAAGCGGAATTGATTCTTATGATGTCAAAAGTACTTAACGCTAATGTAATAGAGTGTCCTATCGTAAAGGCGGTGACAAGAATCAAAATTTTCTTGAGATCGTTAAAAGAATAAACAGCAATTAAAGCTAAAACAAAAAGCTGATGATCGAGTGCATCCAAAGAAATAATATGTTCCCAACCGAGATTCAGATAGAATAAAAAATCCTGCATTTTTTCCAATATTTTTTTGAAATGCGATGATACAAAATTTATTTTAACTTTGTTGAAAATTCAATATTATGATTGTCAATATAGAATTAGAGAATGATGAAGATTTTATATTTATCAAGCAACTTTTAGAGAAAATAAAAGGCGTGAAATCTGTTTCGGTAAAAGAAGAGGAAGAGTTTTATGAAGATGGAACACCAAAATGGGTTATTGATAAATTGGCGGATTACGCAGATCGTCTTGAAGATAAAGACATGGTTTCGGAAGAAGAGTTTTTTTCAAATGCAAGAAAAAAAGCATGCGAATTATATTCTCGAAAGTAGCCAGCCAGAGTTATGAAAATATTCTTGAGTTTCTTTCCCAAACTTGGACTGAGAAAGAAATAGGCGTGTTTATAGATGAAGCTGAAAAAGTAATTATTAAATTAAAAGAAGGCAAATTCCGTCTTTATCAAAAATATTCCAATGATATTCGTTCCGCACTCATCGGCAAAAAGCATGTAAGAATGTTTTTCCGCAAAGAAAATGATACTCTAATCAAAGTTCTTCTGTTTTTCGATATGCGCCAAGATCCACAAAAAATCCTTGAATTATTACAATGAAAAAACTCTTTTTCTTCCTTTCCGTTCTTATTGTATTTTTTTCTTTCACGGAGGTGAAACATCCTTATCATGTAGGTTCCGTAGAAATCAATTACAATCAGAAATCAAAAACTTTTGAAATTACAGGCCGTTTTTTTCTTGATGATCTGGAAAACGGACTGAATAATAAATACAGCAAATCGCTTCATTTCAACGATCCGAAATTCAAAGCACAGCTCAACGAATCTCTTAAAAATTATTCTGCGGAATATTTTAAGCTAAAAGGCAATAATAAATTTCTGAATGTTAATTATGTAGGCTACGAAGAAGATCATGAATCGGTAAATATTTACCTTGAATCTGAAAAAATCGACAACCCGAAAAAAGTAGAATCAGCGGTAAGTTTCCTGTATAACTTGTTTGACGATCAGATCAATATTGTTCACATCATCATTAACGGAAACCGAAAAAGTGAAAAATTAACTTACCCGAACCGTTATCTTTTTCAGCAGTTTTAAAATTTAATTTTCGAGCTGTAAAAGCGCATTGATTCCTTTGGCGTGTTCCAATAAATCAGGAAAAAAATCATCATAACATTCCTGAAGAAAATCTTTATTCTTTAAAAAAGCTTCGTGAACGGGAATATCAATGTTTAAATATTTTGCTTTGTTCAGAACATTTCTCATGCTGTAACCGATGTTTTTATCGAAGCGATAATTGTAAAGCCAGTCGCCTTCTTCCATTTTTTCAAGCATTCTTCTGAAGTTTTCGGGAAGAAATCCATAATTTTCATTTAAAACACGATACACTTTTTGGGAATGATTTTTCCAGTCTTCCAAAGAATTCAGACTTAAATCATTCGCTACAAAATAATCCATAGAAACATCCACAAAAGCTCCCGCATACAATCTTACCAAAGGCGCAAAAACTTTTTTTGCTTCATGAATGGCGGGATGAGCATCAGTAAAAGTGTCAATAGCGCGGTGTAAAGTGATCCCATCCTGAATATCTTTCGGAAAAGAATAACGGTCTCTGTTTTTAATGAAATCTTCCAAAAACTGACCGACAATCTGTCCGTCTGTAAAAGTAAGAAAAGAATGGGCCAGGTAATTCATAGCGTGAAGATAAGAAATTTCCTGCAGAGCACTGTTAGAGCTCAAAGCTCTAACAGTGCTCTCTAGCTTTCCAGCAAAGCTTTAATTGCGTCCAAAGATACCAATGGATCATTAATTCCATTTTTAATACTAAATAATGACGAATAGCGATAATTTTCCGCATTCACGGTGATTCCGTGTTTCACCGGATTGTTATGGATGTAAAGGATGGTATTGATTAATTGCTCATGAGTGTTTATAAATTTCCTTCTGAACGGCAGTTCAAACAATTTTCCTGTTCTTCCGTAATGCTTATTGATAGCCTGGGTATAGCTGTTAAACATATTGGAAAATTGCTGACTGATAATTTTGGAAACTTCAATTGTATCTTTGTGAGGGAATATTAATCGGATTTCCTTTTCTGATTTAATCTCAACAAGAATGTGAAAATGATTTTGTAGCAAGCAATATGCATAAATATTGACAACAGAAGATAGTTTAGATTCCATTAGTTTGATAAAATAATGATAGTTTCTATCATTAAAAAATATCTTTTGACTATTAATTCCTCTGTTGAAAATATGATAGAAGCATTCTGCCTCTAAAGGGTAAATATTTTTTTTCATGCGTGTGTTTTTAGTTTGGCAAAGGGTAAGGCTGTTAGAGCTTAGAGCTCTAACAGCCTTAGAAAAGGCGTTCATGGAAGTCTTCAATTTTGCTTACCTCTTCGATCTTGATTCCGAATTTTCTTTTTGGAAGTTTATTGAGATTGGAAATAAAAATTTTCTCGTACCCTAATTTTTCAGCTTCTGTAATTCTCTGTTCCGCCTGTGCAATCGGACGAATTTCGCCGCTTAAACCAATTTCTCCTGCAAAACAGTAATGTTCGGAAATCGCAATATCTTCATTGGATGAAAGAATGGAAGCAACAACCGCTAAATCTAAAGCCGGATCATCGGTTTTTATTCCACCCGTAATATTTAGGAAAACGTCTTTTGCTCCCAGCTGAAAACCAGCTCTTTTTTCCAAAACGGCAAGAAGCATATTTAATCTTTTAGCATCGAAACCCGTGGAACTTCTTTGCGGGGTTCCATAAACGGCCGTACTTACCAAAGCCTGAATTTCCAGCAACATCGGGCGGTTTCCTTCTAAAGTCACGGCTACTGAATTTCCTGAAAGCTCTTCAAATTTTTTCGTAATCAGGATTTCAGAAGGATTTTTAATTTCTTTTAATCCCTGGGAAACCATTTCATAAATCCCGATCTCGGAAGTTGATCCGAAACGGTTCTTATTAGCTCTCAACAATCTGAAAAGGTGATTTCTGTCGCCATCGAAATTCAATACCACATCTACCATGTGTTCCAACACCTTTGGACCGGCGATCTGTCCGTCTTTGGTAATGTGACCCACTAAAAATACGGGAACATTGTTTTCTTTAGCATATTTAATGATTTCATTCGAGCACTCCCGGATTTGAGAAACCGTTCCCGGCGAACTTTCAATTAATTGAGACTGAAGAGTCTGAATGGAATCGATGATTACAAAATCAGGTTCCAGTTTTTTAGCTTCGTGAAGAATCTTTTCAAGACTGGTTTCGGTGAAAAGAAAGCAGTTAGGATTCTGAATATCCGTTAACCGATCGGCTCTCATTTTAATCTGGGATGCGCTTTCTTCCCCCGAAACATAAAAGATTTTTTTCTTCATTTTCAGGGCGAGTTGTAACAGTAGAGTAGATTTACCGATTCCCGGTTCGCCACCAATCAGGGTGACGGAACCTAACACGATTCCTCCGCCCAAAACGCGGTTGAGTTCCTCTGAAGGAGTTTTGATTCTCGGTTCTTCGCTGGTCTCAACTTCTATAATGTTGATGACGTGCTGTTTTGACTTTGAAAACGGAGGTGTTTTTGATGAGGTTTTTTCTACTACTTCTTCCACTAAGGTATTCCACTGTCCGCAGTTTTTGCATTGTCCCATCCATTGGGAATATTGTGTTCCGCAGTTCTGACAGAAATATGCTGTTCTGAGTTTTGCCATACTGCGAAGTTCAAAATTTTTTTTGAATTTTTCTTTCGAATTTTAGTTAATTTTCCGGCATGAAAAATATTTTTTTGAGTTTGATGATTTTTGTGGTGATGTCTCTTTTGCATGCGCAGTTAACAGATTGTATTGTGAAATACCTCAGTCTTCCCGGAGGAGATTATGCTATGTACTCAATATTTATTCTTATTTTTTGTTCTGTTATTACTGCAATTGGTTTGGTAACGGTGATTATTTTCCGAAAACATTATTATTCAGTTCTGCGGATTGCCATTTTGTTTGAAATTCTTTATTTGTTGTTTTTAATAATTTCAGGCACTAATCCTTTTATTTATTTTTCAGACTCCACTAGTGAAAATCTCCTGAAAATTTTCATGTATGTAATTTCATTTATCGTTTTACTTATAATGTATCTCATTTACTTACTCCATTCTAAAGTAATTTTAAAAAAAATTAAAAACTAACATAGATCAATAATATTTTATAATAACAAGCTTACATTTGTATCATAATTTTAATCTAAAAAATAGATTCAATGAAAAAAGTATTTTTAACTTTTGTATTTGCACTTTTAAGTGTTGTAGGCTTTGCCCAGACAGGGTGGCAGGTAGATCCGATGCATTCTTCTGTCAATTTTAATATTAAGCATATGGGAATCAGCTTTGTGCAGGGAAGGTTTGATAAGTTTGACGGTAAGGCTGTTACCAAAGGGAATACCCTTGATAATGCTGAACTGAGCTTTAATGTGAATGTAAGTTCAATTAACACCGGTGTTGAGATGAGAGATAATCACCTGAAAAGTGCAGATTTCTTCGATGCAGAAAAATTTCCTGCCATGACTTTTGTAACAAGTTCAGTTGTTAAAGAAAAGAACAATTCTTATATGGTTAAGGGAAAACTAACAATAAAAGATGTTACCAAAGAAATAAGCGTTCCTGTTACTTTCGGTGGGGTTACCAAAAACCAGCAGGGTAAAGAAGTGATGGGCTTCCAGGCTGCATTTAAAGTAAACCGTCTTGATTACAACATTAAATATGATCCTACGGGAGCAGGTGTTGCGAAAGAGGTTGATGTTAACTTATATTTTGAGTTAGTTAAGCAATAATTTTCATCTATAAATTTGATTTAGAAAAGGTTTTCAGTTTGCTGGGAACCTTTTTTATTGATTTTCTGTGAGAAGATCAAGATAGGTTTTTTCTAAACTGATGTATTCATTTTTCCAGTCCTGAGCGGTTTTATCCATTTTTTCAAACTTAACATTTGAAACTTCAATTTCTTCGAGATGGTCTACCGTATTTCTATCTTCAATATGGTCAAAATATTCAGCATACCAAACATTAAGAAGCTGTTCTGAAATTTCGATGTACAGTTGTTCTCCAATCAGGCTTTTAAAAGTCATATGGTAGTTTAAAACATTTTCTTTGAAATGAACAGAAATACATTCGTAATAATCATGATGACGATCTGTAAAATATGTGTTAAGATGATTATTTTTCCAGATTGATAGATTGTCGAATTTTAATAATAAACCATTTTCAGGTAAAAGTTCGACATTTTTCAGATAAACTAATTTATTAAGAATTTTCATTATTAAACTTTATAGTCCCTAAAATACATAATCAAATTTTAATACAAAATTGCTTTGTATTTCTTTTTCCCATAACTTTGCACAAACCTAATCTAATGAGTAAAAAGAATACAAAGTACATCTTTGTGACAGGAGGTGTAACTTCATCTTTGGGAAAGGGAATCGTTTCTGCTTCTCTGGGACTTCTACTAAAATCACGTGGCTTCAACGTAACTATTCAAAAGCTTGATCCTTATATCAATATCGACCCGGGAACTTTGAATCCTTATGAACACGGAGAATGTTATGTAACCGAAGATGGTGCGGAGACGGATCTGGATTTAGGTCACTACGAGCGTTATCTCGATGCTCCTACTTCTCAAAACAACAATGTTACTACCGGGAAAATTTATCAGACGGTCATTGAAAAGGAAAGAAAAGGAGATTTCCTTGGAAAAACGGTTCAGGTAATTCCTCATATCACCAACGAAATTAAGCGGAGAATTAAAATTTTATCTAAACAGAACTACGATATCATCATTACGGAAATCGGAGGAACGGTAGGAGATATTGAATCTTTGCCATATATCGAAACGGTTCGCCAGCTGAAATGGGAACTTGGTGAAAAAAATTCAATGGTGATTCACCTTACTTTGCTGCCTTATCTGGCTTCCAGCGGGGAATTAAAGACAAAACCTTCGCAGCATTCTGTTCGTCAATTAATGGAAAGCGGAATTATGGCAGATGTTCTGGTTTGCCGTACCGAACATAAAATCCCGAAAGACCAGAGAGCAAAACTGGCTCAGTTCTGTAATGTTCCTTTGGATAACGTGATCGAATGTAAAGATTTGGAAACGATCTATGAAGTTCCGATGTATCTTCAGAAACAGAATTTTGACGATGTAGTTCTCAAAGAACTGGATCTTAAAAGTGATAAAGAAGCAGATCTTAAAGACTGGAAATCATTCTTAAAGAAATTCCAGAACCCTAAAAAATCAGTGGAAATTGCTTTGGTTGGAAAATATGTATCTCTTCAGGATTCCTATATTTCCATTGCAGAAGCTTTTAAACACGCAGGTGCAGATCTGGAAACGGAAGTAAAAGTAAGATGGGTATATAGTGGAGATTTAACCCAGGAAAATATTAAAGAAACGTTAGCCGGTGTTTCGGGGATTCTTATTGCTCCGGGCTTCGGAGACAGAGGGATTGAAGGTAAAGTTCTTACCGCTCAATATGCAAGAGAAAATAAAGTTCCTATGCTGGGAATTTGTTTAGGAATGCAGATTATGACGGTTGAATTTGCCAGAAATGTTTTAGGTTATACAAAAGCCAACTCCATGGAGTTCGATACTTCTACCGAACATCCCGTAATTTCATTAATGGAAGAGCAGAAAAATGTGGTGGATAAAGGTGGGACCATGCGTTTGGGTGCCTGGAAATGTACTTTGAAAAATGGCTCTAAACTAAATGATATTTATGGAGCTAAAAATATCACGGAAAGACACCGTCACAGATACGAGTTCAATAGTGATTACATCGGTGAGTTTGAAAAGAACGGCTTCCTGGCTACAGGTACAAATCCTGAAACGGGATTGGTTGAAGCGCTTGAAATGCCTGGTCATCCTTTCTACGTAGGAGTACAGTATCACCCGGAATATAAGAGTACGGTAGCAACACCGCATCCTTTGTTCAGAGCTTTCATTAAGGCTTGTACATCGAAATAATAACTTGTCAGACAACCTTCAGGGTTTCAAAAAGCTTGAAGATTTTGGGAATATAAAGTAATTGAATACTTAAAACGTTATTATAATAAACTCAGACTGATTATTCTCAGCCTGAGTTTATTATATAGTAACACAGTATTGTATAGAGGTTTGATAAAAAAACAGTATTTTTGTCGACTCAAAATATATTGTCACATAATATATTAAATAGGTAAAATTTTAATAAAAATAAAATGCAACAGAACAACGGACTCGATAAAAGTCAGATTATCAGTTTTGCGGTTTTATGTTTGGTACTCTTCGGATTTATGTTTTATTTCCAAAATAAACAATCTAAGGAGGAACAGGTAAAAGCTGAACAACAAAAGACCGAGCAGGTAAAGAATGCCGTAAAACCAACTCAGGCAAATAATATCAATCCTAATGTAACTCCCAATGCTATTCAGACAGCCAATCTTTCCAACAAAGAGCTGAAAATTGAATTCAACAGTCTTGGAGGGCAGGTTTCGAAAGTAGAGCTTGCAGAATATAAAGCATACGATCATAAAACAGATAAAGCAGATCTTCCGCTGTATCTGATCACAAAAAATAATTCGAATTACGGCTTTCAGTTTAAAGATAAAACGGGAAAAGTAATCAATACAAAAGATCTGGTTTTTTCTCCCACAGTCAATGGAAATGCGGTTACTATGACGGCAAATTACAATGGTGCGGTTATCCAGTTTATTTATACTTTACTTCCGAAATATACACTTGATTTTAAAGTAAGAACTCAGGGGCTTGCAAAAATTACTTCGGATAACAAAGCAGATTTTATCTGGGACTATAATGTAAGAAATCTTGAAAAAGGTAGAGCTCAGGAACAGTCTCACTCGGAATTCTCTTATGCGTTCAATAATTATAAAAATTATGATTATGACGGGAGAACTACTATGGAAGAAGAAAAGGAAACCCTCAACTGGATTGGTGTAAAACAGCAGTTCTTTACTTCTGTAATTGAATCTAAAGCAGGATTCACCCAAAGTAAAGGAAATCAGGAAACCATTGAAGAAGGCGAATATCTGAAAAAGCTGAATTACGAAGGATTTGTTCAGATGACAGGCAGTGAGCTTAATCAGGATTTCACCTGGTATTTTATGCCACTGGAATTACCATTGTTAAAATCTTACGATAAAAACTTTGACGAGATTCTTCCGTTAGGCTGGTCTTTTATTGGGGCAATGAACCGCTACTTCTTTATTCCAATGTACAATATTATTGCAGACTGGGGACTTACCGCCGGGTGGGTGATTTTCCTTATGACGATTATTGTTAAGTTGATCTTATCGCCAATTATGTATAAGCAGCACAAGCTGAGTGCGATGATGCGAGTAATTCGACCGGAAATTGATGAGGTGAATGCCAAGCTTAAAGATGCTGATCCAATGAAGAAGCAACAGGCTACCATGGAAGTTTACAGGAAAGCAGGTGTGAATCAGATGGCAGGATGTTTACCGGCGTTGGTTCAGATTCCTATTTTCTATGCATTGTTCCGTTTCTTCCCGAACTTTATAGATTTGAGGGGACAGGGATTTTGGTTTGCAAAAGATCTGACTGCTTATGACGATATAATCAAGTTGCCGTTTAAAGTTCCTTTCCTGGGAGATCATTTAAGTATCTTTGCGTTGGCTTGTACTATCGTAATTTTGATTTATACCATTATGACTTCAGGAAATATGCAGCAGCCTCAACAGGAAGGAATGCCGAATATGAAGGTGTTAATGTATATTTTCCCGGTTACTTTCCTATTCTTCCTGAATACTTCAGCATCAGGTCTGTCCTGGTACTATTTTGTATCAAATGCAATTAATATTCTCATTATCCTTGTCATTAAATATGTGATTCTGGATGAGAAAAAGATTCATGCGCAGATTCAGGCGAATAAAGAAAAACCTAAAACTGAAGGGAAGTTCCAGAAAAGAATGAGAGAAATGATGGAAAAGGCTCAGGAGCAACAAAAATATCAGGAGCAGCAAAAAAATAAGAAAAAATAAGTTTAGTATACAAAAGAAAAGAGAAGCATTTGCTTCTCTTTTTTTATTAGATAAGTTTAATCACATTTATCCTGTATACTGTAATCTAAACGAAATGATTTTCTATGATATTTTGTTGGCCCGAATTCTATTAATGCCTGCTGATGTTTTTTCGTTGCATATCCGAAATTGGTATCCCAGCCGTATTCAGGATGCTCGTGGTGAAGTTCCATCATCAGCTTATCTCTGTAATTTTTTGCAAGTATTGAGGCGGCTGCAATGGATAAAATCTTAGAATCTCCTTTGATAATACATTGATGAGGAATGTAATTGTAGGGATGAAATCTATTTCCGTCTACCACAATGAATTCAGGGCGTATGGTTAACTTATCAAGAGCCTGATGCATGGCATGAATACTTGCATTAAGAATATTATGCTCATCAATAAATCCGGGTGGCAACTCTGCAATGGCGTAGTCTTTCACATTGTCTTTTATATACTGATCCAGATCCATTCTAGTCTTGAAACTCAGTTTCTTGGAATCATCAACCATATTCTGGTTAAAGTTTTCATCCAAAATCACAGCAGCAGCTACTACAGGACCACTTAAGCAGCCTCTGCCAACCTCATCGCATCCTGCTTCAATATAAGTAGACCATTTTTTTTGTAAATCCATTCTCAAGATTACTTAGGAAATTAAAACGTTGTAAAATTAAAAAAAATTAAATAGATATTTTATTATAATATCGAATCCTTCAATCAAATGAAACTGATGTAAATTTTGAAATTAGGGAATTTTAATCATGTTACTATTTGGACAAATGAACAGCAAAATATAGATTATTTCGTCACTAAAATTTATCATCATAAATGTTAAAATTTAAGAAATATTTTAAATAAATTATATGCATCGCATGGTATGTGAATTTATTTTCATTCACTTGTTGGTGATATTTTATATTGTAACGTACTGTTTATCACTATTTATAGATATTTTTTATACCTTATAATGATATAGAAAAAAACAATTAATAAAAATTGTTTTTTATATAATTTTAATTTGATACTATTGATTAAACTTTGTTAAAAATATTATAATTAACTAATATTAATGAATATTTATAGGTTTTTGTTTTAATTTATTTAAAAAGTGTTAAATTTTGTTGATTTTCTTTTGTCATTTTAAGAAAGTTTTACAACTTTGTTTAGCAAAATTTAATTAGATATGAAGAAACTAACAATGGGTGTACTTGCATCCGTACTATCATCATCTTTAGCCATTGCACAAGCTCAGCAAAAGAATGATACAGTAAGGACACAAGACATCGAAGGTGTGGTGGTGACCGCACTGGGAATCAAAAGAGAAAAAAAATCTTTGGGTTACGCTACTCAAGAAGTAAAAGGTGACGATGTCAACAAAAATCCAACTCCTAACTTTTTAAATAACTTATCCGGTCAGGTTGCAGGTATGGATATCAAACAAAGCACGAACTTTGGAGGATCCATTAATGTAGTTTTGAGAGGTTTTAAAACTTTTTCAGGCACAAACCAACCACTTTTCGTTGTAGATGGTGTTCCGATTATCAATAACAATATCAATACAGCAAGTCAGACTACAGGACGTTATGGTGTTGATTACGGAAATGCAGCTTCAGATATTAACCCGAATGATATCGAAACAATTAATGTATTGAAAGGAGCAGCTGCAGCAGCATTATACGGTTCGCGGGCAGCTAACGGAGCTATTATTATTACTACAAAAAAAGGTAAGAAAAATCAAAAAGGAATTGGAGTAGAATATTCCAGCTCAATTACCATTTCTTCTATTGATAAAAAAACTTTCCCGGAATATCAGACTGAATATGGACAAGGATATTTCGGAGAAGACGAATGGGGAACTTATAATGGGGGCTTACTTGCAGGATTTGGAAGTGATGCCTCTTACGGGCCAAAATACGATCCTAATTTATTGGTTTATCAGTATGATGCATTTATACCGGGTTCTCCCAACTATGGAAAAGCAACACCGTGGACTATGGCCAAAAACGGACCTCTGTCTTTCTTTAAAAATGGCACCAATTTTACAAACAGTGTTTCTCTAAGCGGTGCAACTGATGTTGCAACGTATAGAATCAACTATACAAATCTCGATGCTACTGATATACTGCCTAACAGTTCACTAATAAAAAATAGTTTTGGAGGTAATGCATCCTATAAAATAACAGATAAGTTAACAGCTTCATTGTATGCTAATTATATTACACAAAGAACAAAAGGTAGAAATGATACCGGTTATAATGGGAATATAATGAGTGGTTTCAGACAATGGTGGCCCACTAATGTTGATATCAAACAGCAGGAAGATTTCTATAATATTGCACAGCAAAATTATACATGGAATATTACAAGCCCAACTAATCTTTCACCACAGTATTGGGATAATATTTACTTCCAGCGATACAAAAACTACCAGAATGACAATAGAGACAGGTTCAATGGAAATGTTTCTTTAAGCTATGATGTCTCAGATGAATTAAACTTCTTAGTTAGATTAAGTAATGACAGTTATAGCATGACAACCGAGGAACGGAAAGCCAACGGTTCTGTACCTAATATTTTTGGTCTTAATGCTAATACAGCACAGCCGTCAGGATATAATATAGGGAACTACAGATTGTCAGAAAGAAATTACGACTTTATAGGAACTTATAAAAAAGATCTAACAGAAGATTTAAACCTTAATGGAGTTTTAGGTACAAATATTCGCTACAATGCTGCATATTCTGATATACATTCTACAGTGGGGGGATTGAGCGTGCCAAATTATTTTGATATATCCAATTCAAAAGAAAGACCACTTAATCAGACCAGCGATACAAGTAAACAAGTTGTAGGTGTATTTGCGCAGGCAAGTTTAGGATACAAAAACACTTATTACCTTGAAGGAACCATAAGAAGAGATCAGACAACCGCATTATCAAAAGGCAATAATGTGTACTGGTATCCATCTGTTTCAGGTAGTGTAGTATTGTCAAATTTAATTAAAGCTCCATGGCTTAGTTTCGCAAAAGCCCGTGCCAATTATGCTATTGTAGGAAATGATACAGATGCTAACCAGTTAATTGATACCTACTTAGCAGGATCCCCTTTCGGTAGTCAGCCGATTTATCAATTTAACGGAATTTTGAAAAATCCGGATTTGGTATCCGAAAAATTAAAAAGTATGGAGTTTGGTCTTGAAACCTCTTTCTTGAAAAATAGAATTGGCTTTGATGCAACTTGGTATAAGAACGATTCAGAAAACCTGATTTCAAATGTCCTTGTTTCCTATGCTTCGGGAACTACATTGCAGAAACAGAATATAGGTAATTTAAGAACTGAAGCTTTCGAACTTTCATTACGATTAACCCCAATTAAATCCCAAGATTTCTCATGGAATTTAGTTGCTAACTGGTCCAATCCAAAAACTACTGTAACAGAATTGAAAAACGGAGTAGATAATTTGGCTTTACAGACAAATACTTCCCAGGGAGGAGTTACGCTAAATGCTCCTTTAGGAGGATTATATGGAACTATCTATGGGTCTGATTTTATCTACGCTCCAGACGGACAAAGAGTAATCGACTCGGATACCGGTGCTTACTTAAAAACAACTTCCACCAATAATGATTTAGGAAGTTACCAGGCAAAATGGTTCGGAGGATTAAGAAATACTTTTAATTATAAAAACCTTTCTTTAAGTTTCTTAATTGACGTAAAACAAGGGGGTAAAGTATTTTCACTTGACCAGTCTTATGGATATGGAACTGGTATTTATGCAGACTCGGTTGGCTTAAATGATTTAGGCAATCCGGTAAGAAATACACTAGCAGATGGCGGAGGAGTTATTTTAGCAGGAGTTATTCAGGATCCGAATAATCCAGGACAGTATATTGCGAATAATGTAAGATTAGACAAATCATTATCCAGTCAGGTTTTAAATACAGATCCACCTGCTGCAGCCTTTGTGTATGATGCAAGTTATGTAAAACTTAGGGAAGCATCTATCACTTATACTTTATCAAAAGAAGCTTTAGGTTCTAAATTTATACAGGGAATGTCATTCAGTGTAATAGGAAGTAATCTTTGGATTATTCACAAAAATTTACCCTATGCTGATCCGGAAGCAGGATTGTCTTCAGGTAACCTTCAGGGATATCAGTCCGGAGTTATGCCTACAACAAGAAACTTCTCCTTCAATGTAAAAATCAATTTTTAAAAGTGAAAAAATGAAAAAAATCATAATATCTTTATTATTAGGTACGTTATTCATCGGTTGTGAATCCGACGATATAAATTTAGATCCTCACTCGGCATATACTACTATTCCTTCAAGCTTAGTAACAAATGCCCAAAAAGAGTTGAGTGATTACGTTAACACACCAAGTGTTAATGAAAATAACTTTAGGCTCACTATGCAGTATTGGCAAGAAACAACATATGTTGAGGAAAGTAATTATAACTTTACCAACAGAAATGTTTCTAACCAGATCTATATTGACAATTATGTGAATGTTCAGAATAGTCTGGTGCAGGCTAAAAAGCTGATAAATGACTATCAACCTGTGCCGGCTGAAGCTCTTACTTGGCCTACTACTAAAAAAAATCAGTTGGCAATTATAGATATTTTGCAGGTGTACAGTTATCAGCTCCTTGTAGATACATTTGGTAATATCCCTTATTCACAGGCCAATCAGCTTGGTTTAAACGTAGCGCCGGTTTATGATGATGGAGCAGGAATTTATAGTAATTTAATATCAAGACTTCAGCAAGATATAGCAAACATTAATGTAAATGGAGAGCTAAACTCTGAGTCAGACGATTTTTCTTCAGCAGATATTTATTATTCAGGAGATCTTCCATCATGGAGAAAGTTTGGTAATTCGCTTTTGCTTAAACTAGCTATAGGAATTGCTGACTCAAATCCTACCCTTGCTCAGCAGACTGCTACTACAGCTATCAATAATGGTGTTATGACTTCATCATCCGACAATTGCCTCCTGCAATATTTAAGCGGATCGCCAAATTATAGCCCGATTTATGAAAACGTAAAAGCAAACAACAGAAATGACTTTGTTGGCGGTAAAACATTGGTAGACTATATGAACACCAATAGCGATACAAGGATAACTAAATATTTTAAACCTGTAGGAAATACAAACAACTATATCGGACAGGCCATTGGGCTGCCTGCATCATTTGCTAATTTTTCTGCTCCTGGAGATTTTGCTTATACACCGACAACTCCCGGAATTATTATGAGCTATACGGAAGTAGCTTTTTATAGAGCTGAAGCAAGCGCACGTTGGGGAGTCGGAGGAAGTGCCGCAACCAACTATGCCAATGCGATTACTTCATCTTTTACAGATTGGGGAGTAGCGTCGAGCGCAGCAGCATACATTGCAGCACATCCTTATAATTCATCAAATTGGAAGAAATCTATCGGAGAACAGGCTTGGGTAGCTATGTATAATCAGCCTTTAGTTTCCTGGAATACATGGAGAAGATTAGATTTTCCTGCTCTTCAGCCTGCTGCTGCTGCAACAATTAGCAGTGTTCCTTTACGTATGGCGTATCCAGCGAGTGAATACCAAACTAACGGAGCTAACGTAAGCGCTGCTTCTTCCGCTATCGGTGGCGATAAGCTAACCACTAAAGTATTCTGGGACAAATTTTAAACTCAAACACATTAGTTAACATTCATATTTAATCCGCCTTTAGGGGCGGTTTTTTTATTTCCGTATATTTGCATGTCGGATAGAAACGACAGTTTTTTAAATAACATATAATGAATATTAAAAATATAATAGAAGAAAAGCTTCATGAAGTAATCCTCAATGTTTATCAGTTGAACGGCGTTGCTTTGGAAGTTCAGGAAAATAAGACAGAATTTGAGGGCGATTTTACGATTGTTACATTTCCTCTGGTTAAACAGCTGAAGAAAAATCCTGAAACCATTGGAGTAGAGTTGGGACATACTTTAACAGAGCAAACCGACCTTGTGGAAAGCTTCAATGTAGTAAAAGGTTTTTTAAATATTAAAGTAAAGAATCAGCTTTTTATAGATAACTTCAATTCCTTGGGGCAGAATTTTGAGGCTATAGAAAAGAAGAATGCTACAGTAATGGTAGAATATTCATCCCCAAATACCAATAAACCACTCCACCTCGGGCACATCAGAAACAATCTGCTCGGATTTTCGGTTTCCCAGATCCTTGAAGAAGCAGGATATGACGTTATTAAAACACAGATTATTAACGACAGAGGAATTCATATCTGCAAATCGATGCTTGCCTGGGAAAAATTCGGAAACGGCGAAACACCGGATTCTACAGGGATTAAAGGAGATAAATTTGTGGGAAATTACTATGTAAAATTCGACCAGGAATATAAAAAAGAAATTGCTGAGCTTATGGCTCAGGGAATTTCTGAAGATCAGGCTAAAAAAGACGCTCCGCTAATGAAGGAAGCACAAAAAATGCTGCTTGATTGGGAAAATGGTGATGAGCATGTACGAAACCTTTGGAACGAAATGAATTCATGGGTGTATAAAGGATTTGCTGATACCTACAAAAGATTGGGAGTGAATTTTGATCAGGTTCAGTACGAAAGCAATACCTACATTTTAGGAAAAGACCTTATTCAGGAAGGATTGGATAAGGGGGTTCTTTATCAGAAAGAAGACGGTTCCGTATGGTGCGATCTTACAGATGAAGGTCTCGATCAGAAATTACTGTTACGTTCAGACGGAACATCCGTGTACATGACTCAGGATTTGGGTACTGCGGTTGAACGTTTTAAACAAAATGATATTCAGAAATTAATTTATACCGTAGGAAATGAACAGGATTATCATTTCCAGGTTTTATTTAAAATTTTAGGAAAGCTTGGATATTCATGGGCAGATCAGCTGTACCATTTATCTTACGGAATGGTGGAGCTTCCGAACGGTAAAATGAAATCCCGTGAAGGAACGGTGGTAGATGCCGATGACCTGATGCAGGAAATGTACGAGGAAGCAAAATTAAAATCGACAGAACAGGGAAGATTAGAAAGTCTTTCAGAAGAAGAAAAGGAAAAATCTTATGAAAAAATAGGACAGGCTGCTCTGAAATATTTCATGCTAAAAGTGGATCCGAAGAAAAAAATGCTTTTCAATCCGGAAGAAAGTATTGACTTTAATGGAAACACGGGTCCTTTTATTCAATATACCTTTGCCCGTATTCAATCTTTATTGGCTAAAGCGAATTTTACATTTAAAGAAGTTGACCATGTTGAATTGAATGAGTATGAAAAAGCACTGATCATGCAGCTGGCGAATTATAAACCGGTAGTTGAGAAAGCAGCAGAAGTGCTGAGTCCGGCCCTGGTTGCCAACTATGTGTATGATCTGGTAAAAACATACAACTCTTTCTATCAAAGCAATCCTATTATGATTCAGGAAGATGAAAATGTAAAGCAGATCAGATTAAATTTATCAGATCTTACCGCAAAAACCATAAAAAAATCTTTACGTTTATTGGGAGTAGAAACAGTGAACAGAATGTAATAAAAAACCTTCAGCATATATGCTGAAGGTTTTTTTATGTTTTACTGTGAAGACTGTCTTCATATAACTTGGCATCACTCCATTTCGCATGTTTGGAAGGAATGATTTTGTAGCCTCTTTTATAAGCATATATTTTGGTAAACTCAGCTCCGAAGAAAACGAGCATACACGAATAATTGATCCACATCATGATTAGGATAACCGTTCCCGCCGCACCAAATGCTGAGGTAGGTTTTGCGGTCCCGAAATAAAGGCTCAGCAAGAATTTTCCCAATGTAAATAAAATGGTGGTAAGGAAAGCGCCCCGCCATACTGGTCTCCAGCTGATCTGGACATCCGGAAGAACCTTAAACATCAATGCAAAAAGAATCATGATCACTATAAACCCGATGAGGTAGTTCACCAGTTCTACCAGCATATAGGTTTCCAGTCCGAAGTAGGTTGTGATCCAGTTATTGAGCAGGCTTATTAAAGAAGAAAGAACCATGGTGATCATCAGTAAAAATCCTAAAATAAGAATCATTCCCAATGAGTTGGCTCTGTCAAGAAGAAATTTAACAAAAGCCTTTTTAGGCGCCGGCTGCACATCCCAGAGGTTGTTCAGAGAACGCTGAAGCTGAAAAAATAAGGTGGTGGAACCAAATACCAAAGAACCGATACCTACCGCTTTCATAAAAATATTCTCCTTATCAATGAGAGCACCTGCAATCATATCCTGAACACTTTTTGCAGCATCCTGTCCCATAATCCCGCTGATCTGGCTTGTGATTTGTCCGCGTATCGCTTCCTCACCGAAAAAATTACCTGCTATCCAGATAATGATGATCAGCAGACCCGGAATAGAGAAAATAGCATAATATGCCAAGCTTGCCGAGTCATTTGATGCCGATGAGTCATTCCACTTTTTAAAAGTTTCGCGCAGTGCTTCCCAGAAAAATTTTATTCTTTTTACCATGTATTAAAATTTAGAAAGGATACCCGATCGCAATATTCAGAATCAGATTATCTTTCCTCCAGCTTGCATCACCGAAATTAATCTTATCAAAAGTCCATCGGTCGCCTCTTTCATAATATGGCACTCTCAATGGCATTGCGAGATCGAGTCTCAGAATCAGGATAGAGAAATCAAGTCTCAGACCAACTCCGGCTCCTACGGCGATTTCACTTAAAAATTCTTTGGAAAACTTTGCGCCGGGTCTTTGAGGGTCATCATTAACCAGCCATACATTTCCTGCATCTGCAAAAACGGCAACATTTAAGAATTTATATAAATTAGCTCTGTATTCGGCATTCAGTTCAAGCTTTACATCTCCGGACTGGTCAAAATAAAATCCTTCCGGGATCGTTCTGGGATCAAAACTTCCCGGACCTAATGTTCTCGCCCTGAAAGCTCTCACACTGTTGCTCCCTCCGGAAAAGAACTGTCTTGAAAAAGGAATATGCTCAGAATTTCCATACGGATAGGCAATCCCTGCAATAGCCCTTGTCGCAAGAGATGTTTTTTCGTTGAATTTATGATAGAACCTGAAGTCGTTCTCCATTTTCGCATACTGACTGAAAGGGACACCAAAGATGGTTTTCTCTTTGTCTTTTTTTACATTCGCTCCCGTTAATAAACCTGTAATATTTCCTGCAAGATCCAGTGTTCCTTTATAATATACCGTATTCGGCTTCTGCAGCATGGTGTTGGTATAGGTATAAGAATAAGTTGGTCCGAAAATCAGCTGTTTTTCCACAACTCTTTTCATCGCATCATTACCGGCCGACCGCTCCATATATAAAGGGGTAATATTAGCTGGAGAAACATAAGTGATATCCAAGATTTTCAGGTCATGTTCCTTTCTTGCATTTTCTTTCCATACGTAGCCGAAGGAACCGCTGAACGTATTCAGGGTGTAATATTCCGTACGGTTCTGGAATTCATAGCCTAATGTAATATTCGTTCTCGGAACAAAAGCACTGGACGAATTAAACCTGAATGGCGCTACGATTCTCGGGATGGAAAGCTGCACGTTAGATCCTGCCCTGAAAATATTTTTGGCATTTTCCGGACCCCCGATCTGTACATCAAAAGCGCCATATACAGAAGCTTTAAACTGCTCGGCACCTCTGAAGAAGTTCCTGTGGGTCCAGTTCAGATTCAGCTCGCTTCCGGCATAATTGGCGGAGTTGGTTCTTCCTAAAGCTTCCAGACGGAGCGACTGCAACTCACGCGGAGTTAACAAATAATAGGCATCAAACTTATGCTGCAACGAATCTGAAACTACGAATTCGTTTTTAACAAATTTAAATACGCCAAGACTGATAAGCCTGTTCAACGTAAGATTATGATTGGTACGGTTGTAAAGATCTCCTCTTTTGAAATATAAAGCCCTGTCAAAGATCTTTGGTTTGAATTTATGTTCGGGATCGATGACGTAGATGTCTTCATGAGCATATTTCTGAAGAGAATCAGAATTCATAGGAACACTGTATTTTCCGTTTTTAACATCGCGTATATTATAATTTGGAAATACAATCACCTTGTCGATGCTGAACTGTTGCGTAGAAAGATCCGGAGTGTTGTCTTTCAGTTTTACATTCAGCTCTACTTTATGATTTTTACTTATGGTGCTGTCTGCCTGAACAATGATATTGTCGGGATGGAAATAATAAAAACCACGTTCTTTCAGGCCATTATCAATTCGTTCTCTTTCAGATTTTATAACATCAAGGTCAAAAGGCTGTCCTTTTTTCAGGAAAGTTTTATCCGTAAGATTCTGGATTTCTCTGTTAACCAGTGTAGAATCTTCCTGAAATTTTACGTTGCTGATCAGGTATCTGGCCCCGGGGCGCAGCGTATAAATTACCTTTACCTTTTTATTATGAGAAACCGTATCGTAGGTGGCATTTGCATTAAAATATCCTTTATTCTCAGAATAATTTTCAATGATATCTTTGTTGAATTCACGGTCTACATCACCAAGCAGTACGGGTTTTTCCCCGACTTTATATTTCAGCCAGTAATTAAATCCTTTTTCTTTTTTAGGCTCTTTTGCAATGTTGTAGAAAAAAAGTTTAGGTCTTAACCCTAAAAAACTGGAATTGGGTTTTGGGGTAAGATTCGCTTCCAGAGCAGCTTTAAGATCTTTTTTATCTTTCTTTGAAATCGTATCATTTTCGATGTTGATCTCCGCTCCCGTATACAGCATTTCCCCTTCCTTCAGATACCTCGTATTGCAGGAAACCACAACAGAAGCCATCCCGAAAGTAAGTGCATATTTGAAGTATGTTTGATAATTTTTTTTCATTTATTTAAATTCTACGACTTGGTTTTGATTATTTTTTCTCGTTTCCTTCTTCTTTTTATCCTTTCGTGATCTTTGGAAAATATCACGGAATTTATCATAGTCCAGCGTAATGATAAATCCTAAACCTGTTTCTACGATCTGTCCCTGAAGCGCCACCTGGTATTCGTTTTTACGGTATGCCCGAAGCATATATCTGCCGTCTTTGGATAAGCTGTAATCTACGGTTACATCTCCGGCAATATTGGTCATGTTTTCATTCTGGCGGGCTTCTCCTTCCAGCCCGAAATTACTTCCTACCGAAACCTTCAGACGGTCGTTCAACAGTTTCTTGCTGATGTCTACATTCAGGTCGGTTCTGGTATTCTGGGTCCCTGTGGAATAATCTTCTGAAGATTCCAGGTCAAAATTAAGATCGACTCCTTTGATAAGATCCGAAGCGAGATTATTCAACTGTTGGGAAAGAATTTTACTCACACTTTGTCTGGCCATCATTTCTCCGGAAAGTCCAGCTCCCGATTCAAAAGGATTTTCACCGATAAACCGGTTTAATAACAATAAAGCAAAAACCTGTTTGTTCATTTCAGATTCCTGGGTTCTCAGCTGTGAAAGTTTCTGATCCACAATGTCCGTGACCGTTGAAGAAACAGCATTGTTTTTCTCATCGGTGGTAATATCAAACGTAATGACAGGCTTCAGCAGTTCGCCCTGCATTTTCAGTAAAGTATTAAAAGGAATTCTCTGCTTAAACTGATTCAGTGTTCCGGCGTCTTCACCGCTGATCTGCTGTTGTACAAGATCAATAGGTGCAGCTTCCGTTTTATAAACGGCTGTAATATCTAGCGTGGCGGTTGTTGGTTCACCGGTCCAGGTAATCGTACTTCCTTTTTGGATGTCAAATTTTCTTTTTAAAACACTTACGGTCATTTCATAGCTTCCTGATTCTACTTCATAAACGCCTACTAAAGTTGTTTTCCCTGAAGGATCGATTCCGCCTGTCAATTCTGCTTCACCCTGAAGTTTTACAAAATCTCCGTTGGCTTTATCAATTAATAAAGATAATTTGGCTTCTTTGCTCAATTCGATATTAACGTTCACATCCATTCCTTTGATTCTGCTCTGGGAATCTAAAGAATCTGCCTTGATGGTTTTATTTAAAGCAACCTGATCCTGATCTATAAATTCTACAATTCCTTCTCTTTCCTGAAGGGTAGGAGAAGACTGCGGAAGCACAAAAGTGAAATCGGTATTGTCGGCAACGGCTAATCTTCCGTCCACTTTCGGTAAATCCAGATTTCCGCGAACCTGTAATGCGGCATCAATAGAAAGTATGCCGTACATGATGGCTTCATTTGATTTTTCTGAATTCACCACTTTGAAGTCTTTGGCATTAAGATCTAGGTTAAAGGCAAAGTCTCTGTACGTCTCTGTAAGAACCTGCCCGTCAATATTCATAGAATTTCCGTCTCTGTCCTTGATTTTGAAATCATTGAATTCAATCCCGCGGCTTGTAAAATCAATTTCATCATCAAGATTCCTGAAGTCACTTCCTGTTTTGGCAATTTCTAATCCGGCATTATTGAATTTTACTTTACCTAAAATATTCGGTTGCGCAGTAGTTCCTGTAATTTTAAGGTTTCCGGAAATGTAGCCTTCCGTATTCGTGATTGCGTTCATCGAAAAGCCTTGTACAGATTTCATCTGAAGCTGGTTGATGGCCATATTCAGGTCAAACGTACTGGAAGACGTATTATAATCTCCAATAATTTTGACATCATTGTTATTTCCGGAAAGCGCAATATCTGCATTTAATATTTTCGGTGAAGTATTATTGACTTTCACGGCAAGATTTCCTACAGGATTTTCATAAACAATAAGATCCGAAATATTTAAGTCTGAAGTAAACGTCATGTTTTTGGTAAGATCCCGCAACTGGGCTGTTCCGTTGATATTTCCTCTTGCCAGTAAAGTATCTTTTTTAATAAGTTCAGTAAGAGTCTCTATCTTAAAATCTTTTAACGAAACATTTAAAGGTGCGTTTGGAGACTGGGTTTCGGATTGTAAAAGAATTTCACTGCCTCTGTTCGACAGCCTGAAATTATCAGCCAGAATACCTCCGCTGCTGATCTGTATTTTATTCCCTTCCGCTACAGTCCAGTCGGTATAATTGAGTTTTAATCCATTCGGGTTAAGTGAAATTTCCGTAATATCATTCATCGATTTTGCATTCCCCGCAATCAGGAATTGCGTTTCATCCTTTGTATCTCTTGTAGTAATGTTGTAATTGATGATATTATAGGCAATATTTCCCCCGATGTTTACTTTGTTTAAAGCAAAGCTTGAGCTTTTTAATGCGGCGACATTCAGGTTGTACTGTAAGGCCTGATTTTCATTGGTAACCTGCAATCTTGCATTTTCAATAGAATTATTTCCATAAAGAAGCTGCGGAATCTGTCCGTCAATTTCTATTTTCTGAGAATCGGCATCGTAATTTCCGGTAAGATTAATGGTTTCAAAACTCTTCAGCTCCGGTACAAATTTTCTGATGAGATCATCATTTTTAATTTTAGCATTAAAAGTAAAAAACTGTCCTGCTTCAATTTTTTGATTTTTCGCTGGCTTCTGGAACTGGTAATATTGGTTGATCGTCTGGCTTAGAGCTCCGAATATCTGGGTAAGTCGGTATTTTCCTCTTAATTCTACATCAGCGATCTGCGAATTGAAAATGATGTTGGTAGAATCGGATGTCGATGATGCTTTTAAGTTGATTTCCTGAACAGGATAAATTTCTTTGGTATCCGAGAAAGCAAAATCTTTTAAATTCAGATATCCGTTTAGGTGGTCCGGATCTAAATTGGTGAAATCCCCGTCTATTTTCCCTGCAAGAATCATGGGATCTTTATAGAATCCGAGTTTATTAAGATCGAGTTTCAACACATTTCCGTTTACTTTTACCGTAGGATTTTTTTCATTATATACTCCGGATGCCGTAAGCTGCAAGTTGGCATTAGGATCTTTGGAATTTAAAACAATATTGTAAGCGCCACGTCGTATTTTTCCGGTAAGATTCATATTCTGATAGCGGTATCCTTTATATACAGCGGATGCAACATGTCCTCTCAGGTCTGCATTGGCATTTTTGAAATCGAAGCTTTCTCCTTTCGCGTAAATCTGTGCAGAGACAGAGCCGATGTCTTTGTTTTTAATAATTCTACCGATCTGTAATCCCTGAAGATTGGCTTTTACATCATACAGTTCGCGGTTTTTCCTACGCATATCCACTTTGGCTACAACGGATGCATTTCCTGAAGTAGAGTAGAGGTTAAGGTTGGCATCTACCACTTTGGTTGTGCCTTTTGCCGTTCCTTTAATGCTCATATTAGAAGGCAGGGCAATATTGGAAGGGATGGTGTTTTTTGGAACCAGATTGTAAATTGTTCTCGCTGAAGAAGACAATTCCGCAATTCTCAGATCGTAATATAAATTGTCGGGATTGGTAGCATTTTTAATTCTTCCTGATGCTGCTACTCTCAGCTGATCGATGCCCGACACTTTAAGATTGTTGATCAGAAGGTCATTTACATTTCCTTTTACGTTGGCATTAACATTTAAAATGGCGTTCGGGTATCTGTTAAATGGTGCAGTATTTCTTAAATTAGGAGCCAGATTCAGGATATCCGCAAAACCTACTTTTGAATCTTTAATATTTGCTGAAATTTTAACAGCTCCAAGATTTGAAGATAGCTGCTCGATAGAATTATAATTTAGTATTACCTCGTCCCGAAGAATTGTTCTGGAAGTTTCCAGGTAAAGATCTTTTAGATAAGCTTCTTTTTCATTGTACACAAAATCGGTATTGAATTCCCGGATATCTAATCCTCTTGATTCCTGAATTTCAGCAGAATTTACCGATCCGGCAAACGTATTGTTCTGCATTTTGAATTTTTTCACCTCAAGATTTAATTTGGAAAAGTTCAGGTGGTTAAAATCCATTCCCTGTCTTGTAGTAGCGATTGCAGTATTGTTATAAGCTACTTTTACGTCATTAAGAACGAGTTTACCCAGCAAAAGACTAAGTGCCTTCTGCTGTTCGGACGTTTTAGAATCTTTAGATTCTTCATTTTTGTGGTTGGCATTATTTGCCGGAAGATAAAGATTTGCGTTAATATTAGCGCCGGAAAGAAAAACATTGTCAACATCGTATGCATTGTTTTCAAGATCAAGTTTGTTGACTCTCGTGCTGAGCTCTTTAAACAAAACTTTGGCAAAAGTTCTGGTATTGTCATCACCGTAATCAATATCGAAATTGGTCAGCTTAACACCTCTCAGTCCAAGCTGCATAGGTTTTTTATTGTTGAGAGAATCTACTTTCTTTTCAACTTTTTTAGAAACTTCTTCTACGAGATCCTGCTTGAGTTTAAGTTTCAGCCCGTCAAGATTGATATCATTAACGGCGTAAGAATTATTCTGAAGATCAAAAGTTTTTACCCTGGTGTCAAAAGATTTAAAATAGACTTTAATATCATTGCGCGATTGCTGATCGTTGAAGGTAACACTAATATCTTTAAGCTTAATTTTATCTAAAGAAATAATGAAAGGTTTTGAAGGGCTTTCTTCTTTGTCTGTGGTGGCAAACGCATCAAGAATATAGTCGAAATTGAATGTTCCATCCGGCTTTCTTACGACATTGGCTCGCGCACCTTCCAGATCTACGGAGGTAATATCTGCGGTAGAACTTATCAGTTTGATCATATTCAGACCTACGTCAAGCTTTTTTACAGCCAGTAAGGTGTCGATATTCTGGCCTTTTAAATAAAGATTTTCCATAACAAGGCTGTTTGGAAATCCTATATAAACCCTTTCCAGGCTTACTTTTGTTTTGATTTTTTTTTCTAGGTAAACAACCAGCTTGTCTTTTACAAAATTCTGAACAACGGGAAGTCTTAAGCTAAGGATCAGTAACACAAGAAATACCAAGATGGATATAATGGTAATAACAAAACGCCGAAAGAGTTTTCTTTTGTTGATTTTCAGTTTCAAGAGTGATTGGGTTTATAACAAATATAGCAATACTAATCGTACTGCTCATCTGTTGTGGTACCCTTTGCGTATGCAAAAATCCTGCCTTGACTGCCAATCTAATGGAATTTAGTTTAGTTGAGTGTCAAGTGAATAGTTGATGCTGACAGTCAAAGCTCGGATTTGTGTAATAAAAAAGCCCCCTTTTTTCCATTTTTCTTTACTGAAAAGGTATTAGCAAAAATGAATTCAAGTATAAGTTAAGTTATCAAAGGGGGCTTGGCATGGTTTAAGATTATATTGAGATTATAGTTTTTAATTGTTTCCGTTTTCCCAGTGCACTTCCTGTCCCTGAGGTGCTGCACCTCCCTGAGCAGGAGTGATGGGTGCTGTCTCCTGGTTGATATGGTAAATATAGGCTGCAATTTTCTCGGCATCCCGCCCGGTGATGGTTCCTTCTTTAATCAGAGGACGCATGGTAGGGTTATTCGGAGATCCGTTTTCAAGCATCCAGAATACATTTTTGAACAGGCTTTTTTCTTTCACGTTGATCCAGTGTGAATCGGTGAGATTTGGGCCGATGCCTCCTTTTGCTCCTTCTCCGTGGCAGGTTGCACAGTTGGTTTTAAAGAGCTCCTTACCTTCTGCTATATTATCTGCATTGTATTTTGCAGACTCAAGATTAATCTGCGGCGCGGTTTTTTCAAATTCTGCGATGGAAGCCAGCATGGTTTTGGTTTCGTGTGTCAATTCTGCCTCAGGGTGCGCATAATCGGTGAAAGAAAATGCTGTAAGATATACGGCACAGAAGATACATCCGAACCAGAAAAGGCCGATCCACCATTTTGGGAGTGAATTATCCAACTCTGTAATTCCATCGAATCCATGATCAATAAGAATATCTTTTTCTTCTGTTGCAGATTGTTTTTTGAAAGCCGAATTCCAAAGTTTCTGGAAATAAGGCGTACTTTTTTCTTTCAGGTATAAAGCTTTCTCTTCATCCGAAAGCCTGCTGAAATTCTGATTTTCGATGAGGTCTCCGATGGAGTTCATGATGAGAAGCAGGATAACCGCGATCAGCATCAGTCCCCAGAAAAAAGGAGAGGAAAAATATCCTGAATCGTGTGCGAACATTTCAAATGCCATGATCGTCAAACCTATGGTGACAAAGATGTATACTGAAATTGGGGTTCTTGTTTTCATTGCTAATTAATTTTAATTATCTGCACTTGCGGTTTGAATCTGAGTGGTTTTAATATCGGTTCCTAATCTTTGGAGATAAGCAATCATAGCTACGATTTCTCTGTCTTCAAGCGGAACGAAAGATCCTCCTTTTGCTATTCTGTCTTTTTCAACCTGCTGTTTTACATCTGCGGCTTCAGAATAAATTCTTTTAACAATACCTTTTGCCTGATTGTCTGCCCACTGATTCGCAGAATCGATCTGTGCTTTTGTATAAGGAACATCAAAATAATTTTTCATCAGTTTCATTTTGTCTACCATCTGCTTTTTATCCAGCTTGTTACTTATTAACCAAGGGAAACGCGGCATGATAGAACCGGCTGAAGTAATTCTTGGGTTATACATGTGTTTAAAGTGCCATGAATCAGGGTTTCTTCCGCCTTCTCTGTGTAGATCCGGTCCTGTTCTTTTTGATCCCCAAAGGAATGGTCTGTCATATACGAATTCACCTGCTTTAGAATACTGTCCGTTTTTACCTTCAAATCGTACGATTTCATCTCTGAAAGGTCTGATCATCTGGGAGTGACAGGCATTACATCCTTCTCTGATGTATAGGTCTCTTCCTTCCAGTTCCAGCGGAGAGTAAGGTTTTACAGCAGTGATCGTAGGGACGCTTTGTTTTAATGTTAAAGTAGGAATGATTTCTACCAAACCACCGATTGCCACAGTAATGAACGCCAGTATGGCCATGATTCTCGGGGTTCTTTCAATCCAAAGGTGCAGTCCTTCACCTTCTTTTCTGGCGCTTCCGATGTTGGCTAAAGCCGGAGCTTCTGCAGGTACGTTTTTCTGGAATGAGCCGGCTCTAATGGTTTTGATGACGTTTACAACCATTAAAATGGCACCTGAGATATAGAATAAACCTCCTAAAAATCTCATTTTGTAGTATGGAATAATTGCCGTTACCGTATCCAGCCAGTTTTTCCAAACCAATGTTCCGTCCGGGTTGAACTGCTTCCACATTAATCCTTGTGTGAAACCTGAAATATACATTGGTACCGCATAGAAAATGATTCCCAGTGTTCCCAGCCAGAAATGCCAGTTAGCTAGTTTTTTAGACCAAAGCGGTGTTCTCCACATTACCGGAATCAGGTAATAGACAATCCCGAATGCCATGAAGCCGTTCCATCCTAATGCTCCGATATGTACGTGACCAATTACCCAGTCGGTGTAATGTCCTATTTTGTTTAAAGATTTTGTTGCTAATAAAGGTCCTTCAAACGTTGCCATACCATAACAGGTTACCGCTACCACGAAGAATTTAAGAATAGGATTTTCTCTTACCTTATCCCAGGCTCCTCTCAGGGTTAAAAGTCCATTTAACATACCTCCCCAAGACGGCGCGATAAGCATAATAGAGAAACCTGTTCCTACGGCCTGTGCCCAAGCTGGTAAAGCGGTATACTGAAGGTGGTGAGGGCCTGCCCAAAGATAAACGAAGATCAGTGACCAGAAGTGAATGATTGACAGTTTGTAAGAGAATACCGGTCTGTCTGCTGCTTTAGGTAAGAAATAATACATCAGACCTAAAACCGGTGTTGTCAATACAAATGCAACTGCATTGTGACCATACCACCACTGTACCAAGGCATCTTTAGCTCCTGCATAAATAGAATATGATTTCCATGAAGTAAATGATAATGGTACTTCAAGATTATTGAAAATGTGCAGCATTGCTACGGCAATCCAGGTTCCCAGATAGAACCAGATGGCTACATAAAGGTGTCTTACCCTTCTTTTGGCAATAGTTCCGAACATATTAATTCCGAAAATCACCCATGAAATAGTAATCAAAATATCGATTGGCCACTCGTGCTCTGCATATTCTTTGGAAGTATTGATTCCCATAAGGAAAGTAATGACTACGGAAACAATCATAATCTGCCAGGTCCAGAAGTGGATCCAGGACAGGGTATCGCTGTACATTCTTGTTTTCAGCAGTCGCTGCATGCTGTAGTAAGCACCGCAAAAAAACGAATTACATACAAAGGCGAAAATTACGGCACTTGTATGCAGCATTCTGATTCTTCCGAAGCCTAAAGCTCCCTGTGTATTAATTAATCCCTGGATGTTTCCTGAAGCCAGACTTTTAATGGTGGTGTCGTCTGTACCAAATAAAAATTCCGGAAGTTCGGGGTAAAAAAGCATCAGTGCAGCGGTAAGACCGAGTAAAAAACCAACCAGACCGAATGCAATTGTAGCATAGAGAAATGCTCTGACAATATTATTGTCATAATTAAATTTTTGCGTCTCCATAATTCCTAAAGTGTTGTCCTGAAGTGATATTCTTTTCTTTTAAAGCATAAGTTTTAATGTAAATTTTTAACTTAAGTCTCAATAAATAAAAATATCATGTAGCGTAATAATGTTTTGCCAAAGGTATTCACTAACTTTGTGTAAGTCTAATAGATATACTTCTAAATTATACTGAAAACTTCTAAAACGGCATGGTATGAAAATATGTGGTCAAAACATAAGGAAAATCCGGAGGAGCAAGGATTTTACCCAAGAATATATGGCTTTTGAAATGGGAATATCACAGAAAGCCTATTCTGATATTGAAAACTCTAAAGTGAAAATCAATCTGGAAATTCTTACGAAAATTTCTGATATCTTAGGGATCAAACCGTCCGAGATATGCAGTATTTCAGATAAATGCGGGAGCAATGACTACGAAGAAAAATATCAGGGACTGCTGGAATATATGAAGAAAAAAGGAATATCCATACCGGATGAACTTTCCTAAAAATAAGATTGATATGAACTTACGAAGAATGGGAATTATATCATTAGGGGCTTTGGCAATGACAGTTGTGTTATTTTACATTGACATCAATTTTTATAACGCCCAGGATTTTACCAAAGACAATGTCAATGAAATTTTGTTTTGGTCATTGATAAGAGGTTTCGTGATTTCTATTGCCGTAAATATCGGGAATTATTACCGTTCGGTTCAGAAGAAATAAAACATATTTTCAGTAAATATTTTAGGTCAGAATCTTGAACTTAGGAGACCTCTATTGGTATACTTTCAATATTAAAACTGATATTTTATTAAACTTTATTAGCAAGCTACTTTTTGAATCCCTTTCGCTGCTAAATATTATCATTCAAAAAATAAAGTTATGCAGGTACGAGAAAAATTCCTTCACTAATTCTTTTAAATAATTTGATTGTGTTGGTCTGTTTTCCGAATTCTCTGTTCTCCCAGTAAATTTTGCCATCTTTATAATCACTGATTATAACGAACATCCCACCATTAATATTTAAGAAAGCAATAGCGGGAAAAGTAAGCTCTTCAATATCTTCCCAGTCATCCAGTCTAATGACCATTGATTCGATATCAAAATCATCTTGCAGTATATTGTAAAAACTAAAGAAATTATAATCGTCGAATGATAAGGTATAATCCTTTATTTTTCTTACTTTTTTATTATGCTTTATAAATTTCTTCAGCAAAAAATTAAAGGATAGTAGATAATCTTGTTTTTCAATCATAAAAGCTGAATGTTTTTAATAGATATAGTATGCATTCTCTGTTACACAATTTTTTATGCTCTTTATATTTATTTTGTAAGGAACATTTTTTTCATTTTTATAATGAAAATCAATAGTACTGATATTCTTTCTACTTGTTCCTATCCATCGATTACCTTTAAGTTTATAGAGATAAAATTGATTATAAAGAATACCATTTTCGTCTTCGTTAATAATAATTAATCTGTTTTTATCTTGGGGATAAAAAGTGAGATGTGTTTTACCAATTTTATAGGACTGCTCTTCAAGAAAATCAATATGCTGTTTTTGTGTGTAAGCCAGGAGCTTAGATTTCAACAGTAAAAATCTATAGCGGGTATTGTTCATTCTTCTCGCTAGATTTCTACCAAGTTTTTTTAGAGAATAAGAAATTTTGTTGGGCTTATAATAGATCCCCTTTGGCGAAATTAAAAAATTCCCTTTCGGTTCAAAAGTTTCTATAAAGAAATTCTGATTGTCTTTAAGGTTGATAAGGTGAATCAACAGGTATTGTTTTTCTGTTACTGTATTATAAATATTACCTTGTACCCAATGATGATCTACAGTGGAATAGACAAATTCCTGAACAATATTTTTGTGATAATATTTAATCTGATTTTGAAGTTCCAGTCTTCTAAGAACCAGAGTGAAGCTTTCAATTTCGGTTTTAATCTCAGTAATATCTTTTAGATGAACAAGATTAAATTCAAAGTTGCATTCATCAAAACAAAAATGACGTGTATTTTGTAAAATGTGTGCATAGTCCTTACTCTGTTTGAATAGGTTAATACACTGTTCATTATTTTTCAACAGTGTAAAGAATCCGGCGGGGTAGTTTTTGTGGGGAGAAATAACATCATATTTTTTCAGGAGTTTCTCCGTGATAAAATATCGGATATTCCCGAAAATAATATCAATGTCACAGTATCCCCAAAAATCATATCCCTGTAAATAATCCTGAAAAATCAGTCCATAAGCAGGTTTAAAATCACAAAGTTTGTAACCATCCAGAATATTGATGGATAAGTTCAGCTTTTCGCCTGCCAATTTACTAAATTCAGTAAGGCTGCTGATCTTGATAAAATGAACATTAGGTACATGAAAAGGGGCTTCCAGATTGGTGAATAAAAAAAAATCAACATCTGGATTGTATTTGCAGCTGAACAAAAAATGTTTGAAATATTCAGGCCAGCTTTTGCCAAAATAACAGTTTATTAATGCGATTCTGGTCATCTTACACAGTTTTTTTAATATTCAGTAATGAGTCATAGCTTTTATGCAAAAAATAATATAAAATAGACTCATGTATATTCGGTTTCGAGGCAAATATTCTGTTGATAAACATATGGATATAGCTTACAACCAATGATTTTACCATTTGTGGAGATTGCAGTTCTTTAATTTCGGTAATGTAGCAGGCAGTTTTTTTAGATCTTATATCCAAAATTTTAGAAAACTCATCAACACCTGCAAGAAGCTCCAAAGTTTGGTGTCTGTGCTCTCTGTATTTATCCTTCAATGTCTGCTTAGAACTATCATCCAACATGCTTCCGTATCCGTTGGAGAGTTTGTGCAGAATATCTCGTTTTTCTGTCATGTTATATCCAAAATCATCAAGAATTCTGTTTATTCCGGCAACAGCAGCTTTCCAGATTGAAGTTTCCGTGTATTCTGCTTCTTTCAGTAACTGGCATACACATTCACTATCCAAGTAGAAAATACTTTCCATCTGATCAATTGTAGTTTCACCATAACGCTCAATTTCTCTATTATAGGTGTCCAGAACAATCTTATGGATAATCATTTCCCGGTTCAGATATTTGTCAAGTAACTGATAGATCTGGCTAGACAGACTATGATCTTGAGATGTCGTTAAAAACCTTATTCTGATATGCATATCCGGATCGCTGTAACGGATGAAGAACCATTTTTTTATAATTCCTTTTTGTACAAGTCCATTGGCGAATTTATACACGGTATCTTTAAGGATCTGATCAGAAACCTTTGTACTGCAATATATTTTATAGAAAAGCCATTCACTCCCCGGAACAAAATTTCTGGTGACTGTGTTTTTTACTGGGAAGGAAATAAGTTTTTCTCTCTTTTTGCTACTGAAATTATGCCATGGAATAAGGAACTCGTTGCTGTGAAGATTTCCTTCTGCATCCTTTGTTACAGTGTTGTATTGGGATGAAAGATTTTCCAACACTCTTATCTTCTTTTCTTTTAATAAATGGTCAAACAGGATTTCCAGTGAAAGAGCATTGTTTATAAATATGGGAAGTTCCATATCTTTTTCTGTGAAAATACAAATTTCCGGAATGTTTTTTTCTTTTAAATACGTTTTGAATACCTCAATTGAAGCTTTTTTTCCATTGAAAATTTTATCATGATCCAGTAGCCAGGACGCTCTCGAAAGAATCACATTATGAATCATTATTCTCGGTAGAAAATCATAATTGGCAAACATGCCCCAGTTCCAGTTATAAGAAGGAGTTGTATCCTGATACTGCAGATCACATAGAAAATGATACATCGGTACTTTATGCAGGTTATAATTATGTGCAGATGAAAGACTTGGGATAATTTCTTTATTGTATTTTTTTGAACGAAGAATAATTCTGTCATTTTTTACAGAAATCATAATATCATTCAGATAGATTGGCTCACCATCAGTGTTATGGCGATTTATAATAGGTATTTCATACTTCCTCAGATGAGGTCTGATCGTAATATTTCCAACCCTGGGCTGTGGATTGTGTACCACTTCAGCAATAATCTGCTCATCAAAGAAAGACTCTTCTTCTGACAGGGCATTTTTTACTGATTCTTCCAAATGACCATCCAAATGACAAAAGCGACCCAAATAGGTAGAAGATGAAGGTCCGTCACTAAATTTATGGAAAATGACAGGCTTCCCTTTTTCATCCTCATAGATATGAACCAGTGAAGACATTGAAAAAGGAATATTTTTATTCTCCTCTAAAAAAGGACTAACTTCTTCTTGTGTAATTTGTATTAAATCTCGACTGTCTTTTAAAGCATTAATGAGCTTTTCCCCTAAAAACTGATTCCATTTCAAAGAGCCCTGAATAATATTAGTGGTGTTTTCTGACTTAAACTGAATTCCGTCTGAAAGGGTGGAACTTTCATTATCAGAATGTAAAGGATAATTAATACCTGATAAAGGATCAAGGGCTAACAGTATCGGAATTTCCTGCTGATCATATCTTGCCGCAAATTCCTTTTTGAATTTATCCAAAGAGTCAATCGTATCTGCAGATCCGATATGAAAAACGGTTGAAAGTACTTTTTTAAAGTCTTTAAAAATATTTTTATCCAGTGTATTGGATGTTTTACCTTTCAGCAAATCGGTTTGGAGGATATTTTTTTTGTGATTCTTAATTCCGACTGAAGTCAAAATTTCGGAAATCTGATCAACAGCAAGAAATGCATTATTGGTTTCATTAGCTTTTTGTACAATTTCAAATATAATGATCAGGCTGCGAATCAATTCTGCATCCTTTTTGTTTTCTTCGTTTTCCGGTATTTTCAGATCTTTCAAAAACTGATAGATAAAATTCTGGAAATTCTTATCGGTAACCTTTGGAGAAAGTTCACTGATAAGAATTTTTGAATCTATCAATTCGTTGATATAGTCGAAACTATCTTCATAAGAAATGTCCTGATTAACCAATATTTCTATAATCTCTGAAAGCTTCAGGCCATCCTGACAGGCCTTTATGATTGAGTTCAGATATTTATTTTTTTCAGTAGAGATAATTTCATATTTCAACCCGGAATTCTTGATAGAGGGTTCAATATAACGGTATTTATTTTTAGTGTTGTATACTGTATTATTAGTAAAGAATTTGCAAACTTTTCTAACCTGCATATTCTCTTCCAGTTTTACCGTAATATCATGCAAAAGCTGCATATCCAGTCGGGCATATATTTTATCCTGTTCTTTATCCAAAGCAATGTGAGTACTGTTGCTCCATTCGCCCATACTTACACCGGCATTGGTCCCGAATGGGATTGTTCTGAAGTGGGTTCTCAGCCAGTACTTCAACAGAGATTTTTTTATTTTATCAGCTTTTTCTTTAGACAGTTTTTTTTGGTCCCACAGAATGAGTTGTTCATATAAGTCCGGTGATGATAAATAAATGGTATTACGAAAACTTTCTGTATTGATATCCTCTTCCCACTGCTCGATATTTTTCTGTGGAAGGAGTGGTGTTCTCAGCAGGTAAAAGTTCAGTTTTTCTATATCGTTGTATTTCATCCTATATTCATTAAATAAATTTTATCCCAATCTTTTGCTTTTTCGGGATATTGATAGTCTAGCAGCACCATTCCCACACCAGAAATGCCTTCTAAAAGACCAGTATGTTCTACCCACATGTCATTTTTAAGATCGTAAGGAAATTTTACTCCTTTTTCCAGTTGTTCCAGGGTAAGAGACATCCAGTAATCGTGCGCTGCTTTCAGCTCTTCATCTTGAAATATTCTATAGAACTTATTGAATATATGCGAAATTCCGGATGTTCCATGGCAAATTCCTGTGTCTATACACTTATTTTTTTGACTATAAAATACGCCTGACCTGTTCGCTTTTATTTTTGATGAATTCAAAATAATGGAATGACACATTGTTTTCAGCTCTTCGTCCTGCAAAACTGTATAAGCTTTCCAGATACTTATTGTAACTCCTAAATCACCATAGCACCAGGCAAGTCTTTCTGATAACTGTGTTTCTCCTGTGGCAATATTAAGTTTTGAAGGAAATATGAATTCTGAATCTTTATTTTGTTCGTAGAGCTCCTTTAAAAAGTTGACACTTCCATTAATCAGCCTCTTGCATGTTTCTTTCTCACAGCCTTTATGATAACATTCTACTAAAAAAGATATAATGGAGGGCTGCCCGTGGGCAAGGCCAAGGTCAATAATATTATCTTCTTTTACTATATGATCAATCCAGAAAAAGGATTCGTTTTTTTCATGTTTTAAATGGTCTATATAAGACACTATTTTTGCTACGGTATCAAATTTCTTAATTTCAAGAAAATAAATACCTAATCCGATCAGGCCGGTAAATAAATCATATTCCTTTTTGTCTGTAGCAGCAGAGAGAAGTTCGAGGAAAAACTCAAAAGAATCTTCTTCTATGCTTTCAATATCCTCATCCGTAATAATATCAGCATTATGCAGAAGTCTCATAAAATAGATAATCGCTAAACTACCTGTACCAAAAGACGAATATGATGCTTCTGATGCCATATCAATAAGATCCTCAATTTTTTCAATCTCAACATCATTGTTGTAAAATAATGAATAGTATCCGTTTCCCAGGCTGAATGTAATGTTTTCACCTTTGTCTTCATTACATTTTTCTGAAATTTGGGTTAAAAAAAAGTCAATTTTATCTTTATACATATTGGCTTAATATTTCGATAGCTGTTAAAGAATCCTTGTGTGATCTCGCAATGTTATTGAACATAAATTCATTATATCCGTAGAGCTCTTTAAATTCCAGCAGTTTTTCCTGAAAAAAACTTCCGTCTCCTACAAGGCTTATATTGCTTATATCATTGTTGGTACTTTTTTTTGCAACATTGATTGCCTTTTGTTTTGTTTTATGGCAGCATCCTGAAAAAGTAAGCACCATTGATGGTTCTTTTCCATATTTTGCTTTATATGCTGCTTTGAAATTTTGTAATTCTTCTTTGAGATATTCTTTGTTTGACTCTCCATGAAATATGGATCGTGCAAAATTAAGATCATGCTCTAAAGCTACTTTTAGTCCTGAGTGTGAAGATCCCATATACCATACATCAGGAATATTTCCTTTGTAGGGTGGGATGATCAAATCCTTTTTAAGAAATTCACTTTCATCTCTCAGAAAGCTTAAAGTAGATTCCAGTTTTGGAAGAAATGATGAAAAATAATTGTCTTTGTCGACATCAACATTAAAATATTTAAGGTCATATTCACCTACGAGACCTTTAACGAAGCCGAGATCTAATCTTCTTGGATATAAACTTGAAAGGAGTTTATAATTGTGAGCTACTCGGAATGGGCTTTGTAATGGTAAGATAATTCCTGCAATCCCTATTTTTATTTTCTCGGTTAATCCTAATAATATGGGAATCAACATTTCAGGAGTAGACCAAGCCATATCATGCGCTTTTGAAAAGTAATTTTCGGTGACCCAGAATCGGGAAAAGCCAAGTTCATCAGCTCTTGAAGCATAGTCAATGATATCGTATAATGATTTCTTAGAATTATTAAGCGAGTTTTCTCTAATGCCAAATTCTAAAAGGCCTATTTTTAATTTATTTGCCATAGTAGAGCTGTTAAAAGCAGCTACTCCGAAAGGAGTAGCTACAATTTTTGTAAAATGTTTCTGATTTACTAAGCAGGGCAAACGCAAAGATTAGTAGATCTGCTGCTTCCAGCCGTGCATGTCCAGTGTGAACAATCAACAACGGATGTTACTAGCTCTTTTCCTGCTTTTACAGATTTCATTTCTTCAGAATTCAATTGACTTAATTTCTCTTTTTTAAGTGTCAATTTTTTAGTTAATTTTTTGCTCATAATAAAAAAATTTAATTTGATACCTACTCGTTAGCTTTTCGGTTTCCGCTATATTGTTTACTGTAATTTATTTTTTTAGAAAATTCAATATTTGCTGATTGACAAAGTCTGGCTTTTCTAATGGAACGTTATGGGTCGTATCTGGCACCACAAGCAATACTGAGTTTGGAATATTTTTGTGAATTAAGTTTGTGTCTTCGATTTTTACCAGATCATTACTTCCTGCAATTATCAAAACAGGATTTTCTATTTTTTTTAAATCATTTGCTTGTATATTCGGGTGATTAATCATTAAGTTTAATCGTCTTTTTTCTAAAAGGTCATCCGAATTTTCGTATCTTTTTTTTATGGAATTTATAAATTTATCATCTACCCCTTTTGGATTGGTATTGGCGCCAATCACTACAAGTTTATTTATTATTTTTGGGTTTTTGATGCTAAACAATAAACCTGTTATTCCGCCATCACTCCAGCCCAGAATATTTATTTTTTGAAGTTTTAATTGATCTACGATATCAGACAAATCATCACCTAATTTTTCATAACCATAATCAACGTTAGAAAAATCCTGACTTTTACCCTGATTTCTGGTATCTATGGCAATCACATGAAAATATTTTGAAAAAAAGGAAATCTGATGATAGAAATCCGAAATAATTCCATTGTTGCCTTCTAATAAGATTAAAGGTTCACCGGTTCCGTATTCTTCGTAATAAATATTTGCATCAGTAAGCTTAATAAATTTACCCTCCGGATTTTTTCCATAAATAGTCTTTTTTGCATCTTCTCGTGCTTCGTAAAAAGTAACTAAATTTTTCTCTTCGTCTGTTAACTTAGAGTCATTGTTATTATCGCTCTTCTCGACAGTATCTATACCTTTATTATTGTAGCCGACATTAATATTTGAAAGAAAGGTTCCGTCACTTATATCCCACTGCGACTGACTTTGGTGTCTGAACAATAAATTTTTCGAAAGAGATTTTTTCGCTGAAATTCCAAAAACAAAGTCTGAATCTTTTAAAGGTTCATATTCTAACAGCTGCAAAGTGATTGCAATTTTATCCAAATTATTGAAGACTAGTTTGTAGTTCGATAATTCTATATTTTGCCAGCCGGTTGTAGAAGTTTTAAAAATAATATTTTCATTTAAAAGTGACTGATTGGGCAAGCCATTCTTAACATCATAAATATTCAGTTTTAAAGTGATGCTTTCAAACCTCGAACTTGGCATGATATGAAAACTAAATGATCTTAACTTTGTTTTCTTATAAATATCAAAAATATTTCCCTGCTCAACTGTCAGTGTATTTTTATCAAACATTTTCGAGAAAGTTAAAATCGGGCGTGACTTTTGTCCGATAGTTTTCTCTTTTAATTTTTCTCCCTCCAGTACAACTTCTCGGATATTTCTAATCTTAAAATCCAGATAAACATCTGCATTCTGCAGCAATTCTGATATTGGTTTAGTATTTTCCGCGTAGCCTTCAGCCTTAAAAACAATTGATTTGTTTTGAAATTCTTTTGGGATTATCATCTTATAATCTCCTGATTTATTCGTAAAGGAGCCAATGTTGGTATCCTTAATACCAATATTGCAATAAGGCAAAATTTCATTTTCCATATTTTTCACTTTACCTTGAATTGTAATTTGAGCGTAAAGTACAATATGTAACAACAAACATATTAGAAAAAACGACCTCTTTTTCATTTTTGATCTAATGTAAAATAAGAATTTCCTGCATTAGTTATTTGATGGTATCTAATAAACTATTGATGAATAGCTAGGTGTAGAGAAATGCAATGATTGAATAAGCTTAAAGGAATTGCAAAAAGATGAAATGGATTTAAGTTTAGAAAAATTATGGAATAAGTGTAAATTATTCATAGTTAGTAGTGGTTTGGTTGTTGGTTGCGTTGTGATATGTCACAAACTTAAGAAATATATTTTATAAAAAAGCAAGTATTTGTAATTTTTTTCACACAAATTAGAAAAATATACGATGCAAGAATGTTTTCAGGTCTGGAAAAGAAGAGGAATAATGACTCCATCAATGAGTTAGCTCATGTAATATGATGAATGGTAGAAATTAATTACTTTAAAAGTGAAGAGAGAATGGAAGTCTTGATTTGTTTTTAAGCAAGTAATAGGATATAAAAAAGTGACCCCAGGGATGGATGTGAATATCGAGATAGTATGAGTTATCTTATTTTTTATTTTGAACTATTTTATGAATTTGAAATGGTTTCAATCAAAAGAAAGGCGGCTATGAAAACACCTATTATATATTAAAAAATAAGCCAGTAGCTACAAAAAAAAGAGAAACAATCACATTGATCGTTTCTCCTTAAATGTAGACTCACAGGGATTCGAACCCCAGATGACTGAACCAAAATCAGTAGTGTTACCGCTACACCATGAGTCTATCTCTGTTTGAGTGGTGCAAATTTACAGCTTTTTTAATTATTTGCAAGAACTTTTTCAAGTTTTTTTTAAATTTACATTTCCTTTATTTGCGACCATTATGCTGATAGACTTCAAAAATCTCAATATGAATCAATTACCCGCCGGAACCGAATTTGAAAAGAAAGTCGGAGCTTTTCTGGAAGAATGGTTTTCAGATGAAAAAACGGTACAGGTGCAGACCTCAGGTTCTACCGGAACTCCGAAGATTTTCGAAATCGAAAAAGATAAAATGATCGCTTCTGCTGAAATGACCTGTAACTTTTTAGGATTGAAAGAAGGTGATACGGCTTTGTTATGCCTCCCGGTCGAATACATCTCCGGAAAAATGATGACAGTACGCTCCATTATAAGAAATCTTAAACTCATCATTACAAATCCTTCAGTAAAACCCTTGGAGAATATCAATGAAGAAATAGATTTTTGTGCTATGACGCCGCTTCAGATAGAAAATTCTCTAGACCATTTATATTGGATAAAAAATATAATTATCGGAGGAGCTGCCGTTTCAGAAAGCTTAAAGCATAAAATTTTTGATTCCCTCGGATCGAAAGGAACGCAAAAGATTTTTGAGACCTACGGAATGTCAGAAACACTTTCCCATATCGCTCTGAAACAGATTTACCCTGTTTCAGAATCTTTTTTCACCGCTTTTGAAAATGTTGATATTTCCACGGATGAAAAAGGGTGTTTAAAAATTTTTGCACCACATCTTAATACAGAAGTATTGCAAACTAATGATTTAGTCGAAATTAAAAATAATAACCAATTCAGGTTTTTAGGAAGAATTGATAATGTAATTAATTCCGGCGGAGCTAAAATTTTCCCGGAACAGCTGGAAGCTTTAGTAAAAAAAGAAATTCCGAATGAAGCAGTTTTTATAGGAAGGGAAGATGAGAGTTTGGGGCAAAAATTAATACTGGTTATCGAAGGACAAAAATCTAAGGAAATTATTGATGAAATTTCAAAAATACCTTTTGAAAAAAGTTATCACAGGCCAAAAGAAATTATTTTTACAGAAAAAATTCCGAGAACACCAAATGGGAAGGTTAACAGGATAGGATTAAAAAATATACTGTAACCGATTAACGCATACGATAAATTATGAAAGATTTTTCAAAAGAACTGACCTTTAAAACTTCCCGTAGCAGTGGCGCAGGAGGGCAGAACGTCAATAAGGTTGAAACTTCTGTGACGGTTCTCTGGAAAATTTCCGATTCGGGATTTTTTAATGACGAACAGAAAGATCGCATTCATCATAAACTGAACAACAGGATCAACGCCGAAGGCTTTCTGTTTTTAACGGTATCCGAAACCAGAACCCAGCTGATGAATAAAACCAGAGCCATCGAAAAAATTCTCGAGCTTGTAAACCAAGCGCTGATTATTCCAAAAAAACGGCTCGCTACAAAACCTTCAAAATCACAAAAACAAAAACGGCTGGACACCAAAAAGAAACTGTCTGATAAAAAAGAGAACCGGAAATTCAGGTATTAACTCAACTGCAGTTGTAGTTGACTGCGAAAGGTGTTAAATTTTTATTTTCTATGGGATAATTCACCTTAATACTATATTTTTGCGCCCAAAATAGTTAACTAATGATCAGAAAACTTTTTGCGGCCGCATTCATTTCTATATCGGCGCTTTCATCTGCACAGAAATTTTCAATTATTCCATCGGTAGGATATGCCTGGAGAACAGCTAAAACAGTTTCGGGACTTTCCAGAGAGGAAGAAGAATACGTAAAAGGATTAAAAAGCGGAATGAATTTCGATATTTCTGCATACTATCAGGTAAATCCTATTGTATCTGTCGGATTAAAATATTCCAACTTCAGCGCTTCTAGTGACGGATATATTTTAGGGTATGTGAATAATATGCCTGTTTCGATTCCCGTAACGACAAAAGATCAGATCAATTTTTTCGGTCCTGCTGTTATGATTTCCAATTTTACTGAGCAGACCAGGCATAAAATGTTCGTTGATGTAGGCTTGGGTGTAATTTCATACAGCACTAAAACGGCAAATGTGAAAGGAACAGGGTCTAATTTAGGAGCCGAACTTAATTTTGCCTATCAATACCAGATCACAAAAAATATTCTGATTGGTCCAAAGCTTGGGCTTACAGCAGGAACGCTTAATAAAATGAAAATTAACGGTGTTACCTATGATTTTGGCGAAGACCAAAAAGAAGGTTTACACAGAGTTTCTTTGAGTGCAGCTGCTACATTCCGTTTTTAAGTTTTATCTTTGCAAAAAATAATTAAATGAGCAAACCGATTACTGAATTCATAGAAAAGTATTATCTGCACTTTAATGCAGCGGCATTGGTGGATGCTTCAAAAGGATATGTGGCGCATCTTAAGGATGGCGGGAAAATGATGATTACACTGGCAGGAGCAATGTCTACGGCAGAATTAGGAAAAATTCTTGCAGAAATGATCCGTCAGGACAAGGTAGATTTTATCTCTTGTACAGGAGCCAATCTTGAAGAAGATCTGATGAATCTTGTAGCGCACTCTCACTACGAAAGAGTTCCTCATTATAGAGACCTTACGCCGCAGGAAGAGTGGGGCCTTCTGGAAAGAGGGCTGAACAGAGTTACAGATACCTGTATTCCTGAAGAGGAAGCTTTCAGAAGACTGCAGAAACACATCTATGAAATCTGGAAAGATGCCGACAACAAAGGAGAAAGATATTTTCCTCACGAATATATGTACAAAATGATTCTTTCAGGAGTTCTTGAGCAGTATTACGAAATTCCTAGAGAAAACTCATGGATGATCGCTGCAGCAGAGAAAAACCTGCCGATCGTTGTTCCGGGATGGGAAGATTCTACCATGGGAAATATTTTTGCATCATACTGCATCAAAGGAGAACTTAAATTTTCTACCATGAAATCCGGGATTGAATATATGGCATATCTTGCAGACTGGTATACAAAGAACTCTTCAGGAAAAGGAGTAGGTTTCTTCCAGATCGGTGGAGGTATTGCGGGTGATTTCCCGATTTGTGTTGTACCGATGCTGTATCAGGATATGGAAATGCATGATATACCATTCTGGTCATATTTCTGTCAGATCTCAGATTCTACCACTTCTTACGGTTCGTATTCAGGAGCGGTTCCGAATGAAAAAATTACTTGGGGTAAGCTTGATATCACTACACCGAAATTTATCGTTGAAAGTGATGCCACCATCTGTGCACCTTTGATGTTCTCTTATATTTTAGAAAATTCATAAGCAGGAAAAAGTTTAAAGCTTACAATTATATAAACGTTCCAATTTTTGGGACGTTTTTTTTATTGTAAAGATGAATCCGTATAATCAACGAGTTTATTTTTAACAATGGCGTGCCCTTAGCAGCACCAATCCCAAGGCTCAGGTCGGGCTTCTCCGGGCTCCACTTCGTTCCGGTCTCAAGAGACTGCTCGCTTCGCTCGCACCCTCCGTATCCCTCACGCAAATCAGTCCAGGGAATTCACCAGCACAAAATAACGGTAGGCTAAGATTCCTTTTTGGATCTTTGTCAGCTTATTGGGATCTTTATTGCTTAATTTCGGAAGTACCGCTTTATTAACTTTATTCAGCCAACGGAAAAATGTTTTTCTCATAGCAGATATTTTTATGTTGATATTCAAAAATTATGCAATGCTGATATTGATAAAGCAAATAAAAATTGCCGGCATTCCTGCAGGCAATCTTAACACTTCATCACACTATGTACGGGTTTCCGTATATTTTTTAAATTCACTTTGATTATGTATTAAATTTACAAATTAGAAACAAGTTGCATCTTGATCTATGGTAAGTAATTACCTGAAGTTGTACAATTTTCTTATTTTTGATTGATGATCCTTTATTATGAATGAAGTTTTTAAACAACAGGTCTGGGAAATTACAAAACTGGTTCCCAAAGGAAGAATAACCAGCTATGGCGCGATAGCCAAAGCAGTAGGTTTTCCAAACCATTCGCGGCATGTGGGGAAAGCAATGGGAGGCTGTCCGCCGGATGTTCCTGCGCACCGTGTCATTTCAAGTTCAGGAACGTTATCGGTCCCGGAATTTCAGCAAAGGCTTGAAGCCGAAGGAATTATTGTCGAAAATTTCAGGATTAAAGATTTTAAAAAATTGTTTTGGGATCCGATGATGGAATTGTGATTTATTAAATCCGGAATTACTGTTTCAGCAAACCGGAGCCACGAAGTGGCGATCTATATCAGGGTCGGATGGTGTCCATATAATATAATAATAAAAAAGTTTCGGGGCGACAAAGTCGCCCCGAAACCCATCATAAGATCAAATTATTTTTCCAGTTGCTTATAGCTTCTTTGAATAAAATCGGTAAGCTCTTTTCCTTTCAATAAATTCTGGGAAAGTTTTGCCAGATCCAGAGCATGCTGAATCAGACCTGTTTTTTCTTCTGTATTTTCTGCTTTCAGAATTTGACCTGCAAATTCACTGTTGGAATTAACCACAAGATTATACATTTCCGGGAATCCTCCCATTCCGAACATTCCGCCGCCGCCGGTTGCCTGCATATCTTTCATTCTCCTCATGAATTCCGGCTGCGTAATAGTGAATGGAGCATCCGTACTGTCAAGATCTTCAAGCTGAACGGTAAACTTCTTATCGGTGATCGCCTCTTCAACAGATTTTTTTAATGATTCTTTTTCCGTTTCATTTAATTTAGCAATAACGGGCTCGTCTTTTTTGATCAGATTATTGATGTGATCGGCATCTACTCTTGCAAATGAAATCTTGTCTTTTGACGTTTCAAGCTTCTGGATCACATGCGGAATGATCGGAGAGTCTAAAAGAAGCACTTCATATCCTTTATCTTTTGCCGCCTGAATATAGCTGTGTTGTTCATCTGCATTAGAAGCGTACAGAACGATGAGGTTACCGTCTTTATCGGTTTGATTAGGCTTAATTTTTTCTTCTAATTCATTCCATAGGAAATATTTTCCGTCGGTAGTTGGGTAGAGAGTGAATTTATCCGATTTTTCGGCAAATTTTTCTTCCGTAACGATTCCGTATTCAATAACGACTTTGATGTCATTCCATTTCTTTTCGTAATCTTCACGATTTTCATTAATCAGAGAAGCCATTTTGTCGGCCACTTTCTTAGTGATATAAGAAGAAATTTTCTTTACGGCACCGTCTGCCTGCAGGTATGATCGGGAAACATTTAAAGGAATATCCGGAGAATCAATCACCCCGCGAAGAAGCATTAAGAAATCCGGAACAATACCTTTTACCTCATCCGTTACAAAAACCTGGTTTTGGTACAGCTGGATTTTATCTTTTTCAATATTTAAATTGTTGCTCAGTTTAGGGAAGAATAAAATTCCGGTAAGATTAAATGGGTAATCAACATTTAGATGGATATTAAACAATGGTTCTTCAAACTGCATTGGATACAATTCATGATAGAATTTCATGTAATCCTCATTGGTCAGTTCACTTGGAGCGATTGTCCATGCCGGAGTCGGATTGTTGATGATATTGTCAATTTCTTCTGTCTCTGCAACAGCATCTTCCGGCGCATCCTCCGGTAGAGGCAGCGTATGTGTTTTTGTTCCGAATTTAATAGGAACAGGCATGAATTTGTTATATTTCAACAACAGTTCACGGATTTTTGTTTCTTCAAGGAATTCAACAGAATCTTCAGCAATATGAAGAATGATTTCTGTTCCACGCTCTGTTTTATCTGTTGTTTCTTCTAAAGTGAATTCCGGGCTGCCGTCGCAGATCCATCGAACTGCAGGCTCATCTTTATAAGATTTTGTCAGAATTTCAACTTTTTCGGCAACCATAAATGCAGAATAGAATCCAAGTCCGAAATGTCCGATAATTCCGGAATCTTTTGCAGTGTCCTTATATTTTTCCAAAAACTCTTCAGCTCCTGAAAACGCTACCTGATTGATGTATTTTTCAACCTCCTCACCAGTCATCCCGATTCCCTGATCAATAATATGAAGCACCTTGTGCTCTTTATCGATCTTCACTTCAATTTTCGGATTCCCGTATTCAACCTTTGCTTCTCCGATGCTTGTTAAGTGCTTTAATTTCAAAGTCGCATCCGTTGCATTGGAGATCAATTCTCTTAAGAATATTTCGTGGTCACTGTAAAGAAATTTTTTAATTAAGGGAAAAATATTTTCCACTGATACATTAATATTTCCTTTAGTCATAATAATTTAGTTTTGATTTTGCTTTTATTTCTCAAAAAAAATACCGTTCGGGAAAAACTGACATTTTGACATTTTTGTATTTAATTAAGAACGACTTTTATATAGCTTATATTCCCTTCCTTCGGAGGAGTGTCTAAAATTCAAATGGTTTTAAAGGGTGGTTCAATAACTAGAACAATCATTATTCATTCAGAAAGTATATCACACTGACAGAATATTTTCCGCTTAAAACTAAAAAAGACAGCCTCTTCAGACTGTCTTCTAATATTTTAAAATCAAAAATTATTTGTTTTTTAATTCTTCCTTGATTTTATTTTCAAGCTCTTCGGAAAGTTCAGGATTGTCTTTCAGCACATCTTTCACCGCATCACGGCCCTGTCCAAGCTTTGTATCTTCATAGCTGAACCAAGATCCGCTTTTCTTCACGATTCCCTGTTCTACAGCCTGATCCAGGATTTCTCCGGTTTTGGAAACTCCTTCACCGTACATGATGTCAAATTCTGCCTGTTTAAAAGGTGGAGCAACTTTATTTTTTACGATTTTCACCTTTACGCGGCTACCGACAGCTTCATCACCATTTTTAATCGGTGCGCTCGCTTTTCTGATATCTACTCTTACGGAAGCGTAGAATTTCAAGGCATTACCACCGGTTGTTGTTTCAGGATTTCCGAACATCACCCCGATTTTTTCTCTCAGCTGGTTAATGAAAATTACGGTACATTTCGTCCTTGAAATCGTTGCCGTTAGTTTTCTCAACGCCTGAGACATCAATCTTGCATGAAGACCCATTTTTGAATCTCCCATTTCGCCTTCAATTTCCGCTTTTGGTGTAAGTGCTGCAACCGAATCAATAACTACAATATCAATAGCTCCGGAACGGATCAGGTTGTCGGCAATTTCCAAAGCCTGTTCCCCGTTATCCGGCTGGGAAATGATAAGGTTTTCCAGATCAATTCCTAATTTTGCAGCATATGTTCTGTCGAAAGCATGCTCTGCATCAATAAATGCGGCAATTCCTCCTGCTTTCTGAGCCTCTGCAATCGCATGAAGAGTCAATGTTGTTTTACCGGAAGATTCAGGACCATAGATCTCAATGATTCTTCCTCTTGGATAACCGCCCACTCCAAGAGCGATATCCAATCCTAATGATCCGGAAGGAATCACTTCAATAGTATTGTCCACAGAGCTGTCGCCCAAGGTCATTACCGTTCCTTTTCCGTATGTTTTATCTAGCTTGTCAAGCACCAGTGCCAGTGCTTTTTTCTTGTCGTCTATATTACTCATCTGTTGTTTAAATAATTTATCAAAAATACAAAAAAATACAGTGAAAAACTAATATTGCATACCATTAAAACCAGTTTTTATAGTTAAAAAAATGATAAAATTTTAATACGGCAATTCATTTTTTAATTTTCGGACAAAGTTATTTTTTTTAATCTTTCCAAATGTGAATCATCAAGACTATCAGAGGCTTACTAATGGAAAACTGAATTATCGGTAATGCTGAGATAGTCTGTCAATACTTTCATCTGGTCTTTATTTCCTTTTCTGATTCTCAGGTCCCGGCTCACTATTTTATTGTAAATTTTGTTGATCATTTTTTTGGTAACCGGAAAGGCATTTCTGTTGCTTACCTCCGGAATCTGCAGTCTTTTGCAAACCTCGTCGTCCAGTAAAAACCAGGTGCAGGAAATATGCAGATAGCGAAGGTTTTTCCTTTGGAATTTGTATTTTAAAATAGGGTTTTCAAGGGATTCGTTCAATAAAGAGTGGGCGAGGAGTACTGAGTCTTTATCTGCAGAGGGCTGAATAGAAGTCCACATATAGAAAAATTCAGCAGCCTGTTTTTTGTTGTCCGGTAATAGTTTTTCAGGGATTCCCAGAAGGTACCCTACGTATTTCCAGAGATGAAAAAGTCCTTTTTCCTCTTCTAGGGAGAAGGTGTTCCCAAGCTTATGAAGGCTGTGCAGAAAAACCAGACTGAACCCGATATAAGTTGCCATCATATCCCAGGAATTAATAGGTTCGCCCCAGTTTTCTGTATCCCAGTTTTGGTAATGTTTTCTGATGGAAAGTCTTGCGTAAGAATGAATTAATCTTGTTTTAATCGCAAACTCATAGCCTTTATGATGAAGTTCCAGTGCGTTGTACCGTGTAACATTTACCCAAAAATCCAGTGTTTCGGAAAGTCTTTTAACGGCGCCTTTTTTTAAAGCTTCGGTTATGATAAGCGGTTTGTTCAGGTAGGCAAAATCATATCCTCCCATCAGGCAGTAATCCCGAAGGGAAATCAGGGAATCCAGATTGGCCCTCATGCAGAGTTCGGCACCGCTTTTTAATAAACCATAATCCAGCCATTCCGGAACTGTTTCTGTCTGGGAAAACATTTGTCTGGCGCTTTCCGGAATATTTTTATTTTCGGAAATACCTTTTCGAATATATTCTTCTATTTCTTTCGAAGCCTCCCGGAAATTTTTGGTAAAATAAATATCTTTTACAACCTGGTCTCCCGTTTCATCCACGTGATAAAAATAGGGTGAGAATTTTTCAAAATCCCTTAAACTTACTTCGGCTCCCGAAAAATCGATCAGCAGCTTTCCATTACCTTTTGTCCAGAAGTCTTTAAAATGCGGTGAATCTTTATAACGAGGCTGTACATTGGTGGTTTTCATTACAATAAAAATACAAGTTTTACGCCGAAAAGAGAAGGTGAGATTTGTCATTCATCTTATCAGGCTCCTGAAAAATACCACAAACGGGTAATTTCTTTGTGTTGACGGATTTTGAAAATTTGTATAAAATTATTTATCATGAAAACAAAAATTTTATTGCTGCTGCTGATGTTTTCAGTTGGCATGGCGTTCGGACAAGGGGAGAGAACAAAATATCTTGATAGTTTGCTTAATAAATTGGTTAAATATGATAATGTCTATATTAATGATACCAATTCACTAGTCTCGGCATATACATTTAGTCAGATGGTCAAAAAAGATTTTTCGTTGTTGGTTACCGGGTCTGCAGAAAATACACAAGTGGGAAAATATGCAGCACTATCGGTTGATAAAAATGAACAGAGTTTTTCTTTTAGTCCTATTAATTATATTATTAATGGCAACGATGCTTCTAAACCATTTAAACATGTATTGGCAATAAATGCAAACGGAAAGCTTAATAATGATGGGTTTTTTGATTTTTCTGACAGAAAGAAGCTTCAGATTGGCGGAAGCTGGACTTCTCTCTGGTATTCTCGCTACAGTTTTCCAAAAAATAAAGTGAAGTACAGGCAAATATATGGTTTGGTAAAAGATAATATACTGAATAATGTTGAAGGCACAGATGATTTGGAAAAACTTGTAAATAATGAAAGAAATGTTGGAGATTATAAAAATCTGTACCACCAGGAAGTAGAAAAATATGAAGATGCATTATATAAGAATTATTGGACAAGAAAAGTTTTAGCCTGGACTAAACTTGATATTGGATATTCGGAAGATAAACTCAAAATTGTAGATAGTATTAATGTGCAGAATTCTGTGATGGAGCCAATTAATAAAAATATAAAAGGCGCCTACTTTTCCTTATCAGGAAATATATTTTATGGCTTAAAAAATGGCTTTAGTTTTTATTTAAATGCCCAATTGGCATATTCGAGGAAAACTTCTCTATCTGAAATATTTTCAACAGTCGACTGGAATAAAGTTATGTATGGAGGGGGAACTAATAATACAGTTTATTATGATATGGGCGAGCAAAGTGTTTATATCGCCGATCTTACTAAATTTGAAAAAAAATATAAGCGTGATGTATCTGTACAACTTTTATGCTTTGTACCATTAGGGCAACAGAACTTAATCGGTTTGGATCTGTCATATCAAAATAAACAATTCATTACACCGGGTACAAAAACGTTTACAAGCAATAAAAATATTTATAGTGTGGGAATTATGTTTCCTTTGAGAGATAAGGATGGTAAAATAACAATAAATATTGAGCCTTTCTGGAAATCGACATCCTTCGATAATTATGATTCAGGATTGGATGAAAGTTTTTGGGGAGTTAAGTTTGGTGTTCCTCTTAACCAGATATTTTAAAATGAATGGTAATAATAATGTACAAAACCAAAAAAACCTTCCCATCGGGAAGGTTTTATATTACTCATTGCTTATTTACAAATTATAAAGAAGCAGCGTGTACCAACATATCTACCAACTTGTTAGAGTAACCCATTTCGTTGTCATACCATGAAACAAGTTTTACAAAGTTTGGAGAAAGCATGATACCTGCGTCCTTATCGAAGATTGAAGTTCTCTTATCTCCTACGAAATCCTGAGAAACAACAGCATCTTCAGTGTATCCTAAAATACCTTTCAATTCGCCTTCAGAAGCAGCTTTGATAGCAGCACAGATTTCATCATAAGAAGTTGCTTTTTCCAATCTTACCGTTAAGTCTACTACAGAAACGTCAACGGTTGGAACTCTGAAGGACATCCCTGTTAATTTTCCGTTCAATGAAGGAATTACTTTTCCTACTGCTTTAGCAGCACCTGTAGAAGAAGGGATGATATTATTCAATGCAGCTCTACCACCTCTCCAGTCTTTCATTGAAGGGCCGTCAACTGTTTTCTGAGTTGCTGTTGTAGCGTGTACGGTAGTCATTAAACCTTCAACAATCCCGAAGTTATCGTGGATTACTTTTGCTAAAGGCGCTAAACAGTTGGTTGTACAAGAAGCGTTTGATAAGATTTTGATATCGTCAGTAAGTTCAGTATGGTTTACTCCCATTACGAACATTGGAGTATCGTCTTTAGAAGGTGCAGAAAGGATTACTTTTTTAGCACCGGCGTTAATGTGTTTTGCAGCATTTTCTTTATCTAAGAATAAGCCTGTAGATTCAACGATATAATCAGCACCGATTTCATTCCATTTCAGGTTGTTAGGGTCTCTTTCTGCAGTTACTCTGATTTTTTTTCCGTTCACCACAAGATCATTTCCTTCTACAGAAACTTCTCCTGGGAAGATACCGTGTACAGAGTCATACTTCAGCATATAAGCCATGTATTCTGCATTGATCAGGTCATTGATTCCTACTACTTCGATATTATCTCTCTCAGTCATTGCTCTGAACACAAGACGTCCGATTCTACCAAACCCGTTGATACCTACTTTAATTGTTGACATAATAGTTTGTTTTAAATTATATTAAAATATTAGATTGCTAAAATTTCTGAAATCAACAGAAGATCTTTATTGATTTCATTGTGTTTTTTAATGGCTTCTTCAATCGGTGTATATACCAAATCATTAGAACGCATCCCTGCCATTACATTATTTTGTCCTTCCATCAGTCCTGTTACGGCACCATAGCCCAATCGGCTTGCCAAAACCCTGTCGGCACAGCTTGGTGAGCCTCCTCTCTGCATATGTCCTAAGATTGCAACACGAATATCATAATCCGGGAATTCCTGCTTGGTTTTTTCAGCAAGTTCATAAACGTTTGCTAATTTTTCACCTTCAGCTACTACCACAATACTGGATGCTTTTCCTGTTTTTTCAGCATTTCTGAAATTATTGAAGAGTTCATCGATGCTGTCTTTTCTTTCAGGAATTAAAATATCCAGTGCCCCGGTTGCTAATCCGCTGTTTAGTGCAATAAACCCTGCATCACGCCCCATCACTTCTACAAAGAAAACCCTGTTGTGGGAGGTTGCTGTATCACGGATTTTGTCAATCGCTTCCATGGCTGTATTTAAAGCAGTATCATAGCCGATCGTATTATCGGTTCCGAAAATATCGTTATCAATGGTTCCCGGTATCCCGATTACCCTGATTCCAAATTCTTCATTAAAAATTTTGGCTCCCGTAAAGGTTCCGTCGCCACCAATGCATACCAATCCGTCGATACCCAGCTTCACACAATTGTCGTAAGCTTTCTGACGTCCTTCTTTGGTTCTAAATTCCATGGATCTGGCAGATTTCAGAATCGTTCCGCCCTGATTGATTATATTTTTTACGGAACGGGGGCCCATTTTAAGGAAATCTCCGTTGATAAGACCATTGTAGCCTTCTCTAACTCCGTAGCATTCGATATTGTAATAATTTGCGGTTCTCACCACCGCCCTTAATGCTGCATTCATACCCGGAGAATCACCTCCAGAGGTAAGAACTGCAATTTTTTTTACAGCACTCTCTTTCATCTAGTAAAAAGTTTCGAACACAAATTTACAAAAACAAGTTCAGATAATAACAGTATGTTGAGAAGAGTTTTGGATATTCATTATTTAAAATGTCTACCACTTTTCCGTTAAATATTTCCAGTATCGCTTGGGCACATGCTGAACATGCAGCTTCAGATTCTTCCTTTCAACAATATTCGTTTTGGTAAAATACCGCTGCCACAACGTCTGATAGTTTTTTTCCTGATCATGAAATTTCTGCTCATATTTGTTGAGGTCAATTTTCTCATCAGGATAGAAGAAGTCGCAGGTCTCAAGATCATAAATAATCCCGTAATTTCTGCGCAAATCATAGATCATCCATTTCTGGTCCTGATATCGGTCTTTAAAATGTTTGCGGATCAATGGAAGTACATTGAAATCGGGATCGATTTTAGCAAAAAAGACATCGTCCTGCATTTTTTCAAAACGGACAAAAGCGGTCATCCTGTGCCGTTCCCGACTGACAGATTTGCAGATTTTAGCGATCTTTAAAATAGCTTCATCAGCGTAATTCTGGAGAATATTTTCATTAGGATATTTTATGGATTGCCTTACCGCAGATAAAATAAGCTGTTCGGCCTCAGGATCTTCCGATAAATATACTTTCAGCAATTCATGAATGCCCTGCTTGCTGATGTTTGCTTCGAGTTTATTTAAAACCCTCTCGGATTTATCATTCTGCGTAATCACTTCATGAATTTCAGCAAAAATATTTTCCTGATGAAACCGTTCCCTGCTGATAATCTCAACGTCTTTATATTTATATTCAAATACTTCAAATACTGCAGTGAAAAGTCCGTCGAAACTTCCGTCGTAGAGTAGGGTGGTCATTTTTTAATATAACAATTTAGCAATTGAACAATGTAACAATTTGAGATTTATTTCTCATGCTGAAGCATCTCAATATTTAAATTAAATTTAAAATTAATTTGTTTTTTTAAATACTTATCAGAAAAAGTTTGGTATATCCCTGCTTCCATGCAATATCCGCACAATGATGATATGTGTGTCCGACAATCTGTAAAAAATGATATGATTGCCTTTCGGAAAACTATATAAACCTTGTTTTATTTCATTACGTGTTTTTCCTGATGTTGGATTTAAAAGCAAGCTTTGAAAATTTCCTCTATCTCCAGCAGATATTTTTCAGCCTGATCGAATCCGAAATAATGTACTGTATAATCAAAAATGTCTTCCAGATCTTGGTCTGCCGCTTCAGACAGAATATAGATTCTTTCAGGCATCCTTTTTTTTCTTCTTAGAGTCAATAATATCTTTTACCGACCGCGAACTGGAATTACTGTCCCATCCTTTTTCAATTTCAGCCTTTAAATCCTGAATTACTCTGTGACGGTATACTTCGTGTAATCGCAACGCATCCCGTACCACTTCACTGGCATTCTGAAAATCTCCCGATTGTATCTGTTCTGCAATATAATCTTCCTGCTTTTTTGTAAAACTGACATTCATTGTTAATCTTTTTTCGAAATTACAAAATATATCCATATTTAGCAAAATTGGACATGGATTTAAATATAGGTGGTTTTAAAACAAAGTCAGTTGTTGCGAGAATTGATTATGAAATTTGGAAGAGCTTCCGCCAATAAGCAATCTCCTGAAATTTTTATCCGTTAAATATTTCAGATAAGCATTTCCTGCATTAAAATCGATAAAATACCGGGCGCGGTTAACCGCTGCACCCAGTTTGCTTAGATGATCCATCGTAAGAACCTGAAAACGTCTCGCGCTAACAATTTTTTTGGCTGTTTTTACACCAATACCCGGAATTCTTAAAATCATCTGGTAATCGGCAGTCTGAAGATTAACAGGAAACTGATCGAGATGTCTCAGTGCCCAGCTCATTTTCGGATCCATTTCAAGATCAAGGAAAGGCATATTCGAATCCAGAATTTCTTCTGCTTTAAAGCCGTAAAACCGCATGAGCCAGTCGGATTGATATAATCTGTTTTCGCGGAGCATCGGAACTTCCGTAGTTAATGAAGGCAGTCGTTTATCCTCCAAAACCGGCACGTATCCCGAATAATACACTCTTTTCAGATTAAAATTTTTATAAAAATGATCAGCAACTTTAATGATCTGAAGGTCGTTTTCGTTGGTAGCACCTACAATCATTTGGGTTGACTGTCCCGCCGGAGCAAACTTGGGAACCTTCCTGAAAATCTTTTTCTCATCTTTATATTGGTCAATGCCCTTCTGAATATACCGCATCGGGTTGATCATGTCCTGTCTGTTCTTTTCAGGAGCCAGAAGTTTCAGTCCGCTCTCCGTTGGGATTTCAAGGTTTACAGATAACCGGTCCGCATATAATGCTGCTTCCTGCATCAGCTCGTCACTTGCTCCGGGAATTGATTTTAAATGAATATAGCCGTTAAAATTTTCTTCAAGACGAAGCTTTTTAGCTACTCTCACCAGACGCTCCATCGTGGTGTCTGCATTTTTGAAAATCCCTGAACTCAGAAACAAGCCTTCAATATAATTTCTCCGGTAAAAATTAATGGTAAGATCTACAACTTCCTCTACTGTAAAAGCCGCTCTTTTAATATCATTCGAACTTCTGGAAACACAGTAGGCACAGTCGTAAATACAATGATTGGTAAGGAGAATTTTTAGAAGAGAGACACAACGGCCATCTTCAGTATAAGTATGGCAGATTCCGCTTACGGAACTGTCTCCCAAAGCGCCTTTTTTATTTTTCCTCGTCCCTCCGCTTGATGAGCACGATACATCGTATTTTGCTGCATCAGCAAGAATTTCAAGTTTTTCTTTCAGGCGGTCAAAATTCATATTTTAAATTGATTATCTTAAAGTTGAATAAGATGAACGGTTCAAATTTAGCTCCAAAATTGATAAATATCAATCTTTTTCGATTGAAGTTATCAACAACGGAAAGTTACAAAATCACTATATTTACATTTCTTTAAAGATAAACTATGAATCATCAACCGGTAGAAGGTTTTTCCAAACTTTCCAAGCAAAGAAAAATCGATTGGCTCATCTCAGAATACCTTAGCAACGATCGCAGTTACGAACAGATTTTACAGCAATACTGGAACAATAATGCCGAAATTCAGAAGCTTCATGAAGAGTTTTCTGAAAATACCATTTCCAACTTTTATATGCCTTATGGAATAGCTCCAAACTTCCTGATCGACGGAAAGTTGCTGGCTTTGCCTATGGCTGTTGAAGAAAGTTCCGTGGTAGCGGCAGCGTCCAAAGCAGCAAAATTCTGGATTGACAAAGGTGGCTTTAAAACAACCATTATCAATACCGAGAAACTCGGTCATACGCACTTTATATTTAACGTAGAATCCCATAAATTATTACATTTTTTCAACTTTAGACTGAAGAAAAAACTTTTTGAAACTACGGAAGATATTACCGCGAATATGCGGAAACGCGGCGGCGGAATTTTAGATATTAAGCTGATTGATAAAACTTCTGAAATGCCGAATTATTATCAGTTAAAGGCCAGTTTTGACACCGTAGATTCCATGGGTGCGAATTTTATTAATTCATGTCTGGAACAATTCGGAAAAACATTGAAGCAGGAGGTTGCAGAAAATGAAGATTTTACCCAGGAAGAAAAAAATTCACTACAGATTGTGATGAATATTCTTTCCAATTATACTCCTGATTGTATTGTTAGAGCTGAAGTTTCATGCAAAATTGAGGACCTGAAAGATGACAGCGGTATTTCCAATGAAGAGTTTGCCTGGAAATTCAAGCAGGCAGTTACGATTGCCGAAATTGAACCTTTCCGTGCCACCACCCACAATAAAGGAATTATGAATGGAGTAGATGCCGTGGTCATTGCTACCGGAAACGACTTTAGAGCAACGGAAGCTTGTGCGCATGCCTACGCTGCGAGAAATGGAAAGTATTCTTCTTTAACGCATTGTACAACAGATAATGGGATTTTCCGGTTCTGGATTGATCTTCCGATCTCCGTAGGAGTTGTGGGCGGTCTTACAAATCTTCATCCTTTGGTAAAGTTTTCTCTCGCATTGTTAGGAAAGCCTTCTGCGCAGGAATTAATGAGCATCATGGCTGTTTCAGGCCTTGCCCAGAACTTCGGAGCACTACGTTCTCTGGTAACCACGGGAATCCAGAAAGGACATATGAAAATGCATTTGCTGAATATCCTCAATCAGATGGGAGCTACGGAAGAAGAAAAGCAATATTTCGTGACCTATTTCAAAGATAAAACGGTAAGCCACCACGAGGTAATCAGTGAATTCAACAGATTGAGAGCGCAATAATGTTTGGAATTATCGTCTCTGCTTTTATGCTGGCGTTCGGAATATTCCTGAAAGTAACTAAAAATCCGGGTTTTGCACAGAGTAAAAAGTTTGCCTGGATCTTCATCGGAATCGGACTGGTATCATTAATATTTAAAATTTTACATTACAAATGAAAACAATAACATTAATTTTTGGAGCGGTATATGGCTTGCTTTCCGTAATCTTAGGTGCATTCGGAGCACACGCTTTAAAAAAAATACTGTCCGTGGAAAGGCTGGAAAGTTTTGAGACAGGCGTACGTTATCAAATGTATGCTGCTTTTTTCCTCTTAATTGTAGGTTATATTTTAAAATTTGAAACGAAAACCGAAAACTGGATTTCATGGCTGATGATTTTCGGGACCATGCTTTTCTCGTTCAGCATTTACGGACTGAGTATACAGGATTATTTCGGGATGAATCTGAAATTTCTGGGACCCATCACTCCTCTTGGAGGGCTCTTAATGATCCTGAGCTGGGGCCTTCTTATTTTTTATTTTGCTAAAAACAGAATATAATTGGTCTTCGACAGGTTCAGACTGAATTTAAAAATGAGGCGCGAGCGAAGCGAGCGTCGAAACGGTTAGTATTAGCAGTGTCATGCTGAGCCTGTCGAAGCATTTCATAAATCTTTTAGAGAAACTTCGTTTATAAATATTCATTCAACGGAAGTTTCAATAGTCATTCCCATGACAACAAATGATGATCGTAATTTTAAAAATAATTAAAATGAAAATCAACAGAAGACGGCGTATTATAAGAACATTCAATCTTTTGGATCAGCCGATCCGGTTCAATCCGTTTGTATTCAGCCGTACTTTTTTCATGTGGGCCATTACAGGATTGGTCGGCGGTGTTATTGCCGGGTTGTATTGGATTGTCCTTGAACATTTCACAGCGTTTTTAGCCGAATTCCAGGGTTGGATGGTGATTCCTACGATGGCAATATGCGGTCTGCTGGCTGGTCTGGTTATTCATTTTATCGGCGATCCGGGCGAAATTCATCTTATTGTTAATAACATCCGTTTCAATAAAGGAAAGCTTGAGCCTAAAAACAATCCTTCCATGATTTTGTCTTCACTATTTTGTGTAGCATCTGGTGGAAGTTTGGGGCCTGAAGCACCTTTGGTACAGGTTACGGGTTCTACAGGAACTCTTTTGGGAAAGATTTTCAGACTAAAGGGAGAGGAGCTGCGTTCTTTGAGTATTGCAGGAATGGCTTCCGGTTTTACAGCGCTTTTCGGCGCTCCGCTGGGAGGAAGTCTTTTTTCTCTTGAAATCCTTCATCATAAACATGCTGTTGAATATTACAAAGCAATTATTCCTGCACTGGTGGCCAGCTGTTTCAGCTATCTCATGTTTGCGCTCATTATTCATTTGGGAATAGGTGCCACCTGGGACTTGAAAGCATATCATTATACCGGAGTCTATGATTTTGCCTATGCAACGGGTTTCGGGATTATAGGAACTGTTTTCGGGTGGATTTTTATTTTTGTCGTTAAATTTTTCAAACGTATTTTTGAATACAAGAGATTTCCGATATATGTTAAAACTTTAACCGGAGGGATTATTTTGGGCGCCATTGCTTTTTATTTTCCGATTACAAGATATTTCGGTCATAATGAAATCAACCAGCTGATCAATGGCAATTTTGCATTAAGCTTTTTAATTGTTGTGTTGGTTTTCAAAATTTTAGCCATCGCTGTTACCGTAACTTCCGGATGGAGAGGTGGTTTCATTATTCCGCTTTTCTTCGTAGGAACGACTTTAGGATTGATCATTCATCAATTGTTTCCGGCTGTTGATACAACGCTTGCCATTGTAAGCTGCATGGCTGCCATTAACGCTTGTGTTACCAGAACGCCGATGAGTACAACAATTATCTTGGGGACCTTAACAGGCTTTACCTATTTTGTCCCAATACTTTTTGCCAGCCTTACCGGTTATTTTCTGGCTCCGAAGATTCCGTTCATCGGTTCACAGTCTGAAAAATTGTCTGAAGAATAACTGCTTGTTTAACAATTAATCTAAGGCTGAAAATTTTCTTTCATCCACTTTAGTTTGTTGTAGCTTTTAAGAAATTTATTGTTGAGAAGAATAAATTTTTCCTGTGCGTCGATCATCTTGTTTTCCCTGGAATTAATAAGGAAAAGTGAACTCTCTCCATTGCTGAATCTTGTTTCTTCAGCCTGAAGAAGCCGTTGGTAATTGGTAAGATTGTTACGCGCAATATCAATCTGTGAATGATAATTAATGACTTCATTTTTATACGTCAGGATCTTGGTTTCCAGTTCTCTTCTTTTAACCTGAGTATCCAAAGTATTTTGTTCAATCTTAAGTTTTGCAATCTGATAATTGGCCCTGGCCTCTCTTTGAAAAACAGGAATTTCCAATTTTAATCCATATTGGAAATTATTATCAAAAACCGGAAGATATTCTGCTCTGTAATTCTCTTTGTTAAAAAAATTATAGGTAAAATCCAGCTTAGGAAGAAAACTCTGCCACTTCAGCCTTCTTTCACTTTCCAAGATATTCTGTTTCTGAAAATAATACAGCAGCGAAAAATGATCATTCAGATTTTGATTTTCTACCTGTTGTATGAGCATTTCAAAATTATTAAAAGCTTCGCTGCTGGCCATTCTGTCTGAAGGATAAATCATCGCGGTGAGATCATACAATTCTCTATTGTCTTTCCATAAAAAAAGCTGAAGCTCCTGCGTGCTTTTTACAAAATTCAGAAAAGCATCTCTTTCCTGAAGACGGAAACTCTGTAGCTGCGATGCTGCTTCAACGGTGTCAATAGCGGGCCGTTCGCCAAAATCAAATGTCTTTTTAGTAAGTTCAAGTCTTTTTTCATTAATTAAAACAGCTTTACGCTGAAGCTGGTAAATTTCGAAATTTTTCACCCATTCCCAATAGGTATTTTCTGCTTCCAGAAGAAGATCGTTGGTAAGAACTGCCTGTTCTGCCTCTGTCATTTTCACGGCATACCTGGCCTGTTCCAGCATGGCTCTTCTTTTGTCATACAACAGGTTTTTAGCCAGTGGAATGGTGACCCCGAACTGGTAGAGCCCACCTTTCGTGTCGCTGTTATTGATTTTTTCCCCGTCCAGATAATTGTAACTTGCTGTCAGATCAATCCCGTACCATGTAGGAATTCCGAGTTCCAGATTTTTCTGTCTGTAATATTGTACGCCATCGATATTTTTTTCTCCAAGTTTTCCACCCAAAACAGGGTCAAAGTTTCCTCTTGCGCGTGTGACTTCTGAAGCTGCAATTTTATTCTGCAGCTGATATTTTATGGCTAAAGGATGATAGTTTTTTACAATGGAAATAAATTCTCCTGCCGACATCTTTAGTGAATCCTGTGCTGAAAATATCCCACCGCAGAGCAGGACAAAGAGAAATATAATTTTATTTCTGTTTTTCATTCTGACCGGTTTTTTCAGTTTTAACTTCATAATAATCCGGCGGGAAGCCATTGATATTCCTCCACAGCTCATACCAGATAGGAACATCATTCAGAATAGCGATTCCCTGTACGCCGGTACCCATCCTGATTTTCGGGGGCCATCTTTTCTCGGCCTTATCTTCTACTACCAATGCTTTGAAAAGACCGTTGGCGCTGATATTGTTTTCTATAGCAATCACTTTTCCTGCAAAAGTTCCGTAGCTTGAATCCGGCCATCCCGAAAATACAATTGCCGGGAAACCATCAAAAATACACATCACGCGCTGTCCTTCTTTGATAAGCGGAAGATCAACCGGTTTAATGTAAATTTCAACAGCGTAATCTACCGTTTTCGGCACAATAATCCCGATGCTTTCCGTTTCTTTAAGAATTTCCCCGATTCCTGCTTTGTTCAGCTGAACGATCTGTCCGTCCTGGGAAGCGACGATATAATATAGTCCCTGACGGAATTTATAATTGGCAACCTGATTTTCAAGCTTGGCAATATCTCCTTCGCTGCCTTCTATCTGCCCCATACTCTGAAACCTTTCACCTTCTGTTTTGCTGAGCTTTTCGGTATAATCCTGAATCACAGCATTCTGCTCAATTCCCATGGTCGAAATTTCCTGTCTGGTCTGTGCTACCTTATTCTCAGCTGAGGTCTTTTTAGCAATTGCATTCTGATAAGAGATGCTTCTCTGCTGAAACTGCGTTAAAGAAACCAGGCCCTCATCATACATCTTTTTCTGCCTTGCATATTGGTCTTCGGAAAGTTTAAGCTCATTGCTTACAGCGGCGAGTTCAGCTTCTTCGCCTGCAAGTTTGTTTTTCAGCTGGCTTATTTTTATCTGAATCTGACTCAGTTTAAGATCCTTTGCCGCAGCTAGAGCATCAAGCTGGCTGTTGGTGGTTCCTACTTTGGCTTCATAATAATCCCGAACTCCTTTTTTTGCTTCCACCTGCTGCTGTGTTCTTTTTACAAGCAAAGGATCAAAGTAATCATCCTTTACTTCTGAAAGCTGGAGAATGGTATCTCCTTTTTTAACATAATCTCCGTTTTTTACATACCATTTAATGATTTTCCCGGGAATTGGTGAATTAAGCTGTTGCGGACGTTGTTCCTGGTAAAGGGAAGTTACATTTCCCATTACTTTTATATTTTGTGTCCAGGGTAGGAACAGTACAATGAAAGCCGTAAGAAAGATTAATAGAAACCATCTTTTTGCGTGCGATTCTTTGTCAATATTATATATTTTATCAAAAGACTGAATTTTCATATCTGTATTTTTAAGATAAAGTTTTTAAAGTTCCGTTTTCCAGGTGCAGGTGCTGATCTGCATATTCCAGAATTTCGGAATTTTGAGAAACAATGACAATAGTGGTTTTATGGCTGATTTCTTTAAGATATTGCAGCATCTTATGTTTAAAAACTTCGTTCATGCCGTCGATAGGATCTTCAAGCAGCAGGAGTTTTTTCTCTCCGATCAATGCCCGGAGCAGCAGTATTTTTTTCTTGGAGCTGAATGAAATTTCCGGATCTGTTTCGCTTACTTCAGTAAAGAAACCGCTGGTAAACTGGCTTGAAATATTCTCGGCACCAATTTTTTCCGACAGTTCCAGGACATCTTCCATATTGATATTTTCGTTCCCCATAAGAATATTATCCTGAACGGTTCCCTGAATCATTCTCATATCTTCAAGATAGACTCCCATTTCCATCCGGAGCTTTTCTTTGTCAATATTTTTAAGCGGAATTTTATTAAAAAGAACACTTCCCGCCGGTGGTTCGTAAAATCCGGCCATCATATTCAGTAACAATGATTTCCCTGATCCCAGTTCGCCTGAAATTACGGTAATAGTATTTTCCCGGATCGTACAGTTGATATCCTGAAGAATATGAACACTGCTGTTAAAATAAAAGTCTACATTTTTAAATTCAATTTCAATACTTTCATTTTGGTTGGCAAAAACAATCTCTCCGTTTTTCTCTTCATCCAGTTCTGTCACTTTATTAAGTTTTGCAAGCGATGCGATTACGTCATAATAGCTTTCTAAGCTTATAATCAGTTTTTCTACCGCAGACATAATGCTTAGTACAACAATTTCTGTAGCAATGAACGCCCCGATATTGAGCTTCTGGTTTACCAGGAGATACGTACCAATAGCCAGCATTGCCAATGTAATGATTACTTTGAATGCTATAATGGTTTTATACTGAATTTCCAGAACCCGGAAATGAGAAGTTCTGTGCTCAAGATATCCGGTTACACGCTCATCAATTCCCTTGAGGTGAATATCGGTTTCTGAATTGATCTTAAAAGATTTTACCGAGGCTGCTATATCTTCTATCCATGCTGCCGTCTCATACTTTTTATTGCTTTCTTCAAGACTGGATTTGATGCCGCTTTCCATAGTGAAATTAAAAATAATCACCACGGTCAGCACCACCAGAACACCGAAAATTAAAAACCACGGATGATAAAATGACAGCAGGAGAAGGCCGAAAAGAATCTGTATAAGAGCTGTGGGAATTTCCAGTAAGATTTTTGAAATACCTTTCTGAAGATTCTGGGTGTCAAAAAAACGGTTCACAAGCTCCGGAAGGTAATATTTTCTGGTGCTGGAAAGACTGACTTTAGGAATCTTTTCGGTAAAGGCAATCGAAAACTCTACGAAAATTTTCTGTTGGATTTTTTCAATAATCTGCATCACTTTCAATCTGAAATATCCCACAAGCCATGTTCCGATTACTACAAAAAATATTAAAATATAGATAGATGTTGCCATGGTGGCACCCATTACAAAGCTTATAATAGACTGAATTCCCAACGGAACGCTAAGCTGCACAAGACCGTTGAGAATAGCATAAAAATAAATGTTGGTAACATCTTTTTTTTCTTTAGTAACGTATTTGAAAAGTTTGTAACCGTACTGTTTAGGAGAGGTTTCCATTTGTGCTTATTATTTTATCAAATTAAAGGTGATGAAACGTAAATATTCCAGAACATATTTTTTGTGTTCCGTTCTTTTGGTATGATTATCCGTAAGTTTGGGGAGGTGTTCGCTGAAAAATTGCTGATCATGGGCGGTTTCAAGCAAGGTGCTGGCAAATGATTTCGGATAAGGAAAATCCGGTTTTGCCTGTGTGATAACTTCACCAAAAAAGTTACAGAGACTTTTCAGCGGGCTGAAAACCATTTCCTGATTGATCTCATCTACCTCTTTTACAAGATAAGATTTGCTGCTTTCAGCGATGACGATGCTGTGAAGCTTGACAAGATCATAGTCTTCAACCATGTCGTGGGTATCATCATTATGGGTAATGATCTCCAGAATTTTCTCCATTTTCTGCAATGGTTCTTTCATTTCTTCAAGTCTGAGCTTGGAAATGAATTCAATATAAGACCAATACCAGTTTAAGATATAGGTTAATAATTTATGCTTGGAAGGGAAGTACCGGTATACGGTAGCTTCGGTAGAATTAATTTTCTGAGCCAGCTTTTTAAAGGTAAAGCTCTCAAAACCTGTTTCGTAGATGAGCTCAATAGAATTTTTCACAATAGATTTTCCTATTTCACTATTTTCAGGATTTTTAAGATATAATGTTTCGTTGACTTTAAATTTTACTTGAAATTCCATTTTAAATTTTTCTGGTTGTAGCAGTATTGCTATTATATTTAGCAAAACTTATACCAAAAGTAATTTTAATATAATTTGTGATAGTATTACTATCAAATGGCATAGTATTTGTTTTTGTGGTATGTGTAATGCAATCCCGGAAAGCCGAAGCCGGAATTAATTAGTAGGCATAACAAAAAAAATTAAATGATGAAAACTACACTTTTTTTTAGCGCATTCGCAGGACTTATACTCTTGTCCTGTAAAGAAAATCCCGTAAAAGATAGTTCAACAAAAGAACAGGCAGATGTGCAACCTGTGGTTACGGAAGTAATGACCAAAGAGCAGCAGGCGGCACTAACTCCTGATCAGGTTTTGCAGGATTTTATTGAAGGGAATAAAAGATTTAATACCGGAAATAGCACGCCTAGAGATTTGTCTATGCAGGCAAGAAAATCTGCTCCGGGACAATATCCTAAGGCCGTTGTACTGAGTTGTCTTGACAGCCGTGTTCCTGTGGAAGATGTTTTTGATCAGGGATTAGGCGATGTTTTTGTAGGGAGAGTCGCCGGTAATTTTGTAAACGAAGATCTGTTGGGAAGCATGGAGTTTGCGTGTAAAGTTGCCGGAGCAAAACTGATTCTTGTAATGGGTCATCAGCATTGCGGCGCCGTCAAAGGAGCAATTGATGACGTCAGACTCGGAAATATTACGGCCATGCTGTCAAAGATAAAACCTGCAGTTGAAATGAGCCAGGATTTTGCCGGTGAAAAGACTTCAAAAAATGATCAATTCGTAAGACATGTTTCTGAAAACAATGTGAAACATGCCATCCGGCAGATTCGTGAGAAAAGTCCGATTCTGAAAGAAATGGAGGATAAGGGAGAGATTAAAATTGTTGGGGCGTTTTATCGTCTTACAGACGGGACATTTGAATTTATTAAATAGATAATTATGCGGGCCACAAGTTAGTTTTTTCATATCTGATTTTATTTTTGCGATTAAGGCCCGCATTTTTTTAAACATTGAATATGAAAAATTTAATGAAACTATCATTTTTTATTCTGTTTTTGGGAATAACAGCAAGATCTCAGGATAAATCTGAATTTACAAGTATCAATGAGGCAAACAAGAATCCTGAAAAAGTGCTTAGGCTTAATCTTGATCATGAAAAAGCAAGCTTAGCAGGTATAGACTGGAAAAAATTCCGAAATCTTGAATATCTCAGTCTCAAAGACCTGCATCTGAAAAAGATTCCGGAAGGTATTACTGCATTACCGCAACTGAAAGTGCTGGATATCAGCGGGAATGATTTTAAAGTGTTGCCGTCAGGCTTCACAAAGCTTACCAAGCTGGAAGAACTTTTCCTGAACGACGAAAAGAATATTGATCTTTCGCAAAATATAGATATGCTCAGTAAAATGAAAAATTTAAAGGTATTGCATATTGAAAATGATAAGCTGAAAGAACTTCCTGCAAATTTCTGGAAACTTAATTATCTGGAATCGATTTATCTTAATGATAACCAGCTTAAAAAATTCGATTTTCCGAAAGAAAGGATGAATAACCTTAAAAATATTCATCTCAATAACAATCTTTTTATGCCAAGTGATATCGACAGGCTCAGCTCCCAGTACGGAACACTTTTGAGGTTTTAATTGTAGCGTCAGCAATCATTTAAAACTCATTGTTTTCCATTGAGAATTAATTATATCCAGAATTAATCCAATTAAAATACAGATGAAAATAAATTTATTTAAAATACAGTTTCTCGCAGCAATTTTTATTTCCGCTTTTACTTCTGCGCAGAACAACAGGATCAATATCTCCGGAAACATTGGTTGGTACAATTTTTTCGGAACCATCAAGCTTAATGATAAATGGGGACTGCACACCGAGTATCAATGGCGGAGAGATAATTTCATTACCGACTGGCAGCAGAGTCTGTTAAGAATCGGTGTAAATTATCAGCTCAATCCCAGAATACTGTTTCGTATAGGTTATGCATGGATCGAAACTTTTCCTTACGGTGAAATTCCCATTAACAGCCTGGGAAGAGACTTTACGGAACACCGGATTTTTGAAATGATACAGCTTTCCCACAAAGAAGGGCTGGTAGATTTTTCCCATCGTTTTATGCTGGAACAGCGTTTTGTGGGAAGATATACCTCTGCAAATGTCAACTCTGAGGACGACTTTCCTTTACTAAACAGGATGCGCTATATGATTCGTCTGCAGGTTCCGTTGAAAGGCAGGGAAATAAAAGATAAAACACCGTATGCGGCAGTTTATGATGAGGTTTTCATAGGATTTGGAAAAAATGTGAATGCCAACGTTTTTGATCAGAACCGAATTGGTGCGTTGCTGGGATATAGATTCAACAAAAACTTCAGGCTGGAGGCAGGATATCTTAACCAGACACTTCAATTCGGAAGACAGATCAACGGTCAGAATGTTTTCCAGAATAATCACGGGTTCATCGTCAACGCCAATGTAACAATTGATGCAGGCAAGAAAAAAGAGTAAAGTGTAAGATGCTAAAAAGTTATATTTGTACAAATGATAAAGTAATGCAGAAAATTTTAGCCATTATAAGTTTACTTTTTCTCACTGTACAATATAGTGCACAAATTCCAAAAGTTATCGGCGGCAAAATTGAAAGAATAGCAGATTTTAAATCTCAATATGTAACGCCTAGAAATGTGGATGTTTGGCTTCCTGCAGATTATTCTACCTCTAAAAAATATGCGGTGCTTTATATGCAGGACGGGCAGATGCTCTATGATCCGGAAATGACCTGGAATAAACAGTCATGGAATGTAGATGATATAATTTCAGGCCTTCTTAAAAACGGTGAAATTCGAAATACTATCGTGGTCGGAGTCTGGAATGATTCAAAGTTGAGACATTTCGACTATTTTCCCCAAAAACCTTTTGAGAGCCTTACGTCAGCAGAAAAAGACACAGTTCGGACCCAATTAACAAAATCGGGAAGATCCGATCAGATTTTTTCTCCCAATTCTGATAATTATCTGAAATTTCTGGTAAAAGAACTCAAGCCGTTTATTGATGAAAAATATTCTACCTACAAAGACAGAGCCAATACTTTTATAGCAGGGAGTAGCATGGGAGGGCTTATTTCTATGTATGCCATCTGTGAATATCCCAAAGTTTTCGGTGGCGCAGCCTGTCTCTCAACACACTGGACGGGAACTTTCACAAATAAGAATAATCCGTTTCCGGAATCGGTTTTAAAATATTTCAATAAAAACCTTCCGGATCCCAAAACACACAAAATCTATTTCGACTGCGGAGATCAGACGCTGGATGCACTTTATCCTGAGATCCAGAAAAAAGCGGATATAATCATGACTGAAGCAGGCTATACGGATGCCAACTGGAAAACCCTTTATTTCCCTGGAGAAAACCATAGCGAAGAAGCGTGGAATAAAAGGCTTCATATCCCTCTTGAATTCCTGCTGGAGAAAAAATAACAGATTTTGCAATAAAGTGACTTTAAACATTCATAAAATACTTTCCTGCCTTGTTCATTTTTATTAAATTTGTCAACCTTTAAATATTAAAATAAAATAATAAAAATAATATGAATCTTCACGAGTATCAATCAAAAGAGATTTTATCAAAGTATGGAGTAGCTATCCAACGTGGTTTCGTTGCAAACAACGTAGATGAAGCTGTAGCTGCTGCTGAAAAGCTAACTGCTGAAACCGGAGCTCAGGGATGGGTGGTAAAAGCACAGATTCACGCAGGAGGCCGTGGTAAAGGAGGCGGTGTAAAGTTTTCTCCGAATATGGATAAGCTTAAAGAAAACGCTCAGAACATCATCGGAATGCAGCTGATCACCCCACAAACTTCTGCTGAAGGTAAAAAAGTAAACTCTGTTTTGGTTGCTGAGGATGTATATTATCCGGGAGAATCTGAAACAAAAGAATTTTATGTTTCTATCCTTTTAGACAGAGCGGAAGGTAAAAATACCGTTGTGTACTCTACAGAAGGAGGAATGGATATTGAGCATGTTGCAGAAGTAACTCCTCATCTTATCCACAAAGAAATCATTGATCCTGCATTAGGTCTTCAGGGATTCCAGGCGAGAAAAATTGCTTTCAACCTTGGTCTTGAAGGAAACGCTTTCAAAGAATTCGTAAAATTCATCACTTCTTTATACAACGCTTATACAGGAATCGATGCTTCTCTTTTTGAGATCAACCCTGTTTTGAAAACTTCTGACAATAAAATCATTGCCGTTGATGCTAAAGTAACTTTGGATGACAATTCATTGTTCCGTCACAAAGATCTCGCTGAGCTTAGAGATACAAGAGAAGAAGATCCAATGGATGTAGAAGCCGGTGAAGCGGGACTTAACTTCGTAAAATTAGACGGTAACGTTGCTTGTATGGTAAACGGAGCAGGTCTTGCAATGGCAACAATGGATATCATCAAATTATCTGGTGGTAATCCTGCTAACTTCCTTGACGTAGGAGGTACTGCCGATGCTCAGAGAGTGCAGACTGCTTTCGGAATCATCTTAAGAGATCCGAATGTAAAAGCAATCTTAATCAACATCTTCGGAGGGATCGTAAGATGTGACAGAGTTGCTCAGGGTGTTGTAGACGCTTACAAAGCAATGGGTAGCCTTCCGGTTCCATTGATCGTAAGACTACAGGGAACAAATGCTGTTGAAGCTAAGCAGTTAATTGATGATTCAGGATTGCCTGTACATTCTGCAATCACGCTTGAAGAAGCTGCAAACAAAGTAAAAGAAGTTTTAGCATAAGCTGAATTTCTCAATAGAATATAAAACCGCTTCTTTTTGAAACGGTTTTTTTTGTGCGGTAATATTTGATGAATTTCAAAAAAAACTATAAAACATTCACGTTAATTTCATTATATTTACAGTAAAAGGATTTTGAAATGAGAAGGTTAGTATACTTTTTTCTCTTTTTATTTCTTAGCTGCCAGTCTCAGGTCGGTGTAAATAACGCAATGCGTCAAAGACAGATCTCTTTCGAAGACAAAAATCATTATCCTTTTACACTTACTCCCAAAAATTTTTTAATCATCGACAGCCAGGAAAAAATGGATGAAGTTTTCAGGATTATTCATCGAAAAAACAGCGGCAACCGATTTTCACCCATTCCTGCCATAGTTGAAAATGAGACCTATCTTATTTGCAAGCCTCAATTAAAAAATTCCAATGACGTGTCAATAGATTCAATAGTTCTACAGAACAATAAACTGTATATAAAAGTCAGTGAATTTCAGAATCCCAATTTCAGTAAAACGAGCAGAATTTCACCTAATATTTTATTAAAGTTAAATGAAAAATTAAATGTAAAAGACGTCGTCATCAAATACTAATAAACAAAGACTGTTATGAAAAATAAAACATTTATCTTCTTATGCCTGCTTATCGCGGCGCAGGTTTTTGGACAAAATTATTGGTCAAAGATTAAAAATCCTAAGATCGACAGAGAAAATCTTAATCCAAGATGGACTACACCGAACGCTTTTTCTTTGTACCATGCCGATCTCGACAAAATTAAAGCCGATCTGAAAAAAGTTCCGCAACGTTTTTCCGGTGATGAAAGCCATATTATGCAGTTTCCTGACGCGGACGGTAATATCCGGGACTATATCGTACAGGAAGCTTCCGTAATGGAACCGGAGTTGCAGGCAAAATTTCCTGAAATAAGATCTTATACAGGGTGGCAGAAAAATCATCCTGAAAATACGATCCGTTTCAGTGTGACTCCCTCGACAGGGATCAGTGTCATGTATTTTGATAATTGGGACATTAGTTACTTAGACAGCTATACAAAAGATAACTCCGCATTTATACTATATAAAAGAAAAGATTTACCGCTCAACAACAGGCTTTTTGAATGCCATGTTGAAAATGAACTGGATCAATTAAAAAATAACGGGTCTGCAAATAAAGCGCCGTTGGTTTCCGACGGACAGTTCAGAACCTACAGGCTTGCACTTTCTGCCACTGGAGAGTATACCACTTTTCATGGCGGGACTGTATCCCTGGCAATGGCCGCTATGGTTACCACCATGACCAGGGTAAACGGAATTTATGAAAAAACAATTTCCACGACAATGGTTATGGTGAGCAATAACAATCAGCTTATTTATACCAATGCCTCTACCGATCCTTTTACCAATGGAAATCCAAGCACGATGATCAATGAAAACCAAACAAATACTACAAATATCATTGGCTCTGCCAATTACGATATAGGTCATGTTTTCGGAACTAACAGTGGAGGATTAGCCGGGTTGGGAGTGGTTTGTGTTTCGTCTAATAAGGCGAGAGGTGTTACAGGTTCCGGAGCGCCAATAGGAGATCCTTTTGATATTGATTATGTAGCTCACGAAATGGGACATCAGTTTGGGGCTAATCATACTTTCAGGGCGGCGACTTCTGCCTGTAGCGGTAACTTTAATAATGCCACAGCGTATGAACCGGGAAGCGGAAGTACCATTATGGCATATGCAGGGATCTGCGGGGTGACCAATAATGTTCAGAATAATAGTGATGCTTATTTTCATGCAGCAAGCATTTTGGAAATGTATGCTGTTTTGCAGAGAGCTTCGGATTGTGCGAGTAAAGTATCCAACAACAATGGTGTCCCTACCGCAGATGCAGGAGCTGATTATATTATTCCGAAAGAGACAGCGTTTGTTTTAACAGGTACAGGAACAGATCCTAACGGAGATCCTTTAACATATTTATGGGAACAGTACGATAATACAAGCAATACTCAGCCTCCTGTATCTACTGCAACAGCCGGGCCGGTTTACCGATCCTTAACACCTACAACTTCGCCCTCAAGATATTTTCCTACGCTGAGTTCTGTGGTAGCGAATAATTTGTTCCCGAAATGGGAGGTTACACCTGGTGTTGCCAGAACACTAAACTTTTCACTGGTGGTAAATGATAATAAAGCTACCGGGAATCAGGCTGCAAGAGATGCAATGGTAGTAACGGTTACCAATGACGGACCTTTTACGGTAACTTCACAGGCACTTGCAGGAGAAAGCTATAACGGGAATACAAGCATTCCGATAACATGGAATGTAGCCGGAACCAATACCGGAACCATTAATACACAGAATGTAAGTATCTTGCTTTCCAAAGACGGTGGGCTGACTTTCAATACAGTTTTAGCTGCAAGCGTTCCTAATAACGGATCTGCCAATGTAACATTGCCTAATGAAAATATTGCTTCAGCAAGAATCATGGTAAAAGCAGTTAATAACATTTATTATGCACTTAATACTTCGCCTTTTTCCATCGTACAGTTTTTGGCAACTGCTGAATCAGATGTAAAAAGTTTTTCCATCTACCCGAATCCTTCTCATGATGTGGTTCATATCAAACTAAAGCGTTCTTCCCAAAAGGCAGATTACCAATTATTCGACGCGTCAGGGAGATTGTTGAAAACAGGAAATTTCAAAGGTACGACTGAGTTGAGTGTGAATGATCTGACGAACGGAAACTATATCATCTCACTCGTTTTGGAGAATGGTGAAAAAATATCTGAAAAATTAATCATTAAGAAATAATGTTTTTCTATATATTATGAAAGCAACCTTTTAAAGGTTGCTTTTTTCTTCCTGACTTTTGCTGGTCACGCTATTCGTATCGGTAATGCTGATGCTCGTTGGAGTTACCAGCTGAATGCCTTCCGAATCCAATTTTTTCTTTATTTCAAAATAGGCAATGCTTTTCAGCAGCATCATATCGGCACCTATCACCATGGGAAATTTAACCTGAAGATTAAAAACACCCTGCTTAAGATCGGTTAGTATGGCTGTAGCAGTTTCCGGGCGGTCTACATTTTCAAGGCTGCGTACTACTTCCAGAACAGATTGCTGCGCCTTTGCAATATCCTGATCAGCCGGAATTTCAAAATTCAGATATATTTTTCTTTGGGGAGAAGCCGTGAAATTATAAAAAGAGGAGCTGAAAATTACCTGGTTCGGAATATAAACTTTCTTTCCATCGTCAGCAATCACTTTTGTTGTAAGAAAACCAATTTCAGAAACAGTTCCGGAATTATTTCCGATCGTAACGTAATCACCTACTTTAAATGCTTTATCAATGCCGATGAGCATTCCTGAAAAGATGCTTGAAACAAGATCCTTTAAAGCAACACCGGCAATTACCCCCGCAACACCAAGACTTCCTATAAACTTCCACAAAAACCCGCTGAAACCCATAATTTCAAGTGCGATAAATGTTCCCATAATCATAATGAGAAATCTGAATACGCCAATGAGGGTTACCAGAGAGCTTTCTTTTTTACTTTTTGGAAAAAGCTTGTGAAATATTTTAACCGAAATCTGACTTAAATACTTACTGGTAAAAAGAAAAAATGAAAATACAATAATCCCCACAATAAGTTTCGGAGTGATTTCTGCGAACTTCAGGTACCAGTTTTGAAGAACATTATAAACAACATCAATATAGCTCAAACTGCTTTTCTGCATGAATAATTTTTTAAATAATTACATTTTTTTAAACAAAAATTTTGCCAGTCTCAAAAACTCTACTAAATTTGTAGACTAATAAGAACAAAATATTATGTCAATTAAACTAGGAGATACAGCACCGGACTTTCAGGCGGAAACGTCTTTAGGAGATATTAATTTTTATGAGTATTTGGGAGATTCCTGGGGAATACTGTTTTCCCATCCTGCAGATTATACTCCTGTGTGTACCACGGAACTCGGCTACACTTCAAAACTGAAATCGGAATTTGAGAAAAGAGGAACGAAAGTTATCGCTTTAAGTGTAGACGGGGTGGAAGACCATCAGAACTGGATCAGAGATATTAATGAAACCCAGGATACGGATGTGCAGTTTCCTATCATTGCAGATAAAGACCGTACAATTTCCGAGCTGTACGATTTTATTCATCCCAATGCTTCGGCTACAGCTACTGTACGTTCTCTGCTGATTATTGATCCTGAAAAAAAAGTAAGGCTCATTATTACTTATCCTGCCTCAACGGGAAGAAATTTTAATGAAATCCTGAGAGTGCTGGATTCACTTCAGCTTGTAGATTCCTACAAGGTGGCCACTCCGGTAAACTGGGAAGAAGGAGATGATGTTATTGTTCCGCCAAGTGTTTCCACCGAGGAAGCAAGAAAAATATTTCCGAAAGGCCTTAAAGAGGTAAAACCGTATCTGCGGTATACGCCACAACCTAATACATGATTTATTTGATTTTTTATAGTTTAGTTTTAATTTGTACGAAAATCGCCGCGGAAAATTTTTTCCGCGGCGATTTCATTTACGTGTATATAGTGTGTGTGAAGTGATTCTTATTGTGCAACATCGTTAGCTACCTGCTTCGCTTTTGATGTCGGAATATAGATGCTGAAACCTACGTTGAAGCTAATTCTTGAAGTAAGACCCTCGTTTCCAAATCCTGTAACACCGTTGTACTTAACTAGGCCTTCAAGACCAATGTTTGGTGTTATGAAATATGAATATCCAGGACCAAATCCAAAGTCTAAGCCTGTTGTAGAAATTCCATTTTCAACGCTAAATCCACCAACTCCAACATTTCCTTCTAAGAAAAATCGGCCGTGATGAAGAATATTGTCAACTCCTTTTTCTCCTGGTGAAAGAAAATAACGTCCTAAAGCACCAACTCCATAATCAAATTGTGTTGATTCACCAGCCCCTGGTTTTGAGAAACCTAAAGTTACATATCCTCCAAGTGCAACATTATCTTCGATAAAATATGCAGCTCTTGGTTGAAGCTTTATGTCATATCCCGCTCCAGTATTCAAACCAAAGTTACTAGAAAGTAGTGTACTTCCAACCATCCAGTTTCCTTTTTGAATTTGTGCATTCATGGTTGTAGCCAAACCTGCTACCGCTAGTATTCCTGATAAAATTAGCTTTTTCATAATTTATTATTTTAAGTTTATGTTTATCATTTGTGCTTTCTGAAAAACAATAAATGTGCCAACTAATCAATGTTTGGTGAATTTGACAGCATCAATTAAAATTTTTTAAAATACCATAGTGTGGTATGTATTTTTTTCTAAAATTATAACAAAAGTAATATAATTGATACCACAAGACCTACTGCCGTAAAAATCATTCCACGCTTGAATGCTTTGGTTTTCGGATTAAACATCCAGAAACTTGAAATAACGAAAAAGAATAACGAAATCCCGAAAAAAGTGTTTAATGGAGATAGGGTGTCTTTTGATTGTGCTTTGTGAAGTTTTGTCATTTTATCCAAAACAAATGGCAGTTCTTTTTTTGAATATTTTGCCTGTCCTGTGGCGGCATCATAAGTTCCCTGTTTAAATTTTAAAATGGTTCCTTCGGTTTTTTCAACCTCGAAATTTTTTATTCTTAATTCTTTGCCCAATGCCTTTTCATCAAGGTTTTTCTCAATTACTTTGTCATATTTTTTTTCTTTTTTAAGAAAATCAGTATCCCTGTACACCAGCAAAATGCCGCTTACTGCATACACTGCCATAATGCCGGCCAGGAAATAGCCCAGATAACGGTGGGTAATTCTCATGAAACTTCTTGTGTCCTTAATCTTATCCATAATGTAGTTTTTGTTTTTAAATTTCAAAGTGGAAACCGCAAAATGCAATTCCCACTTTCTATGAAAAAATAGTATTAGTCTGTTAAAGCTTGTACGTTAATGTGAAATAATAATTTCTTGGAGTGATCGGGTTTACCGAATAATTTTCATGAACATTATAGTTCACTACATCAAACAGGTTTCCTACTCTTCCCTGGATCATGAATTTTTTCCATTCGTAGCCGATACTTATATCTACAGTTGTAAAACCGTCTATATCAATCATTCTTGTTGTTTGTTTTTGGCCTTTTACATCATTCCATCCTGCTTTTCGATCGCCTGTATAAAATGCTGTTGCTCCTACTTTAAGTCCTTTAGCAAATTCTGTAAATGTGTAGAATACTGATGCATTAGCAGTAAGGGCAGGAGTTCTTACAAGTCTCTGGTTTTCGATAAAACCATTTTCCGGGGTATCCGTATAAACTGTTTTATTGTAAGAAAGACCTCCAATTAAGGATAAATTTTTTGTAGGATTTCCTGTGATATCTAGTTCCAGACCTGTACTTCTAACACTTCCTGCATAAACTCTGTATAATGCTACTGTTCCTGACGGTAAGTATGGTGCTGTGTAAGTGTCTCTATTAACAATTTGGTAAGCTGTAAGGTTTACCCCCACTGCATTATTCCAAAGATTTTTTTTGATGCCGATTTCATACTGATCTACCGTAGACGCTTTCAATGCGCTTCCGGATTCATCAAATCCTGTATTAGGCGCAAATGAATTGGTATAGGTTGCAAAAACAGATAGATTTTCATCAGGATTATAGATCAAACCTACTTTTGGAGAAAAAGCAGTTTCTTTAGTACCGCTATCTGGTGTTGGTGTTTCCAGATTTGTTGCAAAGTTTTTAACTTTTGTATCCTCGTTTTGTATGCTGGACCAACGCAAGCCTGCTAAAAATTTGAATTGTTTTGTAATGCTGATCAAATCCTGAGCATAAAAACCATATCGTTTTGTATTAATTCTGTTTCTTGAAGATCTTGTTGCATTCGGCATAGGCCCCTCATTCGTCCAGGTTGAAGGATTATTTAAATATAAAACAACAGGAGTATTTGCGTCAATTTTATAAGCGTATGTATCTGCCTGGCCGTAATCTCCATCAGTACCTAATAAAACTTTGTGATTAAAGCTTCCTGTATTAAATTCACCATTTACATTAATCTGTAAAGAAGTGTAATTTTGTTCATTATAGTTTCTTCCCAAAGGTCTGCTCCAGGTGGGATCAAAATTGTTTTTTGATGAATCATATGCCCACTGTACACGTTCTGTAGAAAAGTAATCTTTGGTATAATTCTGATAAGATGCTACTGCATTCAACGCCCATCTTTTACTAAACTGATGGTTTAGAATGATATCCGTCGTAGCCTGCTGGTTAGTCTGGTACTGCCAATTTGTTCCGAAAAATTGGTTTCTGCTTACTTCTGTTGCCAATCTCGATATGCCGGTAGCATTGTCTGTGACACTTCCTATTCCAAAGTCAGGTGTAAAGGTATGGTATAAATAATCACCTTCTACAATTAGCTGTGTATCATCACTAATATTAAAAGCAAAGGATGGATTAAAATAGTTTTTTTTGGATTCTACAAGATCTCTGAAACTTTCAGCATATTCATAAGCTCCGTTTACTCTGAAAGCAATATTTTTTGACAAAGGTCCGTAAATGTCTATTGTTGGCTTGTATGAATTCCAGCTTCCGGCGCTGAATCCTGCCATGCCTCCGAATTCAAATCTTGGTTTTTTTGTAATTAGATTAATAATTCCGCCTGGCCCGACATTTCCATATAGCATTGCGTTTGCTCCTTTTAAAACTTCAACTCTTTCAAGTCCTGTAACTTCGGGAAAAACTCCGCTGTTTACTCTTGCTCCGTTTTTAAAAATGTTATCATTTCCAAATGTGAAACCGCGTCCTCCGAAGCTATCTTGGGATCCACCCCGTGCAGAAGTTAGATAAATCCCGTTCACATTTTTAATAACGTCACTCAATTGCTTCGCCTGTTGCTGCTCAATAATTTCATGAGTTACGATGGCAATAGGCTGCGGTGTTTCCATTATTGTAAGGTTAGACTTTGTAGATAATGGTCTGGCCTTATTAGGGTTTCCTGTTTTATGAAGGTTTACATCTTCAATGGTCTGTATCCTAATGGTATCAGCTTCCGTATTTCTCATTTGTGCACCTAAGGACAAGGCTGTGAATAATAATCCTAAGGTTACTAGCTGTTTATTCATGATAGCTTATTATTTAGAGTGATTTTAAATAAAGTGCAAATGTATATTATTATTTAGAATTAATAAAAATTAATAAGTGATATTTGTCATTTTTTAGATAAATCCGAATAGAGATTTGGCGGATATATTGCAGGGTAATGAATAACTTTGGTAAAAAATAAATTATGCAATTGGTAAAAACAGGGCTCTGTGCATTCGGAATGAGCGGAAAAATATTTCACGCTCCCTTTTTAAAAGAACATCCGGGATTTTTTTTGTCGGCTGTTGTGGAAAGAAGTAAGGAAGATTCTAAGGAAAAATATCCTGAAGCAACCATTTATCGCTCTATAGAAGAAATGCTTGAGCATGCAGACATCGATTTAGTGGTGGTAAATACGCCGGTTCAGACTCATTTTGAATATGTAAAAATGGCTTTGGAAGCAGGGAAAAATGTAATTGTTGAAAAACCTTTTACGGTGAATGTGTCCGAAGCAGAAGAACTGGCAAGGCTGGCAGAAGAAAAAGGGCTGTTTTTGAGTGTTTATCAGAACAGGAGATTTGACCGTGATTATCTTCAGGTCCAGAAAATTATGAATGAAGGTAAACTCGGGAGTATAAAAGAGGCTGAAATCCGTTTTGACAGATTCCGTACCGAACCCAGCGGAAAGGCCCATAAAGAAAATCCTGACGCTACAGGTTCCGGATCATTGCATGATTTAGGATCTCACCTGATCGATCAGGCAACCCAATATTTTGGGCTCCCGGAAAAATTATTTGCCGATGTATTTTCCATGAAAGGAAAAGATTTTGCCAATGATTATTTTGAAATTATTTTATATTATCCTGATGAATTGAGGGTAAGGCTGAAGTCTTCAGTGTTTACAAAAGAAGCACATTATGCTTATGCTATTCATGGAGAAAAAGGAAGCTTCCTCCAGGAAAGGACAGACAATCAGGAAAATGAACTGGCATCAGGAGCCATTCCTGAATATGGTAAAGAATGGACTCAGCCTCTTGGAGAGCCGGACGGAATTCTGAATTTTTTAAATGATAATAAAGAAACCGAAAGAGTTGTAACTTCCAGTGAATCTGGAAATTATATGAATTACTATCAGCAGATTTACGAATTTATCGTTTTCGGATATGCATTGCCTTCTCCCGCAGAAGAGATCATCAGGAATATGAAGATTATTGATGCGGCATTGGAAAGTTCAAATACTGAAAAAGTAATTTACCTGTAATAGGATATTAGAGTTTTAGGGTTTAGTTGTTTAATAAAAATCACTTTTACCCTAAAACGCTATCTCGCTCAGACCATTAACCTTCACCCAAAATTTCCTGTAGCTCAAGCCACCTCATCTCATAATCTTCCAGTTTTTCTGAGATCTTTTCCAGATCGTCGGACAGTTTTGAAATTTTTTCATAATCAGATTCATTGTTAAGCTGATCGAGAATTTTTTTGCGTTGCTCTTCCAGTTCAGGCATTTCTTTTTCGATAGTCTCAAGTTCGCGTTGCTCTTTGAAAGAAAGCTTTTTCTTTTTTACTGCGCTAGGAGAAGATATGGCTGGAGAAACGTCTTTTAAAGGTTCCGTTTTTTGTACAACCGGTTTTTCAGGTGAGTCCTGTTTGCTTTTTGCCTCTCTGTATTCTGAAAAATTTCCTATAAAATCTTTAATTTTTCCATCGCCTTCAAATGCCAGAATATGATCAACAATACGATCCATGAAATATCTGTCGTGCGAAACAATAATCAGTGAACCCTGAAATTGCTGAAGAAAATTCTCCAAAACCGTGAGGGTTGGCAGGTCAAGATCGTTCGTCGGCTCATCAAAAATCAGGAAATTAGGATTCTGATATAAGATATACATCAGGTGCAGCCTTCTTTTTTCGCCACCCGAAAGCTTTGCGATAGGAGAGTACTGTGTCTGGTCGTCAAATAAAAACAATCTTAAGAATTGTGATGCCGAAAGGCTTTTTCCGTTAGCCAGAGGATAATATTCTGCAACTTCCTTGATGAAGTCAATCACTCTTTCATCTTCTTTATAGGTAAGTCCTTTTTGTGAAAAATACCCGAAATGAATGGTTTCTCCGGTTTCAATTTCACCATGGTCGGCCTTTTCAAATCCCTGGATAATGTTCAAAAGGGTAGATTTTCCGGCACCATTTTTCCCCACAATGCCCACTTTTTCACCTCGCTGGAAAGAATAGCTGAAATCTTTCAATAAAACTTTGTTGCCGAAACTTTTATCAATATGTTTGAGTTCAAGAATTTTATTACCCAGTCTTTTCATTTCAAAATCAAGTTCAAGACCTTGCTTGGAAGTGTCTGTTTTGGCCACTTTTTCAGTTTCATAGAAAGCATCAATTCTGGATTTGGATTTGGTGGTTCTGGCTTTCGGCTGTCGGCGCATCCACTCAAGTTCCTTTCTGTAAAGGTTGTTGGCTTTGTCGATGGTCGCGTTGAGGTTGTCTTCCCGGATCATTTTATTTTCCAGATAAGTAGCATAAGAACCATTATGAACGTACAGGTTTTTGTCTTCCATCTCCCAGATCATATCACAGACACTGTCCAGGAAATATCTGTCGTGCGTTACCAGAAGAAGTGTAATTTTAGCTTTATTAAGGTAATTTTCGAGCCATTCTACCATTTCCACATCAAGGTGGTTGGTTGGTTCATCCATGATTAGTAAGGTATGGCGATGTTCAGCTCTTGTTTCAGTTAAAAGTTTTGCCAGAGCAACACGTTTGATCTGTCCACCGGAAAGTGTTCCCATTTTAGCATCAAGATCGGTGATTTTAAGCTGGGAAAGAATCTGCTTCATTTCATTTTCTAGATCCCATGCTTTATGCGCTTCCATTCCTGCTAAAGCTTTTTCAATAAAATCGTGGTCGGTGGAGTGAAGCGACTGATGATAGTTTTTTAATGCTAAAATAGGTGCGGAGTCTAATGCCATCATAAATTCATCTATGGTAAGATCCGGATTAAAATCAATTTCCTGATCAAAAAGTACAACCTGGATATCTTTATTGATCATAACCGTTCCGCTGTGTGCGATTTCCTTGCCCATTAAGATTTTCAACAGGGTAGATTTTCCGCTTCCGTTTTTAGCAACAATGGCAATCTTGTCGCCCTCATTGATGTGGAAGGAAATATTTTCAAACAAAACTTTGATGCCATAAGATTTTGTAAGATTTTCTGCAGAAACGTAATTCATGAAAGTGGTACTTTGATTAGCTTAAAATTGAGCAGCAAAAGTACAAAAATTAAAAGCATAAAATTTTTAGAACCATTGATAAACTTAAGTTAAGGGTAAAGTTTGAAAAAGTTTAAATTAATAATTGAAAAAGATTTGTTTTAGATTATTTTTCATTAAACGTGGTAATGTTTGTGATATTTAAATTGATTACTTATTTTTTTTAATTTAAAACTATTTTGAATTGATTTTTATTGTAAATTCATTATTGTAACTTTAAAAATATAACAATGGTGCAAATCAACTTTTGGGCAGTGTTAGCTGCTTCTGTTATCCCTCTGATTATGGGATTTGTATGGTATCATCCAAAAATTTTCGGAACCATCTGGATGAAAGAAGCCGGACTGTCTGAAGATAAAATGAAAGGACAGATGGTGGGTGTATTCGTTTTCTCTGTCATTCTTTCATTGCTTATTGCCTATTTTCTGCAGTTTGTTGTAGTTCATCAGATGGGAGCGTTAGGAATGATTGGCGGCGACGAAATGAACGCCAACGAATCTTATCATGCCTTTATGAAAGACTACGGAGTGGCTTACCGGTCCTTTGGACATGGCGCCTTGCATTCTTTTATGACGGGATTTATGTTTGTATTTCCTGTTATTGCCATTAATGCCATGTTTGAAAGGAAATCGTGGAAGTATACAATGATTAATGCAGGATACTGGACCCTGACTATTACCATTATGGGAGGTATTATTTGCGGATGGTATGCCGTAGATGGATTTCATTGGATGACACAAAAATAATTGTGAAAAACTAAATATAAGGCTACTTTTGCGTAGCCTTTTTTATGTCATATTACTTAAAAATATACACTGCAGATGCAGATTTCCCGGAGTGTTGGTCTTCAACGGTCGGAGATCGCAATATTATGCTTTCGGAAAATTATTTTCGTGCACTTCAGGCTTCCTTACCTGCTAATATGAAGTGCTTCATGGTCGGATTTTATAAAAGTAATGAACTCGTTGGAGGTGCTCTGTTTCAATTTATTGATTTCATAGGATATGAAGAATCTATGAAAGATAGTTCCGGCTGGAGTCTTAAAAGCTTTTTTGGGCAACTGTTTATTAAAGACGTTATGATTCTGGGAAACAATATGCTGACAGGACAGAATGGATTTTATTTTGATTTTTCGAAAATTTCTATAAAAAATGTTCTTATGCTTTTGGATACGGCTGTTAATAAAATGCAGAGTGAAATCAGGAAAACATCTTTGATTGTTTTTAAAGACTATCAGGAGATTTTTGCCGAACAATTTAAAGGAAAAGAATTTAAGGCATATTTCCGGTTTTCAGTACAGCCCAATATGAGACTAAACATACCGGAAAATTGGCAGACATTTGAAGATTATATCAATGATTTTTCAAAAAAATACAGGTCCAGGACAAGGGCTGCAAAAAAGAAACTGCAGGGCGTCGAAAAGCGGGAACTAGAGTTAGATTTGGTAAAGAAATATCAGCCGAATATGAATGATCTTTACCACAACGTAGCAGATAACGCTTCTTTCAATACATTTTTTCTGACAGGGAATCATTTTGAAAAAATGAAGGAAAATTTAGCGGAAAATTTTAGAATTTTCGGATATTTTTCAGAAGGGAAGCTTGTTGGTTTTTATACCCTGATTATAAATAACACAGATGTTGATACCTATTTTTTAGGTTATGATAAAGAGCTTCAGAAGGAAAAGCAAATTTATCTCAATATGCTTCTGGATATGGTAGAATTTGGCATTACCGAACGATTTAAAAGAATTGTTTTCGGAAGAACAGCTTTAGAAATAAAATCAACAGTCGGAGCCGAACCGACTGAGATTTTTGGTCTGATTAAACACAATAATTTCATAATTAATTCTTTCATGAAAATTCTTTTCTCATTTATTTCTCCCAAAACAGAATGGGTTCAAAGGAAACCGTTTAAGTGATGTTTAATTTGTTTACAGAAGTCACATGTTTTCATGAATAGCAACGGGCTTTAGCCCGTTTGTAAATGTAATATCTTCGATTGGCTTTAGCCAAACCTTAAAAAGCAACCATTTCTTAAGCAGCAAATTTGAGGAATGAAAACTAATCCAACGTCAGTCTTTTTAAAGACCAGGAGCTTCCGTTGTAGATATCCAAATCTACTTTTGTATTGATTCCATGAACAATTCCGTTTTCCGTGAACTGCCAAAAATTCCATTCCGAATCAGGGGAAGGAGCGGGTACATCGTTGTAATTGGCCAGCCAAAGCGGATAGTCATCAAACTCGCCTTTGAGAAAATCCTTATAATAGTGATAATACGTGTAGATAATAGGCTTTTCCCCGTAAGCTTCTTCTACAATCCGGCACCATACCTTAAGGTCTTCAATAAGTTTTTCATTGGTTTTTCGCTTCGGGATTTTTTCAATATCCAAGATAGGAGGTAGGTCGCCGCTTTCCAGTTTTACATTTTCAAGAAAATTATTCGCCTGCATTACCGGATCTTCATCTGCCCTGTAAAAATGATACGCACCGCGAATAAGTTCCTGTTTTTTAGCGATTTCCCAGAACTCATCAAAATGTTTATCTGCATTGCGGTTTCCCATAGTTGCGCGCATCACCACAAATTCCAGCGGAATAGTTCTGTTTCCGATGCTCAGGCTGTCCCATTTGATATCTTCTTTATTCTGATAATGAGAAATATCAAAACCATAAGTTTTATCAAGATTATCAGAGATAATTTTCTGTATTCTTACTGTTTCAGTTTCTGTATTGTGAAGTTTTCGGTGTACAAATTTATTAAAGTACATGGCATAATAGTAGCTCACCGTCTTTTTCAGGTAAAAACCTGTTCCTATAAGTGCAAGCAGAAGGATTGCCAACAGGACTTTGCGCCGGAAAAAATAGTTCTTCCGTCGGGTTGTATGAATCCTTTTGGCGGTTTTTTTGCTGTACTTTTTATGTGGCATAAAGTTTTGCAAAACTAACTTTTTTCGCTGCTAAATGCTAAAATAAATCAGTAAATTTGTGTACTATGGAAACACGCGAAAAGATCATCATCATAGGAGGAGGTTTTGCGGGACTGCAGCTTGCGAAAGAATTGAACAATAAAAATAAAAAAGTAATTGTTCTGGACCGGGTAAACCATCACATGTTTCAGCCTCTTTTTTATCAGGTAGCGTGTGGAAGGATTGAACCTTCCAATATTTCCTTTCCGTTCAGAAAGATTTTTCAGCGTTCCAGAAATACTCAGTTCCGGCTTACGGAAGTTAAAGAGATTGATACCGTCAACAATAAGGTAATTACCGATGAAGCGGAATTCAGTTACGATAAGCTGGTAATCGCAACAGGTTGTAAAACCAATTTTTTTGGAAACAAAGATCTTGAAAGCAGAGCTTTCGGAATGAAAAATACCCAGGAGGCTATCAGTATCAGAAACCATATTCTGATGACCTTTGAGAAACTGATCCTGGAAAAAAGAAGGAGTGATGACGGGAACTGGAATATCGTCATTGTAGGAAGCGGACCTACCGGAGTGGAACTTGCAGGTGCTTTTGCCGAAATGAAAAAAGAAATTCTTCCCAGGGATTATCCGTACATGAATTTCGATCACCTGGAGATTATTTTAGTAAGCTCTACGGAAAAACCCCTTGCCGTAATGAGTACTGAAGCGCAGAATAAATCTGAAGAATATTTAAAAGATCTCGGTGTAACGTTCTTAAGTCAGGAATATGTTACCGATTACGATGGTGATAAAGTGTACATGAAAAGCGGGAAAACAATTCCTTCCAATAATGTTATTTGGGCAGCCGGTGTTACCGGAAATGTGGTGAATGGCTTTCCTCAGGAAAAACTCATCAGAAACCGATATATTACAGACCGATACAATAAAATAAAAGGCTACGACAATATTTTCGCCATCGGAGATATTTCTTATATGGAAACTCCAAAATATCCTCAGGGACATCCTCAGGTGGCAAATGTAGCAATTACCCAAGCGAAAAATTTAGGTAAAAATCTCTTAAAGAAAAATATATCCGACTGGAAAGAATATGAATATGAAGATAAGGGTTCTCTTGCTACCATCGGGAAACACCGAGCGGTTGTAGATTTGCCTTTCATTAAATTTCAGGGATTTCTGGCGTGGTTTTTCTGGATGTTTTTACATTTAATGCTAATTTTGAGCGTCAGAAATAAGCTTGCCGTATTCTTCAACTGGATGTGGAGCTATTTCAACAAAGATTCTTCCTTAAGATTAATCATTTCGCCTAACAAGAAAAACGAAACTTTACAATGAGAATTGACATTATTAGCGTGCTTCCGGAACTGATGGAAAGCCCTTTTAAAACATCTATTTTAAAAAGAGCAATGGATAAGGGACTGGTGGAAGTGCATTTTCATCACCTCAGAGACTGGGCGATTAATAAACATAGACAGATTGATGATGAGCCTTATGGTGGCGGTGCGGGAATGGTAATGATGGTAGAACCTCTTGATAAATGTATTTCTGACCTAAAAGCACAGAGGGATTATGATGAGGTTATTTATCTTACACCGGATGGCATCACCTTAAACCAGAAAATAGCAAATACGCTTTCCATTAAACAAAATCTCATCTTTTTGTGTGGTCATTATAAAGGTATTGACCAGCGTGTAAGAGATCTGCATATTACAAAAGAAATTTCTATCGGGGACTATGTGCTTACCGGTGGCGAACTGGCGGCCTGCGTGCTTGCAGATTCAGTGATCCGTTTGCTTCCAGGTGTTCTGAACGATGAGCAAAGTGCTTTGACAGATAGTTTTCAGGATGATCTTCTTTCACCTCCTATTTATACAAGGCCGGAAATTTACAAAGGACTGGAAGTTCCGAAAATTCTTCTAAGCGGAAATTTTGCGAAGATCGAAGAATGGCGTCATGATGAAGCCGTAAGAATTACCAAAGAAAAACGTCCTGATTTACTTTAAAAAGACAAAATTGTAGAATTTATTACTGTTTAAAGATTTTATGTTAGCTGTTTAGGTTAATATCGGAATATTATTTTATTTAAAATCGGTTATATTTAAAAATATTAATTAAAATAATCTTTTTTATTAATTTTATTCTCGATTTTTGCGACTATGTTTATTAAATTATTTTTGCAAATATGATGTAAACAGCAATAATATTAATAATTTTAGTTTTTTATTGTTTTTAAATTTAAATTTTTTATTTAATTTTAGTTGTTTAGAGATAAAATTCGCGTAAAAATTTTATTAAATAATTAATGATTTATTAAATAAAATAATAAATTTACATCCTGAAAGTTAAAATGAAAATTTTAATAATTAGAAAAGCGTGTTGATGGAGCTGTTTAGTTTTTATAATGTTGAAAATTTATTTCTGCCAGACCCTGAACCCAGGCACAAACTTGATCCTACCATTTCAGGATTAAGGAGCTGGGATGAAAGGAAATATAAAAATAAGCTTTATAAAATTGCACACGTTTTTCAGCTGATAAAGGAGAAGAATGATTTTCTCCCCTTTATTATCGGTCTTTCAGAAGTTTCCGGAAAGGAAGTTTTGGAAGATCTCATACAGTTGGAGCCATTTAATTCAGAATATGGTATTGTGCATTACAATTCCAAGGATGAAAGAAAAGTTGATGTGGCCCTGCTGTATGATAAAAACAAAGTTGAATTGATAGACTCTGAAGCTATTACTTTCTTCTTTGAAAATAACAATAAAAACACAGAAAACTACGATACTACAAGAGACGTGCTGTATTCAGTGCTGAAGTATAAAGAAGAGGTCATCAATGTCTTTACCGCCCATCTTCCCTCTAAGCGGGAAAAAGATATAAACCGGCCTAAAAGAATCTTTATACTCAATCAAATTAGAGATAGAATTCTTAATCTTGTAAATGCAGGTGAACATGTAATTCTGTGTGGAGATTTTAATGAAAACCCAGATGATGAAAATTTAGTAAAAATTCTCTATGGCAATTCGCAGGAAAAGGTCTTGGAAAATCCTTTTCAGCAGTTGTTTTCTACAGGAAATTATTCTACTTTTCATTACAAATCCGGGCTGTTGTTTGATCAGATTATGCTGTCAGAATCTTTTTTTAGAGATGACGGTATCCTTTCTTTTCAAAATGCCGGAATTTTCCGATGCGAAAAAATCAGCAGCCGTGACAAAAAATTTGAGGGAAGACCGTTCCGTACCTATTCCGGAACAAGATACCTGGGCGGTTACAGCGATCATTTTCCGGTCTATGTAACACTCGGTAAAGTGTAAAACAAATGTGAAAACATAAATTAGTAGAGAATGAAAAATTCAGACAACACAAGCTATCAATTGGATTCGATCGACAAGGAAATTATTTACATGCTGATGGATAACTCCAAAACGTCTCTCGCCCATATTTCCAAAGGAGTAGGGATTTCAACGACTGCGGTTCACCAGAGAATTAAAAAACTGGAGCAGGCAGGAGTGATTGAAAATTCAATTTCATTTCTTAATCCTAAAAAAATAGGATATAAAGTTATTTCGTACATAGGAGTATTCCTCGACAAGCCCAGTCATTATCCTGATATGGTAAAAGCCTTAAAAGAAATTAATGAAGTGGTGGAAGCACACTATACTACAGGAAATTATACCATTTTCCTGAAAGTCCTCTGCAAAGACAATGATCACCTTATGCAGATTCTCAGTAAACTTCAGAAACTGAAAGGCGTGACAAGAACAGAAACTTTCATATCTTTGGAGCAGGGTATTTACAGACAACTGAAAGTATAAACATTATGAACATTGCTCAATATTTGGATTCAACGTATCTGAAGACTCCCGAACAATCGGGGCTTTCGGCTGAAGAAACTTTACAGAAAGATAAAGATCTTACACAGGAGGCGATCGATAACGGAATTTTTGCCGTCATGATCCGGCCGGATTATGTTTCGGAAATTAAAAAATATATTCAGGAAAGAAATTCAGATGTTGTAGTAGGAACGGTTATCGGTTTTCATGAAGGGACGTATTCCGTAGATGAGAAACTTGCAGAAGCTGAGAAAGCAATAGCAGACGGAGCAGACGAACTGGATTTTGTCATCAATTACAGTGCTTACCTGCAAGGAAATTTAAATCTGGTAAAAAATGAGTTTGTAAAGTGTACCACGCTGTGCCTGCAAAATCATAAGGTAGCAAAATGGATCATCGAAATTGCCGCTTTAACAGATGCACAAATCGCCGATCTTACGCAAAATATTTCAATCTGGGCAAAAGAAAACTTTTCAGAAAATGATTGGCCTAAAATTTTCGTAAAATCTTCAACAGGTTTTTATGAAACTAAAGAAGGGAAACCAAACGGTGCTACATTTGAAGGGATAAAGATCATGCTTGATAACGCAGGAAAATTACCCGTAAAGGCTGCCGGTGGTGTAAGAACCCCGGAAGATGCCGAAAAAATGATCAGCCTCGGAGTGAAAAGAATAGGAACTTCCTCCGCTTTGGCTTTAATTAAAAATCAGTCAGCTTCGGAAGGGTATTAATTCAAAAAAGAAACAGTAATAAAAAAACCATCAGCTTTATAGTGATGGTTTTTATTTTATGCCTGTTGCGCTAAATATTCTGTATAAAACTCCTGAGTTTCTTTAATGAGCGCATCCATTTCTTCTAAAGTAAATACTTCTAAGAATTTCTTTCTGAAATCTTTAAAGTGAGGAACACCACGGAAATAATTGCTGTAATGCTGTCTCATTTCAACCAATCCTAATCGTTCTCCTTTCCATTCTGCACTCCATTCAGCGTGCTGGCGAACGGCCAGTAATCTGTCTTCGATAGTTGGAGCAGGCAAATGCTCTCCGGTCTTAAAGAAGTGTTTAATTTCATTAAAAATCCATGGATACCCAATAGCAGCCCTTCCGATCATAATTCCGTCGCAGGCGTACTTCTGTTTGTACTCCAATGCTTTTTCAGGAGAATCAATATCCCCGTTTCCAAAAATCGGAATCTCAATATTTGGATTTTGCTTGATTCTTGAAATATGCTCCCAGTCTGCTTCGCCTTTATACATCTGCGCACGCGTTCTGGCATGAATCGTCAATGCTTTGATCCCCGTTTCCTGCAGACGTTCCGCTACTTCATCAATATTGATGGAAGTACTGTCCCAGCCTAAACGTGTTTTAACGGTTACCGGTAAGCTTGTTGAGCGTACAACCGCTTTGGTAAGACGAACCATTAAATCTATATCTTTTAAAACTCCGGCTCCCGCGCCTTTGCAGACAACTTTTTTTACAGGACAACCGAAATTGATATCAACAAGATCAGGATTTACCGTTTCTACAATTCTTGCCGACATGGCCATTGCTTCCTCATCACCGCCAAAGATCTGAATTCCCACAGGTCTTTCATAGTCGAAGATATCCAGTTTTTTTCTGCTTTTAATCGCATCACGAATTAACCCTTCTGAGGAAATAAATTCAGAGTACATCAGGTCTGCACCGTGCATTTTGCATAATCTTCTGAATGGCGGATCGCTTACATCCTCCATGGGTGCCAATAAAAGCGGAAATTCCGGCAGTTCTATATTGCCAATTTTTATCATGCTGCAAATTTACAACTTTTTCAAAAAAATAAATCCTTTATTCTGAGTAAAGGATTTATTATCAATTGTTATTGAAATAAGCTCTGTGTTTATCAATAATTATTTTTTAATAATCTTAGAAGAAAACCTTTGGTTGCCATCTGAAATTTCAACCGTATAATCACCTTTTTGTAAATAAGTAACATTAATATTTTCGGAATAGCTTTCCTTGAAAACCTTTCTTCCTGCCGTATCGAAAATGGTAATAACGGTTTTTTTGCTGTTATAGCTTTCCGGTAATGCTATTTTCAGTGAACTGCTTATAGGGTTTTCAAGTATTTTAACTTCTTTTTTGCCATTTGCTGTTTCGGATGTTCCCAGGATTGTATTGAAAAGGTCACTGTACAGTTTAGCGGCCTTAAATGATGTAATGTTAGTTGTTGGAATACTGGTTGTATTTGTTCTTATTTGAAACCGGTCCAGATTTAATGTGCTTCCAAAATCACTTCCGCTGGAAATGGTAAGATCGGCTGTTGTAGGTTCTGCTGCAGATGAAGGATTGAGGTATATAGACATTACATCGTCTGTTGTACTTCCTGCATTATAGGTGTATTTTACCACGACTAAATGCGTAGTGTTAAGCGGTAATACTGTGGTGGAATAAGTATTGGTGCCTGTATTTTTTGATCCACCTACTTTGAAGCCGCCTGCTGCATTCTGAAAGGCAATCCTGATTGCTGTATTAAAAGCACCTCCGCTCAGTATTCTGATGAAATCTCCAGGTGTTGTTGCGGGTACGGCACTCGCATTTACCAAAAAAGAAAAATAAAATGTATTTCCGTCGGCCGGCATAGCCATTAGCGTGAAGTTTCTTCCCACGGCATCCTGGTCAGGGATAGTTTTAGCAGAATTTGTAGCGGAACTGTAGTTTGTATAAGTTTGGACAAATGCTGCCACCTTGGTATTACTGCATCCGAATGAGGCACAGGCACCTCCTCCGTAGGTACTTGAGCTGTTTGTCCAGCTTCCCTGTCCGCTTAATTGAGTTGCTGTATAGGAGCTGAGATCATCATTTAAAAGTAATTGTGCGTTTAAGCTGTGTGCCAGAAAAGCGCACGCAAGAAATAAAATTTTTCTCATGTGTTTTTTTATTATTTATTATGCGAAAATATAAAATAATTATAAATAAACAATGTGAAAGTTTGTTGCTTGGATTGGTATATGTTATTGATTGTTAAATGGTTGGTTAAATTTATTAATACAAATAGTATATTTATATTTTACATCTTGTTGTTAATAAAGAAACGGTTGAAATTATTAATCTAAATAATATTTTAAGTTAATAAAATAAAAAAGAATTAAAAGCTCGCTTTTACCTGCATGCTTCCGATGTGAATAGTTCTGTCCCCGGAATTTCTTCCTTCATAATTTAAGTTAAGTTGAATGAAAGAATTAAGTGCCTGCTGGATGAATACACTCCAAACCTGGTTTTTTCCCGGCTTTAGACCGTCAAGCATCTGGTTGCCCACAATGCTGAAATTATTTCCCGTAAAATTATTATTGATAAAAGAGAAGTTCCCCCTGATGGAGGTTTTTCTGCGCTCCCATTGTATGGTTCCGGTAACATCAAAAGCTTTGAGAAGTTCCTCACCATCAATCCTGTCTTTTTGGCGGAAAGCTGAAGAAAGCTCAGCCTGGATAGCATCAGTAAATTTATAGGTCGCTTTCGGTTTTGTTTCGAAATTATTAAGGCGGTAATCCCGAGTTGCAAATAGTTGTGAAGAATTCCGGATATCATGTACCGAATTTTCCCAGTCGATTCTGAATTCTTTATTAAACCAATATCCTATATTTAAAAAATGGGAAATCTGCTCCCGTTCTTCATTGCTGAAATTCGCATTGATGAGGTTGTCATTGGAGATGAAACGATAGTTCCCGTTCCAGCCGGATTTTTCCGTAGGACTGAATTGTGCAGATGCCAGAATATTCTGGTTCTTCAGGATCTGGTCATCACTTTTCTCAAAAGGATTGAGCACAAGAACCTTATCTTTTTTATAAAATGAGTTTTGGGAATTCAGTGAAATATTAAAATTCCAGCGTTTCAGAAATCTGTTTTCAGAATTAAAAACAACAGAAGGGTTTACAAATAACGCCAGCTGAATTTTATTTTTATTAGAAGGAATGTACCGTACGGAATTGGTGTAAATCCTGATATATTGCGCCAGATCCGAATATTCTGCAATTTCAAATTCGTCAAGCTGCTGAACGCCGTCGCCGTTGTAATCTGTCCATTTATAAATACCCTGCCCGTCGGTTACTTTTATATATTGGAATTCCCTCTGCGCCTCCTGTCCATTTCCCAGTTCATAGAAAGCCTGTAGCCTCATGCCGTTTCTGAAAAGCTGCTGGTTATAAAGAATATTTCCCACTACAAAATCATTGTTCCGGGAAGCATCCACATCCTGGTTCTGGTAGAAAAATTTACGGTAATGAAGAAGAGCGTTTAAAGTTGTTTTTTCTGTCTTAATAAGCTGGCTTTCCGCCATGAATCCTAAAATATTATTCATTCTCTGCAACCTGTTGTCACGTACCGAGTCATTGGCGCGCATATAAATTTTTGTAAGCAGTTTTGTACGGGTACTGTCGCCGATTTTTTTCTGCACAAAAATTTCTCTCCAGCTGAAGCTCGTGACATCCATCAGCTGTGTGTCATTGTATTTCTTTTCATTATGCTCCATGCTTCCACCGATGGCCCAGCTTCCTCTTTTTCCTGTATATTCGGTAGAAGCGCCGCCTCTGATGAATTTGGTATCCTGAAGGATAGCGTTGGTATTCAGGTATGATAAATTTCCTTTGGTAAAAAACTTACCACTGATCCAGCCGAAGTCCAGATCATTTTTTACTCCTTTGTAAGAATCCTGTTCATCAAGATAATTGATTCTGTAATTAAGGGTAGATTTATTATTCCATTTATTTAAAAAGCTAAAGATAAACCTGTTCTGTGTTCTTCCGCTAAACTCCTGTGCAAGGTTGAAATCCCTGGAGAATTCCACATCATTGATCCTGTCTAAAATATGAAATTGTCTGTCGATGTATTGGTACTCAAAATTAGGTGTTCCTTTCCAGCTATTTTTGGTGAAAGTTTTGTTTCCGAAGACCCTCCATGCATATCCTATATTCTGGTCAGAATCTTTCGAAGAAAAAAGATTGACATCATAATTACTCAATGAGATATCTGCCCCTATTTTTCCGTCTTTTAAAAGATACTCGGAATTGAATGAATATACCTGCGATTTTTCAGGCGAAGGAAGCTTTCTTACGGCACGATAGTCTCCCATGTTTGGGCCTACGTACTGGAAAACCCGTCCGTTATTGGTAGTCTGTGTTATTTTATAATCTCCGAGATTGGCTCCGAAATACGTGAATGAAACCGTATAAAGAGTCTGGGTTGCATCTGTTGAAAATTCATAATAATTTCCCGAAGGATTCTGAACAAGCCGGTAAAGAATTTTATTGACATCATATTCGGCAATAACACCGGAAGGAGCATACATCAGATTCGGATTATTTCCTGCATCGGCCAGGATTTGCTGATCTTCCGTGGAAAGATTCAATGCCAGCGGAGCATTTTTATTGTCATTTTCCATAAACCAGTTAAGTCCGAGCTTTAGTTTTTCTCTTTTATGCTCAACTTTTCCGGTAAACAAATATCTTGAATAATTCCTGTTGGTATAATTATAGGAAATGGTAATAAAGTTTTGCTGGAAAATAGGCCGGAAGCTGGTAAATGTTACTTCTCCCGTATTATAATTGATAATATAATCCTGGTTTTCTCCGCGTTTCATCAGAATACCGTCTATAAATACCTGTTCTGATCCGGAGATCAGGGTAATAAACTGTTCTCCGTTTTTTCCTGTAAGCCGGTAAGGTCCCTGGTTTCCTTCAACTCCCTGAAAACGGATTCTGTGGAATTCACTTCGTGCAACTCCCATTGAGACATCTACAAATGTTTTGTTATCTTTCCCGAATTCCGTCTGAAATTCAAGACCCATGCTTCGTCTTTGATATTTGGCAAAATAATTTTTGGCTTCCACAAGATCAAGATGTCCGGCTCTGAGGATAGACTTGTCCTTGATATTAAGCTGCATATAAATTTTGTCAAATTCTTCAAGCGTCTGAGTATATCCGTCTGCCTGAATCGGCAAATTATGATCAGAAATACTCGCAAGAATCGTCACATCTTTGGAAAGCCTTCCCGAGATCTGCAGATCCATGGAGCTTTGAACCGACTGGCCCTGATTGTTACCGAATGTAATTCCCCGGATAATGGAACCTTTAGAATTGAGTTCGCCCAGAAATCTTTTTTTATCATTCCTCGCAAGAACGGCTTCGTCAACAATAATTCGGTTGCTGGTTTTGACGAAGTCCATCGTGTCTTTGGCAAAAATATCCTGTTCAAATCTGGCGGCAAGAATGCTGTCCTGTTTAATGCTATCTTGTGGAAGATTGGGATTTTTCCAGGTGAATATTTGTGCATTTCCTGAGAAAATGCCCATGCAAAACATCGTGAATATCAGAATGTAATTCCGCAAGCTTTTAAAAATAATCCGTAAAAATACTCAAAAATTGTTTATAGAAAGGGTTTTACTATTATTAACAAAAAATTAACCCTATTATTGTATCATGATAAAAAAATGGCGTAATTTTGGGCTGTAAATTATTAATAATTAAATTTTAAAGTCATGAAAAAAATTTACTCGTTTGTAATTGCAGTTGCAATTTCTGTGAGTGCTAATGTTTTTGCACAAACAACGTATGTTTGGGATTGTACATCCGTAAATCCTGTTTCCGGAGCTAATGCTAATATTTCTAATGTTTCATTTGCTGCAACTCAAGGAAATAATAATGGAACAACAACATTGATTACTTCTGCATCCGTGTCAGCTGGCTACGCCGGAGCATCAGGTACTTCTAATTTTGGTGCAGCAGCTTTTAAAGAAACTTTAAATACATCTACTAGTACTTATTTTAGTGTAACTGTTACTCCTGCATCAGGTTATAAGGTCAATTTAGGATCTTTAAGTTTTGGGTCCCGAGGTACAAGTACAGGGCCTGGAGTTTTAACGGTTTATTCAAGTATTGATAATTATGCGACACCAATTGGAACAGCTGCTGTAAATAATAACAGCACATGGGCATTGGTGAATATAACTCTTACAGGAGGTAATTTGATTGGGGCAACTTCAACTCCTGTAACATTGAGAATTTATGGAAGTGACAGTGCTGGAGCTTCGACACCTAGTGCAGGAACTGCAAACTGGAGAATTGATGATATTTCTTTAACGGTCACTGCAACAGTGGGTACTCTAGCTGTTTCTGATTTATCTAAAACTAAAGGAAACTTCATTAAAAATACTTTTGTTAAAAATGAAGAAATCACTTTCGGTGCTCAGGCTAAAGATGTGAAAGTGTACAATATGTTTGGGCAAGTTGTAAAAACAGCTTCTGTAAAAGAAAATGAATCTTTAAACATTGCTGAATTACAAAAAGGAAATTATATTGTAACAGGTACAGTAAACAATCAGCCTGTTTCTCAAAAAATATTGAAAGACTAATTTTTTCAAATATTAAAATAAGACAGCCGCTTTTTAGAGCGGCTTTTTTTTATTTAATATTTAATTATAATTTGAATAATTCGTAAAAAATGTGGTATATGATTAATTTTTTGGCATTAATGTTGTTGATATTTTGTTAACATATAAATCACTTGATTATGAAAAAAGCATTTACTTTTATCGGGCTTGTCTCGATGGCAGCATGTTCTTATGCGCAGATTGTAATTAATGAAATTTACACAGGAGGTGGTCTTTTAGGAGCAACCTTAACGAATGATTTCATAGAATTGAGAAACATCGGTAATTCAACGGCTACGTTAACGGGAGCTACAATTCAGTACGGTTCTGCTACCGGAGCATTTACTCAGTATCACACTTTACCTACGATCACTTTAAATCCAGGACAGACATACCTGATTCAGGAAGGTGGCGATGGAGGAGGGATTATCAATCTTGTAAATCCGAACCTTATAGTTAATGTAGTATTGAACTTCGATGGTTCCGGTCCGGTTGTTGGTGCCGGGCTAGGGATAGGGCTTACTTCCGGAAAAGTTGCATTAGCTAGCAACACAACTCAGGTAACGGGTCCTACGGCGTCCAATGTTTTAGATTTTGTAGGATACGGAACGGCAAATCAGTACGAAGGAGCGGGGAGTGCTCCATCACCTACGATCCTGAATTCTATTACAAGAGTCTCAGGTGATACCAACAACAATAATGTGGATTTTACCATCGGATTGCCAACGCCGCAGGGAGGAACTTTAGCGGTTAGTGACATATCCTCAAACGGTGTACGTGCCAATTTCATTAAAAATACTTTTGTAAAAAACAGTGAAATTGTTTTTGGCACTGATGTAAAAGACGTGAAAGTCTATAATATGATGGGACAGGTTGTGAAAACGGCCTCTGTAAGAGAGAATGAATCATTAAATGTGGATGAACTTCAAAAAGGAAATTATATCGTAACGGGTACCATTAATAATGAACCGGTTTCTCAAAAAATACTGAAAGATTAAATTTCATACCATCTAAAATACCAATGTCTCAGAGTAATTTCTGAGGCATTTTTTATTAAATAGAAGTGCTTAATACCAACCCCGTCTTGCTGCATTAATAATGGAGTTGAGATTAAGAATCAAGGTATAACGGATGCGCTTTCCATAATCTTTGAATCCAGGTTCAAAGCCTAATGATGACTGTACCGGAAAATAGATTTCAAGAAAATCAGGAATCACCCTTACTTTGATACCACTGTCCCAGATGAACTTGGTAGGCTGGTTTTTATTGTCATACAATCCTGCATCTGCATATACATGGAAAATTTTCCATACACTGGTATCTACGTTTACAGAAGTAATCCATTTGTTGACGGTTCCCGGAATAAAAGATTTGAACCCTCCGTCTGCCAAAACATACTGTTGCGAAAGAATTCCTCCGGTGGCGCTTTGTCCTAATAAATTATAGGAGAAAGAGTAATCCGAAACCCTTGAGATTCCATAATTGAAAGTGTTGTTTCGGGCATTATTTTTAACGAAATATCCTGCAAAAAGACGTACACTGAGTTTTTGTCTGGGTGCAAATTCCCATCGGTAAAAGCCTTCTGCCGTTACTTTATGAAAATCTTCCATCCATTGGGTATTTATGCCAAGGCTTTTTTCGTGAATACTTTGGCTGTCGTTGTATCCATAGCCTACACTCCACAGATTGTATTTGTCATAATCATTATTGGCAATCATCAAAGGGCTGAGATCTCTTTCAAAATAATTATAAGAAATTCCGACACTCCTGCTTACCGTACTTCTCGGGTTTTTTCTGAAGTTAAAATTAGAATAAACGGAACCTTTACGGTAGGCAAGATCATAATCATAATGGAAATAAGATCCCGAAACACCAAAGGTCAGGCTTCTGAAAATACTTTCGGCCGGAAGAAAAGAATAGGCAACCGCTCCCGAACCGGTAAGTTTTCCCGTACCTGTACTGTAAGAGGGGGTGAATGAGTATAAAAATTTCTGGTCAAAAAAAGACTGGTTCTTAAAGTTGAAACCAATTAAAAATTTATCATAGGTATTGCTGAAACGAACCCTCGGGCTGATGTAGATTTCATTGAATTCCGGATTCGGTATATCTTTAATCAGTTTCAGCTTAATTTTTCTCATGTTGGAAAAAAATCCTTTTGCATAAAGAAAATTATCCCTGTAATTGGCTTCCGGGAAAATATAATTGTCGTTCAGCGTAATTTTATAGGTGTTGTTATCAGGAATTGTTACCGTTTTTGTCTTTTCACTGATTTCGGTATCTACCCAATATTCTTTTTTATCACCGTCTTTAGATTCGGTTTCCAGTTTTACCGGAATATTAGAGAATGTATTTTTAGTAACCTTTATGTGCAGAGAATCACCTTCCTTCTGAAATCTTTTAAGTTTAAAATTAATTCTGTTTTTATGTTTTAAAAAATCAGAGAGATAAGCTGTTCTTTTGTCTTTTTCTGCCAACTCTTTGATGAAATCATTGGGATTGATTTCCTTATCGGTATTTTTTGCAATGAAATTCTGTACCAGGCTGTCAAAATTTTCATAGCCCATTTTATCAGCCGAATAATTGAATAACGTGCCGGTCTCAAAACTGCTGATGGCCATGTCGTTAAAATTACTCAGAACTGCATATTTCTCGTCGATTTTCTGATCGAGATTTTGGGACATGATGTACTGATAGGCCAGTCCGTACCGTTCGATAAGCTTTACATCGGAAGCATAAAAAAGTTTTAAAGGCTTCATTCCGAAAATTTTGGTTTCGGGCAGGCTGCCTAATAATTTGGTATCACCATAAAACTTTTTCAAATACTGGATTTCAAGATAAGATTTTAATCCGTTTTTAAACCAATGGTAATTCTGTTTATCAGTAATAACGCTTTCATCTAAGACTTTTTTCGCTACAATCCCGAAATAATCAAGATCTGTTTTCTGAGCATCCGTAAAGAGCTGAAATCTGAATTTCCAGAAGGTAATATCATTATTTCCGAAGAAATCTTCTTTCGCTCTGAATTTCTCGGAAATGAAAATTCTTTGAGGAACCATGCCAATCCTGTCTTTGATGAATTTCAGATGAAGCGGAAGATAAAATTCCAAGTTCTGTTTTTCTTCGGGTGTCAGATTGTAACCGAATCTTACTTCAGTTCTGATGTCATCGCTGTTTACGGTAATCGAAGGATATTCATTCTGCGAAATAAGGAATTCTGGATCAGAATCAAGATATCCTCTGAATGAGTTCATCTGAAACTGCTGAAGATTACTTTCAATAAAATAATTAACCGGAAGGTCAAAATTTACCGTCCAGTACGTATTGAAGCTTACAGATTCTTCAATATCATGGTAATCTCTTTTGGAAATATTGTCCGGATCAAAGCGATCCGGAACAATAAAGAAATATTTTAATGCTGCGTTTTTATCTGAAGTTCCGTATCCGGTAAATTTTTTGTCAGGAAGCTGAATTTCGTACCGCAGTTTTAATTTTACCTGTTCTCCGGGCTGTAGGGCTTTTTTTAATGGGATAAAAAAATTCTCGTCAGAAATATTGCTTACCGGAATTTCTTCTTCGGAACTCTGAATTTGTAAATTAATTAATTTTCCCAGCTCATTTTTTTTGGCAAAGTGAAGATCTGTATTCCGGTCTTCGAGCTTTCGGTAGACAAGAGAGGTATTTCTTTTGTTGTAAGCAGAAACCCAGTTCAAAAGCTTTACCGTATTGAGGGTATGTTCCGAATTGTTGTGGTATACCACTTCCTGGTTTACACTTAATATTTTTTTATCTGAAGACAATTTTGCCTCAATATAGATGCTGTCCTTCTGTGCTGTAATTTCTACAACACCCAAAAACAAAGCAAAACCAATGAAAATATTTCTCAATTATCCGTGATTAAGTTCAAATATAACTTATTTTACAGAAGTCTGCCAAAATAAATTTAACTTTGAGTTATACTTTTTTCCAAAGAGTTCAGATAGGCATTCCAGCCTGAGTTTTTATAAAGAATGGCAGCTTCAGCCGGATCTTCAGATTGATATATTCCTCTTCCTACAATAATGAAATCGGTGTGAAGTGTTTTAAATACATGTTCCGGAGTATTGTATTGCTGTCCTTTTCCGTCACCTGAATCTGCAAGATTGACGCCCGGCGTAAACAAAAGCATTTCTTCAGGAAGCTGGTTCTGGGAAACGCCTCCGATAACATTGGGATGCGAAGCTGCTATTTTTAAGGCTTCTTCTCTGTAAGCACTTGTCGTTAAAGCACCTTTTGAAGACATTCCTATAATCGCGACAACCCCAACGTTTTTAAAGCAGTCTAATGATTCAAACCCTCCGATCACCTGAGAGGTTACGAAATCTGCCCAGTCTGTAATTTTAAATACTCCGCTTGTAAACTGAAGTTCCTGAGTATTCCCGATATCTGCAAATTTTCTGTCTTCCATAAGCAAAAAATTATGTTTTGCAGCCAAAGCTTTCAGAGGGGTAATTGTTTTTTCGTATTCGAAATCAGATATAATGTCGATATGCGTTTTTAAAGCAATTACATGAGGGCCAACCTTTTCGGCAAGATCTAATAATTCCCGGGTGGTGGTAACATCGGCAGAAGCAATAAGGTTTGATTGTTTTGCCAGTGCTGTTTCTAATAGTTTTTTAGAAACGGAATGCTGTGCCGTACGATGTTTCTGTTCATAGGAAGCTCTTGTTTTTTCTTCAAACTGAATATGGTTTCCAAGTAAGAAATCCTGGATTCTTTTTACTTCATCATCAGATAATTCTCCGTTTTCCCAAAGAATAGAACATACTTCCGATATATTGAAAAGGGTATGGACTCTGTACCCTTTGCTTTCCAGAAGTTGTTTTCCGCCTTGTTCTCTGTCCAGAACCACTACAATATCAGCTACTTTAATGTCTTCCTGCTCAACCTCTGCAATGGTTTCGATCAAAGATTTCCCTGAAGTGATGACATCTTCTACTAAAAGGCAGTTTTGCCCTTTCTGGTAAATTCCTTCAATAAGTTTTTTGGTACCGTAATTTTTAGCTTCTTTTCTTTTAATAATTAATGGAATATAGCTTTCAAGAGACATTGCTGTGGCCATCGGAAGTGCAGCATAAGGAACTCCGCAGATCAGATCAAAATTATCTAAAGGAAGCATATCCAGTAAATAATTAGCTAAGTTTTTTAAGATTTTCGGATCTGAAGCCAAAGGTCTTAAATCTACATAAAACGGACTTTCGATACCGCTTTTTAAGGTAAATCTTCCGAATTTGATGATGCCCAGTTTATAACACTCTAAAAAGAATTCTTTTTTACTTTCCATTATTTTTTATTAGATGTTTGCAAATTTAAGGAAATGATGTTGAAAGTCAATTGTGAATTTCACTTCGTAGGTAAATAGTGAAATTTTTTAAGAAAAATATTTGGATTAATCTTTTTCCGTAACCATAAAAAAACATCCGGAGAGGATGTTTTTATTAATTAATGATTTCTGCGTTGATTACTTTCGTATTGTCTGTATTGTATTTGCGCTCGGCTTCCCACAGTAAAAATTTGTCGACTTCTTTAATAAGTTTTGGTATCGTGAGTGATAAAACGGCGAGATCATCCAGCACGCCAATCACAGGAACGGCAACTTCCGGAAGAATATCAATCGGTGAAATAATATACAATACTCCTAAAAGCGGCAAAATAATATCAATGGACCGCATCGGGTATTCTCCCTTCCTCCACATTCTTACCATTCTGAAGATGTCGGGAATTTTTTTCACAAATCCCTTGTGATTGATGGCTTCTTTTGCCAGACTTAATTTTGAATATTTCATTTTGTGTTTCATTTTAATAATTCTACAACGGTACTTAATTGACAAATTCTGTACCAATAGCCTGTTACTGAACGTTAAAAATTATTTGATAATGTTATCGATAAACTGATGTACGGTTTCTGTGTTCCAGTCTCTTGAAGCATCTTCTTTAATGATGATTCTTCCGTTCTTGTCAAGAAGGTAAGTGGTAGGGAACACTTTCGGAAGTATCTTTTCGGAAATCGGGCTTTGAGCGATATAGACGGGAACCGTGTAATTGTTTTCTTTAAGGAACTTTCTTACGGCATCTTCCTGGTCATTCATTGCGATAAGAACGAAATCCACATGGTCTTTCCGGGTATCATACAATTTCTGGATGGATGGCCATTCTTTTCTGCACGGCGGACACCAGGTGCCCCAGAAATTCAGAAATACGGCTTTGTTTTTAAAGGCTTTCAGATTAGTGCTCGGAACATTGATTCCCTGCAGATCAATATCGTAATCTTCTTCGCTTACATGAACCGCATTTTCAATAGTGGCAATAGGAAAGAAGGTGTCCTGCAATTTTTCCTTTACACCGGGAACAAAAGCAATTACAGCAATAATGACGATCAAAACAAGATAGATTAGATTTTTCTTCATTTTAATTTTAATAAAATTATAGGGCTTTATCATACCGCAACAATCTCAGTAAAAAATAAGTTTTAGCTACGATTCCGACGGAATGACAAATTGAGTGTATAAAATTAGCGATTAAAATTATAACAGTTCCAGAATTTCCTGAACGGCATCTTTTCCTCTGTTTTTAGCATAATAGACCTGTAGATCGTTATAGAAATGATCTTTGGTATACACTTCAGGATTGGCTTTATATTTCATTAATAATTCTGTCCCGAATTTCGGACGAGGTCCCCATGAATTTTTAACCTGAAAATCTTTATCCAGAATAATCACTTTCGGGATTGATTCCGTTCCGTTTGTTAAAAACTGATTGATTAAACTTTTATCACTGTCTCTTAAGAAAACACGTACTTCATTTCTGCCTTCGAAAAATTTAACCAAAGCCGGAACAGTAGCACTTGCATCGCCACACCACACTTCGGAAATAATTAAAATCTTCCCGTCAAAATTTTTGGATGCCAGTTCTTTTAACTGCTCTTCATCCGGTACGTACTTTTTCAAAGTCCTGTCGATTCTCTGCAGGCCCAGTTCGTAATATTGTTTATAGTCAGCTTCCTGCTGATTGGCAGGATTTACCAGTCGCTGTTTTCCTATTTCCAGATACTCTTCGAAAGAGATGGCTTTTTCCCAGTAATTTTCCATTACTAAAAATTTTATGTTTTAAAATTGATTGATATTTCTTGTTTTGTTAATCAGAAACAGATCTGCAAGAACAAAAGCGGCTAAACTTTCCACTACGGGAACAGCTCTCGGAAGCACACAAGGATCATGGCGTCCTTTTCCTTCTACAACAACAGCGTTTCCATCTTTATCAACGCTTTCCTGAGGTCTTAAAATCGTGGCAACAGGTTTGAAGGCTACCCTGAAGTAAATATCCATTCCGTTGGAGATTCCTCCCTGAATTCCTCCCGAAAGATTGGATTTTGTGGTAAAATCTTCGTTGAAAAGATCGTTATGTTCTTTTCCTGTCATTTTCGCACCGCAGAAACCGCTTCCGTATTCAAAACCTTTTGCAGCGTTGATGTTCAGCATTGCTTTGGCGAGCTCTGCCTGAAGTTTTGAAAAAACCGGCTCCCCGATTCCTATCGGAACATTTTTAATGACACAGGTAATCGTTCCGCCGATGGTATTTCCTTCCTTTTTAATCTCTTTAATTCTTTCGATCATTTTTTCTGCAGTTTCTGCATCCGGACAACGTACTTCATTGCTTTCGGTTTTAGAAAAATCCAGCGCCTGATAAGGTTTTTCACAGAAAATGTCACCTACGGAAGAAACGTAAGCGTTAATCTTGATATCCGATAGAAGCTGTTTTGCCAAAGCACCCGCAACTACCCAGTTTATGGTTTCCCTGGCAGAGGATTTTCCGCCGCCGCGATAATCTCTTAATCCGTACTTTTGGTCGTATGTAAAATCAGCATGGCTTGGTCGGTACGAATTGGCAATATGATCATAATCTTTTGATTTCTGATTTTCATTTTCAATGATGAAGCCAATAGGAGTACCTGTTGTTTTTCCTTCAAAAATCCCTGAAAGAAATTTCACCGTATCACTTTCTTTTCTTTGGGTTACAATGGCAGACTGGCCTGGTCTTCTGCGGTCCAGTTCATGCTGGATCTTATCGAAATCTACCGTTAATCCTGCAGGGAAATTATTAATGATTCCTCCGTAAGCGGGGCCATGACTTTCTCCGAATGTTGTAAGGCTGAGAAGATTACCTAAAGTATTTAACATACTACAAATTTACAGCTTTTTCTTCAGATAAAAATAATCTGGGATTACTTCTGTTTATACGAATTGTTGATAGAATTGATGATCTTTCCGGCTTCTTTTTTCTCCTGATCATTTAATGTTTTCCACACGAATCCCTTCCTTATATTTTTCTCATCGATGAGCTGAGGAAAAATTCCGGCTTTTACATCGTTATACAGATAACTTTCTGAAATAGCAGGCAACGGAGTGTCAAAGCTGAACGGATATTTTCTAGCAACATTAAATTGTAAATTTCCGATTTTGTAGGATTGAAATTTATTATAATGATATTCGGACGGCTTGTATAATTGTTTTATTTCAAATTTTCCCATGAAACTTCCCGGCCGGAAACTTGGAACGTAAGTCTGGAGTATAGCTGGTACAGAAAGGAAGCTGATAACGGCAATACTTACAACAGAAAATATAACAAGTGACTTTTCTTTATTGAAATAATTCATAAACATAATAAAGAATACAGCGAAAAATACATCCGTGAAAAATCTGTACTGGGCTGAAAAAAGCAGAACCAGGATACTTTTAATAATTAGTGAAATACAGATCAAAGTAATAATTCTGTTTTTTTTAAATAGGGTGAAAATAGTAAATGCCGTCAGGCTTATTATAAAAAGGATGTTGATTTTTGACTTGATCCCTTTGAGGAAGAACCAGTTTTTAATATAATCAAATGATGAAAATTTTTGAATCTCTTCATATGAATATTGCATGTCATATGTTTTCTGGATGGCAAACCGGGAAGATATTTTTAAAACTTCAGGATTTGGTTTCCAGGATACTTCAAAATCCAGTATTGAAACGGGGAAAACAGGGTAACCAAAGGTGTATATATTTTTGATAAAGAAAAGGAAAGCAACAGCAATTCCCGGAATCAGTTTTTTTAAATTTGATTTTATAATAAAAACGGAATACAAAAGGCTGAGGACCGGAAGCCAGATCATGGTAGGCTTAATGGTAAAAGCAAAAACCGATAAGCAAAATAGGAAAGGAGCGGGTGCGGTCTTCTTTATAATTTCATTTAAAATAATTAATGAAAAAACAATCACCGGCAGATCCGGACTGGGCGACTGTGAAAATAATAACAAGACCGGTATAAACACCAATTGTACCCAGGTTTTTTTTTCCACAATATATAATGTATAAATGATCAGCAGTATCGCATTTATTCTCAAAAAAGGGTCTGAAACATTGGAAAATCCTCCCTGAAATGTATGCCATAAAGACATTTGTCCTAGCGTGAGATCAAGATTTGAAATACCTTTTATTATTCCAAATTCGGTAAGCCATTTTATTGTTGGGATATAATAACCGAAATGATCTAAAACGAAAGGATAAAAAGATCCGCAAAACACAATGATCAATGAAATCATCAGGATTAGTCCATAATCTCTTTTAGAAAAAACGGAGAATTCTTTATATAAATGATCTTTAAAAAAAAATAAAAGACCTATTAGTAATACAGGAATTTCTATATAGATATTTAATGGGTGAAAAAATGCCAGAATTGTAAAAACAATGCTGACCCCTAATATTCCTGACAATATTTTTCCTGCCATTCCGCTTATGCAGGATCTTAATACTGCACTGGTTATATTTCCCCAACCCATCAGAACTGGAATCAGAATAACAGCAGAAAGCAGAATCATGAGCATGCAAAAAAAGATTGCTTAAAAATAAGCAATCTTTTCTAAGTTATCGTGAAAAATAATTAATTAACGTGGCTGTACTCTTCCGCTTTTTCTGTCCTGTGCTCTACCTAATGTATATCCTGTGGCACCACCGATTACACCACCAATGGCAGCACCTGCGCCCGGACTTTTCTTGTTAACAATTGCTCCCAATGCAGCCCCGCCGACAGCTCCAATGATAGTACCTTTGGCAGCTTCGCTCATCCCTTTTTTCTGGGTAGTACCCTGAGAGGCAGTGGTTCCGCTGTTGGCAGAAGTACCGCTGCTTGAACTAGAGCTCGGTCTGTCTCTGTATACGGTATGCGTTTCTTTAATTACTTGAGGCTTTGAATTCGCTGCAGCAGTTTTAGCCTGCTGCACTTCAGCAATACTGTCTGCTTTTTTCTGCGATTCGTATGCTATCTTCTCCTTTTCAATAGCCAATTTCTGCTTTTCTATTTCCAACTGTCTCATCTGGAATTCCATTTTTTGCTGTTCCAGAGATTTTTCGGCTACCTGATCGTCTTTTTTACAGGCTGTCAGTACAAAAACTGATAATAATCCTGTTAACACTATACTTTTCATAATTCAAATTTTAATAGGGTCCAAAGACCAGCTTAATGATATGGTATTTCCAATTATGGCGCCAATATTTAGTTAAGTAATGTTAAAATTTTAGAAAAAATATTAAAGATATTTTAAAATGATTACATAAGCTGCATTAATAAAGGCATAACAGATATAGCTTTTAATTAATTTTCTCTTGTTGTTGAATTAATATAAAAATAACTAATTTTACCATTACCAAATTATATTAATATGAAAACGACAACATGTAAATTGCTCCTGCTGCCTATCTTGATGGCAGTAATTACAGGATGTTCATCAAACGATGACTTGATGATGCAGGATACCAAATCTCCTGTAGAAAAAAAAGAAGCCTCTAAAAGCCAAACCTATACAATACGTTACGGACTGGTATCGCAAAACGGAACCAAAACGCTATCCGGAAGCTATGACGTCGGAAGCTTTATTGCTACCAACACCGTTACCGGTGAGTCTGTTGAAACCTATGCAGGTGGAGGTTTCCAGTCTTTGCCTAAATATTATGAGGGAATTCCTGCCGGAACTTACACGTTTACAGCCATGCAGGGGCAGGGCGGCTGGGTAGGATATGGCTCAGTAACAGGCGTTGTTTCCCAAGACCAGGTTGATGATGACGGGTATATTACGATATATATTCCTATTGTGTGGGAAGAATAACTGTTGTTAAATAATAGTATACACGGAAAAATTAAAAAAAATCAAATAAATCACGATAATATGATCTCACTCATATTATTGTTTGGCTTTTGTGTATAATTTTGACTCAACATCATACACCAAAAATTATCATATGAAAAAAATAATGCTATTAATGCTAGGAGCAAGTCTTTTTGCTGTAAGCTGCAAGAAGGAACAAACGCAGAATGAAAACAACTCAATGGATTCTACTGCTACAGGAACAATGTCTTCTGACAATGCAACAACCGGAACATCTATGGATACTACGGCCAGTGTAAGAGACAGTGCGATGAATCAGGGAAGCGGAACCACCAGCCAGTCCACAAATCCTAACCAGAATACAGGATCAAACAGAGGAACTCAGAATTCTTCAGGTACAAGATCAGATTCTGCGAGATAAGACACTTTTTTAGACCCCATATACCCTTTTTAAAAACTCCTCACGACCCTTGAGGAGTTTTGCTTTTATATGATTTCAGCAGTTTTATAATGTAATGGAATATAAATGTATTGAAATGTGATTTCGGTCATAAATTTTAAATGGTCCGGTATTTATATTTACTACAGAATTAAATTAATTGATTCTATAAAAATTTTTTTTCATCATTTGTGTTTTTAGGGTCTCCTTTGTGGGACCCTATTTTTTTAGAAATCATATCTGATGATGCAGGATCATATAATTCTCATATAGTATAATAAAAATCTGAAAAGAGCGTTACCTTTAAAGTAAAATAATATTATTTTTGATAAATTCTATATTGACATATTGCTCATTTTTTATAAAAAATATTCTGTTGTATGCTTTATATTATCAAAAAACGAATTAGATTTGCAATGATTAATATTAAATGATAACTTATGAAGAAAATTTCTACTTTTATAGTACTTCTTCTGTGTTTGTTAAATTTAGGCGCCATACCGGATGTCTATGGACAAACACCTGCCACATTACCGTATTCACAAGACTTTAATACCGCCAATGATTTTACCCTCCTCAACGGGACGGCTACAAATAAGTGGTTTTATGGTGCTGTTACCGGAAATCCAGGCAATTCTATTTACATCTCAGATAATAATGGGACTGCTAACAACTACAATACCAGCTCGTCGAGTGTGGTACATGCTTACAGGGATATTGCGATACCTGCAGGATCTTCTATTGCCAACTTTTCATTTGACTGGAAAGGCGAGGGAGAATCGGGTTGGGACTATCTGAGGGTATGGTTGGTTCCTGCCACATTTACACCTACTGTAGGTACTCAGATTACCGCCGGGACCGGAAGGTTTCAGGTAGGAGAGTTTAATCAGCAATCTACATGGCAGACATTCAGCTCTCCCAGTCTGAATATTGCTGCATATGCGGGAGCAAACATGAGACTTGTATTTGAATGGAGAAATGACGGTATTTTTGGAACTCAGCCTCCAATCGCGGTTGACAATATTAATATCAGCATACCAACCTGTATTATGCCTTCCGGTATGGCTGTTCCTACGGTAGGAACTACTACTGCTACATTAACCTGGACAGCCCCTACACCAACTCCGGGATCGGGATACGAATATTATCTAACTACGACGAATACAGCACCTACACCTGCTACGGTAGGGGTGGCCAACGCAGGAACTTCAGTAAGCCCTGGCGGACTGACTACTTCTACTACCTACTACTGGTGGGTACGTTCTGTTTGCAGCGCAAGTGATAAAAGTGTATGGGTAGCAGGACCTTCATTCTCTACCACTCAGGTACCGGCTACAATTCCTTATACACAGAATTTTTCTACGGCAAACGACCTTCAGCTTTCCAACGGAACTCAGGTTAACAAATGGGTTTACGGTTCTGCTACCGGAAATCCTGCCAACTCATTATATATTTCCAATACCAACGGAACCACCAATGCTTACAATACAGGTTCTTCAAGTGTTGTGCATGCATTCAGGGATCTTATTGTTCCTGCTGGAACAACGGATGCTACTTTAATGTTTGACTGGAAAGGAGATGGTGAATCCAGCTGGGATTATTTAAGAGTATGGATGGTACCAGCAAGCTTCACACCTACTGTAGGAACTCAGATCACTGCAGGAGGCGGAAGAATTCAGGTTGGCGGAAACATGAACCAACAGACAACATGGCAAAATTATTTCAATACGGGACTAAACCTTAGCTCATTTGCCGGAGGTGTTATGCGTCTTGTTTTTGAATGGAGAAATGACTCATCCGGGGGAACACAGCCTCCTATTGCCATCGATAATATTAATTTGAGTATTCCTACATGTAAAGTTCCTGTAAATGTACAGGTAACAAGTGTAGGATCTAATACAGCATCAATAAGCTGGACGGCGCCGTCACCGGCACCTGTAGGAGGATATCAGATTTACCTTACTACAACGAATGTGCCTCCTGTAGCGTCGACTGTACCAACTTCTACTTCTGCAACAACTACAGCAACGTTGTCTCCACTTACACCAAATACGACCTACTATTTCTGGGTGCGTTCGGTGTGTGCAGGGTCAGACAGAAGTTTCTGGGTAGCGGGACCAAGTTTTACCACAACGCAGATTCCTGCTAATTTACCTTATATACAACAGTTTACTACCGGAAGTGATATGGGGTATACCAACGGAACTCAGGTTAACAAATGGGTTTATGGTTCTGCAACAGGAAATACAGGGAACTCACTTTATATTTCCAATACCAACGGAACTACCAACGCTTACAATACAGGATCATCAAGTGTGGTTCATGCATACAGAGATATTACGATTCCTACCGGTACTGCTACCGCTACTTTCTCTTTCGACTGGAAAGCAGACGGGGAGTCAAGCTGGGATTATCTGAGAGTGTGGTTGGTACCGGCTACATTCATGCCAACTTCGGGAACGCAGATTACTGCCGGAACAGGAAGAATACAGATAGGAGGGAATTACAATCAGCAGACGACATGGCAGACTGTTCTTAACCCAGCCCTGAATATTTCAAGTTTCGCAGGAACGACAATGCGTCTTGTGTTTGAATGGAGAAACGACTCATCGGGAGGAAATCAGCCTCCTGTAGCAATTGATAATGTTAATATAAGGGTATGCAGCACGGCAACTCCGGTTGTAACGTTAGGCACCCCAACACATAATTCAATTGTATTGACGTGGCCGCAGGATACTGGTGGTGCGAGTTATATCATCAACTACAGACCACAGGGAACGGGTGCACCTTGGCAATCGACAAGTGTTGCAGCGGCAACTTATCCGCAGCCTACTAATACAACGACATTAACGAACCTTTTATCTGCAACATTATATGAAGTACAGGTAATTGCAGTTTGTAACGGTAATCAGGGTACGCCTTCCAACAATACATTTACAACGAGATGTGATCCTACACCTCCGAATGTTACCATCAGTAATATTACTACAACTTCGGCATTGGTTACGTGGTCTCCGTTGGCAGCAAGTTCACATTATTTCATCAGATACAGAATCGTAGGAAGCGGAAACGGTGGCTGGAGTGCAAACATTCCTTTGCCTGCAGCTCCTGCCAATACATTCCCTCTTACAGGATTGAATGTGTACACTACTTATGAAGTGCAGATCGCCAATATGTGTGATAATGAAAATACAATGAATCCTTGGTCTAATCCTAAAGTATTTACTACGGAAAGAACATGCGAAATTGCTCCTCCTGGATTAACGATTACCAACCTTACGACTACTACGGCACAGGTAACTTGGGATCCTTTCCCTGGTGCAACATATGTGCTGAGATATAGAAAAGTAGGTATTCCGAGCTGGACAACGGTCACTTCTAATACCAACACGATTACATTGACAGGTCTTCTTGAGCTGACTCAATATGAAATGCAGGTGGCGAATGTGTGTAGCGGAACGGCTGGAAACTATACCTTACCTTATTTATTTACAACACCAACAGTAGTGTATTGTCAGATGGCGGCTACTACCTCATCATCTGAATATATTTCAAAAGTAACGGTAACACCAAACGGAAAACCGGAAATGATCAACCAGTCTGTTGCTTCCAACTATACTGATTATACAGGAGTAACTGCTAAGTTCATTGAATTGATCCAGGGATCTTCTGATAATAAATTGACCATTGAGAAAAAAATCTCAGGAAGTAGCAACGCAGGAGTAGCTGTATGGATCGATTTCAACAGAAACGGATATTTTGATATTAATGAAAGGGTTTTTGTTTCAGGACCGAATAACGAGCAGACCGTAAGCGGGACATTCTCTGTGCCTGTAGATGCATTCATCAGCCTTACAGACTTCAAATATGTTGTAATGCGGGTAGCACTTCAGAAAGACGGTATTCCGGTGAACTGTACAACGGTTCCGAATGGTGAAGTGGAAGACTATACTGTAAGAATCACCAAGCCGATCGTTCCGAATCCGGTAAACCAGGACGAAATCCTGATCTATCCAAACCCGGTAAAAACAGTGCTGAATGTGAAGAACATCAGCAGCAGAGCAAATTATAAAATCTACAATTCTACAGGTCAAATAGTTTCTACAGGAATTATCCTTAATAATAAAATTGATGTACATACACTCATCAATGGTGTATATGTGATTGATATTGATGATGCCAAGGGTACTGCCCAAAAGAAATTCATCAAAGAATAAAAAAATGTTATAAATGACTAAAGCTCTCAGAAATGAGAGCTTTTTTTATGCTTTAATTTTAACATTTGTTAAATGATTGTTTAATTTTTTATTAAATTCTTCGCTTTAGTTATTTCTTTATAACTCTCTATTATACAGGTTTTTATTAAAAGAATAATGCCTAAAGATTTTTTAAATAATTGATAAAATTTGTTAATTGATAAAATAAATTGGTTAAAAGACTTTTTATAAGTAAGACATTGCTTAAATTTGCAGTCACTCATGTTTAATTTGAGTTTTCATGGTTATTAGTTTTTATCCTCGTAGCAATACGGGGATTTTTTTATTAATTACCATACACTGTCTCTATATCATCCTGATCAGTAATACTATTTAATTATAGCTTTTGCAGTATAGATATATTTTAAACCTGGCATTACTGCTGTAATGCTTACAGCTTTCGTCTGTAAATGATGTGGGGGACTGTCTGAAATCATCAAGATATTTTTTGCCCTCTTCTTCTATAGCAGGTATAATAACGTAGTCATACAGAGTTTTCGTAAAAGCGCTTGAATTTTTAAGAATCAGTTTTTTGTGTTTTAAGGCGTTTGGGAATGTCATGGCATTAGGTTTTTACAAATGTAAACAAAAAAATAAATGATCAAAAAAAAAAACTAATAGATCGTAATCATCACTTTTAACGAAAATTATCTATACATTTGCAGTGATTCTCATGTTTAATTGAGTTTTCATGGTTATTAGTTTTTAGCCCCTGTTTATTCAGGGGCTTTTTTATTTTCATCTGAAAAAAATATTTTAATTGAAAAATTCAATTCTTAATTAAAATTTTAACTTTTCATTCTTATTCCTGGCATAGTAGTTGAATAGTTAAACGCAACTATTAAAAAATCCCTTTAAAGGAACTTACAATATTCTCGGAGCGATCTGAGAATATTTTTAAAGAAACACCATCACTTAAATATTAATTTTTTCATTTAATCCTCCGCCGTGGCTGGGGATTTTTTTTGCTTTCTTTAAAATGCGTATCTTTACATAAAATTATTTACGTGTCTTATATAATTAAAACAACATCAGAAGGCTTAATATACGTAAAAGCATCCAACATTATCAATGTAAAGAAGCCGAACTCCATTGAAGGAGCAAAGGTATTGGGAAAGCCGTTGGTGATCAACGTGAATCATATTGGTTTCCTTAGTTTTAATATGGATGGGAATGTTACTTTTTTTATGGCAAGCGGCTTTGAAATATCAGTCAATATATTGTATGAAGAAGCAGAAGAAGCTTTTAACAATGCAAAAGCTAATGTAGAAAAGATTATACGTTAATATTAGGTTATCATTAAAATTATAATAGCTCCTGAGAGGGAGCTATTGCTATTTAAGGTGAAATTCTCTTTTCGGTCAAACCGCATTCATCAATTCCTCGTATATAATTTCGAAGACAAATTATTTTTATAAATGACGGATTTAAGTGATTAGAATATATAGCTCATCAATTTGAGTTTTTCATGGTTATTAGTTTTTAGTCCCCGGCTAGGCCCGGGGATTTTTTATGGAAACTTTTTAATGCTTCATTGAGATATTGGGCATATAGAAACAAAAAAACCTCTCTGAGATTAGAGAGGTTGGAGGTACCTAGCGGATTCGAACCGCTGTAGATGGTGTTGCAGACCACTGCCTAGCCGCTCGGCCAAAGTACCATGTCTTTACCATTTTTAGGTGTGCAAATATAACAAAATATCTGATTCAACAAAAATTTTTCAGGCGATTTCTTTTGTGCCCAGGCTTTCGATCTCGCTTTTCATCTGGGTTTCAGTCTCATAATTTTTAATATTAATTACGCGGGTTTCGCTCCAGCTGTCGTGCCATCCGTTTTCTCCCAGAAAGGATAAGGCATCAAAAGGCACAATTCTTGAAAATGTCCGTCCCAGTATTTGCATGAAGGTAGGTTTTTTACCATCTATACTAATTACTTTTGTACCTGTAATATACTTTGCGAGTGTTCTTCCCAAATAATATTCCATCAGGCAGTAATAGGCAAATATGTAGGTAAGATAAATGAGTATAAAAACAAACCCCAGTCCTGCATCGTCTTCTTCAAAAGTTTCATCTATATTTTCATTAAAAATCATGGTATTTAATATCCCAAAGATAAAAAGAGCACCGTAAAAAATAATCTGTATAAATATTCTGTCCAGAATGTACTCTGCAAACCTTTGCCATTTTGTAGCTCTGTTATTATCAACTACACGTAAATATTTTCTCATGTTGGTATTAGTTTTAAATTCCGTTTAATATAAGTTTTAAAGTTGCTTTGGTATCGATTACGGCAGTAATTCCTGACGGATTCATCAGGATGCTGCCCGGCTGTAAGGTAAATACTGTTCCGGACATTTTCAGTCCTTTATAGTATTCTTTGTTAAAGGCTTCTTCAATACTCTTCTTCGAGCTGTTCTCAAGATCCTGCGTGGGAATGCCGTATTCTTCCTCAATCATTTTTACAATTCTTCCGCGGAAAAGAAGGGTTGCTGTTTTCTGTAATATATTTGAAGTTTTCAGTTTAAATTTGGTATCGGAAAGCACGATTTTCTTTTTGATCACATCATATACAGGAATCCCTGAAATAAATGCAGTACCATTGACGTACCCTTCAGTTTCCGCCTCTATCATAACGCGGTTGTCTTCACCGTATACTTTGATGTCTTTAATTTTTACCGAAGAACCCCGTATATCATATTCTTTATTCAGGAACATATTCCGGGCAATGGCGGTTGCTTCCGTAAAAGGAACATTAGCAGTAGTCTGAAGCAGGAACTGATCTGCCAGTGAAGAAACAAACCCGAAGTCGGAAGCCGATTTTACAGGCGCTGAAGGCTCAGGTTTATTGCCGGTATAGGTTTCGGAGTAGATATCTATTCCAAGGCTGGTATTGATCTGGTTGCCGTAAAACTGTAACGGTGTAATATGAACGCTGATCGGTGTAATTTTCAGCCAGGTATTATATTCTTCCGAAATCTGAAAAGGGTTGGCAAAAACATTCCACGCCGTTACGGCATAATTCTGAAAATTCAGCTGAGTGGCCATTTGCTGATCGATGGTGGTGCAGAATTTTTTCTGCTGTTCTACCAGGCTTTTTTCTACCAGTGAGGTAATAGGAATCTGTATTTTCCCGAAATCAAGGACAGGTTTTGTAACCCATCTGAACCCATTTGTACGGGTCTGGGTAACAAGCGTCCAGTTATTTTTTAAGCTGATTGAGGTATTGAAAGACATGACTGTTTCAAAAGTCGTGCTTTGATACGTGTACAGTCCAAGGGTTCCGATTCCTTTTTCTGCCCAGATTTTTAAAGGCACCTCAATCAGGATGTTTTGATTGGTTCCGCCAACGAGCCTTATAGGACGCGTTTTCCATACTTTCACTTTAAACTGATCGTTGTTATTGTCGGTATAAGAATCATCCTGATAAATGAGATCTTTTACAGAAGCATTGATCATGTTGCTGATCTCAGAAAGCGGAATGGTAACCGGCATGGTGATGTTGGATCTTACCTTCGGAAAATTGTAGACAGGAGACTGACTGACGGTATTCGTCTGTCCGTAAATACTAATAAAAGTTAATAGGAAAATTATCTTAATGAATTTCAAGTTGCAATAATTTTTAACTAAAATAATAAATTTTAATGATCGGGCTTAAAACTTTTTTCCAGCTCAATGCTTGCTCCTTTCATTTCACCTTTCATCGGCGGAGCGGTCTTGGTAATTTTCAGCCTTATGTATGAGATTTCCGGAAATTTGTCGTGGATTTTTGAAATGATTCTTCCGGCTACATGTTCCAATAGTTTAGACTTGATTTTCATCTCATTATGAATAATTTCGTTAATATCTGCATAGCTGATGGTATCATTAAGATCATCCGATTCTGCTGCCTTCCACAGATCAGTATGGATTTCCGCATTCAGAATATAGTAGGTCCCAATGATATTTTCCTCAGGTAAAACACCGTGATAGGCATAGATCTTTACGTCTTCAAGATATATTTTACTCATTCCATTAATTTTAGGCAAAAATCGTTTTAATTCTTCAGAATTATAGTGTGTCCCGATACTTTTTTTATCTTTTTTTAAATATTTAAAGCTTTAATCCCAATTTATAGTAACGGGTTTCCAACTTTTATCGCCTGCACATTTCGGATAGCAAATATTTTTGTTAATTATTTCCAGGATGGTTAGGAGGTATCAGAAATAATATTAAATTTATAAAATGAACCAAATCAATTTATTATGAAAAATTTAAAAAAATTAAACAGAAGAAATTTAGAACAGATTAACGGTGGTGCAGATCCTAAGAATTGTAATGAATGCCCTGCCGGTTCTAATCTTACCTGTGATGAATATTGGGCCCTTTCCGAGTTTTGCAGAAACTGTGTCTTGATTAATTCAGAATGTTATGTTCCTGGGCCGAATGATCTTTAAGTAACGAACGGAATAATAAAAAATGCCCCTAAAGTTAATTTTGGGGCATTTTAATTTATTTTATACTTTTAGAAAGATCTAGCATCGCTTCAATAGGCTTTAATGCTTTCAATCTCAACTCTTCATCAATGATGATTTCCGGAAGCTCATATTTCATGCACAAATAGAGTTTTTCCATTGTATTTCGTTTCATGTAAAAACATTCTGAACAATTGCAGGTTTCATCGAAAACCAATGCCGGAATCAGTTCTTTATGAGGTGCACGTTTTTTCATTTCATGAAGAATTCCTTCTTCTGTAGCAATGATGAATTTCTGGCAGTCTTCTTTTTCCACATAATTAAGCAGGGCAGAAGTAGAGCCGATAAAATGAGCCAGTTTTAAAACGGCTTCTTCACTTTCCGGGTGGGCAATAAGTTTGGCATCAGGATGATCGGCCAGCTGCTGGGCAATTCTTTCCATAGAAAATGCTTCATGTACGATGCAGCTTCCGTCCCAAAGGATCATGTCGCGACCTGTTTTTTGGGATAAATATCGACCCAGGTTTTTATCCGGGGCGAAAATAATCGGACGGTCTTTCGGCAGCGCTTCTATGACCGTTTCCGCATTGGAACTGGTGACAATAATGTCGCTTTCAGCCTTTGTTTCCGCATTGCAGTTGATATAAGTTGCGATTAAAGCATTTGGATGCTGCTCGCGCATTTTTCTCAGGCCTTCTCCCGAACAGCCGTCTGCTAAAGAACAGCCTGCCATCGTATCCGGAAGAACGACTTTTTTCGTTGGGTTAAGGATTTTCGCTGCTTCTGCCATAAAATGCACCCCACAGAATACAATCATATCTGCATCGGTATCTTTTGCCTGTCTTGCCAACTGAAGCGAATCGCCCAGGAAATCAGCAATATCCTGAATTTCGCCCTGCTGGTAATAATGCGCCAAAATCACCGCGTTTTTCTCTTCTTTCAATGCAAGAATGGCTTTTACAAGCTCTTCTCCCTGAGGAATTGCTATATCTTTGATATCCAGAAATCCTCTTACCGGAATTGCGGATTTGGCTTTTTCTAATGTTTCGGTACTCATATTTACCTCAATGTTTTAGATGGAAAATTAAATCGGAATGTGGAAGTTGAAACTTTAAATCTTAAGCTTCCAGCTTCCATCATCAACCTCTTTTAGCTTCCAATAAAATTTTTTATTAAACTTTCTATTTCACTTTTTGCTTCGTCAAGATCTTTGTTGATCACAATTTTGTCAAAATCTTTTGCATAAGACATTTCTTCCTCCGCTTTTGCAACACGGGTCCTGATGGTTTCTGCATCATCCGTGTTTCTGGTGATCAATCTGCGTTCCAGTTCTTCAATGGAAGGCGGTTCAATGAAAATCGAGAGAGCCTGCTCCCCGAAATATTTTTTAAGGGAAATTCCGCCTTTTACATCGACGTCAAAAATCACCACTTTCCCCTGATTCCATATTTTTTCCACTTCAGATTTTAAAGTACCGTAATATTTATCGGTGTACACCTCTTCAAATTCCACGAAGGCATCTTCCGTAATTTTTTGCCTGAATTCATCAGGTGTTAAGAAGTGATAATCTACGGCATGAATTTCACTTCCTCTGGGCTGCCTTGTTGTGCAGGAAATTGAGAACTGAAGTTCGCTAAATACTTTCAGCGAGTGTTTTACCAATGTTGTTTTTCCGCTTCCCGACGGTGCCGAAAATATGATAACTTTATTATTCAAAGTTTTTAGTTTTGGGTTTAAAGTTTATTACATGATTCAAAAAATATGTTTTCATTCAAAGTTGTCAAAAACCTTGAATTTTAAATATTAAATTTTGAATTAAAGAACGTTTAACGTTTGTTCTTTAATTTTCTCTAAATCATCTTTCATCATTACTACCAGTTTCTGGATTTGGGCATGGTTGGCTTTTGAGCCTAAGGTGTTGATTTCACGGCCGATTTCCTGAGAAATGAATCCCAGTTTTTTCCCGTTGAAATCTTCATTATCCATCACTTCTTTATAATATTTAAGATGTTGCGAAAGCCTTACTTTCTCTTCAGAAATATCGAGTTTTTCCGTAAAATATGCCATTTCCTGATAGAAACGCGTTTCATCTACGTTTTCAAACTCCTTTAAAGATTTTTGATAACGCTCTTTTACGGCAATGATTCGCTCTTCCTCAAAAGGAATCACTTCAGAAAGACTTTTTTCAATATTCATCAGGTTTCTCTCAAGTTCTTCATGCAGGATCTTACCTTCCGTCTTTCTGAACTCTTCAAACCGGTTAACGGCAGCATGTACAATTTTAGCCAATGCTTCCCATTCTCCTTCCGAAAGTTCATCCGGTCTTGAAGTAATGGCATCCGGCAGTCGTACCGCCATTTTCAGGTATTCGAAATCGGGGCCGTCCGGAGCGATATTACGAAGCTCGCTGATGTAGGATTCAATTAAATTTTTATTAATTTTTACATCCGTAGATTCCTCAAGATTTTCAAGATTGATATAGCAGTCTACTTTGCCACGGATAATTCTGTCGTTGAGAATTTTTCTGATCTCGAATTCTTTTTCTTTATACCGTAAAGGAATTTTAATATTCAAATCAAAGCTTTTGCTGTTCAGTGACTTAATATCTATGGTAATCTTTTTTCCTTCAAAAACATCTTCGGCTCTACCGAAGCCGGTCATTGATAAAATCATAGTTTTTTATTGTTGTACAAAGATAAACATTTAAGCGTATGTATTAACTATATTCCGTTTTAACCGCAAAAGGAGCAAAAGATTTTAGTGTACTTTAGATATTCAAAAGTTTGCAAATTTTTATTCTGCTTTTTTGAACTTTGATGAACTGAATATTTTCACGATTTTCTTTTGTGTCTTTTGCGGTAAAATACAATCCACCCATTTTCGTAAATTAGCGGTGTGAAAAAGAAAAACTTAATTTCTGTTGTAGGACCTACTGGTATTGGAAAAACAAGATTGGCTATTGATCTGGCTAAACATTTCGATACGGAAATTATTTCCTGCGATTCCCGCCAGTTTTTTAAAGAAATGAAAATCGGAACCGCGTCACCTTCTGAAGAAGAGCTTGCGGAAGCTCCGCATCATTTCATCGGAAACCTTTCCGTTGAGGAGTATTATTCTATAGGTCAGTATGAAGAAGATGTATTAAGAAAACTCAATGAACTTTTTGAAAATCAAGATGTTGTCATTTTGGTGGGCGGAAGCATGATGTATGAAAAAGCGGTAATCGAAGGCCTTAATGATCTGCCGGAGGCTGATGAAGAAAATCAGAAGAAATTACAGAAAATTTTCGAAAATGAAGGAATTGAAAAGCTTCAGGATATGCTCAAAGAACTCGATCCTGAATATTTTACCGTGGTAGATATTCACAATCACAGAAGGCTTTTGCGCGCTATTGACGTGATTTGGCAGACCGGAAAAAAATATTCTGAATTAATTGCGGTTTCACAGGATTCCCGGGACTTTAATACGATCCGGATCGGAATTGAAGCGCCGAGAGAAGAATTGTATGACCGAATCAACAGGAGGGTAGATATTATGATGGAGAAAGGTTTATTGGAAGAAGCTCAAGGCTTGGAAAAATTCAGACATCTGACTGCTTTGAATACGGTAGGCTATGCCGAATTGTTCAAATATTTTGATGGAGAATGGGACTTAGATTTTGCCGTTTCCGAAATTAAGAAGAATAGCAGGAGGTACGCCAAGCGCCAATTGACCTGGTACCGGAAAGCGGATGATATTCATTACTTACCGTTGGGATATTCGCAGGAGGATTTTGATGGGTTGATTGGATATATTAGTCGACAAACTTTGAAGTAATTTTTTTTATTTCCCACAGATTTCGCAGATCTGTACAGATTTTTGGAAATATTTTAATGTAAAGAGTTGCTGATTGTCATTCTGACGAAGGAAGAATCTCCATAAATATTTTATAGATTCTTCACTTCACGTTGTTCCGTTCAGAATGACAGCGTGGGTGTTTTTTTAATTTAAAAACAAAAAATGCAGCCCCGAAAGACCGCATTCCATTAACAATATAATTTAAAATTTACTACTTCCAACCGCCACCTAACGCCCGGTACAAGTCTACAATGCTGCTTAATCGTTGTCTTTTTACGGACGCTAGATTCAGCTCTGCCTGTAGAGAATTTCCCTGAGCGGTTATCACTTCTAAATAGTTTGCCATGCCGCCTTTGTACAGCATTTCGGCACTTTTAATTCCATTCTTTAAAGTGGCTGCCTGTTCGGCTGCTTTTTGTTCCTGAACTTTTAAACTCTCATTTGAAACCAAGGCATCAGAAACTTCACCCACTGCGTTTAAAACAGACTGACGGAAGGCCAGTACATTTTTTTCTCTCTGAATTTTAGCAACATTCAAATCCGTTTTTAACTGTCTTTTCTGGAAAATAGGCTGGGTAATTCCTCCTAATACAGAACCGAACAATGAAGCCGGAATCTGGAACCAGTTATCAATTTTAAAAGAATTTACCCCTCCGTTGGCGGTAATTTTTAAAGAAGGATACATATTCGCCTGAGCAATCCCGACCATTGAATTTGATTCCAATAAAACCAATTCCTGCTGACGGACATCCGGACGACGGCTTACCATTGCTGCCGGAAGCCCTGCAGAAATTTCCTGCGGCAGGGAGGTTTCAGACATTTCAATCGTTCTGCTAATTTTTCCCGGGTTTTCACCCACCAAAATACTCAGAGCATTTTCCTGAATCGCAATATTTTGTTCCAGTTGAGTGATCAGCAGTTCTGTAGATTGCTTCTGTGCTGTTGCCTGCTGAACTCCCAGAGAAGTCGTGTCACCGCTTTGCCACAGCTTTTCCGTAAGAGAAAGGGTGTTACTGCTCAATTCTAAATTAGCTTTTGCAATCTGCAATTGTTTATCAAGCATCAATAAATTATAATATCCCTGTGCAATGGCTGCAACTACTTGTGTCTGAATGGCTTTTGTCGCTTCATACGTCTGGAGATACTGCATTCTGGAAACTTCCTGCTGGTTTTTTATTTTACCCCAGATGTCTGCTTCCCAGGATAAATTGAAGGCTGCGTTGTAGTCTTCAACATGGCTTTGCCCTAAAAATAAATTAAGGCTTTGTCCGTTCATGCTGTTTTTTGAAGGCCTGGAAATCTGCGCAGCAACTCCGAAACCGACGTCAGGATACTGCAGGTATTTTGCCTGTTTGAGCTTTTCCTGGGAAGATGCTACCTGTTTTAGAGCAATCTGCAGATCGTAGTTGTTTTTAATTCCTTTTTCAATCAGAGTCTGCAGCATCGGATCATTGAAAAACTGTCTCCATTCTAAATTGGCAACGCTCGCGGTGTCGGCAGTTGCGGTATATTTGAACGTTTCGGGAAGGTCCAGCTCAGGCTCCTTGTATGCCAGTTTGGACACACAGGAGACCGAAGCTAAAGCCAGTCCGAAAGTGATGATGATATTTTTTACTTTTTTCATAGTTTTTAAACTTTTAATTGAGTGCACCTTGAGAAATTGTTGCAAAAAGTATTTTTATAATTCTTATAATTTTCTTAACGCAAAGAAATATTTAATGTAAAAATATTTGAGTGAGCAAAGTTTAATCAATTTAAAATTGATTTTAAGGAGCTTACTGTTAAACGCCCAGCTTCATCAACGATTTGTCGCTTTTCTTTGCTCCTTTAAAAATATTAGTATTAATAATTAATCTTTGCGTTTAAAATCTTAGTTTAAATTTTTCTCAAAGCTTTGTTGAGCATATTATTAATGAGTTGTAGCTAAAAGTTCTGCCTCCAGTTTTTGTCTTTGGAGTCTTTTCTTTTTTCTGCTTGGCATTTTTTCATGCAAATACTGGAAGATCACAAACATTACCGGAATAATGAAAATCCCGAATACAACACCTGTCAACATTCCGCCAACGGTACTGAAGCCGATTGAATGATTCCCTTTTGCAGAAGCACCCTGCGTGAATACAAGCGGTAACATTCCGACAATGAATGCGAATGAGGTCATTAAGATTGGTCTTAAACGCAGTCTTGACGCTTGTAATGCAGATTCCAGTAAGGATCTCCCCGCATTTCTTCTCTGTACCGCAAATTCTACAATAAGAATGGCATTTTTCGCTAATAATCCGACGAGCATGATCAAGCCAACCTGCACGTAAATGTTATTGTCAATTCCAGCCAGTCCGGTGAAAGCAAATACCCCGAAAATCCCTGTCGGAATTGTTAAAATAACGGCAAAAGGAAGGATGTAGCTTTCATATTGAGCTGCTAAAAGGAAATACACAAACAAAATACTTAGCATAAAGATAAATGCAGTCTGTCCGCTGGTTTTAATCTCTTCACGGGTGATTCCTGTCCATTCGTAACCGAAACCTCTCGGAAGAGATTTTTCTGCCACTTCTTCAACTGCCTTAATTGCATCTCCGGTACTGTAACCCGGTTTTGGAGTTCCGTTGATCGTTACTGCATTGAAAAGGTTGTTTCTGGTCACTGTTTCAGGTCCGAAGGCTCTTTTTAAAGTCACTAATGTTTTCACGGGAACCATTTCTCCGGATTTATTTTTAACATAAATTCCTTCTAAAGAATTGGCATCTGTTCTATAAGGAATATCCGCCTGAGCCATTACCCTGTAGTATTTTCCAAATCTGTTGAAATCTGAAACGAAACTACTTCCGTAATAAATCTGCATCGTCTGCATCAATTCTGTGATGGAAACTCCTAACTGATTCGCTTTATCATTATCAACCTCAATTGTAAATTGCGGGTTTCCGGCTGCATAGGTTGTGAAAGCAAAAGCAATTTCCGGGCGTTTCATCAATTCCCCGATAAATGCCTGTGTAGTTATTCCTAAATTTTCCAGGGAACCGTTGGTTTTATCCTGAAGCATAAACTCAAAACCGGAAACGTTACCAAATCCCTGAACAGTAGGGAAGTTGAAGAAAAATGCATTGGCATCTTTAACCTGGGAAACTTTCCCTGTTAATCCTGCGGCAATCTGATCAGGATCTGTTATTTCGCCACGCTGGTCGTGATCTTTTAATTTAATAAAACCTGCAGAATACGGTGATGCATTGGCATTACTGATGAAGTTCAGTCCGTCTGCGACCCAAAGGTGATTTTTGGCTTTTTCACCGTTGATGATCTGGTCAATTTGCTCGGTTGCTCTGTGGGTTCTGTCTAATGAACTTCCAGGAGGAGTATTCACAGCATATAGAATGAATCCCTGATCTTCTGTAGGGATAAATCCTGATGGTGCTTTTTTAATTAAGAAAATACTTGCAGCGGTAATCAGTACTAATCCACCTACGGCCACCCATTTGTTTTTAATTAAAAATTTCAGGCTGTAAATGTATTTTTTAGTTAAATTATTAAAGCTTACATTAAATGCGTTAAAGAATCTTGCTCCGAAACCTGTTTTCTTACCGTGTTCACCATGGTCACCCTGAGGATCATTTAGGAACATCGCACATAAAGCCGGACTTAAGGTTAAGGCATTCACCGCAGAAATCATGATCGCAATAGCCAGTGTAAAGGCAAACTGTCTGTAGAAAACTCCCGCAGGACCCTGCATGAAACCAACCGGAATAAATACGGCACACATCACTAATGTTATGGAAATAATAGCACCGGAAATTTCATTCATTGAACTCATTGTGGCGTGCTCCACGGGCATTCCTGTATGTTCCATTTTGGAATGGACGGCTTCCACTACAACGATGGCATCATCCACCACAATACCGATCGCGAGTACCAGAGCGAATAAGGTCAACATATTGATACTGAATCCGAATAATTGCAGGAAAAAGAATGTACCGATAATCGCTACCGGAACCGCAATCGCCGGAATTAAGGTCGACCTGAAATCCTGAAGGAAAATATACACTACTATAAATACCAGAATAAAGGCAATGACCAACGTCTCAACAACCTGATGTATAGAAGCATCCAAAAAGTCCTTGGAATTGTACATGATGATCGGTTCAACTCCTTTTGGAAGAGTCGTTTTAAACTGGTCAACCTGCTTTTCAATTTCAGTCAAGATTTCGTTGGCATTGGATCCTGCCGTCTGCATAATCGCAAAACCTGAAACCGGCTTCCCGTCAACTCTGTTGGCTGCTGTATACGTATACGAACCGAATTCTACTCTTGCCACGTCTTTCAGTCTCAGGAAAGAACCGTCGCTGTTGGCTTTGATGGCTATGTTTTCGTAGTCTTCGTTTTTATTTAATTTACCTTTATACTTTAAAATATATTCGTACGTTTCCTTGCTTCCCTGGCCCAAACGTCCGGGAGCAGCCTCTAAGTTATGATCTTTTACGGCATTCAGAACTTCCTGAGGTGAAAGTCCGTTGGCTGCCAATCGGTCTGGCTTCAGCCAGAGTCTCATGGAATAATCCCTTGTTCCGAAAACTTGTGCCTGGGCAACTCCCGGAATACGCTGAATTTGTGGAATGATGTTGATTTTCAAATAATTCTGTAAGAAAAGTTCGTCATATTGCTTAGGATCATTACTGGTTAATCCCATAAACATGATCATACTGTTCTGAACTTTCTGCGTAGAAATTCCGGCCTGTACTACCTCCTGAGGAAGCTGGCTCATGGCTTTTGATACCCGGTTCTGAACGTTTACGGCAGCATTATCGGGATCAGATCCCTGCTTGAAAAATACGCTTAGCGTCATCGTACCGTCGTTACTTGAGTTCGAAGTCATGTAAGTCATATTTTCCACTCCGTTCACAGCTTCTTCAATCGGCGTAGCTACCGAACGGGCCACTACTTCCGCATTCGCACCCGGATAGAAAGCCGTCACCTGAACACTTGGCGGCGCAATATCCGGAAAGAGGGCAATAGGTAAATTAAAGAGTGATAACGCACCCAATAATAAAAGTATGATGGAAATGACCGTTGAAAGTACCGGTCTTTCTATAAATTGTTTTAACATAAGAAGTTTATTTTTTAATGTTGCCTAAACTTTTCACCACAAAGACACAAAGCTTTTAAACACATTAGTCACATTAAGTTTTAATTAGTGCTTTAAAAAAGAACACATTAGTTTTAAAAATCTTCGATTTTCATTTTTGTGACTTTAAAGTATTAGCATTTTAACTTTTAAACAAAGGACAACTTTTGTGAGTTTGAGTTAAGAAATTTAGACAGTTATAAAGGTCTTGTTTTAAGCAAGCTATCAGAAGAAATAACTTTTGGCTGAATGGCAACACCATCTTTTAAGGCTCCGATTCCAGTGAATACAATTTTGTCTCCTACGGAAAGTCCTTCAGAAATAAAGTAATAGCTGTCTGTTTTTCCGGATATGGTTACCGGTTTTCCCGTCACTTTTTTATCTTTTCCAACAACATAAACGTATGTTTTATCCTGTATTTCGTAAGTAGACTCCTGTGGAATAACCATTGTTTTGTCGAACAACTGCGGCATGCGCACTCTACCGGTATTTCCGGTTCTCAATACTCCGTTTGAATTTGGGAATACGGCACGAACACTGATGGCTCCGGTTGTTTTATCAAACTGTCCGTCAACAATGCTCATTCTTCCTTTTTGAGGATAAATGCTGTTGTCTGCGATAACCAGATCTACCATCGGCATGTTTTTCAGTTTTTCATTTAAAGTAGCTCCCGGATATTTATTTTGAAAAGCAATAAAATCCAGTTCGCTTAAAGAAAAGTAGGCGTAAATTTCACTGATGTCCGATAATAAAGTTAATGGACTAGGGTCGTTTCTGGAAATCAGACTTCCTTTTTTGTAGGGGATCCTTCCGATGTATCCGCTTACAGGAGCTGTAATTGTGGTAAATCCTACATTGATTTTTGCACTTCCTACGGAAGCTTTTGCCTGGGAAGCAGCGGCAACTGCGGCTGCGTAGTTGGCTTTTGCGGTTCTCAGCTGTACTTCTGAAACCACTTTTGCGGCAACAAGAGGCTGAAGCCGGTCGACTTCTACTTTCGCTTTCTGGATGTTGGCGTTGGCAACCTGCAAATTGGCTGTTGCCATATTCATCTGTTCGCCGTAGCTTCTGGAATCTATTTTGAATAAAGGCTGTCCGGCTCTCACATAGGCACCTTCTTCCACATAAATTTTATCTAAATAACCATCCACCTGAGATCTGATTTCTACATTGTTTTTTCCTTCCAGAGCGGTCGGGAATTCCTGGTAAACAGTGGCAGGTGAGGTAATCACGGTATATACCGGAAGTTCAGGAGCGGGAGGCGCTGCATTAGATCCTTCTGCTGCCTTTGTGCAATTTTGTAAAAGGATAATACTCGAGATAAGTACGATGATCCTCGTTTTTCCAAATATTTTCATTTTGAGTTTAAATTTTTTAATGAAGTGTTAAATAAAATAAGATAGTTTTTAATTTAATGTCTGTTATATTTCCTAACAGTGTTAATGATTTGTTTAAAAAAATATACAGAATTTTTAATATGGGCGGCTAACAGGCATTTTAATAGATAGATAGTTTAATGATAAAATGATTTAAAATGTGTTATTTTTTCTAACAGTGTTAATTTGATGGGTAAAAAACTACGGATAATTCATAATTTTACATAATTGTTTTAATTTTTAATTGTTTTTAAATGAATAGTTTATATTAATTCAGTGTTAATATTCCTAACGGTGTTTAATTTTTAATTCAAAAAAATTATAAAGACTTAATGAAAGCAGAAACTGTTTCATCCAAAGTCGTTTTATTCATCGTTGAAGGAATATCATCATTACGCATCATCATAATGGAAATCAAGCCATGTACTGCTGAAAATAAAGCGTGAGACATGTGACAGGCATTTTCCGTTTTTGATCCGTTTTTCTTAATAATTTCATACGTGCAGTCATACAGCATATCCTGAAACGAAGAAAATTCTTCTTTCATCATTCCTTTCCCGCTGCACTGCATTCCCAATCCGAACATCAGCTGGTAATACTCTTTGTTTTTGAATGCAAACTTCCAGTACGCATCCACAATAGCTTTTAACTGATCTTCCGGATTGTCATGTGCTCTCTGAGCTTTCAGCAATTCGATGTGCAAACAATGGAAACCATTCAGCGAAATCTCGTATAAAATAGCCTCTTTGTTTTCAAAGTGATCGTATACCACCGGTGCGCTGTACTCAATGGCATCGGCAATTTTTCTCATGGAAAGGGAAGCCCAGCCTTCAGTTTTAGCCAAAGAAAAAGCCGCATCCAGGATACTGGTACGAATATTTTCTTTTTCTCTTTGTCGGCGTTCATGTAAACCCATGATATTTTGTTACTAACAGTGTTAGCAAAACTACAAACTTTTAAACATATCTTCCAAACTATTTTTAGCATTTAACTTTTGAAAGAAGGTTTTGGAGGACTTTTAAATTTGGCTGGATGCTGGAAGAATGGAGGCTAGAAGTGATATCAGATTGTTAATCTTTTAATTATTGTAAAAATTAATATACTTTATAGCCCAATTCAATCGACAGTAATTTTAAAACTTCAACTTCCCACATCCATCTTCCTTACTAGAATAATCAAGAAAATCTTTTATCTTTGTGTTTAAATATAAAAGTTATGAATACTCCCTCTAATATGATTGCACTCGGAACGAAAGCACCTTTTTTTGAACTGCCGAACCCTTCAAAAAGCAACGAAATTCAGTCACTGGATGATCTGAAAGGTGAGAAAGGTACATTGGTGATCTTTATGTGCAACCACTGTCCGTTTGTACTGCATGTTATTGATAAATTAAATGAATTGTACGAAGACTATAACGAAAGAGGGATTGAATTTATCGCCATCAACTCAAATGATGTTGAGAAATATCCTGCAGATTCTCCGGAAAAAATGATTGAATTCCAGATCGAAAAGAATTTTGACTTTCCTTATTTATATGATGAAAGCCAGGCGATTGCAAAAGCATACGATGCTGCCTGTACTCCGGATTTCTTTTTCTTTGATGAAAAACTGGATCTTATCTACCGGGGGCAGATGGATGACTCAAGGCCGGGAAATAATAAAGATGTAACGGGTGAAGATCTCATCATTGCTTTTGAAAATCTTCTGGCAGGAGAACCTCAGGAAGAAATTCAAAGACCAAGTATGGGATGCAATATCAAATGGAAATAATTCGGTTGACTTTCATACAGGAAGTTATTGCGATGTAATAATATGGTACAAGCTGTTCTTCGGAACAGCTTTTTTTATAAGCTATGGTAGTGGTAATTGCAGAAAGCTATTCCGTACTATTCTACAGAGTATTTCCTGTTTATTTCTAAAATATCAATCAGGTTGCTGGTACCTAATTTCTGAAAAATCCTTCTTTTATAAGTGCTGATGGTGGCGACGTGTATTTTAAGCTCATTGGCGATTTCGAGATTTCCGTATCCCTTAATCAAGAAGTTGTACACCATTTTTTCTCTTTCCGAAAGATTTTCCAGTGGGTTGCTTTTTTGCCCGTATATGGAATGCTGAATCAATGCATCCATTATTTCTTTTGAATAATATTTGCCTGTGCTTAAAACTTCTGAAACAGCCCGGGCGATTTCATCCTCGTAACAATGCTTGTTCAGATAACCGTCTGCGCCTTCCTGGATGCACTGTATCGCTTCTGTAATATTGTAGGTAGAAAAAATAAGAATTTTTATATGAGGAAGTTTATCCTTAATTTCATCAATCATATTTTTTTTGTTTCCGCGTATATTGATATCCAGAATGAGAAGCGCATAATCCTTTTTATAGGATAATTTTTCTAAAACTTCATTATAACTTTCTGCACATTCCAGATCAATATTTTTCAGGTAATTTTTCAGGATCATTTTGATACCGGTCATAATCACGAAATAATCGTCGGCAATAAGGATTTTTTTATTCATATCATTTGTATTTAAGAGAGCTGAATTACTATTTAATCAGCTCGCGGTTATGTGTTTTTTTTGTAATGGTTTGTGTTTTTAATGTTTTACAGGATTATCATTCAAAATTTTTGCTTACGAACAATATTATTATATGCCATCCTGTGCATCTTCAACTAAAATAAGCAATAATAAATATAAAAAATATTGTGTATTAAATTCAAATCCATCATATTTTTTGCGTGGTAATTATCGCTCTTTTATGCTGAAATGTATTATAAAATCAATAATATTCTGCTAAATTATTTTGCTTCTTATTCTTTTAACTTTTTTACAATTTGTAATTAAAATATTACAAATATATAATTATTTTATTACAATAAAATAGATTGTTAATCAATAGCTTGAATGTAGATTTGTAAAAGTAAAATGAATGCAATTATTAGAGTTATTTTTCTAAACAATAATTTACTGTAAGAATAACTTTTAATAAGTCTAAAAAATAAAGTTGGATAAAAGTTTTACAAACTACTTTCTGGTAGTATAAAGAATGTATTCAATCTATAAATTTTTTTAGAAAAACAGATTACTGCTTTGAACGATGTTGTTTCTATACAAAATACACAAATATTAGAAATATTATAAATAAGTCTAATAATGTGTTGAGAAACGCTTAAAATACAAGTAATGAAAACACAAATGATGAAATCTTGTAAACTGATGGCCTTTCGCTTTTCCGAAAGGGCTGTTTGTTTTTTTTTCATCATTGCTTCAATATTCCATTTTGGTCAGTCATCTGTAGAAAATTCCGGGGTATATATTCAGGAAGGTACTTTAACAACAAATAGTTCCGAATCCAAAGAAGAGACATCCGAAACCGTTAAAGAGACCACTCCGAAAATTACAATTATCGGCAAAGAGTTTTTGTACGTTAAGAAGGGAACTGTTGTTTCCGGAATAAAAGATATACCGGTAGATAGAACAATAAAAAAAACCGATTCTTCATCTTCACAGAAAAAAGCCATAACCAAAAAGGAGACACGCAAAAAAATTACAAAAGAGAATCCTTCGGTCTCGACTCAAAACATCAGGACACAGCCGGATCAAAACAGCTTTTACGCGGCCTCTTTATCGGGACAGACGGTATGCGTAACACCGGGCAGTCACTATCAGAATTTCATATTTTATCATACGATCAGATATATCTCTGCAATACAGCATGATAAATATATCAATACAAATTATCACTATCGCTACTCTGTTTTTTCAAAAAATATTATAGATGGTGGAGGCATACGTCCGCCACCCTTTCATTGTTAAAAGACTTTTATCAGAATTCCATAAAGTCATAGGTTCTTTCTGTATTAAGAATGCATCGCGATGTTATATTTTACAGAAGGCATCGGCTTGTGAATCATTTACCGTATTACGGTAAATACTTTCATTCAGATAAAAGCAGTGAAGAATAAAATTTTTTACGAATACACACAACAACAATGAAAAAATATATTTATTTAATTATAATCCTTTTGCTTAGTATAAAAGCATTTGCACAGGGGCATTTGCCTGGAACAGCAGTTCCGGCAACACCCAATACGGCACCCTGGAACGGCTATACCGCAGCACCGGATTATCGTCAGAACGCCTCTGTTACCAATGCGCAGTCTACGGCACTATTGCCTAGCGGAAGCAGCGGGACAGATATTTTTGCCAATTATTTGGTAGATACTACAGGATATACCTTCTATCTGGTCTATACTACCAACGGAACGATACCCACAAAAACCAACGGAACGGTGGTCAATATGTCGTTTGCCGTTGTAAGCGGCTCTAACAGAATCTGGGGCGGTAAAATACCGCAGCAGCTAGCCGGTACGGTCGTAAACTATGTAATTTACGCCAACACGACAGGAGGCACATTAGCTGCAGCCAACAACCGTATCGCTTCTTCCCGCCTGGGAATACAAGCTACCTGGACAGAAGGAGATACATACTATTCTATGATTACTCCCGGTGGAGTAACCAATACCGTAGCCTGGTACAAAGCAGATACAGGTTTAGCTGCTACTACATGGGCAGACCAATCGGGACATAATTATAACCTCACCAGAACATCTGCACCGGCAGGCTCTGTTACACTGAACTTCAATCCTGTAGCTTCTTTCACCGGAGTTACAGCCAATCAGTATAATAATACAGCAACAAAAGCAGCCTGGCCGGTAGGAAGTAATGCGACTACCTATTATTACGTAGCTAAAAATTCAGCAGCAATAGCCAACAGAGCTGCTTTGGGAATAGGAGCCAATGGTGCAAGCACGGGATTTCATAGCGGCCAGGTGGCGACTACCGGACTTATCTCTTCTGCAGGAGCTACCGCTTTCACTACAGGCGTTGCTACAGCTTCTTTGGCCTCTCCACCGGATTGGGACAATACCAAATCCAACCAGGGAATTAATCTGGTAAGAACAGGATATGATTCGGGAGCAGGAAGAAATTATGTAGCAGCACAAGGCTCCGCACCCACAAATAATACCAACAATGTAAACCCTACGTATGCCAATACGTCTGCTTTCAGAATAGGAGCATCCGGGGATAACGGAATATTCTGGAACGGGGATGTTGCAGAGGTGATTGTGTTTCCTTCACAGCATGCTTCTACAGATTACCTGAAAGTAGAATCTTATCTGGCCTTGAAATATGGGATTACCAAAACAGGAGCCTATCAGTTATCCAACGGAACATCAGTATATAACGATGCTACCTACAATAACAATATTGCAGGGATCAGCAGGGATGATGCTTCAACGCTTAACCAGAAACAGTCGCAATCACAGAATAGCGGGTTGCAGCCGGTCATCGGAAACGTTAACATCGCCGCAACCAATACAGGTAATGCGAATAATTTCAGTGCAGATTTATCTGCTTTGGTTTGGGGCTCCGATACGGGAAACACATCTTTTGCCACTTCATTTGTATTTGGAGGGTTGAATAACAGAATGGCGCGCATCTGGAGAGTACAGGAAACCGGAACGGTAGGAAATGTTAAAGTAGCTATACCAGTGAGCCAGCTTGCAGGAAATATATCCTCGCTCAATCTGGTGGTAAGTGCAGATACAACGTTTGACGGAACGGATACAAGAACTGCGATGACACTGGAAACATTAGGCGGCGTGCAGTATTACACCGCAACCGTAGATTTTACTTCAGGGCAGTTCTTTAGTTTTGCTGCTTTGGTAACGGCTCCGGGAGGTGTGTTAACTAATCTTCAGCTATGGTTAAAGCCAGATTCTGGTGTAACAACATCAGGAACTAATGTTACCACATGGACGAATCAGACACCGGCAGGGTTGTCATTTACACAGGGAACAGTAGCCAAACAGCCTGCATTAGTGTCTAATTATATGAATTTTAACCCTGGTGTTAGTTTTGCTACATCAGGACAAGAAATGTCTTTAATTAATGGTAATCCAACATTGTTTGGAGTTAATGACCCAATGTCTTTATTCTACCTCGCAAATTCCGGCTCCACTTCAGGGGCAAGAACTATTCTTGAAATTCATAATAGCAGTGCAGATTTTCCTACTTTTGAATGGCGCGGAACTAACTTTGGTATGGATCTTGACGGGACTCCATTTCAGGATAACGGTTATAGTCTTATAAATACGGTTCAGGCAAATACACCATATATTATTGCTTCCGCATTTAACAACACCAATAGCGGAGGCCAGATCTATAACATGCAAAATGGTGTCTCCCTTAATACAAGAACGGGTAATACGGCACTTTCTGTGGGAAGTGGTCTTTTTCTTGGCGGTAATGGTGGCGGAGAATATTTCCTGGGTGCAATACCAGAAGTGATAGGTTATAATGCTTATGTAAATAATAATACCGATATTCAGAAGATAAATACTTATCTGGCTATTAAATATGGTATGACGCTTGGCTCAACAGCATCAACTGTTAACTATTTAAATAGCTCGGGTAATGTAATATGGACAGGAGATACTACTTATCAAAACAATATCTCAGGTATAGCAAGAGACGATGCTTCAGCTTTAAACCAAAAACAATCCCAAAGCGTAAACACGGGTCTTCAACCCGTAATCGGAAATGTAAATATTACCGATACCAATGCCAATAATACCAACAATTTTACTGCAGATTTATCTGCTTTAGTTTGGGGCTCCGATACGGGAAACACTGCTTTTGCCACTTCTTTTGTATTTGGAGGATTAAATAACAGAGTGACCCGCATCTGGAGAGTACAGGAAACCGGAACAGTAGGAACCGTAAAAGTAGCCTTACCGGCAAGCCAGATTACAGCTAATCTATCGTCACTGAGCCTGGTCGTGAGTGCAGATGCAACGTTTGATGGTAGTGATACCAGAACAGCGATGACTTTAGAAACCTTGGGCGGGGTACAGTATTATACCGCAACGGTAGATTTTACAACAGGACAGTTCTTTACATTTGCTGCTTTTACAGTGGCGCCTGGCGGTGTAACCAATGGGCTTACGCTTTGGATGAATCCTGATGCAGGAATTGATAATGCTGCGAACATATCAACATGGACCGATCAGGTAAATGGGGTCGTAATTCCAAGAAAAAATACCAATACTACTTTATCCATTAACACGACACTCAATTTCAATAGAGTTGTTAATATGCCTACAACAGGCTCTAATGGTTTTGAATTACCGGCTTCAAATTCTAATATCACCCGTTATGATCCTAATGCTACTGACGGAATGAGTGTTTTTGGAGCTGGCGTACAGTCAACTTCATGGAATAATTACGGAGCTTTACTATCTAAAACCGATGGAGGAGCCTGGGACAATGGCTGGGTAATGTCTACGACCAATATCTCAGGAAGCAACTGGGGATTATTATATGTATGGGGAAATGAGAGTGGTACCGGAGTGGGTAATTCCGCGGTTACATCCTCAGGAAGCCTGATACGGGGTAATGCTTTTGTTGCGTCCGGTTGGTGGGACCCTGCTCTAACGAATAAAAATAATATAGACCTGGATGCCGCTTTCAGTGGCAGCATTAATGTGGCTACTACAAATTCTGTAGGAAGTCCTTTAGGCATCGGGTATGCTCAGGGAGACGCATTTGGCGGCCAGCTGGGTGACCAGATTTATTATAACCGCTCATTGAGCAGTACTGAGCGTGCAAGAGTTCAGTCTTATCTTTCCGTTAAGTTTGGAACGACCTTAGGAACCAATGCATTGCCGTTTAATTATTTAAACAGTTTGGGAAATACCATCTGGACAGGAAGTGCGACTTATCAGAACAATATTGCAGGAATTGCTAGGGATGATGCTTCAGGATTAAATCAGAAACAGTCTCAAAGCGCATTGAGTGGCTTACAGCCGGTAATCGGAAACGTGAATATTACTGGTACCAATGCCAATAACACCAATAACTTCAGTGCAGATTTATCTGCCTTGGTTTGGGGTTCTGATACGGGAAGCACGTCTTTTGCCACTTCTTTCGTATTTGGAGGACTGAATAACAGGATGACCCGTATCTGGAGAGTACAGGAAACCGGAACGGTAGGAACTGTAAAAGTGGCCTTACCGGTAAGCCAGGTACAGGGAAATGCAACCCAGCTTAATTTGGTGGTAAGTGCAGATGCAACGATTGATGGCAGTGATACCAGAACAGCAATGACTCTGGAAACGTTAGGAGGCGTGCAATACTATACTGCAACGGTAGATTTCACAACAGGGCAATTCTTTACTTTTGCTGCGCTGGCAACAGCTCCGGGAGGAGTTTTTGCTAATCTAAGAATCTGGCTTAAGGCAGATGACGGATTTACTCCTTCTTCCTGGGCAGACAGATCTGGTAATTCAAATGATTTTACCCAGACCAATGCATCCAGACAGCCTAATCTTATCGCTGCCGGTACAAAATATAATTTTAACCCAACCGTTAATTTTGGGACTACCGGTTCAGATGCAAGATTTATGGTTGTGCCAAGCGGAAGACCGTTTACGGCCAATGGTTTGGATGGAACCTTCTTGCTTACTATCAATCAGAATACGAATAGCGGTTTCAGAGATTATTTAGGCTTTGGGGGTACAACTACAGGATCAGGTCTTACTAATGCGAATGATCCGGTATTTACTTCCAATGACAACGGAAGCAGAACCTTCAGGATATTCCCGTATAGTGGTGCTACTTCTACTACAAATCTTCAATTAACAGCCGGTATCACCTATATTTCAGATGTTACCTGGAGAGTGGGAGTCGCAGGAGGTATTACCTATGGATTGAATGGTTTTAATGGTTCTAGTGGTAATACTTTTACCGCAGGTAACTCATTAGGATTTAATGGTGGTATCTTGGGGGCTCAGCCTGAAGTATCTGATGCGTTTATGTCTGAGGTGATTGCTTATGAAAGAGCTTTAACGGCGGCAGAAATGCAGAGAGTACGTACCTATTTATCCATTAAATACGGAACGACACTCGATCAGAGTACGGCACAAAACTATTTAGCTTCTGATGGCACTACCGTTTTATGGAATGCAACAACCAACGCGACTTACAAAAACAATATCGCGGGAATTGGAAGAGATGATACTTCAGCATTAAATCAAAAGCAGTCCCAAAGTATAAACAGTGGCACTCAGGTCGTAATAGGAAATGGAAGCATTGCTGCAAGCAATGCGGTGAATACCAATAATTTTGCTGCAGACAAATCGGCATTGGTTTGGGGAGATAATGGTCTTCCGCTTACCTATATCACTTCGGTAAACAATAATATTCCTTCCGGGTTAAACTTTGCGTATCGAATGAGCAGGATCTGGAGGGTTCAGGAAACCGGAACGGTAGGAACCGTTAAAGTAGCGATGCGTTCGGCTGCAGTAGCGTATGGGGAGAATGCTTATATTATTGTAAGCTCCGATCCTACATTTGCCAGCGGAAATACGTGGTATCCGTTAACAACAACGACAACAATCAATGGTGTGACCCATTATACCGCAGATATAGACTTTACCAGCGGACAGTACTTTACTTTTGGAGCAAAAGTAATCGGTCCCGGAGGAGTTCCCGGTTCATCCTTATGGCTGCGTGCCGATAAAGCGGGCACTTACACCAATAATGCAGCCGTAAATAACTGGGATGATGTGAGTGTGAATGACAATGATGTGATACAGAATACAGCAGCCAACCAGCCTTTGTATAAAGACAATACAACGGATAATATCAACTTTAATCCGGTGATGGATTTCGACGGGTCAAATGATGTTCTTACCGATGCTGACGGAATCCTGGGCACGTCTATTTACAGCAATGCATCAGCCTTTACAGTAAATACAACAAGGGTAATAAGCAACTCGGCTGTTTTCATTGAATCTCAATCAACCTCAAACCAAATTGCTATGCTTGCTCCTTGGGGAGATGGTACTGCATATTGGGACGGCGCATTTAGCAGCAGGATCTCTGCAGCCTGGGGAGGAACGCTAAATACACCATATTTATGGACCGGATGGAATAACAACAGTCTTACCCCAAAAAACTCTCTTCGTCGTAACGGATTACAGCTGGCAAGTGGAAATACGCTATTAAATTACGCAGGAAGTAATTCATCTCTGAATATAGGACCAACATATAACGGAAAAATAGGAGAGGTGGTATTTAACACCAATGCGTTAAGTGTAAACGAGAGACAAAGAGTAGAAAGTTATTTAGCCATTAAGTATGGATTTACTTTAGATCAGACGACAGCACAGAATTATCTGAACTCTGCTTCAACAGTAATTTGGAATGCAACAACAAATGCTGGTTATAACAATAATATCGCAGGGATCATGAGAGATGATGCTTCAGGATTAACCCAGAAACAGTCTCAGAGTGTAAACAATGGATTGCAACCGGTAATCGGAAATGTAAACATTGCCGATACTAATGCGAACAATACAAATAGCTTTGCAACAGACTTATCTTCTTTGGTTTGGGGTTCAGATACAGGAAGCACCTCTTTTGCCACTTCTTTTGTATTTGGAGGTTTAACTAATAGAATGACCCGAATCTGGAGGGTACAGGAAACAGGAACGCTAGGAACAGTCAAAGTAGCTTTACCAGTAAGTCAAATTTCAGGAGGTATAAATCAGCTTAATTTAGTGACAAGTGCAGATGCAACGTTTGACGGTAGTGATACCCGAACAGCCATGACGTTGGAAACGTTAGGCGGGGTGCAGTATTATACGGCAACAGTAGATTTTACTTCCGGACAGTTCTTTAGTTTTGCTGCTTTGCTAACAGGGCCAGGTGGTGTACTAGGAGCCAGTGTTTGGCTGAGAGCAGATGCGGGAACCTCTACATCTACTGATGGAGTGGGTATTTCACAATGGAATAATCAAAGTGATACCAACAATAATGCGTTTCAGGCTACATCTGGTAACCAGCCTCTATTCCGAACCAACAGTGCTAAAGCTATTAACTTCAATCCGGTTATAGATTTCGATGGAGTAGACGATTATGTGGATGGTGTTACACCTGTTCAGGGTACAATACACAGTCTCTTTGCAATCGGTAGGACAAACACAATAATTCCGGATGGACAGACATTCTTTAGTTGTGGTGTTCCTGTTGGAAATAGTAATGGATATGCATTCAGGATTTTCAATGATAGAATAACCTATGTTCGCGGAAGTACAGGAACATATAATTCTATTGTTACCAATTTTAACATTGTAAATGCCAACCAGCCTTTCCAGGCTTCTTTAACTTATACAAATACTACGAATGTAGCAACTATTTATAAAGATGGCAGTATTAGGCAGACAGGTACTATAAGTACTTCGGCTAATCCTACAAATACGTATTCAATAGGATCAAGGACTGTAAATGGGCGTGATTTTTATTTTAATGGAGCAATACCAGAAATAGTAGCTTACGGACTCTTGCTTACGTCTAATGAGATACAGAGAGTTAACAGTTATCTGGCTATTAAATATGGTCTTACGCTGGATCAGACGACGCCACAAAATTATCTCGCTTCCAATAGCACTGTTATTTGGAATGCTGCGACAAGTACAGGGTTTAATAATAATATATTTGGAATACTGAGAGATGATGTGTCGACTTTACACCAGCGAATCTCCAAATCGGTGAACAGCGGCAGTGTGCTCACTTTATCTACCGATACCAACTTTACCAACGCCAACAGTACCCATGCGGCCATTGGTACCGACCTTCAGTCATTGGTCATCGGGGAGACCACAGGAGCATATACCTTTACCGGTACTGCGCTTACCGCTTCAGGAATTACTTTCAGTACTACTGAAGCAATGGCTAAACGCTGGAAAGTCCAGGATACGGGAGGTATCAGTTGTATCAACTTACGTTTTGATGCCACATCATTGCCTGCCTTATCCGGAAATGAACGGTATTACCTGATCGTGAGTGATGATGCCAATTTCACTTCAAATGTAGTGTACCGTGCGGTGACCAGAACCGGCAACAATATCGATGTAAGCGTAAACTTCAGAGACAATAATGTATCCTATTTTACATTAGCCAAAAAAGATCTGGGCATCTCCGGAGGAGACCTTACCGATGTGAAATCCGGTATCAGCACCATTCCTTCCGCAGCTTGGAAACCTACGCTTCCAAACACTTACCTGGAAATCAATTCCAACACCAAAGGATTGGTGGTAAGCCGCGTAGCCAGCACTGCTGCAATCGTTAACCCGATTGAAGGAATGATCATCTATGATCTTAGCGATAACACGATGAAAGTCTATACAGGCACCATCTGGAGAAAACTAGGGGACTACAGCACAGGAAGTAACGGCAACATCAATATTTTCTGTAATTAAACCATAACAACTAATCCGGGCTGTACCTGTTACAGCCCCGGATTTAACAAATCAGTAAAACAGATGAAAAATATAATAATATTAGCAGCACTTGCTCTTGCCGGGTGGTTTCATGCCCAGGTGGCGATAGGAAAGACCACGCTCACCAACAGCTCAGTGGCGTTGGAATTCGGTACCGATGTGAGAGGGATCCGTCTTCCGGTGGTGACAGATGCATCCGCCATGACGGGAACCAACGGCAGTATGGTTTTCGATGCAGCCACGGGCAGTTTCAGGTTTTATGCCAATAATGCCTGGAGTACAGCCACTGCGGGCGGACAGACCGGAGGAGCTCCAACGGGAGCAGATACCGGCAACGGGGTGATCATAGGCGCCAATTCCAGCAGTGCAACAGGCGCGTTGATTATAGAATCTTCAGATAAGGCTTTGGTATTACCCAGAGCAGTTCTGATAGACCAGCGCACGATAACCGGCGTAAAAGGCCTCGCTATGTGGGATTCTGCTATGAAGGCGGTGGTGGTTTATGATGGTGCAAAATGGAATTACTACTAAATTTTTAACGTATCAAAATGTATATGGTATTATCTTTTAGAAGCAGAACAGCAGCTTTCAGGATAACCCTCTATTTTGAATATGCATCCGTCTTAGAATGTACCTGGTAAACTGCAGGTAACGTATTTATTTTGAGACAAGAAGGGTGCTTACTTGCCGGGAGCCTAAAAGCTCATGGTAACATCTCCGAAAGGATTCTTTTAACACAATGATAAACACCAGATCAGACCATCTGATTTGGTGTTTTTTTTGTACCATTGCTTTACAATACAGCTTATAAATAAATCTGTGTCATCCGTGAAAGATTAAAACAGTTTCGTAAGTTCGGGTATTTTTCGCCGCGCAGCACAGAAAAATGTATCGAAAACCTTTGAATAGAAAAATGAACAGCAATAACTTCTTGATACGCTTTTTCAAAAGATAGTCGAAGTGATGAAAATAAATTAAAATACAAAACGGATTATTATCAAATTATTTTCCAACCTTTTTACCGTTTCATGCATCTCTATAAATACAAACAGTTGAAACAAAAAACTATGAAAAGGTTATATATAAAATTCCTGCTATTTTTTCCGGTTCTTTTTCTGGCTCAGATTCCGGTTATTGAAAGTCCGGACGGAAAAGGAAATTATAAAAAAGACGATCAGGTAATTCTTCAGAAATTGCAAATCGAAACGAAAATTGCCGGAAGAATTTCTACCAATACCGTAACGATGGTTCTCAGGAACAATTCTGCACGGCTCAGAGAAGGTCGGGTTACTTTCCCGCTTCCCGAAGGAGTGAATGCAAGCGGCTATGCTTTAGACATCAACGGAAAACTCAGGAATGCGGTTCCCGTGGAAAAAGAAAAAGCGAAAGAGGTTTACGAAACCATTAAAAAAAGAAATGTAGATCCCGGAATCCTGGAAAAAACGGAGGGGAACAATTTCCGTACAACCGTATATCCCATCGCACCCAATGGTGGGGAAAGAACGGTTCAGATTACCTACCATTATGAACTGAAGAAGTCAGGGAATGCTTATGAATATTTTTTACCCCTGAATTATACCGCTGAAATTCCTGAATTTGATATTAAAACAACTGTTTTTCAAAACGAAAACCCGCCGGAGCTTAAAGAAAGACCCGATGGAAGCTTTGATTTTGTTAAAAACGGAAATGTATGGACCGCCGAAACGCACAAAAGAAATTACAGACCCGGCAACAATATTAAAATAAACTTTCCGGTACATCAGGAAGGGCAAAGTGTTTTAATTCAAAAAGCATCGGGTAATGCTTCTTATTTTCTGGCTGATATTGCTGTAGATTCAGGCGAAAGAGCTAAAAAACTTCCCAATGTGCTGGCAATAGTCTGGGATAATTCCCTAAGCGGGCAGAAACGGGACCATCAGAAAGAACTGGCTTTACTGCAACATTATTTTAATATAAACAGAAACCTTACGGTAAACATTTATTTCATTAACAATACTTTCGAAGAAGGTCAGGCTTTTAAAATTGATAATGGAAACTGGAGCGAACTAAAGACTTACCTTTTAAAAACGACCTATGACGGCGGAACAGATTTCGGGAAATTAACAACATTACGCGAAGCTGAAATTTTATTTTTCACGGACGGCCTATCATCTTTCGGAGAACCGAATAGGGTATGGAAGCAGCCGGTTTATACGATTGCATCTTCTAATAATGTAAATTTTGACCAATTGAAATTCATGAGCAATACAACCGGAGGCGAATTTTTAAATCTTAATGAAAATGATCCCGGAAAAGAAGTGCGTAAACTGTTGTACCAGCCGAAGAAATTTTTAGGCATTGAAAATAACGGGAAGCTTTCGGAAGTATATCCTTCTTTGAAAGAGACCGTTGCAGATGATTTTGTTTTAACAGGAATTATAAAAGGCGATACGTCTGCAATTAAAGTGAAATTCGGGTATGGAAATGAAGTTACTGAAACCAAAACAATTAGGTTAAATACAGATGAACAGGCAGTTAAAGACTGGGAGATTTCAAAATTCTGGGCTCAGAAAAAGCTTAATGAACTGGAGATTTTCGGAAAGAAAAATAAGAAAGAGATTAAAAATATCAGCTCGCAATTCGGGCTTGTAAGCAGCAGTATGAGCTTAATGGTACTGGAAAATGTAGAAGACTATGTTCGTTATGATATTGCTCCGCCCGCAGAATTAAAAGCAAAGTTCGATGAAATTATTAAAGGCAATCTGGTAAAAAAAGATGAGCATGTAAAAGATCTCATGAGTGATGCGGAAAGAATGGCTGAAAATCTTAAAAAATGGTGGGATACAGACTATGAGCAAAAGAAAAAATTAAAACGTTATCCCGAACCTACATCTTACCGGGCTTTAAGCGATACGATAAGCAGAGATCAGCAAATAGAAGAAGTTGTTGTAACAGGATACAATAGCAGGCAAGATAATGATGAAGAGTCTGAAGTTTCCGAACCAAGACGCGAGCGGCAACAGATGAGCGTCCGTAAAATGTCAGCTGTGGCATCGACTACAGTGCTTAGTGCACTCTCAGGATCTGTTCCAGGGGTTATTGTAAAAACTGCAACTCCTACAGAAAGGGCGTCAGATATTATGAATTCCGGAAGAATTCTTACCGTTGATATTGATTCCAAAGCGCAATATATGAAGCTTTTCAAGAACATGAATAATCCTGAATCGATATATGAAATTTATCTCCAAAACCGTAAAGAGCATGGTGAAACGCCACAGTATTACTTCGACGTTGCCCAGCTTTTAATTAAAAATAATGATAAAAAGCGCGGACTTAAAGTATTGAGTGCTGTTGCCGATCTTGAGTTCGAAAATGAGGAGCTGTACAAATTACTAACTTATAAATTGAAGCAGGCTGAAGTGTATGATAAAGAGCTTTTTGCCACAGAAAAGGTGCTGGAATGGCGACCGTTTGATCCGCAAAGTTACAGGGATTTCGCGCTTGCCCTCGAGGACAACGGTCAGTACCAGGATGCTCTTGATAATTTATACAAAGTTCTTACACAGTCTTATACAAAAGAGCTTGCAGACCGGGATGACGGTATTGAAGAAACCATCATTATGGAGATCAATCAGCTTATTGCGAATCATGGGGATCAGCTTGACCTTACCAATATCAATCCTAAAATTATAGCAGATCTGCCGGTAAACATCCGTGTAGTCATCAACTGGAATAAAGACGACACCGATATTGATCTGTGGGTAACCGACCCGAATAATGAACGCTGCTATTATTCGCATAAAGAAACTGAAATCGGAGGACGGCTGAGTGACGATTTTACGGGAGGTTTCGGGCCGGAACAGTTTTTACTGAAAAAAGCAGTGAAAGGTAAATATAAAATCCGGACCAATTTCTTCGGTGAACAGCAGGTGGGAATTGCCGGGCCTACCGCAATTATGGCAGAAATTTATATCAATTATGCCACCGGCAGGCAGAAAAGAAAAATCGTCGTATTTCAAAATCAAAAAGAAAATGACCGGAAAGAGGACGGTATTCTTATCGGAGAGTTTGAATTTTAGAAAAAAGCTTTTGAGATGTCAGTGATGATAGTCTTTTAAAAGATATCTTCTGTTAAAATATAGGTAAACACAATAAATTAAATGTGATGATGTTAATATAATGATCAATGTGTAATGAAGAAGTTTGAGTTTGAGTACCTGCAGCAATGCAGGTGCTTTTGTTTTATATCAGATCCTAATCGAAGCAGTTATTACTTTATAACTAATATTTCTTACTATTACATTCATTAAATTAACAAAAATAGCAGAGAAATTTTTATACAATTTTAACAGGTTCTAATTGTTTTATTTTTATTACTTTTGAAGACTGACTCAACTGATATAATTATGGTTACCGTTAAAAATTCTCTTGTCGGGCTTATTTGTGCAATCGGTTGCATAAATTCAAATGTGGTGTATTCTCAAAAAATAATTGAGGTTAATAATACACTTGATTTTTCCAGAAAAGAAGTAGTTGCTGTCCCGGTTTCTCAATTAAGATCATTTTTAGATAAAAACAAAGAAGCAGATCTTAGAATAAAAGATGCAGCCGGTACTCCGATACTCATTCAGTGGATTGATAATGACGGTGACGGAAACAATGACGAATTGCTTTTCCAGGCGAATGTTGAAGGCCATCAAAAGACCGTTTATACAATGGTTGCAAATTCAGCTGAACCGCTTCCTAAAAGTGAAATTTCAACCTTCTCCAGGCTGGTTCCGGAGCGGGTGGATGATTATGCATGGGAAAATGATAATATAGCATTCAGAATGTATGGTCCCAAAGGCCAACAGGAAGCATTACAAGGCATAAAAAGCAGCACTCTTTCCAGTGGTGTTGATATCTGGCTGAAAAGAACAAAGCTGCCGGTTATCAATAAATGGTATAAAGGCTATCTTACGGATCCGATGTATTATCATAAAGATACAAGAGGGGAGGGCTATGATCCTTACCATGTAGGAAACAGCCGCGGAACCGGAGGCATCGGAATATGGGTTGATGATAAACTGCAGGTCTCAAAGAATTTTGTTACTTCCAGAACTGTTGCAGAAGGTCCTTTGCGTACGGTTTTTGAATTAACTTACCATCCGTGGAGCGAATTTGGGGTAAAGGAAACCAAAAGAATTTCACTGGATTTAGGATCAAATTTTTCAAGATTTGAGTCAGGTTTCGAGTCAGAAAAACAGGTTCCCAATTACGCTATAGGAATTAGCTTGCATAAAAATGAAGGCGAAGCAACGCTGAATGACAAAAACGGATATTATCTTCATTGGGAAAAAATCGATGATGCTTTCGTAGGGGAAGGAATTGTTATTGATCCGCGAATTGTTGAAAAATCAATAGCTTTCCGGTCAGATGTTCCGGATGAAAGCAATCTTTATGTCATCACAAAGCCACAGGACAAGCTTGTTTATTATGCAGGATTTGCATGGCAGAAAAGCGGCGATATCCAGACTCAGCTGGACTGGGAAAATATACTGAAAAAACAGTCTGAGATTATTAAAAATCCATTAATTATAAAAATTAAATAAATGATGAAACTGAATATTTGTACACTCATTCTGGGTTTAGTTACCCTGGATCTTTCCGCTCAGGTAAAAAAAGATACCCTGGCGGAAAAAATGCTCCTGTATCAGCTTCCTGTCGGAGGCTGGGGAAAACAGCTGGAAGATAAATCTGTAGTGAATTACAATACCCCGATTGATAAAAGCCTTTTACGAAAAATAAAATCGACAGGCGATGATCACGCAACCATAGATAATAATGCGACATCAAGAGAAATCAATGCCTTAATGAAAGCCTATTCCGAAACAAAAAACCCGGATTACCTGAAAGCAGCAGAAAAAGGAATCCGTTATTTGCTTACAATGCAGTACGAAAATGGCGGTTTTCCTCAATATTATCCTAACAAAGGATTATACCGAAAGCAGATTACCTTTAATGACAATGCCATGATTAATGCGTTAACGGTTCTCTACAACACCGCAGAAGGGAAAAACGATTTTATCGCAGTAGATCAGAAGCTGAAAGAACAATCTAAAAAAGCGGTAAAAAAAGGAATTGAATGCATTTTAAAAACACAGGTTCTTCAGAACGGAAAACCGACGATCTGGGCAGATCAATACAATGAAATTACCCTGCAGCCCGATAAAGCCAGGGCTTTTGAACCAATTTCACTGGCAACCGCAGAATCGGTAGGAATTTTAAGGTTTCTGATGCTGCAGCCCGTAACGCCTGAAATTGAAAAATCCGTAAGGTCTGCCGTAAAATGGTTTACAGAAAATGATATTGAAGGCTACAGCTATAATGTAGTAAAACAAAACGGAAAGACAGTAAGAGTTCTTGCAGAGGATAAAAATTCCGTTGTCTGGGCAAGATTTTATGATATTCATGATAACCGTCCGCTGTTTGGTGACCGCGATGGAAGTGTAAAATACAACTATAACGAAGTTTCCGAAGAGAGAAGAAACGGCTACAGCTGGTTTGGTGATTTTGCTAAAAAGCTGATCGATAAAGAATATCCTAAATGGCTGAACAGCAATAAACTTTCTCAATAAGAAATTTACTTAAAAACAACCGCGCGGGCTGAGAATCAGCCCGCGCGGTTTTCATTTAGCATTTAAATTCCTAAAAGGTATCGCAGACATTTCCGCTTAAAGTGGCACCGGCTTTTGCCGTTACATCAGCTTTTACATCAGCTACATTAAGTTTATTGATGGTATAGGAAGGGGTGAAAGCCGTTCCGCTTCCGGAGGTATTTCCCGTTACATTTACAAAGCTGTTTCCGGTTTGGGTTACGGCAGTATATCCGCTCATCAGGTTGATGGGTTCTTTTACGTTTTCAAAAACATTTCTTTCCACCAGGATATTGGCCTGAACGCCCGCTGCAATACATTTGTTGCTTACAGCGCTGTTGAAATAGCTGTTAAGAATATGAATTTTTCCGTATCTCACCCTCGGCATGCGTTCTCTGCATCCGGGTCCCCACCAGCAGCGTACAAAGGTTACATTTAATTTTCCGGCGTCTGCCGTTGCGCCATCGCTGGAGCCTATCAGATTGGAAAAACGGTGGTCGTCGGTTCCTCCGGAACCTCCGGGCTTAGGAGCTTTCAGGTAATGAAATTTGGTATAGGATACAGTGACGAAATCCGATTTGTTTTTAATGTCGAAATTTCCGTCTACACCATCGCGAAATTCACAGTGGTCGATCCATACGTTGCGGCAGTCGTCAAGAATGGCGTTGTCCCAACCGTCGGTGTCATATGCTCCCGGTCCTTCGAAAATAAGGTTTCGGATGACGATATTATTGCATCTTTTAATATTGATGATTCCCGAGCCGTCTTTGGTCTGATTGGTAGAAACCAGTTTGGCGCCGCTTGTTCCGTAGATTGTTTTTCCGGTTTGATCCTGAAAGGATAATCGGGTGGTAACGGTAATCGTTCCGGTTACTTTGATCACTTTTATCGATGCATTTTCGATAGCAGATTTTAGTTGGGCATATGTGGATACGGTAGTTTCCGCCGCTGTTCCGCCACCGGTAGTTCCGCCGTTCAGGGAAGCCCATCCCGGAGCTACGCAGCTTGCCAGAGGAACAATGGCGTTTATTGCCATATCACCTTTAAGCATAAGTTGGTTCGGGTTGTCTCCTAAGTCGGATTTAAAATCTTCCTGCCCGCAGCCGGTAAAAGCAAAAACTGAACTTAATGCTGCCGTAAGAAAGACTGCTTTTGTTGTCGTTTTCATAGTAATAATTATTTTTTGTTGATTCAAAAATAAAATTACGTATTTATTATTAATATGTTTTATATTTTAAACTATTAATATTTATATAATTATAATATTGATTATTTTATTTGTTCAATCGGTTGCATATTGTGTAATTAAAAATTAAATATATTACAAATTCAAATCAGATAAAATAAGGTGAACAACAAATGAATTAATCCATGAACGATTCAGGAGCGTCTGGTTTTATTTAATAAAATCTTCTCTGAAAGGCGCGAAAGCATCAATCAATTGTCCTTCTTCAAGACATTTTACCCCGTGGAAAATATTGGGCTGCGCAAAGAATCCGTCACCGGCTTTCAGTATTTTTGTTTCACCATCTACTTCAACTTCAAATATTCCCGAAGCAACATAGGTGATCTGTGAATGAAAATGCTGATGTAAAGCGCCTATAGCTTCTTTTTCAAATTTTACAATCACCATCATGATCTGTGAATTATATCCTACAAACTGCCGCGAAACACCGGCTCCCAGATCTTCCCAATCAGAATGTCCGTCGAAAAAGGCTTCTTTTTTAAAATTCATTTCAGATATTTTTATTGATATTATTTGATAAATTTTTCCAGTCCGGTCTTCATGTTTTTCAAAGATTCAGCGGCAAGTTTCGCTTCCAGATCCGCTCCAAGTTTGGACAAATGGGTGTCGTCGTCTTTGCCTTTAGGATAATACGGCTCTTCGCCTTCCTTAAAATGAAGGTGCAGCTTTTTAGAATTTTCGGGACCATAGGCAATTTCAAGCTGTTCGGTAAGCAGCTGCATGTCTACGAAAGGAACATTCATATCATTGGCAACCATTCTTACCACCAAAGGATATTCTTTGTGGGTATCTATCAATACGCCGTTTTCGTTAAAATTTCTTCGTACAATCGACGTCATTAAAATCGGGATGGCTCCTTTTGCCCTTGTTTCCCTTACATATCTTTCCAGGTTGGCCCTGTATTGCGTGTACGGATTGGTAAATTTTGTAGAGTCTTTCACTTTCTGATCATTATGCCCGAACTGGATAATGACAAAATCTCCCTTTTTCAGCTGTTTTTCAATGGCAGCCCATCGTCCTTCCGTCCTGAAACTTTTAGAACTTCTGCCGTTCATCGCATGGTTCTGGATTTCGATACCTGTTGTAAAAAACTGGTTTAAAACCTGTCCCCATCCGTGTTCCGGATTTTTGTCCGGATTTTCTTTATTGGCCATCGTAGAATCTCCGATAAGGAATAGAGTCGGCTTTTTCTGGGCCAACATAAATGTTGAAATGACGATGCTAAATAGTAAAAGTATTTTTTTCATTTTAGAATTTATTTTATTTAAACTTTAAAGATGCTTCGACAAGCTCAGTATGAGATCGCTAAAATCTTCTGTTAGATTAAAACGGTTAGTATTAGAGCTGTCATGCTGAGCTCGTCGAAGCATTTCAATTATTCTTTATTCGGATTCCAGTCATTGAAGATTTTTTCGATGGTAAAGTTTTTCAAATCTTTTTTCGTCATTTGATGCGACCAGCTTATCCTGTTTGAAGTGTTGCCGCCTGCGCCTTTGCTTCCGAACTCTGCGTAATAAGCCGTCTTTTCTTTATCGGGAAACATCTTGTCGCCTTTCCACGGATTCCATCCTTCAGAAACAATATGACCTCCCATTTCGGTATTGATGAAAACCGTTTTGGCGTAAGGTCTCCACGGTCTTCCCAGAAAAACTTTTGTAACACCTTCTTTTGCGATAAGCCTGCAATCAAAGAAAATAAAACCATATTTCCTGTCTTTTTCCGTTGCAGCAGCTGTGATGTAAGAGTCGGCTAAACTTTTAATGGTACAGTTTTTAAAAACCGCTGTTGCCTGCCCGAAAATAAAATCGGTAGTACCTTCTATAAAGCAGTTTTCAAAATACTGCCTGCTGTGATTGGTTGCACAATACACCGTGTCCTGACATCCCAGAATATTTGAATTTTTGATGATAAAACGATCGCCTTCCACATGGAGTGCAACTGCCTGTCCTTCATTGCATGAAGAATTCTGAATCGTTAGGTTGCTTATTTGTATATCATCACCCATCACCAGCAACGTATAGGAATTGAATGTCGTCATTTTTTCATTGAACGAATCCTGTTTTCCTGAGAAATCATTGTTGGTGATCATTGTATTATCCTTATTTTCACCTTCTAAAGTGATTTTATGTTTTGAAGATGGAATAACCACTTTTTCATTATATGTTCCTGATTTTATGTAAATCAGTGCTTCTGCCGGGCCAAGATCTCTTACGGAATTGATGGCTTTTTGTATGGAGGTAAAATCGCCGCTTCCGTCTTTGGCAACGGTGATTTTTATATAAGGGTCATTTCCGGCAAAAAGAAAATTTGCCATTGAGACAAGGAGAATTAAAAATAATTTTTTCATAAACTGATTTATTATTTTCTGACGCAAAGATTTTTTTATATTACCTGATTTTAGATAGCAAGGGCAAATAAGTTTGCTTCGCAAAACGATGATGATAGCTTCATAAAATCAACTTGTTGATTCGTTTTTGCTCACTAAAATATTTTTTAATTAAATTAACTCCTTTGTGTTAAAATTATTATTTCAAAACTTTATCTAAAAAAGCAGCGGTAAGATTAAGTGTTTCCGTAAACCAGGGTTCTGCCGACCAGAAAGAGTGCGGCGAATCCTTAATCTCATGGAATTCTGTCTGAATATTATACTGTCTTAATTTATTCATCATATCGTCTCTGCCAGCATGAAACCTTGGTTGTGAGCTGTTAATAAAAAGGGTAGGAGGTGTCTTTTTATCAACATATTCCAAAGGTGAAGCGGCTGTCCAGTTTTTCAAATTAACATCTCGGTCGCCATCCAGCCAGTATGCAGCGTAGGTACTTTCTTCAGCTTCAGGATGAATAAATGAAACAATTCCGTCCACATTCACGATGGCCTGGATTTTATTCTTTGATTTTACACCGACCAAAGTGGCCATTTGTGCTCCCGCAGATTCTCCGTAGACTGCTATTTTCCTCTTATCTAAAGCATATTTTTTATGATTTTTCTTCAGCCATTGAATTCCGGTTTCAATATCTTCCACGCCGGCAGGATATTTGGCAACATCAGCTAAGCGATAGCCGACAGCAATCACAACATATCCTTTTGAAGCGAGTTCCATCCCCATGTATTTTTCGTTTTCCTTGCTTCCGGAAATCCATCCGCCGCCATGAACCATTGCTATTCCGGGATGTTTTTTAGATTGATCTTTGGGGTAATAAATATCTGCTTTTAAAGAAATTCCGTTGATATTCTTGTATTCTATGTCTTTATCAATAATGACATTTTGAGGAACCGGTCTTTCAATCGGGGTTAAAAAAGAATATTTCTTCTTTAATTTTTCAAATGTAATTTCATTGGTATAAGGAGTGGCATTCGGTCGTTTTACCTGCCCGAATGCCATGGTCCCCATTAAAAAAATAGAAATATAAGTATGTTTTATGCTAAAAATCATCCGCTTATGGAGTTTTTATACTATTTAATTAATTATTTAACTGCATTTTTCGCTACATCTGCACCCACAGAAAGTAAACTCCTGTCAGACCCAATTTCTTTCGGCAGCAGGACTGCTCCGGTTTTATTTCCTAACACTTTTACGTAAGGTTTGTTTGCTGATTCAAATTTTACCGTTGAAAGGTTGATGTTTTTACTGTTGTAAATTGTTGCACCCGTTCCTTCGGTATATTTCAGCTTTACATTTTTAAGTTGGATTCCGTCTGCGTCAGCAATGGTTAATGCTTTCCGGGTGTCAAACTGTGAATCTTCAATCACAATATTTTTAAGGTTCATTTCCGCAAGCCCGAATAACGTTATGGCTTCATCAGAATTCACGGCATTGATATTTTTAAAGAAAATATTCCTGAATACCGGTGTTTTTTCTGTTACCGGAAAAACTTTTTCAGGGGTTTTGTTTTCTTCCTTTTTCTGTCCGTCTTCCAGCACAGGAGATGCGCCTTCGTAGAACATATTAAAACCGATCGTCTGTGTCGGGATGTTGATCATATCGATATTTTTAATGTAAATATTTTCCACAATTCCACCTCTTCCACGGGTTGTTTTGAAACGCAGACCGATATCGGTACCGATAAAAGTACAATCGGAAACATGAATATTTCTTGCTCCTCCGGACATCTCGCTTCCTATCACAAATCCTCCGTGACCATGGTACACCACATTATTTTTGATAATGACATTTTCAGTAGGCATTCCTCTTTTTCTTCCGTCTTCGTCTTTTCCGGATTTGATGCAGATGGCATCATCGCCAACATCAAACGTATTATCGTAAATTAAAACATTTTTACATGATTCCAAATCTACACCATCTCCGTTCTGCGAAAACCACGGATTCCTGACCGTAAGATTTCTTAAAATAACATTGGAACACATCAGCGGATGCAGGTTCCATGCCGGAGAATTCTGGAAAGTCGGCCCGTCCAGCAGGACTTTGTCGCAGCCAACTAAGCTTACCATTACCGGTCTGAGAAAATCTTTTACGGTAATTAATTCATCTTTGGAAATTTTATCCGGAACATTAAAATTGGAGCTGCTTTCCAGACCTTTTTTATAGCTTTCCGAAGGATACCAGTTTTTGCCATCCGCAGATACGATTCCTCCTGATTTTACGATGTCTTTCCATTGAGATTCGGAAACTTTACTTTTTTTAATAGCTCTCCATGCGTCACCGCTTCCGTCAATCACCCCTTTTCCCGTAATGGCGATGTTCGTCGCATTTTTTGCTGAAATAGGAGACTGGCAGCGAATGGTGTTGAGCCCTTCAAAGCTTACGTCCACCAAAGGATAATCGTTTTTATCTTTACTAAAAACGATGAATGCGCCTTCTTCCACATGAAGATTGATATTGCTTTTCAGCACAATCGGACCAGTAAGCCACATTCCTCTCGGCACAACTAATTTACCGCCACCTTTTTTGCTTAATTCATCAATAGCTTTTCTGAAAGCCTCAGTATTTTTTACAGTGCCTCCGGAAATTCCTCCGAACTGGATAATAGAAACTGTATTGGCAGGAAATGAGGTTTCCGTTACCTGAGGCATTTTAAACTCAATATTTTTATAAATATCCAGGTTTTGGGCAGATATCTGGCCTGAAAATAGTAAGGCTGCCGCCAAACCGATCATTTTTAAAGACTTCTTCATTTTATTTTTTTTGAGTTGTAACTATTTTTTTAAATTCCTGATAAACCAGCGAGGCAACGACTTTTGCACCTTCCGGCTGGAAATGGGTATTGTCTTTCTGTCCTTTAGGATAAGCTTCATACGTGTTTTCAGGGAAATTCATAAAGTAATGATTCGTGGTGAAATCCTGGCCTTTATGGGTAAAGTATTCCATAGATAATTTATTTAAATCAATGTACGGAACATTCATTTCCATCGCTACATCAATCGGAGCCTGCCAGTATTCACCGTGAACATTCTGCAGTTTTCCATCTTTCCATGGATAATTTCTGGCGACCGGGGTCAAAATAATGGGATTGGCCCCTTTTTGTTTGGTCTGGGTAACAAATAATCTTAAAAATTCTTTATATCCTTCAATATTTACATATCGTTCCGTATGCTTTTCCGAGCTGTCATTGTGACCAAACTGCATTAGGACATAATCTCCCGGCTTCAGGTGTTCATAGACATATCTCCATCTTCCTTCCTGAAAAAAAGTTCTTGTGCTTCTTCCGCCGTGCGCCCTGTCGATCACTGCTACAGAATCTGTTGGAATGCCTGGTTTCATATTCGCCAGGCTGTCTTTTACGAAGAAAGGCTGAAACACCTGTCCCCAACCGGTAATCGGATAGCGCATTTTCATATAATCTTTTCCCGGTTCGTAATCTCCCGTATAATTTGCCATGGTAGAATCGCCGATGAGGTAAATATGGGTAACTTTTTTATCGCGTTTTGCCGTTGTTTTCTGAACACTGCTCTGTGAACTGCATCCTGACAACAGCAAAACGACTAATAAAAATGAAACTATATAAAAAATTTTGTTATTCATTGATTATAAAATATTTATATTGTAAATCCAAGGGCGTAAAAAATCAAATATTTTTCGACAAATTTGCAGTTCGATTTAACAATTTTAATTTTTAGTTATTCTGAACCAGTCGAAATCGGCATAGCCGCCGCGTGGTGCTTTTGACGTGCTTACACTGTACAAGCCAACTTTCGCACCGATCCATTTTCCGGGTTTTGCCTGAAACACATCTCCTATTTTCGTAAAGCTTTTTCCGTTTTCACTATAGCTGAACTGGCATAAGCCATTCGGTTCGCTCACATGTACTTTTAAATAGGCTTCGTTTCCGTTTAACTTTGTTTCAGATAAAATCTTTTCCTCACCGCCTTTCTCTGCCTTTTCTGCTTTTCTCAGTTGGATATAAAATCCGTCAGGTTTATTGGTGATAACAAGTGACGCATGATCGGTTCCCATTACCAATAATCCGGCAGCTTTTCCTTCTTTGGCTTCTTCCGGAATTAATTTCACTTTTGTTGATGCCGTAAAATTAGGAGCCGGAAATTTTTGAGTTAGTAAATTCGGAACATTCCAGAGATTTTTTTCTCCTTCGGGAACTTTTATGGAAAATAATCTTAAAAATTTCTGTCCCGGCAGTTTTGAAGACCACACAATGTTTTCATTGGCGCTCCATTGCCATTGCAGACCTAATTTTTCACCATCAAATTCATCTGTTTCCGAAGGAGTAACAATAGGATAAGATTGCCCTACATTTGGTTTTTTATAGGTTAAAACAGGTTCCCCGATTCCGTTTTTATTGGTATCTATTCCCATTACAGGCCAGTCTTTTTCCCATTTCATCGGCTGGAGATGAACAATTCTTCCATAGGTGTCCACATCCTGAAAATGATAAAACCAATCTTCTCCGGAAGGCGTATCTACCCAGGCTCCCTGATGAGGCCCGTTGATTTTTGAAGATCCCTGTTCAAGAACAATTTTCTCTTCGTAAGGACCGTAAATATTTTTCGACCGTAGTACCAACTGCCATCCGGTAGCCACCCCGCCGGCCGGAGCAAAAACGTAGTAATAACCGTTTCTTTTGTACATTTTCGGACCTTCTACGGTTGGATGGTTTTCGTGGCCGTCAAAGATATGAATCCCTTTGTCCAAAACTTTTGTTCCCTCCGGATTCATAGTATTTAAGGTTAATATGCTTTTCACTCCGGCACGGCTTCCTGCCCATCCGTGAATCAGATAAGCATTGCCGTCTTCGTCCCAGAACGGACAGGCGTCAATCAGGCCTTTTCCTTCCATAATCAAAACGGGTTTCTCCCATTTTTTCAGCGGATCTTTGGTTTTAACCATATAAATCCCGAAGTCCGGGTCACCCCAGTAAATATAAAATTCACCTTTATGAAAACGTATGCTTGGTGCCCAGATTCCATCACCTCGTTTCGGAACGGAAAAATGTTCGGCGGGCAAAACATCTTCAACGGCATAATTGACCAGCTTCCAGTTGACCATATCCTTGGAATGAAGAATGGGTAATCCTGGGGCTTCGTTAAAGCTTGAAGCGGTCATATAGTAATCATTACCGACACGGATCACATCCGGATCTGAGTAATCTGCGTGGAGAATAGGGTTTTTATAGTTTTTTCCGAGGTCGGCTGTCCATACTTCGGAAACATAGTTTTTTTCCTGTGCATTCAGATAATTTGATGCTATCGAAAAAACAGTGACTGAAAATATATTTAAAAGTTTTTTTGTTCTCATAATCAGATTTAATCTGTCTTTATTTAACGCAAGGAGCGCAAACTGTTAAACAAATTATTTTTCAAATTCCAGACTTGCCAGAATGAATGGTCCGGTTCCTTTCGGATCGTTGGACCGCATTTCTTCGTTAATATAATATTCATAGGAACCGCTTCGGTATGGATTTCCTCCAAGACCTGCAACGGCGCAGCATCTGTTTAAATTTACCATTCCGTTTTCATCGACAGTAATTAAATTTTTAAGAATGCCTTCGTACCCTTTTTTAGCAAATTTTTTATAGGATTTCGGAAGATAATTTTTGTTGACGGATTTCATCATGGTGTAAACAAACATGGATGAGCCCGTGGCTTCCAGGTAATTTCCTTTTTCACCGTCCTTATCCAAAACCTGATACCACAATCCTGTTTTGCGATCCTGAACCTTGATGACGGCGTCACAATATGATTTCAGATAAGAAAGCAATCTTGCTCTTCCCGGATGATTTTGTGGAAGGTAATCTAGCACATCAACGATTGCCATTCCGTACCAACCCATGGCTCTGGACCAGAAGTTCGGTGAAAGTCCTGTTTTTTTGTCGGCCCACTGTTGTTCTCTGCTTTCATCCCATGCATGATAGAGGAGTCCTGTTTTTTTATCGAGCAGATGTTTTTGAATGAGATCGAACTGATTAACGATGTCGCTGTACGCTTTTTCTGCATCCGCACCTTTGCTGAATATACTGGTATAATGAGCATAAAAAGGCTCTCCCATGTATAATCCATCCAGCCACATCTGATTGGGATAAATTTTCTTGTGCCAGAAGCCTCCTTCCGACGTTCTCGGCTGTCCGTCAATCTGTGAACGGAGTGTTTGTAACGCTGTCAGATATTTCTCTTTTTTTTCTTTCTGGTATAAATACAAAAGAACGTTGCCGCAGTTCAGCATGTCGATATTATATTTTGAAAGATCATATGAAAGAATACTTCCGTCTTCTTTTACCATGGTTTCTCCAAACGTAGAAATGTATTGGTAATATTCTTTATTGCCGGTTTTTTCAAATATTCTTTCGGCGCCTTCCAGAACGATAGCGGTAGGATAGCTCCATTTCGGAGTTTTGTTATAATCAAGCATCCAGGCTTCCGGAAAACGTTTCATTTCGGAAAGAAGCATTCGCTGTGACCAAGGAAGATCAACCGGGATTTTTTCTTTTACGGTTACTGTTTTTTCTTCACCGGAATTGTACAGAGGTTTTTGGGCGCAGGAAAAAAATATTCCCGAGCATAAAGCGCTGATGGCGTAAATTTTAATATGATTTTGAATATAATTCATTATTTTTTTAATACTTTAAATTGATTAGACTTTAGCTTCGATAACCTTTTAGCTGTCATGGACATTAATTTTGTGCTTCGGTTATGCTTTTTACAATATCATTAAATACACTTCAATATTATCGTAGTTTTTATCTAAATCTCTTCCGTTGGCATTGTATTTCTTTGGGTCTAAATTGTTTCTGATTTCCCATTCGTCGGGCATTCCGTCCATATCTGAATCTGGGAGAGGCTGTCCGGTTTTCAGATCCGGAAATCCGCCTGCATCTTTCTGGGAATCAATAATTCCGTTTGTACTTCCTTTTGAGCCCTGATGGGTAAAACTTCCGTTTTTAATATCTTTTAGAATCTGCATATCGATGATATCCCTTGTAAGGCTTGCACCTCCGATTTTTAAAACCAGCTCATAGGCTTCTTTAGCGGAATGGGTTTTTATATTATTCGATATATTATGTGGACGGATTATTCTGATTGTATTTTTGTCTTCGTCTGTTAAGTTGTAACGGTTCATCTGGCTGAATACGCCTTCTGCCCAATTGTCATTGGTGACTTCAGGGCTTCCTTCCATGACATTTCCACTGATGTAATACTTTCCCCAGATATTATATACTTCGGCTTCTGGCTTTTCATTTTTATCGATGGCAGCAATTCTTTTTTTTGTCATCGTTGCCGGACCAGGCTTGTAATAGTTATTGACGATATTTACATTCATTCCTTCGCCGCCGTAAACGCTGTTGTGTCCCCAGTTATAAATGACATTATTTCTGAAATCGGTAAGGTCTGTTAAAGCAAATTTGCTTCCGGCGTATTCTCCTAGTCTGGGATTTCTGCTGTCGTGATGGGCATAAACATTATGATGAAAAGACGCAAATTTCCCGCCTGCAATACCACCATATCCGTGAGCACCTTTCTGATGAACCGAATTTCGAAGGCTTTCTGCAATAATGCACCACTGAAGCGTTGTGTTTTCATTGGCATATATGGAAACTGTTTCGTCGGTAGACCAGCTTATGGAACAGTGGTCAACAATTAAGTTTTTAATAAACCTTGCTCCTAAAGCATCACCCTCATAGTTTTTCAGATCGCCCATTCTGAAACGCATATACCGGATAATGACGTTGTCTGCTGCTACAAAAGTTTCGTAGTTGGCTACTGTGATGCCGTCTCCCGGAGCGGTTTGTCCGGCAATGGTTACATTTCCTTCCCGTATTTTTAACGGAGATTCCAGATAAATGGTTCCTCCGGTTCTGAAAATAATATATCTCGGGCCTTTTTGATCAAGGACATATCTTAAAGTTCCTTCGGAGCCGTCGTCCGTTAATTTTGTTACGAGATAAACTTTACCGCCGCGCCCTCCGGTGGTGTACCTTCCGAAACCTTCAGCACCCGGAAAGCTAATGACATTTTGGGCTTCTGCAACATTTGAAATGCTGCAAATAATCAGTATTATTAAAAATTTCCGAAAGTTTTTTTTCATAACTGAATATTCTGACGGCTGAAAATTATTTTAAAGTCTTTCTGAAATTCCAGTTGTCTTTTCCTTTAAGGATATTGCCTGCAGTGTATTCTTTGGCTTCGGCCTGTTTGAGCTGATGTGACCACCCGACTCTTGAAGCACTGTTAGCTCCTGAACCTTTTGAATGATATTCTGCGTAAAAAGCCGTTTTTTCGGCATCCGGTTTATTCCAGTTGTACCATCCTTCAGGTTTTATCGTTGAATTAAGATCACAGTTGATATAAACCGTTTTGGCGAAAGGCCTCCACGGTCTTCCGAGGTATACGGAATGTTCTTTTGCATTGCCTGCAATGTTACAATTAATAAATACGAACCCGAAAATGTTTTCCTTTGGAGTAGATGCTGCGGTTATATAGCTTGCCGTCTCTTTGGAATAAATAGTACAGTCCTCAAAAACGGCTGTTCCGGCTCCGAAGATATAATCGGTAGTGCCTTCGATATAGCAATTTTTAAAATAATTTCTGGAAGGCTGGGTTTTATCTTCAAGATCCTGTGCTCCTTTCAAATACAAGGTGTCTTGGTTGCCAAGAAATCTGCAGTTTTCAAAAACAATTTTATCACCAGCAGTTAAAACCGCCACAGCCTGGCCGACTCTTCCTGCACTGTTTTCAAATGAGATATTTTTAGCTGTGAAATGATTAGCATAAATAAATACCGTTGCCGAACCTGTGGTTCCGATATCTTTTCCTTCCTGATTTTTTTTAGAAGCAAAATCATCAAAAGTTATTACTGTTTTTTCAGGATTTTCTCCTTCTAAAGTAATGGGGCTTTTTGTTTCGGGAATAATAATTTTTTCTTTGTAAATACCCGCCTTAATGAAGATTTTCGTTCTTTGGGAAGACTCATTTTCAACGGCATCCACAGCTTGCTGAACGGTGGTGAAATCACCTTTTCCGTCTTTTGAAACTACGATCAGTCTGTCGGCAGTTTTAAAAGAAAGAAAATTGAATATTGCTGTGAGAATCATTAAAAATGCTTTCAGATCTTTTAAAAATAAGGAGCTTTTCATTAAATCATTTTTGAGTTAAAATACAGACTTCCGCTTTCGACAGAAGCCTGTATTTCTGATATGAATGTGAAACTTTTTCTAGTATCCGTAATCCTGTGTAAGATTATAGTTGGAATTAATTACATCTGCTGCAATAGGCAGAAGTTCTTTCCTGTTGGGCTGGAAATAATAGGCATAACTTTTCACCGGATCTCCGCTGATATAAGGTTGCGTCATCGCCAGCTTCCAGTTTACCTTAGTATATCCTGAAGGGGTTGCAACACTTTGATTAGGGCTGTAAAAGATGTCGGCTTTCGCAATTCCGTTCAGATAGAAATCAATGTCCAGAACGTTTTGCTGTGCAGTTTTTGAAGGTACATAATTGACAACACCGGAGGCAGGTTTTTTATAGAAAATATATTCCGGTACATTGGCGTAGGCTCCTGTTCCGTTCATAAACTGCGTAAGTTTCTGTCTGGTTTCATTAATTTTTGTTTCCAGAAGATTCCAACGGATAAGGTCGTATTTTCTTAATCCTTCACCACCGAATTCCAACAATCTTTCTTTTACAAGATAATTGAAGAACCCTGGTTTGTCGGTAGGAATGGTACCTATCTGTCCTAAATTTCCAGCATAAGCCCTTTGTCTTACGGCCATCACAGCGTTGATTGCTTCCTGAGACGGACCGTTATGCAGCTCATTATCAGCTTCAGCAAACATCAGGAGAATATCGGCATATCTTAACAGCGGCCAGTCGATCCCAAGGTTTTGGGAAGTTCCCGTGATGGAAGTCCATGATTTTCTGAATTTACCGTCGTTCCAGTTGATTGAGGTCTGAAGTTCTTCCTGCTTAGAAGTGTTTACTCTGAAAATGGCAATATTAACATCTCTTCTTACGTCATACTTGGTAAACTCATAAAAGTAAACCGGAATGGCATTGATTCCTCCTGAAGATTTCCAGTCTGTGTCATCATGTCTTAATCCATTATAATACCCGATTTTACTGTCGGTTCTGGAGTTCCCTCCGAATGCTCCGATCGCATAAATGATTTCATTGGTTGCATCCGGAGTATTGGTATGCAATGATCTGAATAACCCTTCATAACTTGGGTTAAGCTGATGCTGCCCGGAATTGATGATATCTTTACACTCATCGTAAGCGATCTGATAATATTTTTGAGGATTTGATCCCTGCATCATCATCTGCGGATTTCTTCTCAACGAATATCCAGCCCTTGCTAATGCGATTCTTGCTCTTAATCCTTTTACGGCAGCCTTAGAAATTCTCTGTGCGGTCGTATTACCTTCGGATCTCCACGGAACCAGGCTTTCAGCTTTCAGCAGATCGTCCAGAATTTTATCATAAATAACATCCCGGTCTGTTTTAGCCAGATATAGATCAGGAAGGTCTGCAGAAGGAATATCCTGAAAAGGCACATCGCCCCAGTTTTTAATAAGGTCATGATAAAAATGAGCTCTCAGGGTAAGTGCTTCACCCAGGTATCTGTTCATCATTTTTTTATCTGCTTCAGACCCTGTCTGGAAAACAGGGGAAAGCGGAATATTTTTAATAACAAGATTAGCTCTTTCAATACCCGTATACGTATCTAAAAAAGGTCTGAGAAGTTCGGTGTTGGTAGGGATGGCCCCGAAACAGCTGATACCTCTTCTGTCGTTGGCATTATAATCTCCGGAGGTTCTCATATCGTCTCCTGATTGTGAGAGGATAAGGTTCATTCTTTGTCCGTATGTATTGTCACCCATGGTGCTGTTGTATACTCCCACCAAAGCAGAGAAAGTATCTGAAACGGAATCAAACTGTTGCTTTTCAGCAGTATTGGATAAGCTTTCTACATCCAGATACTCTTCGCAGGAATTAAAGGATAAAAGTCCTGCAATAGAAAAAACAAGTATTAAAAATTTATTTTTTTTCATGATAGTAAGATTAAAAAGTGATATCAACTCCTGATAAAATGAATCTGCTTCGCGGATAAGCGGCATAATCTACACCAGGTGTTAAAGGATTTCTTCTTGTATTGGCTTCAGGATCGTATCCCGAATATCCTGTAATGGTAAACACATTATTCATAGTGAAATACAATCTGAAATTGGAAAGCCCGAGTTGTTTGGTAAAGTCTTTTCCTAGAGAATACCCGATGGTCAGGTTATTCAGACGAAGAAAAGAACCGTCCTCAATAGCATACGAATGAAGGAAATAAGCACCTGCCGGCGGAGTCCACATAGTAGTATTGGCATTCAGCGCAGCTAAGGCATTAGGATCATTTACTTTCACACCGTTATCATCAAACCATCTCCATCGGTCAGCAACTTCTGCAAGCATGTTGTTGTCCCTGTAAAGATATTGGGTAGAGTATTCAATTTTGTTGGCATTGTAGACTTTATTTCCAACCGAGAAATTGAACATTACACTCATATCCCAGTTTTTATAGCGGAAAGTCTGATTAAATCCACCATAGAATTTCGGCTGGGCACTTCCAAGGTCGGTCATGTCATTGTTATCAATCACACCATCTCCGTTGAGGTCTTCCAGTTTCAGATCTCCGGGCTGTACGGGTCTTGCTCCGTTGGCCGCCGCCGCAGAACTTGCAATGCCTGCTTTCAGGGTATATACCTGTGTTGTCGGGTTATAATCAAAATCATTTATTTCATATCTGCCTGCTGTTACATATCCCCAATACGTACCAACAGGTTTTCCCACTTGTACTAAGAAGTCATTCAGGTTATTCTGCCATCCGGAAGGAAACAGGTAATAGTTTGCACTTGCAGAAGCACTGCTTCCTAAGCTTTTGATGGTATTTCTGTTGGAAGAGATGTTGGCATCTATCTTCCATGTGAAATTATCATTGCTGATAACTGTGCTTCCTACAGAAACTTCAATTCCTTTATTGGTAGTGCTTCCGGAATTCTGATATTGATATTCATAACCTGTAGTCTGCGGAATTTTTGCCAGTAATAGAAGGTCTTTTGTATCGGTTTGATAGACATCAACTGAGCCGTATACTTTTCCTTTAAACAATCCGAAATCCAATCCTGCATTTGCTGAAGCTGCGGATTCCCACTTTACATTTCTGTTGGACATGATGTTACCCGTCGTTGCTCCGGGAGTTACATTTGTTCCGAAAGCATAACCGTAATCTGAGGATGTGGTGAAAAAAGTATCATATAAGAACGCTTTAATTCTGTTATTTCCGGACAGACCGTATCCTGCTCGCAATTTTAGTTCGCTCACAACCCGGCTTTCCTTTAAGAAATTTTCTTCATTAATCTTCCATGCAACTGAAGCTGCCGGGAAATATCCCCATCGGTTTCCGGGACCAAATGTACTTGATCCGTCTGCTCTCATGGAGGCTGTTACAATGTATTTATTTTTGAAAATGTAATTTGCTCTTCCGAAAAAAGATACGATCCTGTCCGGCAATACATCTGCTTTAGGATTATCCTGAACTAAGCCTGAAGGCGGATTGGCCGACTGGATATTGGCAAATGCTTCCTGAGCGCTGATGGATTTCGGAAGCCATTTGATATTCATGGTTAATGATTCGGCATCAGTTTTCACCGTTTCCTGTCCCAGCAAAAAATCTACTTTATGATTGCCGTAAGTTTTTCTGAAATTCAGTGTATTGGTGTTGGTAATCCTTCTCGATTGCGTTTTGCTTAAAAAGACCACCGGCTGATCGTTATTCTGTCTTGCAAGGCTGGTAACAACTCCCGAGAACTGATTTACAAATTCATCTCTCTGCACATATCCGATTACACTTCTAAAGGTAAAATCTTTATTGATCTTATATTCAATAACACCGTTCAGCAGGAGATCATTTCTCCCGTTTTCTTTCACTTCATTATCAGCGAGGATAATAGGATTTACAAGATTGGTTTCATTGGCAAATAAAGGATCGAATTCATCAATATTCTGGGCTGGTCCTCCTTCAAAAGGCTGATACCTCACGGCATTTCTCAATCGGTTGGTACTTTGTGAACCTGTCGCTGAAGTACCTGCACCAAAAATGGTCTGTCTGCTGTATCTTGCATTCAGGGTCATACTCAGCTTTTTAGAAAGATCATAGTCATATTTGAAATTGGCCATGTTTCTTTTAAACCCTGAACTGATCATGATACCATCTTCCTGAACATTGTTTAATGATAATGAGAACGAAGAATTTTCTGATCCTCCCGTTACGGCTACATTGTGTGTGAAGTTGAAGGCTTCTCTTCCGAAAACTTCATCCTGCCAGTCAATTTTCTTGATATTACCATAATTTTTTCTGATATCCTGAAAGCTGCCGTATCTTGTATTAAAAGCATCGATGTCTGTCTGAACACCGCCTTTGTTGTAGATTTCATACTGATACAATACGTATTGATACGGATCAAGGACATCAATTGTATTCTGGATTGATCTTACTCCTAAAAATCCGTTGTAATTGATTGACGTTTTAGCCCTTTTACGGCCGCCTTTCGTTGTGATCAAAACCACACCATTGGCACCTCTGGCTCCGTAAATGCTGGTAGAAGACGCATCTTTCAGCACCTCTATTGATTCGATTTCTTTTGGTGATAAAATGGTAAGTGCATTATCCATTTGAACCCCGTCCACAATATAAAGTGGAGCATTGCTGCCGGTAATGGAGTTTCCTCCTCTGATCACAATATCTACATCTGCGCCCGGAGATCCTTCACTCAGGGAAACCTGTACACCGGCAAGCCTTCCCTGGATGGCTTCCGCAGCATTGGTAGAAGGCATATCCTTTATGGCATCCGCCTTTACAGACGACACGGCATTGGTGACATCCTTTTTAGAAACCTTGGTATAGCCTACCAAAACTACCTCGTCAATCTTGGTCTCCTTTTCCTTTCGGGTTTCTTTCTCTTGAGCCATAGCAAGGACAGGAAGTAGAAAGGCAGTTAGGTATAACCACTTTACTGATTGTACTTTTTTATCCATTTTGTATCCTTATAGTTTTAATTTTTGGTTGAAAGTTTTTTCAATCTTTGTTTTTGTTGGTGGATTTTAAGTATTCTATTTTTTTTAGTGGAAAATATTTTCAAAAAATTGACGCTTATCACTGTGCAATCGATTGCGTAATTTTTCATAACAAATATCTTGGCTTCTAAACTAATATTATTTTCCAATATGCAAAGAAAAAAATATTATTTTTTCATTAATTTGATCTGAAAAATTATTCACAATAAAATAGTATTGATTAATTTTTGCTATTTATTTTGTTGAAAATCAATTAAATATAAATTTAATATAAAATGTTTTTATACAGTAAAAAATAACAAATAAAATTTAGGATATTTAAATTTAATCTTAAAATTTAATTAAAATATCAGTCCTTTTAACGGGAAAAAATTACCAAAATTAACAGCTGGAAATAAAATTTAAGGTTTTTTTCTGATTTTTGTCATCTTTTACCTGCAGTTTCACCAACAATTATTTTATATGTATGATAAACCAATTATTTATGTGATTATGGAATAATTTTTATCATTTTATTAAATATTAATAGATGTACTCTGCAATATTTTTTCTGTTACATTTTTTTTCATCTTTACGGGTAGCAATTAATTTCGGGCAGTATTTTATTTAAAAAAAGCCTTAAAATTTTTAAATTACATATAGAGATGTTGTTTTAATATCATGTAAATCATTATTTTATAAATTTAAATTAAATTTTTGTTAAGAAATTAAAGAATAGTTATATATTTATCCCAAAAGTATTTCTATAAATTTTAGTGTAATTTTATGCAATCGATTACGCAATGTTTAACAGGTTTTGATAAACCGCAAAAAAGAAAATAAGAAGTATGGAAAAATCAGAATTTCGTTACGCCCATCATCCCGAAGATGTAAAAAAATATACTACAGAAGATCTCAGGAGGGAGTTTCTGATCAATGATTTGTTTAATGAAGACCAGGTAAAATTAGTCTATTCAATGTACGACAGACTTATTGTAGGCGGTATTATGCCTGCAACAAAAGCTCTGAAACTGGAACCGACTGACGATCTGAAAGCCCCTTATTTTCTGGATAGAAGAGAATTAGGCATCATTAATGTAGGAGGGTCCGGGAAAGTAACGGTAGACGGTGAAGTGTATGGGCTTGACAACAAAGAAGCTTTATATATAGGAAAAGGAGCAAAAGAAGTGGTTTTTGAAAAGCTTGATGATGCACAGCCATATTTTTACATCAATTCAGCTCCGGCGCATCACCCATATCCGAATAAAAAGATCACAAAAAACGAAGCGGAAATTGTAGAGTTGGGTGAAGAGAGATATGCCAATAAACGTACGATCAATAAATTGATTGTGAATTCTGTGCTGGAAACTTGTCAGCTGCAGATGGGAATGACGGAACTTCATCCGGGAAGCGTTTGGAACACAATGCCTGCACATACTCATGCAAGAAGAATGGAGGCTTATTTCTACTTTGATCTTGAAGAAGGACAGACGGTGAGCCACTTTATGGGGCAGCCACACGAAACCCGTCATATCTTTATGACCAACAGACAGGCTGTTTTGTCCCCGGAATGGTCTATCCATTCAGGAGTGGGAACTTCCAACTATACCTTTATCTGGGGAATGGCAGGAGAAAATATGGATTATGGTGACATGGACGGTATCAAAACTAACGAACTAAAGTAATTTTTCTAATGAATTTATTTGATTTATCCGGTAAAGTAGCGGTTGTTACAGGTGGTACTCACGGATTGGGAATGGCAATGGCAGAGGGCTTGGCTGCTGCAGGAGCAGAGTTGGCTATTACAAGTACTACGCCATCAAAATTAGAGGAAGCTTTAAACTATTATCATTCTAAAGGATATAAGGCCACAGGATATCTGTTTGATGTAACGGATGAACTGGAAGCTGCACAGAAAGTGGCTCTAATGGAAGCTACTCATGGAAAAATAGACATCGTTGTCAATAATGCAGGAATCATTAAACGCATTCCGGCGATTGATATGGAAGTAGAAGACTTCAGAAAAATAATCGATGTAGATCTTACGGGACCTTTTATCATGTCCAAATTAGTTGGAAAATACATGATCAAAAGAAAATCCGGAAAGATCATCAATATCTGCTCAATGATGAGCGAGCTGGGACGCGACAATGTAGTAGCATATGCTTCTGCAAAAGGCGGTCTGAAAATGCTTACCAAAAACCTGGCAACAGAATGGGCAAAACACAATATTCAGGTGAACGGTATCGGTCCCGGATATTTTGCCACGTCACAAACAGAACCCATCAGAGTGGACGGACATCCATTCAACGATTTTATCATCAGCAGAACCCCGGAAGGAAGATGGGGGAATCCTGAAGATCTTGCAGGAACAGCTATTTTCCTGGCATCGGATGCAAGCAAATTCATCAATGGACAGATCATTTACGTTGACGGAGGGATTCTTGCGACCATCGGGAAGCCTGCTAATGAATAACAACAGAATTACACGAGAATGAAACCTTTTATAACAGACAACTTTTTATTACAAAATAAATACGCTGAAGAATTATATTTCAGATTTGCCGAAAAGCAGCCTATCATTGATTATCATAATCACCTTATCCCTAAAGATATTGCAGAAGACACCGTTTTTGAAAATATTTCTAAAGTATGGATTGCAGGAGACCACTACAAATGGAGAGCCATGCGTACTTTAGGGGTAAACGAAAAATTCATTACAGGAGATTCTTCAGACAAAGAAAAATTCGAGGCGTGGGCAAAAACGGTTCCTTACACCTTAAGAAATCCTTTATATCACTGGACGCATCTGGAATTAAAAAGATATTTCGGAATCGATGAATTGCTGAATGAAAACAATGCCTCAGAAATTTACGATAATATCACGACACAGCTGCAGACTCCCGAAAAATCTACCAGAGGATTATTGAAAATGATGAATGTGGAATCTCTATGTACAACGGAAGATCCCACAGATACTCTCAATTATCATCAGGATCTCGCAAAGAGCGATTTTTCCATTAAAGTAAGTACCGCTTTTCGTCCGGATAAAGCCATTTTAATAGAAAATCACAACTTTGCAGATTACATTTCAAAATTGAGCGAAGCTGCCGGAATTGAAATCAATTCATACCAGACCTTATGTGATGCTTTATTGAAAAGAATTGAATATTTCCATGAAAACGGATGCAGGCTTTGCGACCACGGCTTGAATAATATTTCTTACGAGGAAGCTACGGAAGTAGAGGTAAATGCTATTTTTAATGATAAGCTGAACGGAAAAGTTATCGCTGAAAAGCAGGTAAACCAATTCAAGACGGCCATTTTATTATTCTTAGGTGAGGCGTATCATAAATTCGGATGGGTACAGCAGTTCCACCTGGGAGCGTTGCGAAATAATAACGAAAGAATGCACAGAATTCTTGGTCCGGATACCGGCTGGGATTCTATCGGGGACTTTGTACAGGCAGAAAATTTATCTAAATTTTTAAATGCACTGGACGGAAAAGATAAATTAACGAAAACCATTTTATATAATTTAAATCCGGCCGATAACGAAATTTTCGCAACCATGATCGGAAATTTCAATGATGGAAGCATCAAAGGAAAAGTACAGTTCGGTTCAGGATGGTGGTTCCTTGACCAGAAAGACGGAATGATCAAGCAGATGAATGCCCTTTCCAATATGGGATTGATCAGCTGCTTCGTCGGAATGCTTACGGATTCAAGAAGTTTTCTTTCCTATCCAAGACACGAATATTTCAGAAGAGTATTGTGCAACCTTTTCGGTGAAGAAATGAAAAAAGGAGAATTGCCGGACGATATGGAACATGTCGGAAAAATCATCTCGGACATCTGTTACCATAATGCTAAAAATTATTTTGATTTTTAAATTTAAATAAAGAAGTCTCCTGCAGAGTAGCAAGCTCTCAGATTAAATATTCTGCGTAATCAGCTAAATCTGCGAGAAGTAAAAAATAAATGTACCATTAAGAAGTTAAGTGTAATTAAATGAAATCATAGATTTTATTCAGCTAAAAAGTTTAAGCGAAGCTCAACTTGATTGTCCTAAACTCCTTAATAAAATCTTAATGGTTTAATAAATATATCTGAACCTACTTTGTGATCTTAGCTGAGTGAAATCGAAGATTCAACGTAGTCAGCGTCTGGCGAACTTAAAAATATAGATCAAGTTTAAAAGAAATCTTTGCCAGGTTTCGTTAAACAGATATTTAAAGTTAATTAAAACAATGAGCAACAAAATACTTACTTTCGGAGAAATCATCATGCGTCTCTCTCCACCCGGGAACAGAACGATGAAGCAGAGCCACGAAATAGAATTCTTTTTCGGCGGAACAGAACTCAACGTCGCATCTTCATTGGCAACGATGGGTTGTGAAGTAAGCCATGTAAGTGCTGTTTCAAATGATTTCGTGGGAGAATCAGCATTATCTTTTGTAAAAAGCTTCGGAATTGACACCCGTTTTATCTTTAAAAATGAGCATCCTCTCGGTTTATACTTTCTGGAAGTAGGCTCATCAGTCCGGGCGAGCAGAATTGCTTACAACAGATTAAACGGCTCTTTTGCCAATATTAAGCCAGAAGAAATCGACTGGAATAAAGCCCTGGAAGGTTGCGGATATTTTCACTGGACAGGCATCAGTCCCGGAATTTCAGAAGCAGCGTATGAAGCACTGAAGAAAGGGTTACAAACGGCTCGTGAGCAGGGGATTGAAATTACAACAGATCCTGCTTACCGCTCCAATCTTTGGAAATACGGCAAAGCTGGAAATCAAGTACTGAAAGAACTGGTTTCCCTGTCTACAATTTTCATCGGAGGAACCAATGAAATCAACGAAATTCTGGGAACACAGTTTTCATCAGATAAAGAAGGTTTTCTGCAGGCTTGTGAAGAATTGAAAAAGCAATGTCCTTCTATTTATAAAATTTTCGATAAAATTAGAATAGGTGTTACCGCAAGTTCTCAGCAAACGCAGGGAAGAGCTTTTGTTAATGGAACTTATTATGAAACGGAATTGCTGGAGGTAAATCCTGTTGTCGATAGAATAGGTACAGGTGATGCTTTTGCCGCAGGTTTGATCTATGGCTTAATCAATTTCGATGACGAAAAAGCACTGAATTTTGCCAACGCGGCATGTGCTATCAAACATACTATTTTGGGTGATATCAATTACTCCAGCGCAGAAGATATTCTGGAAGTAATGTCCGGAAATTCCGGTGGAAGAATAAAAAGGTAAGAACCCCAGCCGTGTTAGAGCTCAAAGCTCTAACACGGCTCCCAACTTTGCACTTTTGCATTAAAAATAAAAAATAAAATGACAAAAATACAAACCGTTACCAATGCCATCATTAATCAGGGAATTTTACCGCTGTATTATAATGCTGATGAAACGGTAACTATAGAAATACTAAGATCACTTTACAAAGCAGGAATCCGTGCAGTGGAATACACAAGCCGTGGCGAAGCAGCGTTAAGCAATTTTACCAAAATGGTAGAAATTCGTAATGCTGAAATGCCCGAAATGCTTTTAGGAATCGGAACCATTAAAAATCTACATCAGGCGGAAGAATATGAAAAAGCCGGAGCTGATTTTTTCATCAGTCCCGGTTTTGTATCTGACGTTGCTGCATTCCTAATTCCGAAAGATATATTGTACAGCCCGGGCTGTATGACCCCTACGGAAATCATTGAGGCGGAGAATGCTGGCGTTACGTTCATTAAACTATTTCCCGGCAATGCATTGGGGATAGGTTTTATGAGTGCTATAAAAGATGTGTTCCCGAATCTTAAATTTATGCCAACGGGCGGGGTAGATACCACTAAAGAGAGTATTGAAAGCTGGTTCAGAGCCGGCGTTTCTGCAGTGGGAATGGGGAGTAAACTTGTAAGCAAAGAACTTATGGCGGCTAAAGAGTATGCAGCCATTGAAAATGAGACAAAGAAAGTCCTGGATATTATTCAGGCTTTAAAATAATGCTTAATAAGCTAAATACTTTGCGATCTTAGGTGAGCAGAGCGCCTTTGCGAACTTAAAAATAGTTAGTAGTCAAAAAAACTTCGCGGACTTTGCGTTAAAACAAATACCATCATTAATAAAAAAACAAAAAATAACTAATTCAAAAAAACTAATATGAGTTCAGTTACATCTCTTAAACCGAGTAAATTCAGATGGACGATTTGTACATTGCTGTTCATTGCTACAACCATCAACTATCTGGATCGTCAGGTTTTATCATTAACGTGGAAAGATTTCATCGCCCCGGAATTTCACTGGAACAATAACGATTATGGAAATATTACTGCGCTATTCTCTATTTTCTATGCTTTGGGAATGCTTTTCGCAGGAAAATTTGTCGATTGGATGGATACCAAGAAAGGATTCCTCTGGGCTATTGGAATATGGTCTGTAGGAGCCGTTTTACATGCTTTCTGCGGTATCGCTACATCAGGAATTCTTACCGGGAATTGGCTGGCAGGTTTTCACGGATCAAAAGAACTTATCGCAACCGTTTCAAATACCTCAGCCATTATCAGTACCAGTGTAACTCTGTTTATATTTGCCCGTTTCGTGTTGGCCATCGGGGAGGCAGGAAACTTTCCGGCAGCTATTAAAACTACGGCAGAATATTTTCCTAAAAAAGACAGGGCCTTATCCACCAGTATCTGGAATGCAGGAGCCACTGTCGGAGCGTTGGCAGCACCCATCACCATACCTTTCATTGCAAAATCGATGGGCTGGGAATGGGCATTTATCATTATCGGTGCATTAGGTTTTGTATGGATGGGACTTTGGGTATTTTATTATAAAAAACCGCATGAGCATCATAAAGTTAACGAACATGAGCTTACCTATATCAATCAGGATCAGGAAGATGTGCCTGTGGAAGAAAATACCGTGCGGGCAGATGAAAGAAAATTCACCTTCAAAGAATGCTTCAGCTACAGACAGACCTGGGCATTTGCTTTCGGAAAATTTATGACAGACGGCGTCTGGTGGTTTTTCCTGTTCTGGACTCCGGCATATTTAAGCTCGGTGTATCAGATGGATTCCACGCAGAGCGCATTCCCCTTATTTGTTCTTTACATGATAACTTTATTGTCCATCATTGGAGGATGGCTTCCGAAATATTTTGTAGAAAAAAAAGGAATGAATGCCTATAACGGAAGAATGAAAGCGATGCTGATCTTCGCATTTTTCCCGTTGTTAGCTTTGCTGGCTCAGCCGTTGGGTTCCGTAACCTACTGGATTCCTGTTTTAATCATTGGTATTGCCGGAGCAGCACACCAGGCATGGTCTGCCAATATCTTCTCCACAGTGGGCGATATGTTCCCTAAAAAAGCAATTGCTACGATTACAGGAATCGGCGGAATGGCAGGAGGAATCGGATCTTTTTTAATCAATAAATCTTCAGGGCTTTTATTTGATCACGCTCATAAAGCATGGTCAACCGTAGACGGTGTTCCGTTATTGGAAAAATATCCTCAATATGTAAACGAAAGATTACCGGACGGCTTCTTCGAGCAACTCCAAAAATCAGGAGCAGTTGTAGTCGATGGAATTGACAAAGGATACATGATCATATTTTCAGTTTGTGCGGTAGCCTATTTAATAGCCTGGGCAGTGATGAAAACTTTAGTTCCTAAGTATAAAGTAATAAAATAAATTAAACCTATAAGGTTTCCAAAACCTTATAGGTTTGAACAACATAAAGAATTATAGGTACTTCGCTGAGTAAAAGTTTATGCTGAGCCTGCCGAAGTAACTTGTGAACTTAAAAATATACATTAAGCATTAAAAAAATCTTTGCGGACTTTGCGTTAAAAACATCCTGCACCAAGATTTAGCAGAATTAAAAACACAATTTAATTCAAATTAGAAAAATGGAAAATCAGATAAAACAAAAATTAAATCGTGAATTAAATAATTCTCAGGAAAAGCTTCCCGTTAAAATTGTACAGTTTGGAGGCGGAAACTTCATGAGAGGATTTACCGATTATATCATTGATACATTGAATAAAGAAGTGGGATTCGATGCAGGAATCGTAAACGTTCAGCCTACACCCAACGGATCGGTTCATAAGCTGGAAGAGCAGGACAATCTTTACACGCTTTTCACGAGAGGAATTAAAAAGGGCGAAATCATAGATCAGAAACAGGTCATTTCTGCCATTCAGAAATCTATTAATCCTTATACCGATTACGATCAGTTCTTAGCCCTTGCAAAAGAAGAAGAACTGGAATTTGTCTTTTCAAACACCACGGAAACCGGGATTGCTTATGATAAAACCGAAAATTCATACAACGGTCCGCACAAAAATTTCCCTGCGAAAGTAGCGGTTTTGCTTCATGAAAGATTTATGCATTTCAATGGAGCGGCTGATAAAGGATTGAGAATCATTCCATGCGAGCTCATTGAAGATAATGCATTTGCATTAAGAGATATCATCATTAAATATGCCCGGCTGTGGAACCTGGAAGACAGTTTTGTACAATGGGTAAATGAAAACAACTATTTCCACAATACACTGGTCGACAGGATTGTTCCCGGTTACCCGAAAGATGATGTGGAAACATACGAAGATCAGCTGGATTATGAAGACCGGATGATGGTTGTTTCAGAATGTTTTCTGCTTTTTGTCATTCAGGATGCCGGAAATCTTATGGAGAGAATTCCATTTAATAAAATCAATGAGCAGATTTTAGTCGTTGATGATATTCAGCCGTACCGTTTGAGAAAAGTAAGGATACTGAATGGCGGCCATACTTTAATGCTGGCTCCGGCGATCTTGTCAGGAAAAGAAACGGTAAAAGAATCGATTGATAATCCGTTTATCGGAAAGTTTTTGAGTGATGCCATTTCTAATGAAGTCAACCCAACCTTAGGCCTGGATGAAACCGAACTGAAAGATTTTGCTGAAGAAGTGTTCGACCGTTTCAGAAATCCGTTTATCAAACATTATCTGGCAAGTATCGCGCTGTATTTCGTGTCCAAATTTAAAGTAAGGGTATTGCCAAGTTTATTGACATATGTTGAAAATAACGGAAAATTGCCGCTACATCTTACCTTTTCTTTGGCCTGTTTAATCAGGTTCTACCAGGGAAGCTTTGGTGAAAAAGCGCTTCCGTTGAATGATGAAGAGGCAATCATCGCTAAATTCAGAGAGATCTGGAAAAATGAGGACTATGAAAAAGTAGCAGAATCAGCACTTTCTGAAACTTCATTCTGGGACATCAATCTTACTCAGGTTGAAGGTCTGAAGTCAGCCGTTGCCAAAGCATTGTATGAAATTGATCACAATGACATCGAAACGGCTTATAACAATTTTGTAGCATTCAATTCTTAAAATCATGCAGAAGAAAGTACTGAAAGTAAATTCCAAAGACAACGTTATTGTAGCGCTGCTGGATTTGCCTGCCGGAGAATCGGTACATCTTGACGGTACAGAGTATACGGTTGTAAAAGATATTAAAGCCAAACATAAATTCGCTGCCGTAGATTTTCAGGAAGGCGACCATATTATCATGTATGGCGTAATCGTTGGAAAAGCCAATCAGCCGATAAGAAAAGGCGAGGTCATCACCACGGAAAACGTAAAACACCAAAGCGCAAAAGTAGAAGGTAAAACCGAAACTTTAGGCTGGAATCCCCCGAATGTAGACAAATGGAAAGACCGCACCTTCATGGGCTATCACCGTGAGGACGGACAGGTCGGGACGGAAAATGTATGGCTGTTCTTCCCTCTGGTATTCTGCGAAAACAAGAATATCGAAACCCTGAAAGACATATTTGAAAAAGAATTGCTTCACGAAAAAGCAAGCAAGCACCAACTGTTGTTAAGGTCATTATTAAATGGCGGAGCAGAGACTGATGTAGCTGTGGAAGAGGAAGAGCAGGATACAAGAATATTTAAAAATATCGACGTAAGATTCATTACCCATCAGGGTGGCTGTGGCGGAATCCGTCAGGATGCCGACGCATTGGGACGACTTTTCGCAGGATATGTCAACAACCCGAATGTTGCGGGCGCTACCGTTCTCAGTTTAGGCTGTCAGAATCTCCAGGTGCAGATCTTTATGGATGCCGTTCATGCATTGGCTCCGGATAACAAAAAGCCAATCGTGGTTTACGAACAGCAAAAATCGGGAACCATTGACGAAATGCTGACCGGCGTGATTAAAGATTCTTACGAAGGAATAAAAAAAGCCAATAATATTGAAAGAAAACCTGCTCCTATCACTAAACTGAATATCGGTTTGGAATGTGGCGGATCAGATGGTTTTTCGGGAATTTCAGCCAATCCAGTTTTAGGAGAGGTTTCCGATATCATGGCAGCCGTTGGCGGAACGACCATGCTTGCCGAATTCCCTGAACTGTGTGGAGTAGAGCAGGAACTGGTGAACCGTTGTATCAACGATGAAGACGGTGTGAAGTTCCTTCAGCTGATGAAAGATTTTGAAAAATCCGTAGTCGCTGCAGGATCAGGTTTTGATATGAACCCGTCACCCGGAAATATCAAAGACGGACTGATTACCGATGCCATGAAATCCGCAGGCGCAGCCAAAAAAGGCGGTGCCGCACCCATCGTAGAAGTGCTGGATTTCACGGAATACGCGACAAAACCTGGACTCAATCTTCTGTGCACTCCCGGAAATGATGCCGAATGCACGACCGCGTTAGTAGGATCAGGGGCAACAGTCGTTCTTTTTACAACAGGCCTCGGAACACCTATGGGGAATCCTATTGCCCCTGTGGTGAAGATTTCTTCCAATACCGCATTGGCAGAGAAAATGCCGGATATCATTGATTTTAATGCAGGAACTGTCATCAGCGGGGATAAAACCATTCCTGAAGCGGCAGACGAGCTGCTGGAATACATCATCAAAATAGCAAGCGGCGAGGTCAAAACCAAAGCCGACTTATTAAATCAGAATGATTTCATTCCTTGGAGACGTGGGGTCTCCTTGTAATGGGTTAGTTATATTAAATATTAGGGTTGAAAATGCTTCCTGCTTCGGTGGGGAGCATTTTCTTTTGTTTTTTAATTCAAATGCCACCCATCTTTTCGAACGATCGTATACGTTGTAGTAGGTCAAAGATTTCGCATGGCGAAGGGGATTTTTTCACAAATAATCATGTAATTTTGCTGTTATATCAGTAGGAACGGGCTTTAGCCCGTTTAATGGTGAGATATTATGGTTGGCTTTAGCCAAAACCTACCGCAGTGAAACATTATTTCTCCGTCCAGTATTTCTTTTTTAAATGTTCCGTTTTCAGAATATCACAGCCTAAAACAAATACTCTGTACACCGGCCTTTCAATACCATAATACGGAATTTTGTCTTCAAAGTATTCGATGTTCATGGAGTTTAATTTATTTTTCAGATCGGTGATTTTACCAATGTCCGCTGAAAAACCGATACAATGTGTTTTCGCCCATTTATCCAACTTAATCAGGTTAAAAGCATGCGCTGTGATTTCTCCTTCAGTCTTAAAAGTCTCTAAAGTTTGCTGTTGCCCGCGCTCCGTATAATACCAGATAAAATGATCGCCGGATTGTTCGATTCCCAACCCTTCATAAATAGGGTTTCCGTTGATCGAATAACTGTTGAAATTAAAACAGTGTTCTTTCATCCAGTGTTCAAGTTCAGGTATTGTCTTTGGTGTATCGTTATCCATTTCTATATTTTTTAGTATCTGACATTAGCAAGATCATTATGCTTATGACAACAATAGCAGTTAGGTTATAAATTTCATAAAGCTATGAAAACAAACCACCCCGTCAAAAATTCTTTCGAATTTTCGCCACCAATGCCTCATTGTTTTATATATAATAAAAGAATCGGCCAATCTCATTCCCCGATCTCGAAAGAGCGGAATTTAATAACACTCCCACACACGCATTCATTCCCCTCCCTCGGAGAGGTGGATTAATTTTCACGGAAAATTAAGACGGGGTGGTTAATTGAATCATTAAAAATTTTAATCTAAAACAGACAGCGACATCGGGTAAAGCACTTCTCCACTCGCGCCAACCGATTTTTAAAACACAATTGATACTATTATTTTCACGGATCAACACGATGTTGGTATCAATAGGAACGGGCTTTAGCCCGTTTTTTGTGAAGTATAAGGATTGGCTTTAGCCGAACCTTATAAAAAATGATAATGTGGATTTACAATACGTGCTTAGAAGAGTGTTGATAGAATCACAGATTGCAAGTCATTTTAATTGTTGAATATAATTATATTTGCTCAAAACAACAACCATGAAACATTTTATAATTTTTTTGTTGCTATTACCCTATTTATATTTTGCTCAAACAGAGAATTTTACTTCTGTAAATCGGCAGATGCAGTGGCAAAAAGTATATGAAACTTCTTTTTCACAAAACGAGATTTTATCTATTATGAAAAATTCCGGAAAGTTTACAAATATTTTTAACGATAATGATTCTTTAACAGGCTCTTTCAGCGATTTGATGGCTGACTATAAAGGCGCAGGTTCGACAACGATGGGAACAACTATTTATGTTCAGAACTCGTCAATTAATGCAAATTTTAAAATCGATTTTAAAGAAGGTAAGTACAGAGTAACCATTACAAATATTTTATTGAATGAATTAATGGATTCGGGATTGGGAATTAGCAATACAAAATCACCTATTGAAATTTATACTTTAAAAAACGGTAAGGATGAATTTCGTAAAACATTTGAACAACGTGATGCAAGAATTTATAATTATACTTTCACTAATTTTTTTGACTTTTCAAAATACAGGAAATCCGAAGATAATTGGTGATTTTAGATAATATGGATCTACAACTTTGCTTATAATTAAATCCCGGATTGCAAATCTGCAACATTGTTTAAAATTTCAGTCTTAACTCTCCAGTATCAGTGTTACTCTATTGGTTTGATTTCGAATCCACCATTTGTTTCTAATACTTTACCATAAATTTTTTCCATTTTTATATCTTCCTGTAAAGCCTTTTCTAATTCTTTTATAACTTTATCCAAATATTTATGATTTATAATTAAAATTCTTTCAGCACTATGAACAATACTTCTTTTAATTGTATCTAAATCAGGAGAGTATCTATTTTTCCATTCCTTACCTATTAAAACTTTATCAATATCCAATAAACGCTTTTCTAAATTGGGATACTCTTCAATAAGTTCTTCAGCTAATTTATCTGCAAACTCCTGTAATTGAGGTCCGGGCCGTTCATTTAATATAATAGCTTCTTTAATTTCAAAAACATCATCTAATTCATTAGCAGAAGTGAAATCTTCTAAGGTAATATTTGATTTAATGACTCTTATATCTGCTGTAGTAACTAGAATTGCACAGGATAACTCTATAAATCTACCATCATAAAAAGTTCGTTCAAGTCCACTTGCATAACTATTTTTTACAAATTTTGGCATTGCAAATCTAAGTTGGAAAACCCCGTGTTTAACTCCATTTGTATTTCCGCTTCCATCTGCAGATAATTCGACACCACTAATACAGTAACCAATGTTTTGTTCAAATTTTAATACATTTTCATTACCAATTCTAGTTGCTGTAATATTTTCTGTAGAATTCATTATTCCTAAAGGTACCATATCACTCGGAAAAGGGGAGAAAATCCAAGATGTACCTTGTTGTCTATATTTACATTCAATTAGCATTGATAAAACAATTAATCTCTCGTCATTTGAATTATCTAATGTTTTATATGTTCTTAGATCTACAGAAAATTCTTTTAGTTCTTTTCTTTCATCAGGCCTAATATATGGATACTCTCCGAAAATAAAATGCCCAAGATCATCTAAAATATTAGAGGTCACATATTCTAGAGGAAGTCCCGTTTTTAAAAATCCATTTTTCCATTTATTCGATGATTGATTTGCGGTCATAATAATTGCTGCTAACTTTTGAACTTACTTATTACGTAAGATTAGACTATTCATTAAAATTAACAAAATAAAAAACATCACCAAATTTTATTCATCAAAAACCCCTCCCGCCACATCCCACCACCTATCCCGCCCCGTCCCCCAAAAGTCCCGCAACGTCATTCATACTTCCGACGACATCATCTATCCCTCCCGATACGTTATACAACCTATCCGGACACGTAAAAGATAAGTCGGGACAGATAAAAGACTGCTCCGTATCATTCTTCAACGTCTCCGGAACGGTTCAACAGACCATCGGACCATTGAACAACGTCTTCGGATAATTAAACAATGCCTCCGAATCTTTGTGGGACATAGTGAGAACACTGAACAACATCATCGAATGATTGAAGAACGGCTCCGAACCATTACATAACCCGCTGAAACCATAAAAATACCCCTCCATACAATGGAAGGGTAGTAGAAAATGTTACCGTTTATTTTTTCTCTTCAGGGGGAGCCGTTGAGGTAGAGTTTTTCATAAAGAACTGTTTCAGGTCTTTGTATTTGTCTTCAAATCCCGGAGACGCTGTTCCCGCTTTATAAATGGCATACGAATAATCCACTAGCGCCGACTGGTAATTATCGAAATCATGCAGCGTTTTCGCATTGTTGAGCCGGGTGATAATGCTTTCGAGCCTGCTGATCAGCGCTTCCATAGCATTGCGGGAGCTGTGGTCTTTGTTGAATTCGTTCCAGTCAACCTCCGGCGAACTTAAGTTAGGCTGGCTCTGGTTGTAATCGTGGACTTTGTTTACAAAAAGCTTGTTCTGCTCATTGATGCTTCCGTAGCGTTTACGGTCATCGGGTGAAAGGTTAATTGTGATTTCAGCAAGGGCTGTTTCCAGGGCCGTGATGGCATCCTGTGCGGCAGTGATCTTGGCACCGCTCAAATGGGTGGAGTTTAAATTTGTTAATCCCATCATTTTGATTTTAAAGTTAATATATTAAGAGTATTAAAATCGTGTGTTTTTTTATAGAAACGAAGGTAACAAAAAATTTTAAAAAGAGAAAAATGAAATGAAATCACAGCAGCGCTTGCGAAAATATACCAGGAGATATATATAGCAAAAAGCTGATAGAAATATCAATAATAATATTTCTATCAGCTATTTTAAAAAGATACAGGAGAATGCTGTATTACCCCATTGAATGAAACCCTACCTTGTTTCCTTCTGTGTCGATAAAAAGTGCAATAAAGCCGTTGTTACCAATAGAAGTTTTCGGCAGAATAACGGTTCCGCCGGCACTTTCTACTCTGCTTAACGGAACAGAAAGATCATTTCCGCCATCTAAGTATACCGTTGTGCCGGTCATGGCAGGAGCAAAGTTTTCGCCGCTGGCAATTGCTCCGCCAAATCCGCCTTTTTGGGGATCAGACGGTAAATAGGCATATTGCATATTAGGATTGGGGTCGGCATGAATGTGAGCATCTAAAACTTTTGCATAAAAAGTCACTGCTCTTTCGAAATCTGTAGCTGGTATTTCAAACCAATTGAGGGTATTTACCATTTTTTATTAAATTTTAATTGAGTGTTTATTTTTTTTATTTGTTAAGGAATCAGCACAATTTTTACCTGTTGTTTTCCTGTTTTCCATTTGTTTGTGTGCTTAGTCAGCATCTTTTAAAGGAAGGTTTTGCCCTAAAATGACAGTATTTCCGGAAGATGCTTTTAGGATTTAGCCATTAAGAAATCATGCAAATACAGGCACCACCAACTGATCGATCTGATTCTTCGCAGTGCTTATTTTCTCCTCAGCGTCAGACAAAAGCCCTGAAGCATCGATAATCTGCACATCCTGAATACCCAACGTCCGCCACAGATGCGTCACATACGGAGTTGCGAAATCCTTCTCGCTGCCTATGGCGGTTCCACCGCTGGTAAAGAGGATGTAAACGCTGCGGGCGCGGAGTAAGCCTCGCGAAACGCCGTAAACGTATTCAAAGGTGACACCAAGACGACTGACATGGTCAACGTATGCCTTAAAAGTAGAGGGAATGGTCCAGTTGTAAACCGGCATGCCGAGTACTACTACGTCAGCGGCTAACAGCTCAGCCACCATTTCGTTAGAAAGCTGTATCGCAGCCTGCATAGCCGGAGTTGGATTTTGCATGGAATACAGACTGCCATTAACGAAACCTTCTGTTGGGAGTGGCAGGTCTGCCGCTAAATCCCGGGTCGTGACCTTAGCCTCGTGATATTCCCGCAACAGGCGATCCACCAGGTGGTCGGTCAGGTTTCGGGATACTGAATCGGCGTGACGCGAGCTGCTGTCTAGACGCAGGATTTCAAGAGGGCGGATGTGAGCGTTATTAATCATGATAAAAAGAATTTAAATGAAATAATTGATTTTTTATTATTCGTTAGTTTTAATTAATTTTGTAGTGCAAATATTCAGAGTTAAAATAAATAAAACAAGTAGGACGTTTAAAATGTGTAAGTATGGAAAATGATACTAATATTGATAATCAGCTAAATAAAAATGAAAAAAAAATTGTTTTTGATGAAGAATCCTGTCCGGTAACTGCAACAATGCAGGTTTTAGGTGGAAAATGGAAAGCCATTTTAATTAATGCGATCTATCATACCTCACCTGCACGATTTGGGGAATTGAAGCGTAGTGTAAAGGGCATTACCCAATCAATGCTTACTCAGCAGTTGAGAGAATTGGAAGAAGATGGGCTGATAAGCAGGAAAATTTATGCTGAAATCCCGCCACGGGTTGAATACACGTTAACCGATTTTGGGTTTACCCTGTCGCCAATAATGCAATCAATGGCGAATTGGGGGAAAGAATACAGAATGAAAAAGCAAAATGCGTGATGGGCTAAAATTTCTATTTTGTCATCATACTTTCATATTCAAAAAAATTGTCTCAACATCCGTCAAAATTCTTTCGGATTTTCGCCGTCTCATTGTGTTATAAAAGAATCAATGAACCTCGTTCCTCAATTTCCGGAGGAGGAGATTTAAAACATACCTCTTCACGTCTTCACGCAGGAATTCCCCTCCCCTGGAGGGGTGGATTAATTTTCAGGGAAAATTAAGACGGGGTGGTTAAATAGAACCATGAAGATTTCAGGCTAAAACATGTGGTGGATTGCAATCCGCGCTTACGATGTTTTGGGAAGTTACGGATAATAATTCGCGACATCAATATTTAAGAAGAATTAGAAAAAATTACAACATCGCCCCAAAAAAAGATTGTAGATTCGCAGTATTGAATTTTATTTCAAATGATTATGAAACTCAATTTCAAAAATAACAGAGTCAGAAGAATGTTAATCTCATTGGTTGTTATTGCCGCATTGGTGCTTGCCTTTGTATTTTATCAGAAAAAAGTACGGTATAATCTGGTAACGATTTCAGAAAACAAAGTCTATAATTCGGGGGCTGTTCCTCCGGAAAAACTGGCGGATTTCGTAAGCGATCATAAAATAAAGACCATCGTCGATTTACGCGACGGCCTGGTGCAGACCGCTTTGAATCCGGAAACAAAAAAGCAGGTCAATGCCGAAGAATTTGCAGCCGATAAAATTGCCGGGCTTCATTATTTTAATTTACCCACCGACCAGATTCCTCAGGACAGCACGGTGCAGAAATTTCTTAAAATTATGGACGATCCCAACAATTATCCTGTTTTGATCCACTGTCACCACGGGGTGGGGCGTTCCCGTCTATTCAGTTCTATTTACAGGATCGAATACGAAAACTTCACCAACGAAAAAGCCAGGGAAAATGCCCGTTTGTTCTGGGAATTCGGAACCAATTTTTCGAAAAATTCAGAGAAAGGAATCTATCTTACTAATTATAAGAAAAGGGAAATACAGAGCAATCAGTAAGAATGGACTTTTCTCCAAAGATCATCTGAACATAAACGGTTTACGGGCCAGGTTTAAAATTTAGTAAGGAATCTAACGTAACCACCCCGTCAAAAATTCTTTCGAATTTTCGCCACCCCTCCAAAGGAGGGGAATCTCTCGTGTTTAAATGTGTGGGAGAGGGGTGGATTAATTTTCAGGGAAAATTAAGACGGGGTGGTCAGCTGGAATCATCAAAGATTTCACCCTAAATCAATCGCGGATTTGTATCTTTGTCCCATTGAAAATAAAAGTATGAGTATTCACATTAGTGCCAATAAAGGAGAAATAGCCAAAGTCGTATTGCAGCCGGGAGATCCGCTCAGGGCGCAGTTTATCGCCCAAAAATATCTTGAAAATGCAGAACTGGTAAGCAAAACAAGAGGCATATTCTATTATACAGGTTTTTATAAAGGGAAAGAAATCACCGTAGGAGCCAGCGGAATGGGCTTTCCGAGCATCGGGATCTATTCTTTCGAGCTATTCACGGAATATGACGTAGATACCATTATCCGAATAGGAACCTGCGGAGCATACAGCACCGATCTCCAGCTTTTTGATATTCTAAATGTGGAAAATGCCGCCAGTGAAAGTACCTATGCCAGGTACGCCTGGGAAATAGAGGACGAGATCCTTCCGCATCAGGGCAGTATTTACAGTACCATTAACCAGACGGCAGAAGAGCTTTCCCTGAAAACAAAATCCATCAACGTGCACAGCAGCGATATTTTCTACAGAAAAGATCCTGCGGTACCGGCCATTGCTGCAAAATACAACTGTCCGGCTGTGGAAATGGAGGCTTTCGGATTATTTGCCAATGCTCAGTATTTAGGGAAAAATGCGGCAACGGTTCTTACGGTGACAGACATTATTCCGACCCACGAGAAAATTTCTGCAGACGAAAGAGAAAGAGCACTGAAGCCCATGATGGAACTTGCTTTGGAATCTGCATTGAAAAGTTTATAAAACAGATCAGCAGACAATATTCTGAGATGCTCAGAATGGTAGAAGCGGTCTCAAGAATTAATATAATTTACATTTGTCATTCTGAGGAACGAAGAATCTTTCAAATTAATTTGTCTGGATTTTTCATTCTTCAGAATGACATTTTTTTTAGGCTAAAGAAAACTGAATGATATTGACATTAAGATTTTTATTGTCAATAAGGTATCTGATCAGGTTGAACCACTTTGTACAGTGATCCAGAATCCATGCATCCGAAGAAATAACAATCTCTTCGCGTTCAGCCAGAAACTGATCGGGATTAAATTCCAGTGACGTTTCCCAATCAAGTTTTCTTTCCTGTGCAAATTCCGCGATAAACTGACAGATTCGTCCGCTGTTGGATACCGGTCTGTCAAAGATCCAGCAAAGCTTCCCGACACCGCAATGTTGAAAAAAAGAAGCAGCCAGCTCTAGAGAATGGAGCGTTTGGTTTACCCTTTTGTAAGTGCCGTGAACCCCGGAAAGATCACGAAAACATCCGTCCAGCCCTTCAAAAATATAAGCTCCGGAAAGCATGCTTTCCAAAAGGATTAATACATTAAAGCCATCCATATAAATGGTTTTCCCTTTCAGGTCTTCAGCTTCGGATTCTTTTGATTTCCGGTTCAGCATCTGATCCTGTGATGCAGAAGCACCTCTGATTGCCTGAATCTGTCTTGTTTTCAATCGGTAACGGTTTCCTGCCAGTTCGGAAGATGCTTTTTCGGGATACCCTCGTGAAAGCAAATAATGCATATCCTGAACAGCCGTTTTCAGTGTGTCAACCTGCTTTTCTGATCCGAATAAACTGTCGTCGGATGTATTTTTACCGCGGTTTCTGTGGTTCATGTTCAAATGTAATATAAAATGCTTACATTTCCTTTCTGATAGACAGAATTTGATTAAATTTACGTCAATAATCCGCATTCGTTTAGAGACATAACTAAAAACAGGTATGAATAAAAAAAATGCCACCATCTATGATATTTCGAAGAAGCTTAACGTAAGTGTGGCAACTGTTTCGAGAGCACTGAACAACCATCCCAGAATAAGCCAGGCAACAAAAGACCTGGTGAACAAGACGGCCAAGGAGATGAATTATAAGCAGAACAATCTGGCCAAAGCTTTAAAGAGCGGGGAAACCAAAAATGTAGGCATCATTGTTCCGTTTGTGAATACCAACTTTTTTTCCTCCGTAATTCGCGGAATAGAAGAGGAGCTTTCCCCTTTCGGATATCATGTCATCATCTGCCAGAGCCACGAAGATGTTAATATCGAGAAGAAACATCTCAATACCTTACTCAATGCGCAGGTTGACGGGATCTTTATGTCGGTTTCCAGAACAACCATCGATACGGCACATATCAGGAATATACTGGATACTACAAACACCCCCATCATTTTTTTCGACCGTAAAAAAGATATTTCCGGAATCAGTACCGTAACCATTGACGATTACCGTGGCGGCTATATTGCTACGGAACACCTTATCAAAGAAGGATATAAAAACATCTGCCATTTTTCAGGGGATCTTAATCTTGAGATTTACCAGAACCGTTTAAATGGCTATAAACAGGCCTTAACCGATCATAATTTTCAGGTAAAGGAAGAAAATATCATCATGACGGGCAGTTCTATAGAAGCCGGAATCGAAGCGATTAAAACCCTTTGGGACCGAAAATCTATCCCCGACGCAATCTTTTCGGCCAGTGATTTTGCGGCATTAGGAGCCTGTCAGGAACTGAAAAAGAAAAAAATTAAAATTCCACAGGAAGTTGCGGTAATTGGTTTTTCCAATGAACCTTTTACCCAGTTTATGGAGCTGCCGATAAGTTCTGTTGATCAGACTCCGGTGATGATGGGAAAAATGGCGGGCCAGGTTTTCATTGAAAGCGTAAAAGAGAACGGAACCGGTATTTCCATTGAAAAGAAAGTTGTTCTGGCTCCTCAGCTGTATATCAGGAAATCTTCCAAAAGAAAATAATTTTCTGTTTATTTCCCAATCATTATTCAACGACATGATGCAACCCAGATTCCCTTTTTTAGATACTTTATTTCTTCTCCGTAACGACGAATGCATCACTATTTTTACAGATATTCATGAAATATCAGCAAAAGAAATCAGCGATACGGCAGATTACCTGGAATCCGAATTCGAAAAAGAAAGGCTTGAATTTCAGTCCAACCAAATCGACTTTAACAAGGAAGCTGCTGTCTGGGCTGCAAAAGTGCTGTACCACAGTGCGCAATTGTATCTCATAAGAAAAGATACTTCCAAAGACCTCCGGAAGCTGATCCCCGAGTATACAGGCAAAAGAGATGTTTCTTCCCTGTTATCCGCAGATTTATCTTTACGGTTTTTGCCGCAGATCATTACTGCTTTATATGATGCAGACCCGGAAGATCCTTTAATCAGGATGCTGGAGAATATCCTTCAAGAATTTCATTATTCAGCCGTAGGATTTGATGCAGAACTCGGTAATATCAATTGGGAAGAAGAATTAAAGGATAAAACCTACCGAAAATTATATCTGGAAAGAATTGTAGAAAAAAGATCTTATCAACTTGCAGAGATTCCGTATATCAATCAATTGTTAATTGCTGAATTTGGCATTTATAAAGATATCTATTGGAAAGAATTAAAAATAATAGAAAACTAACTTCTGTATTTCTTTGATAATTGAAAAAGTTTATGGAGCCTGCCAAAGTAGATTTGCAAACTTAAAAACAGGTGGTAGTTAAAATAAACTTTGTGAAATTTGCGTTAAAAAAAGCAGATTAAAAAAAATAATTTTCGTCAAAAAGAAAAATTAACACAAAAAACAAATGACCCAAAATATAGAAAAATTAAACACCGTACTTGCTTACATTAAAGACACTTTCGTCGGAAAAAATGACGTGGTGGATTTATTGGGAATATGCCTTCTGGCAAGAGAAAATGCCTTTTTATACGGGCCTCCCGGAACGGCAAAATCAGCCATCGTAAGAACATTGGCCCATACCGTAAAAGACGGGAAAAATTTCGAGTATCTGCTCACCCGTTTTACTGAACCCAATGAAATTTTTGGGCCTTTCGATATCAGGAAACTGAAAGAAGGAGAACTGCTTACCAATACCGAAGGCATGATGCCGGAAGCATCCATGGTTTTTCTCGATGAAATTTTTAATGCCAATTCCGCTATCCTGAATTCCCTGTTGATGGCTTTAAACGAAAAGATCTTTAAAAGAGGAAAAGAAACAAAACATCTTCCCGCGCTTATGTTTGTGGGTGCAAGCAATGTTCTTCCTGAAGATGAAGCGCTGAATGCATTGTTCGACCGTTTTCTGATTAGGATTAATGTAGATTATGTACATCCCGACCTTCTTCATCAGGTGCTTTTAGCCGGAAGAAAACTGGAAAATACCACTGAAACGGACGTACCGGAAATTCTTTCTCATGAGATAAAAGAACTTCAGGATCTCTGTAAAACAGTTGATTTAAGGCCAATTTATGAAGTGTACCTCAACACTATACTAAGTCTGCGAAATACAGGAATTGCAATATCCGACCGAAGAGCTGTTAAAATGCAGAATCTTATTGCTGCCAGTGCTCTGATCTGCGAAAGAAATGAAGCCATTCTTTCCGACCTTTGGGTATTGAAGCATATCTGGGATACGGAAGAACAGGTTGAAATTCTGGAAGGTATCATCAACAGGACTATTGAAAAAGATGAAAATCCGAAATCTCATCCGCAGGCTCTTCAGAACAAAACACCGAATCCGGAAGAAGTGATGAAAGATGTCAAAATACTGGCCGAAAAATGGAACAGCGGAACATTGAGCTTTGAAGAACAGAATGTCATTAAAGATAAGCTGCGCTACCTTCAGAGCCGTTGCGACTGGATCAAAAATCCCGAACAGAAACAGTATATCCAACAGGAAATCGAAAGTCTATGGCAAAAGATCCTTCAGAGCATATAAAAGAATTCTGGGCAGAAATTCCGCGCGGGGATGAAGAATATTTAGGCTCCATCCGCGATTGGAAAAATGTTCAGATTGCGTTGGAAGAAGAGGTCATCTGGCTGAAAGGCTTTACGGAAGAACAGGCTGCCTCACCGGAAATCCAGCAGCTGCCTGATTTTTTACTGTACGAGCTGAGAGATGGGCTTCTCTTCAGGAGAAATGCCTTAGTTCCGAGCAAAAAAGTGAGAACAGCATTACTCTGGACACCAATTGATAAGGCATTACGGTTAACATTTCCTTTATCCAACAATAATTTCTTCGGAATTGATGAAAAAATTGAAGTTACCTTAATGCCCTGTGAAGAAGAACGTGCTGCAGTTGCATTATTAAGTTCTATTGCAGAAATTAAGGACTTCATCATCACCCAGCCGAAATTCAGGCTTGAGAAAATAAACTGGATTGTTCTTGATGACAACGCATTATTCCTGGGAACTCCATTATTAAGCTTTCCAGGGGGAACTTTTTGGGAAAAAGACGGACATCTGCTGCCAACGGGTTTTGATTTTGAATTTAAAAATATGAGCTCTTTGCTGCAGAAAAAATACAATGCAGATCTTGATCAATGGCTTCTGTGGGATAAACATGGAAGTGTTTTGGCAATTCATAAAAACGATTTCAGGAAATTATCCGTAAGCTCATTTCGCCTGACTGAAAAAGCAAAAGAATGGAACTGAACGAATACTTCCAATCATACGAAAATTATTTCTGGGAATGGACAACGGATGAAGATGTCCCGGATCCGTCAGGCTATCATGAATTCAACCTTGTTTCTATCCCGAATGTGGGGGCAATCGCTTACAGGGCATATGTTATTGAAGTTCTGAAAGAATTGCAACCTTACGGTTTTCCGCCATTTGGATCGCTGCTGTTGGTGCTCTATGCCTCACAGGACGGCTATCTTAACTTAGACGGTATTTCCTTTTATTTAAAAAAGATTGAAAAAAGCTCATTATTCAGAAGTACAGATCGAGTTTTAGAGCTTTTAGAAAATATTAATAGATTACCCCGAAGTTATAAAACAGGGCAGAATAAAATCAATCTGCTTCAGACACTTTTTAAAAATTCTCATAACCAGACTTCATCCGGAAGTGCAGATTTAATCCTGAAAAGATTCGCCAAAAGACCGTATAAAATTGCAGAATGTGCTCATAAAATATCCTTACGCTCAATGCTTTTTCCGGTGGATGACATTGGGAGTTTGATGAATGTATACGAAAAATTCCCTACTACAGAGTCTATCATTCATGCGATGAAAGGGATAACCGAAGTTCCGGATCTTGAAGATGAAGTCGTTGAAGAGGAAACAACGGTAGATACAGATAAAGATTTTATACAGCAATTGATTGAAGAACCCAAAACCTTTCAGATAGGAAGCTTAATCAAAAGAATCTGGAGCGGCCTGAAAATTCCGATGCGCCACCTCTCGCCCGGTGAGCAGCCGATCGGAGGGATTTCGGATATGAGCAATAAAGGTGATTTTAACCGGATGCTTCTCTCTGAATTTGCCAATGAAGATGAGGTGTTTATGAACCGTGTCGCCAATAATGAAGCTCTTTATATTCAGCGTGAAATTCCGCCTGAAGAAAATGTTTTTGAAAGAATCATCCTGATTGATACTTCCCTGAAAAATTGGGGAACTCCTAAAGTATTGGCTTTTGCATCGGCAATTGCAGTGATCAAGCATCCGAAAGCGCATTCGGAATGTAAAGTTATGACATTGGGACAGGCAGGTCTGGAGATCTCCCTGAATAAAGTAGAGCATGTTATCGGAAATCTCAATCAGGTAAGTCCGGTGCTGGAGGTTTCTCAAGCTTTGGAAAAGTTTTTTGAAGAAGATCATAAAGAAAAAGATCTTGAAGTTTTTTTCATCACCCACCAAGACAATGTAGCAGATCAGAAATTGCAGAAAGTCATCCATTCAAATAGGGATCGGCTGAAATTTCTCGTGACAACTTCAGCTGACGGAGAACTCAATTTCTACAAGCATCATAAGGGAACGAGAAAGCATATTCAGAAAATCATGCTTCCCTTACAGGAATTGTGGGCAAATCCGCCTGAAGGAAAAAGGAATGGAGGAAATAGTTCTTCACCAAACGTGAAGAAAGCTGCGGTTCCGTTAAATTATCCGATTTTGTTTCCAACGCCTGCCAATAAAATTGCTACTTTTCTGTATGAAGGAGAATTTTTTATTTTAAGCAATAAAAAACAATTGTTAAGAACTTATTTGTCTGATAATTATTATAACAGAGAACATTACAATAATCATAAAATCCAACATGGATGTGAAGTTGTTATTGAAGATATATCAGTAAAACCAAAAGGACAGTTTGCGCTGGCAAGAAACAAAAAGCAGGAGTTTATTTTGTGCCAGTATCAGCCTGATAAAAAGCTTATTTCCAAATTAAATTTAAATACAAAAGAATATACTGAACTGAATCTCACGGGAAAGAATATTCCAAATGGACACAGGCTCATTTATTTTGGGAAATATTTTTACTTATTTCATGAAGAAAGTGAGATGATTCCTCTCATTAATATAGAAGGTACTATTTCATTAGAATATGTTTTAAATGATCAATTGATTTATAAAAGTCATGGAAAGGTAGAGTCCGAAATTAAAAAATTATACAACAGCGGAATTAAAATTTTTAATAATTTCATTAAAATAGGAATAAACAGCGATGAAGAATTGGTGATTTCAAAATATGCAATAACAACACATGGGGACAATCTTTATGCTTTTGCAAAAAACTTTACAGATATCGAAGTAATGGCAAATCAGAATAAAAATTTGTTCAGCTTTGAAGACGGAAGTGAAATTATCACCGATTCCCGCGGAATGCTTACCTTCAAAAGCAGTAACAAAAATATACCTGTTTTTTATATGCCTTCCACAGATTACGGCTATCTGGCCTTAGGAACAGAAACTGATTTCGGAGGTTCGGAATATTACCTGCCTAAAGAAAATAGGCTGAAAATAAAGGAAATGGAGGAAATGTATTCTCAATACATGGAAGCTTTTATAAAACATGTTTTGGAGTATGGAACTTAGAATTAAACCTTTTCCGAAAAACAATTATCCTAAAAAAGGGCTTCTCATTAAAGGAGCTTCACCATTGATATGGTTGTCTGAAATGGAACTGTTGGAAATAGATTTAAATGAAGTTCGGTCGTTTCCCATTCCTTCCAATCAACCAAATGTCCTGTATGGCTGCTTTCTTATTTTCAAGGATCTCGCCCCGAATGAAATTGGCAAAAATTCTTATTTTCAGAGTGTAGATAATAAGCTTTTCATTCCTGAAAATACAGACTTTTATCCCAGAGTAAATCCTGAAGACTGGCAAAATATAGATGCAGAATTTCTAATCATGCACCCCGATTTCGGCCTGGTAAAACTGAACGAAGAAATTAATTGGATCTCCATAATCAGTAATCCAAAGTCGTCCGGAAATACAGTCAGAAAACCATCGAAGGGTGTAAAAGTTCCTCAAAAAATCGAGAGCTACACCGTAGAAATGGATGACGAAAAGATTCTTGAATCCCTCCAAAATCCTAAGACGGAAGAGGAATGGATGAAAGATCTGCCTTTCAACCTTCAAAAAGTAATGAAAGGAAATAAAAAGGAGATCGAAAAATATTTAAGATATATCGAAAAATATCCTGACAGAGCCGTGGACTTAGGCATCCCGCTTGATATCATGGGAACTTCCAGAGGAGATGGTTTTGCCAGATTCACATTTGGAAATACCTGGCTCGGGAAATTGTTTGGAGGGAATATGTCGGGCGGAAATTCCTCCTATTCTGAAAATTACCGCTGGGTATTCTGGGTGGTTCTGATTGTAATGGGGCTGGTAAGGCTGTTTGTTTATCTTAATAAGGAAGAACCTGCAAAAGATCAATCTATGATATCCTCAGGAAAAATTTCCGGGGTCAATAAAGATCTGATGAAACCTGCCATAGCCTATCAGTCAGGAGTAACGGATATTGATATGAAAATTGATTCGATGTACGGAAGGAAAAGAAATAAAATTGCTGAAGAATATAGTAATGCAGTTGGCACTTATATTTCCCGCGATAAAAACAAAATTGAAGAATATAAAAAGCAAGGAAAGCGTGATCCTAAGGAAATCAGCAATGAACTGCTGAATATAACTGCCAAAATTGATAAATCCAAAGATTCGTTAAAAACAATTTACACTAAAAAAATTGTAAAATATTTAGCGCAAAGCGAAGAAAAGTATAAAAAGAAAATCCGGGATTCATTACGAAAAGTAAGTTCGGGGAAACCTGCAGATCAGGGAATCGTAAAAAGCATCTGGAAAAAGAAGCAGGTCCTGATTGAAGATTCATTGGGCAGATTGTACGGAACAAAAGAATATCCTGAACCGCCTGTTGCAGATCAGGGTCAAAAAGCAGCCACTTATGAAAAGGAAGAACCTTATGCAAAAAATGACACTTCGTTCTCGGAAATCATCTGGCTGATTATCTTTATGACAGGTGTTGTCGGACTGTATAATTTTATTGTAAAAAGAAGATCCTTAGATGTTGGGGGGCAAAACGTTCCGGGTGGGATTAAAATTTTTCTCATCATTCTGCTTATTGCCATGTTAGCTTATATCTTCTATCCGCTTATTGAAATGTTCGGCTACAACTGGTTTGTATGGATTCTCATTATCTGTGTTATTGTACTGCTTTACCGCCTGTTCAGCGAAGATAAAACCATTTTAAAAACGGATAAAGATGAATAATCAGAAATTTATCAACAAATTCAGCGCAGCATTTTTTATCCTGGTGGTTATTAAGGTTATCGCGCTATTAGCCCAGCTGTTTCATCAGAGCTTCTGGAGCGTAGTAGGAACTCTCCTGATTTTTATTATCATAGCTTTTATTATTTTCATTGTGATTACCCGCCTTGAAGACAAGGAAAAAGAAAAGAATATACACGGGAAAAGAGGTGCGGCATCCGGCGGAAATTTTTATGTGGAAAGCACTCTTTTTGATAAAATCAGGAATAAATACGAAGACCTTGCCCAAAGCTATATCCGTGAAAAAGATTATAGAAAGGCGGCTAAAGTTTACATCAATCTCCTGCGGGACAATTACCGTGGAGCTAAAATTCTCGAGGAAGGAGGATTTTACAACGAGGCAGCTGTTATCTATCTGAACAAGCTGAAAAACAAATCCGAGGCTGCCCATTGTTATGAAAAAGCAAAACAATACCGGAAAGCAATAGAGCTTTACAAAGAGCTGGAGCACAAAGAAAAAGTAGGCGATCTTTACCGGGAGATCAATGACCCTAAAAATGCTAATACCTATTACCAGATGGTTGTGGACGATTATGTAAAAAATAATCAGATGGTAAAAGGCTCATTGATTTACCGTAAGAAAATGGAGATGCCTGAAGAAGCCCAGCAAATTTTACTGAAAGGATGGGAAGCGGATAAAGATGCTTTCAATTGTCTTAATAATTATTTTGCCAATATCTTTGATGTTAAGAATCTTGAGCATGAAATTCAGGCAATATATCAGAAAACGCCTTCAGAGAAAAAGATCATGTATCTTGAAGCCCTGAAATACGAATTTAAAAAAGATCCATATCTTCAGGGAACAACCAGGAATATTGCCTACGAAATTATTGCCGAGAAAATAGGCACCCATTCGGAAATTGTCAATGAATTAAAATATTTCAATCCGCACGATGATGTGATTTTAAAAGATATTTCAAGGTATAAGACGGGAAGAAATAAAATGTTCAGAAATTAAAAACTTCCTTACTGAACCTGCCTTATCACTGAATCTCCCTTAACTGCAGATTAAATTTCCGGGAAAACATTTATCTTTGCATCAGTAAAAATATGACAATACAAAGAGCACATATCAGTTTGAATCTATGCGATCGCCCTATAGTAAAGGGATCGTTTGGATATGAATGGATGATATTGAATGAGGCGAAATGTGCTTGCTTTGAAAATTGTTTACTGTAAACCGTAAAAATTTTATCAAAATATTGCAAAAACGCCTCGAAAATCGAGGCGTTTTTTGTGTTTTTAACCAAGAAATTATTTAGAACGAAAAAAAATAACCATAAAAGTGAAAATTTTTTAATCAGCAATGAACAACAAATAAGAAAATAAAGCGTGATCAATAACCCGATGAGAGACAGTCATTTAGGTAAAAGAAGAATCTGCAATCCGTTGCGGACAGGAATTTCCTATTTTAAAAATAAAGGTTAAATTATTGATTTTCAATATTTTAAATCAAAAATAAATTTGCGGATTAAAAAAAATCATATTTACTTTGCAACCGAAAATTGAAAGCAACAGGTTTTCAGCTTTCCAAAACTTTTAGACAAAATAAAATGAAACAATTACATAACATATCAGGTTTACATTCAGGACAACGCGGTGCAGAACCGATGGGACAGCAATATGCTTGTATAAATCTGCTTGATAGTGAATTTGTGATAAAAAGGTGCTTATATACATGGGTCAGCTAATGAACTGACACGTCATAATACATAAAGCGCCTCCCAAAAAGAGGCGCTTTTTTTATGGTTTCTCTAGCTTATTTGGTAAAGCACCGGTTTGTGGCACCGGAGAACAGGGTTCGATCCCCGGAGATACCCCAAAAATGTGAATAGTCAATAGTGAATTTCGTTTCACAAGTGAATTTTAAATTGACCAGCACAGCAAATTAACAGTTGGCTGTTCACATAAAAAAAAGGTTCCGTAGCTCAATTGGATAGAGTATGGGTTTTCTAAATCCACGGTTACAGGTTCAAGCCCTGTCGGAATCACAAAAGGAGAGTAGGCAAATATTGGTTTGTTGCGGCTTACTGCTAATGAGTTCTACGACAGTAGTGAAGGTTCGATTCCTTTGCTCTCCGCAAAGATTTTAAGGTTACGGTGGCTTTTCTCACCTGTTCTTGGGATCACGAGTTCGCAATGCCTGCATTTGTGAATTTAATTAGAAAATATATGCGATCGTGAATAATCTCGCATACACCAAAAGATTCACGGAAATTTCCGATCCGACTGTCTCTCGGAAAAGAAATTGAAGTGAATCTGCAAACTGGAAAGATAACGGTGGTTGTTTACCCGCCTTGGACGCGGGAGGTCGCAGGTTCGAACCCTGCTTTCCAGACAGTTTGCTCCATTAGCATAGCGGTTAGTGCATTCGGCTTTCTACCGAACGACAAGGGTTCGATTCCCTTATGGAGTGCAAAAAAATGTGAATTTTTCACAGATGAATTATAACAAAAACGGTTTCGTAGCTCAATGGGTTAGAGTATCGGTTTCATACGCCGAAGGCTGAAGGTTCGAATCCTTCCGAAACTACAGAAATGATTTCGTAGCTCAATGGTAGAGCGCTGGTCTGTTAAACCAGAAGTTGAAAGTTCGAGTCTTTCCGAAATCGCAAATAACTAAATGTTAATTGTTTCAAAAGAGAAAAGAAAAGGCTTGTCGAGAGCAGAAGATCTTTAGCCAAAAACACGATATTATATAGACAGGCTTTTTCTCAACTCGGTTTGAAGCGCGATAATGAAAGTTTTAAACATAATATAAATTTTAGATCAAATAAAGTCTGTCAAAGCGCAGAAGTTCTTACATCAAACAAAAATTAAGACAGACTTTATTTTTTAGAAAATTTAAATTGAAAGAATAATCACAATATGGGAAATCACTCATTGCCCATTACTGATTACTCATAAAAATGATGGTTCGCCGAAGTGGAAGAGTCGGGGCGGTCTGCAAAACCGTTGCGTAAGCTGAGTGGGTTTGACTCCCATAACCATCTCAAATAACTAAAATGAGATTAGTTCCGAAGAAAGAAAAGCTTGTCGAGCGCAGAAGTTCTTATATCAAACTAAAAATTAAGACAGGCTTTGTTTTCTTCAAATAATAAGCTGCTGGTGAATTATTCATTACCGATTGCTTAATCTGCGGAAATGGTGGAAATGGCAGACATACTTGATTTAGGCTCAGGATTTTGGGGGTTCGAATCCCTCTTCCCATACAAAATATGAGTAATCAATAATGTGTAATTATAAAGCATGATTTTAATATTACCAATTGCTTATTACTCATTATTAATGAAACTGATTCATAGTGTAATTGGCAGCACACAAGACTTTGACTCTTGTTGTTCAGGTTCGAAATGCGGAGCATTCGTGAATTCATTAAATTAAATATAAAATTCATGAACAACCCTGATGAATCAACGAAGATTTGTATTGAAAAAACTCTGTTTTCTCAGCTGAGTATAAACTGAAGGTTGACGAATGTAGTTCTGCCTTTGCGAACTTAAAAACAAATAGTAGGTAAAAATACTTTGCGCACTTTGCGTTAAAGCAAATATTTAAACAAAAACAAATTTAAAACATGTAGAAAAAATGGAAACGCAACAACAAATATGGCAGAATATGACCGGAAAGATTTTCCGGAACTCTATCACACAGCTGGTAGAAGAAGCCATCATCCGCGAACATGCAAATGGACACCGACTGAAAGTATGCGTGGGCTCAGACTCCCATGTTTACGGAGATGCCATTAATTATGCTACGGCAGTTGTCTTTATTCGTGAGGGAAAAGGAGCGTTTACCTTTATCAGAAAAGAAAGAGAATTCCAGCGCATCAGTATCAAAGAACGAATGCTGAATGAAGTGAACAAATCCGTAGAAATTGCGTACGCTATCTGTTCCGTTCTGGATGCTTACGGAGTAGAAATGGAGGTACACGCAGATATTAACACAGATCCGGATTTCAAATCCAATGTCGCTTTGAAAGATGCAATGGGATATATTCTGGGAATGGGATATGTGTTTAAAGCAAAACCTTATGCATTCGCAAGTTCCAATTGTGCGGATATGATGGTGTAATAGGAATGGATCAGGTTCAAGAGATGTTAAGAATAATTAAACTTGCGTTTTAGTACGGAAACCTCACAGGTTTTCAAAACCTGTGAGGTTTAAATAGAATTAAAATTTAAAAAATGGAAAGAACGAAGAGATTATTATTTCTGGACGATATAAGATATCCTATTGATGCCTATCATTATACCAGACAAGATATTTTTCTTAGAACCGACTGGTATATTGTTCGGAATTACAAACAGTTTATCAATAGGATTTTGGAAAACGGCTTACCGGATCTGATCTCTTTTGACCACGACCTTGCGGATGAACATTATTTGAAAGCCGATTCTCGTGAATTTGCCGAAAAAACAGGGTACGAATGTGCGAAGTGGCTTATAGAATACTGCATGGATAACGGTGCCAATTTGCCGGAATTTTACTGTCATTCCATGAATCCTGTAGGAAAGGAAAATATTGAAAGCCTTTTGAAAAACTTTGCTGGCAGAGAAAACCTATGAGGTTTAAATAAAAACAATTAAAATTTAAAACAATGAAATCCAATATATTTTTTACAGCAGACCATCATTTCGGTCATGAAAATATTATAAAATTCTCCGAAAGGCCTTTTGAGTCTTTGGATCAGATGAATGAAGAACTCGTTAAAAGATGGAATGAAAAAGTCGGGACAAATGACACCGTCTATCATTTAGGAGATATCAGTTTGGGCAAACCGGATTTTACCAAAGAAATTCTGGATCGCCTCAACGGAAATATTCATCTGATAAAAGGAAATCATGAAGGAGCAGCATTAACGTATCCAAAACGATTTGTGTCCATCAGGGATTACCACGAATTAAGAATTGATGAAGCCGACAACAGCAACGGCAAACAAAAAATTATTCTTTTTCATTACTCCCTCCGAACATGGAACGGCTCACATCGGGGTGTCTGGCAACTGTACGGGCATTCCCATGGAACACTGCCGGATGATGAGTTGGTCTTAAGCTTCGATGTAGGAGTAGATTGTCATAATTTTCACCCTGTTTCATACGAAGAAGTAAAGGAGATCATGAAGAAGAAAAGATGGACACCGCCGTTTGGTCCAAGAAATTAATAAACCGGAAGAAAAACTTCCAAACCTAAAAATTAAACAAAATGAAAACAACAGATAAGATATTAATTATAGACCTTGAAGCGACCTGTTGGGACGACCGGCCGCCGAGAGGTCAGGAAAGTGAAATCATCGAAATCGGAGTATGTATTATGGATGCAAAAACCGGTAAGATTTCGCAAAATGAAGGGATTTTGGTAAAGCCTCAGTATTCAAAAGTCAGTCCTTTCTGTACTAAACTCACGTCTATTACCCAGCAAATGCTGGATGATGAAGGTATTTTACTAGAAGATGCGTTGGATGTCCTGAGAGCAGAATATGATTCTGAAAATCTGACGTGGGCAAGCTACGGAAATTATGATCTGAATATGCTTCAGAATCAGGCAAGAAAGTTTCAGGCAGATTATCCGTTAAGTGATGATCACATCAATGTAAAAACTTTATTTGGAGAGCTGCATCCTACAGTCCGGAAAAGTGTAGGTATGGCCAGAGCTTTGAGCGAACTGAACCTTACCCTGGAAGGTACCCATCACAGAGGGGTAGATGATGCGAAAAATATTGCTAAGATTTTACATTGGTGCTTACAGCAATAATGTATATAAAATGAAAGTAATTATTATTTGCGCAAAAACATTTCGTAATGGCGTTTTTACTTGCATCATCAAATCTTTACAATAAACTAATACCCATCTTTATAGATTCCGGCTTTGCATTCGCAAAGCCGGAATCGTTTTGTCACGAAGTCTTCTCCAGCCATTCTTCATAAGAAAGAATACCCAGTTCAGGTCTGGCATCACCTTCCAGAATAGAGATCAATTCCAGCTGATTTCCGTCCGGATCATTAAAATAAATGGCCAAAGCCGGCATCCACGCAAAAACCATCGGTTTTTCATTTCCGTTTTTAAGAAAATTATAGGGACTTAAATTTTTGCTTTTGAGAAACGTAACGGACTTATTCAGAATGTCATCTTTATCGGCCGTGAAGGCAAAATGACGCACCTGAAGATTTTCCTTCTGTTCCCATAAACCAAGCATGAACTCTTTTTCTTTTCCCACCCACAGAAAAGCAATTCTTCTGTTTTCATCTTGATGAGCGAGTTTCAGTCCTAAAATTTCCGTGTAGAAAATTACGGCATTTTCCAGGCTGCTGACCTGAATATGTGTTTCGTATAATCCTTTAATCATGATTGTAATTTAATTTAACAAAGCTAAAAAACAAATGCGGTGAACTTCAATATAATTCATTTCTTAATCTAAAACTGACGATAGATAAATTTAATTCTTATCAAAATCAATGATAGCATAATATTGGATAGTGGTTTTCTTGTTCATACCTTTGCTGCCAAATGAAAACTACCACTGCGTTATTCGATTTCTCGAAAAAAATAAATTATAAAAACGAATTGCTAGCCGGCTTCACGGTTGCCATGACCATGATCCCTGAGTCGCTTTCTTTCGCTATTTTGGCAGGGCTTTCACCGCTTACAGGGCTTTATGCTGCGTTTATGATGGGATTGGTGACTGCTGTTTTCGGCGGCCGTCCCGGAATGGTGTCCGGTGGAGCGGGCGCTACCATTGTTGTTCTTATTGCCTTAATAAAAAGCCACGGTGTAGAATATCTTTTTGCCACCGTAGTGCTGGCCGGGATATTTCAGCTGCTGGTGGGCGTTTTCAAATGGGGAAAATTTGTAAGATTAATCCCGCAACCTGTAATGTATGGTTTCTTAAACGGACTTGCGGTTATTATTTTTATGGCGCAGGTTGAACAGTTTAAAATTATTAATGAAAACGGAATAACCGGCTGGCTTCAGGGTACGGCATTATATCTTATGCTGGGTTTGACGTTACTTACCATTGCCATTGTTTATTTTTTTCCAAAAATTACAAAGGTGGTGCCGGCTTCTCTTGTTGCCATTCTCATTGTGTTCGGAATTGTTGTAGGCTTTGGAATTCATACAAAGACCGTTGCCGATATAGCAAGTATCAGCGGAACGCTGCCAAGCTTTCATATTCCTGATCTTCCTTTTTCACTGGAAACATTACAGATTATTTTTCCTTATGCCCTTGTAATGGCGGGAGTAGGACTCATCGAATCACTTCTAACTTTATCCATGGTAGATGAAATTACCAATACCAAAGGAAATACCAATAGGGAATCTGTTGCTCAGGGTCTGGCTAATATGACCAACGGATTTTTTGGAGGAATGGGCGGCTGTGCCATGGTCGCGCAGACACTTGTAAATCTTAATGCCGGCTCCCGGACAAGACTTTCCGGGATTATAGCTTCTGTAACGATCTTGGTCATTATTCTCATAGGAGCACCTTTTATTGAAAGAATTCCCATGGCGGCGCTTGTAGGGGTCATGATGATGGTCGCCATTAGTACTTTTCAGTGGGTTTCCATACGAATTGTCAACAAAATGCCGAAATCTGATATTTTTGTAGGAATTACAGTAGCTTTAATTACTATTATTCTTCATAATCTTGCTTTGGCAGTTTTAGTCGGAGTAATAATTTCTGCATTGGTCTTTGCATGGGATAATGCCAAAAGAATCCGTGCAAGAAAGCATACGGATGAAAATGGGGTGAAATATTACGAAATTTTAGGACCTTTGTTTTTCGGTTCGGTTACAGCCTTTGTTGATAAATTCGATCCTGTGAACGATCCTGATCAGGTAGTAATCGATTTTAAAGAAAGCAGAATTGTCGATATGAGTGCTATTGATGCCTTAGACAAACTCTCTAAAAAATACACGGAGCAACAAAAAACCTTACATTTAAAACATCTCAGCGAAGACTGTCGCAAAATGCTAAAAAACGCTGAAGCCGTAATTGAAGTTAATATCCAGGATGATCCTACGTATAAAGTGATGCCGGAAAAGTAAGAGGGTTTGAGTGTTTGAGAAGATTTTGATGCTGGAAGTTGGAAGATGGAAGCATGATGATGGAAGTTATAAATACCGCAAAAATTTAAGAAAATGAGTAAAATCAGCGGGAGAAAAACATTCATCATTGACAATTCACTCCTATAACCCAAACAAGGACTGTAAAATAAAATTTACAGCCCTCGTTTTTTAGGTTACTAATGTGTTCGCAATGAAATCAGGCACTAAAGCATAATGCGACAATTTCATGCTAATCGAAGCTCTACCGCTTGTAAGCGTTCTCAGATCAGAAATATATCCGAAAGTAGAAGCCAGAGGAACTTCCGCAGTGAAAATTTTTCTTCCGGATTTTTCGTCAATCGAGATGATAATCCCTCTTCGCTTGTTGATGTCAGCCGTTACAGCTCCGGTGTATTCCTCAATTGTTTGAATTTCCACTTTCATAACAGGTTCCATTAATTTAGGTTTACATAATTTTCCTGTTTTTCTGAAACCGTCTCTCGCTGCCATTTCAAAATCCTGAGCATGAGAATCATTGCTGTGAGTGGATCCATCAAGAAGCGTAATTTTCATGCTTTCCAGAGGGTAGCCATTCAAAGCTCCGTTTTCCATTGCCTCTCTGAAACCTTTTTCAACAGACGGAATAAATTCATTGGGAATCACTCCTCCTTTGATCTGATTAATGAACTCCAAACCGATTTCATTATCATTTCTAGGTCCGATTTCAAAGGTAATGTCCGCAAATTGTCCGCTGCCACCATTTTGTTTTACGAGCTTTTCGCGGTGAATTCTGGTTTCGGTTAAAATTTCCCTGTAAGAGACCTTCGGTTTTCCCTGATTGATTTCAATTCCGTGATTTAACCGGATCTTTTCCAACGTCACCTCAAGATGCAGCTCTCCTAAACCACTCAGTAAAGTTTCTCCGGTCTGCCGATCTCTTTCTACAAATAAAGAAGGATCTTCTTCCTGAATTTTCGCCAAAACCAATCCGAAATATTTTTCATCAGCATTCGTTTTAGGCTCAATCGAAACCCGGATCACCGGAGCAGGGATCGTGATGGATTCAAGCAAAACAGCATGATCAGTTGAGGATAATGAATCTCCTGTTTTAGCGTCTTTTATCCCTGTCAAGGCAACGATGTCTCCCGCTTTACCCTCTTCAATCGTTATGGTCTTATCCGACTGCATTTGTAGGATCCTGGAAATTCTGAAACTTTCACCCGTTCTTACATTCTGAACGTTGTCACCGGATTTTATACTTCCCGAATAAATTCTGAGCATTGCCAGTTTACCCATGTGTTTATCAATTATTACTTTGAAAACTAATCCGGAAAAAGTTTCTTCCTCACTTCTCTGAAGCTCGATTGTTTCTTCTGTTTTCGCATCTTTTCCTTTTACAGGAGGTAGCTTATCCGGTGCAGGAAGATAACTTACAATGGCATCCAGCAATGGCTGAACTCCTTTGTTTTTAAAAGCAGAACCACATAAAACCGGAACCAAATTTCCTGCCTGACAAACTCTCCTTATTGCTTCTAAAATCATTTCTTCAGAGATGTTTATTTCAGAATCCAGGAAATACTCAAAAAACTGTTCGTCAGATTCGGCTAAAGTTTCCACTAATTTCATTCTCCAATCATAAGCTTCAACTTTGTAATGTTCCGGAATTTCTTTTTCAATAATGGTTTCGCCATTTTCATCAATCCAGTATAGAGCTTTTTGCTTTATTAAATCGATAACTCCTTCAAATTGATCTTCAGAACCTATCGGAATTTGCAGAGCTAAAGGAACCGCATCCAGTTTAGTTGTGATTTCGTTTAAAACTGAGAAGAAATCGGCACCTGTTCTGTCCATTTTATTGACGAAACATATCTTGGAAATTCCATATTTTTCAGCCTGGAACCAAACGTTTTCAGTTTGTGGCTGAACTCCGGAAGAAGCGCAGAAAACCGCAACAACACTGTCCAGAACTCTTAAAGAACGTTCAACTTCCACTGCAAAATCAATGTGTCCCGGGGTATCAATAATGTTGATGTTAAAAATACTCTGATCTTTTTTCCATTGTGTGGAAATTGCGGCAGATGAAATGGTGATTCCTCTGTTTTTCTCCTGAATATCTTTATCCATCGTAGTATTTCCTTCGTCTACGTTTCCTATTTTATGAATCATTCCTGTGTAATACAGCAGTCTTTCTGTGAGTGTAGTCTTCCCTGCATCGACGTGTGCTATTATTCCTATATTTCGTGTGTTGTATTTCATTTTGTTAAATTAAATTGTTGATTTTTAGGATTGTAAAAATATTTTAACACAAAGTATTTGAAAACTATTTACTTAAAAGAGCAAAGAGTTGTAACAAAGTCGATGGTGAGCCCGCTTCTTAAAATCAATTGATTGATTAAAGCTGCTCACTTTCTTATTCAATAAGAAAATTTTCTCTGCGTTAAAAAATTAGACAACCTTTTCGAATGTAAAAAGCTGAAAGTAGGGTAGCAAAAAAGACCTATCTGAACAGATAGGCCTCGTTATATTTTTGTTGTATAAGGTCGATCGTTATTCAGATAAATATTTAGTGCTACCAAAGTACACAGCTCTGATAGGATTGTTTAAAGTTATAATATTTATCATTTTTGTTGACATTGTTGATTGTTAATCGGTTGCGAAATTAGAAAAAATATTTTAACAGCAAAAACTTTTTTTAATTTTTTTAAACTACTGAAATTCGAAGAAATAAAATGCTTTGTTTGTCTGATTATTTTAACGCTAAGATTGCAATTAATTCCTTGAAAACATTTTTCGTTCGCAAAGACACTTCGTTCAGCAAATGATAGCATCACGCCTTGGCTGAGTGAAACGCCCTTGCGAACAAAAAATATCCACAATCATTTCAAAAAATCTTCGGGCTTTGCGCTTAAAAAACAATTTTCCGCTATCAAATATTAAATTCGATTACAGAAAATCATAAAAAATTCTTAAAACACAGTACAACATTTACACATTAATTTAAAAATTTTATCTTTGGGTTAAATTGATATCAGAAGAAGAATTTGATGATAAGAATTAGTGTAACTTACTGAACATCTTTTTCAAGAAATAAGCTAAATAAACTTTTAACTAAACCATTTTGAAAACAGATATTGACATCCATAATCACTCACATTTTTCCTTTGATTTATGGCTTACTTTAATAAAATCTCATCCCCAATTTAAAGCAAAAAGAGTTGAGCTGTTCGCCTCTTTTTTTGATATTAAAAAGCCAGTTGATGAAGTTGCGAAAGCCGTAAAATATTACGATGATCTTTGTAATTCCATTAATGAAGTTATTGGTGGGAATGTAGATACTTTTGAAATATATCTCCTTATTTTACATGCTTTGGAAGTAGATCTGAGACAGATAAATAAAGACCAGCTGCACCAGTTTTATCAAAAAAGTGAAGACCTTTTCCTGGAATATAAGCCAGTTGTGATTTTCGAGAATTTGCACCAGCTTTTTAATGAAATTAAAAATCAGGGGAAGACGATTAATATTCTCAGCAATACAGGTTTTATTAAAGGAAAAACCATGAGGAAATTTCTGATTAATGAAGATCTTGATCAGTATATCGATTTTCACATTTATTCTGATGAAACCAACTGCTCCAAACCCGATCCGAAAATATTTCAGGAAGTGAAAAACCTGCTTAAAAATCAGGATCTGGATTCCCGGCAGATATTACACATCGGAGATAATCCCATTGCAGATTACAAAGGCGCAAAGGATTTTGGCTTCAACGCACACTTACTTACACCCAAAATATAACGTATGAACAAAAGATACAGCTTACATCATATCCATTCTGCAGATGAATTTACTTTTTCACCCGCAGAATACAGCTATTTTAAATATGGCGACAAATCGTACGCTGCAAAATTCGCCAGAGAATTATTCGAAGGATTTATTTTGGCACACGAAAATATCCTTGATACCGATAAAGAGATTGTTGTTCTGCCAAGTCCGTACATGGCAATTCCTACTGCGTCTAATTTTTTATGTTTTTATTTTAAAAAGCATCTTGATTTTTATCTGTTTCAAAAAGGAAAAAAATCAAGCATTCTCTCAAAAATCAACAGAAATCATACATACACTACGGATTATGGAAATTTGAGCTTCGAAGATCGCAAAAATCTGATTGCCAATGATACTTATTATCTTGATAAAGATTTTCTTAGAGGAAAACTTTGTATTTTTATAGACGATATCAAAATAACAGGAAGTCATGAGTTTACCGTAAATAAAATTCTTAATGAATATGAGGTAGAGGCAGATTTTTTATTTATGTACTATGCGGAACTGATGAATTTTGAACTTGACCCGAAAATTGAAAACTATTTTAATTATTATGCGGTAAAAAATGTGGAACACATCGCAGAAGTAATGCTGAAACCAAGTTTTCAGTTCAATACAAGGATTGTAAAATATATTTTAGGCCTGGATTCAGGTAATTTTGATTATCTTTCGTCTAAAGTAAAAAAAGAACAGATGGATCACCTGCTGGAACTGGCGATCAGCAGCAATTATCATTTAATAAAAGAATACGAAAACAATATTAATACATTAACACAAACTGAACTATATTATGGCTATTAACTTACAGAAAGGACAAAGAGAAAATATAAACGCACCAAAATTCACTGTAGGCTTAGGATGGGATATCAATAATACCTCTACGGGAACAGCTTTTGACTTAGACGCCTCTTTATTTTTATTGGGAGAAAATAAAAAACTGGTTTCCGATAACCATTTTATTTTCTATAACAACCTGGAGTCTCCGGATAAGGCGGTGATTCATACAGGAGATAATTTGACAGGAGAGGGCTCTGGAGACGATGAGCAAATCAAAATTGATCTTACAAAAATTGATCCTGCCGTGAAAGAAATTACTGTTGTAGTAACGATTCACGAGGCAGATTCCAGAAGACAGAACTTCGGGCAGGTAAGAAATTCCTTTATCAGAATTTTTAATACAGATACCAACGAAGAAATATTGAAATATGAGCTGGACGAAGATTTCTCAATCGAAACGGCTGTGGAATTCGGAAGAATTTATAACAGAAACGGCGAATGGAAATTTGAAGCCGTAGGAAGCGGTCAGAGAGAAGGTCTCGAAAAATTTGTAGAAATCTATCAATAATCTTATCATGGATAACCAACCTAATCAACCCATAGATCCGCTTGGATCAATTGAACCTTTAAAAACATTTGAGCCGACTCCGATGGATCCTCCACCGGGACAGGTACCCAATACACCTCCGGCTCCGGTGGTAGACAGGGAAGGAAATGTAAACCTTACCCAGTTACCATCTGAAGAACGCCAGAAATACGAAGTTCTTGCAGACTCTATTGATGAAACCAATCCGGGATCCATTGTGAACTTCGGGGCAGATCTTCAGAGAACATTATCAAACCAGAGTGACAGCTTCCTTGGAAATGTAAGACGGTCCAATTCGGGAGAAGTCGGCGAACTGATCAATAATTTATTGGTTGAGCTTAATTACGTTGATGTAGAAGAGCTTAATCAGAATAAATTCAAGAGCTTTTTAAGCAAATTGCCTTTCATGAAAAGTGTAATGACACAGATTGAGAACTTATTTGCCAAATACGATAAGATCATCAATAATATCGATCAGATCTCCTACAAGGTAAACGCAGGAATTATTACTTCCACGAAAGATAATGCGGTATTGCAGACCATTTTCGAAAGTAATATCACTGCAATCAAGCAAATAGAAGAACTGGTGATTGCCGGAAATCTTAGAATGGAAAAAGCAGGAACAGAGCTTGCTGCAATGGAAGCTGCGCCACAAAACTATCAGGATTACCAGATTGCTGACAAAAGAGATTTTATTGCACGTTTAGACAGAAGATTGGCCGATCTTAAAGTAGTTCGTCTGATCATGATGCAGTCGCTTCCGCAGATCAGACTGGTTCAGAACAATAACGTATCAATTGCTGAAAAAGCGCAGACTATTCTTACGACAACGCTTCCGCTTTGGAAAAATCAGCTTTCTTTGGCAGTAGCTATGTACAGACAGCAGCAGAACATAGAAATTCAGCAGAAAGTTTCTTCGACAACCGAAGAGATTTTAAGAAAAAATGCAGAACGTCTTGGTCAGAATTCAATCAATGTTGCAAGAGCCAACGAGCAAACCGTTGTATCGATTGAAACGCTGAGAGAAACAACGTCAAAACTTATCAATACATTGAACGAGGTAAAACAAACCCAGAAACAGGGAGCAGAAGGCAGAAGAAAGCTGGATCAGGATCTGATGACGCTGGAACACGAACTAAAAGCAAACGTAAGAGGATAATAGCATTGTAATAAGGTGAATGATGAAGCTGTAAACATACTATCCCAAAGCAAAAGAAGATTAACGAAACTTAAACTTCTGGCTAATTTTTTTGAAAATGTTGATATCATCTCGATCTACATTAAGACAGATATTATCCATAATCTTTTTCAGGAAAATAAAGGGTTGGATTACAGTAAATTAGAGCTTTTTCATCTTCAGTATACCGATAGTCTCATTGAACTTCTGACCAAAATAAAAAGACAGAAAGAAAATGATATGCTTGCGGTAATCAACGAAATAGAAATCAACAGGAAATATATTTCGGGGTTTGAAGAAAAACAATCGGACGGCTTTGAGACAGACCGGAAGATGTACAGCGGGAATTTTTCCCGTCATCTGAAGAATCTTTATCAGGATCTTACAGAAAGCAAATTTACGATCAACTGGGATAATGTTTTATATTTTTATAAAAAATATGCAGCAGAATTTTACCGATCAGAAGCGGACGAAGAACTGCTGAAATCCGGCGCTTTTCCTGCATATCAATATCAGGATTACCAGATTGAAAGAAAACTGTTGGGGAGACTTAATATTCAGAACTTTAAGGTCCGCTTTGTATGTGGGTATGCAGTTTCAGGAAATGAATATGAGCTGTTTAAGATTTTTCAGTCAGAGGATTTTTTTATATTTGATATCGAAGGGCGAAAGATGTATTTAACAGATCCAACAAAAATGGAAAAGCTGAATACCGCGCCCAACGAATCGAATAAGACGGTCATTATCAACCAGCTCAAAAAGAAAAACGAAGATCTTGAAGAAGCGATGGCTGAGAGGAAAAAAATATTGCCGGAGCAGGTAACCGCTGTATTGAAAGATTATATTAAAAATCTTGAAAATACCGATGTCATGAGCAGAATATTTGATATCAATGAAGAGACCAATATCCTTCGTGCAATGCTGAATTTAAATTTAAACAATTAAGAAAACTGTAAAGTCGCGAACTGAAAATTACTCATTCTGATAACGAATTGATGATTCATAAAGTGCGATTTTACGATTTCACAAAATATAAACAACTAAACATAAAAAGATGGCTATTAACTTACAAAAAGGTCAACGTATAAACCTTACCAAGCAAAATGGAACGACACTTACCCAGGCTTGTGTAGGAATAAACTGGGGTGCAATCGAGAAAAAAGGATTCTTCGGAGGAATTACCAGAGAGGCGGTAGATCTTGACGGCAGCTGTATTTTATACGATTCCAACAAGAACGCTGCAGAAGTGATCTATTTCGGAAACCTAAAATCTAAAAACGGAGCTGTACGCCATAGCGGCGACGACCTTACGGGAGATGTCAACGGAGATGATGGGCTGGATAATGAAGTAATTACGATAGATTTCAGCAGTCTTGATGCAAATGTAGAACATGTTGCTCTGGTTCTGAACAGCTATAAAGGTCAGGATTTCGGTACGATTCCTTTTGCTTCCATCAGGATTTATGAAGGAACGCCTACCAATGTACGAGAAGTTTTTGCTAAATATGATATCGCCAATGACGCTTCTTTCAAAGGTCACGTTGCGATGGTAATGGGTGTTTTCTACCGAAGAAACAACGAATGGAAATTCAACGCAATCGGAGATCCTACAAAAGACAGAAAATTGCAGGAAACCATTGAAACGGTAAAGCAAAATTACTTGTAACGAATAAGGTTCAATAGGAGCGGGCTTTAGCCCGCTTAATAAAACCGGGCTTCAATTCGGCTTTAACAAAACCTATTGAATCAATCCAAAAAAATAATAAATTAACAGCAATATTTGTATTCGTACAGCTATTGCTTTTATCATTTAACAACACACATTAAAAGTGGGACAAAATACTAGCATTTTAGATCTTCATCCCGGTCTGGTTTGGGGATTTGCGGTAACCGTAGTTATCATGTTACTCCTGGATTTAGGAGTATTCAACAAAAAAAGTCATGAGGTTTCTTCCAAAGAAGCCACCATCTGGTCAATTGTCTGGATCTCGCTGTCTATGGTATTTTCGGGAGTTGTGTACTGGGTGTATAATTCAGATCTGGGTCCCGGAAGCCATGCGCTTGCTATAGAAAAATTTACACAGTATCAGGCTGCTTACTGGATTGAGAAAGCCCTGTCGGTGGATAATTTGTTTGTATTCATCCTCGTTTTCGGCTTTTTTAAAGTTCCGAAATACCTTCACCACAAAGTTCTGTTCTGGGGAATTATCGGAGCGCTGATCTTCAGGGCGATTTTCATTTTTGCCGGAGTAGGATTGATCAATCTTACCTACCTTCCTGAAATGAATATTTTCGGACACCCTGTGAAAATCAATATTGTGATGACTCTATTCGGATTATTTCTTGTGTATGCAGGAATCAAATCCTGGGGAGATGGAGACGATGATGATGAAGAAGACTACAGCAATACAGCCGGAGCAAGGTTAATTAAGCGATTTTGGAAAGTTTCTGACAATTATGTGGGCGATAAATTTTTCACGATTCAGAATGGTGTGAAAATGGCGACTCCGCTTTTAGTGGTAGTAGCTGTCATCGAATTTACCGATGTGCTTTTTGCCGTAGATTCCATTCCAGCGATATTTGCTATTTCCAACGATCCGTTTATCCTTTATACTTCGAATATTTTCGCGATTTTAGGATTAAGGTCACTGTATTTCCTGTTGGCAAATTTTATCCATATGTTCAGCAAACTGCCTTACGGACTGGCTATTATTCTGTCATTTATCGGAGTTAAGATGTTAATCGCACCGTGGATTCATATCCCGTCGCCGGTTTCCTTAGGAATTGTGGGTGGTGTCTTGGTAATTTCCGTGATCTTATCCGTGATTTTCCCGGATAAAAAAGAAGAAGAAAAAGGAGAAATCGAAGAATAGTCCTTATATCATTAAACATAGGAAGGCTTTACATTATGTAGAGCCTTTTTTATTTACATTTATTTCATTGGGAGCTTTTTCGTGCTTTCGCTACTCGCTTTTTACAGATTTCGGCGGCGGCTTTGCCGCCGCCGAAATCTGTAAAAGAGCTCATACAGGCCGCTCAATCACGGCTAGGGTAGAAGTCATTTTTTCAATATCAAGTTATAATATTGCCATTCGAGGCTCACGCTTCACTGCAAAGCAAATTCACTGTTCACCGATTATATTTCAGCAGTTTATTAATCTTAACCCTTGTTGTCATCGAAACTTTATACGCCTCTTCCCTCAGCTTTTGAATTTTACCTACGGGCTGAAAAAATACTTTGCTTTCATAAGGATTAAACGATAGAAGCTCATTCTCGCAGGAATTTGGGTCGAGAAGGCCGTTTCTTTCAATTCTTACTTCTCCTATTTTAATGTAGGGCGAATTTTTCCATTCTACATTCAGCTTATTGATAGGCTGATTTTCCAGATCATAGCAAAGCTGTATATATACATCGGCAGTGAAAGCTTTTAATTTAAAAAAATCCCTGATCGCTTCTTTAGACTTTTTGTTTTTACTGAATTTTTTGTCTACAGACTGAGGGCTCAGCCTGATCTTCATCATTTGATCTCCCAGGCGATAGGCACCAACGGAATGAAAATCGAAGGAAAGAATGAAATCATTCCGCTTATTCCAGAGTTTGATAATATTTTTGATAAAAGAAGCTGTAAGTGTAGAAGGAATTACTTTTGCAATTTGAGCGATTAAAGAAAAGCTGCTCCATTTTTTTACATAAAACTGATTCACGGAAGTAAACAGTTTCAGAAAAGTACTTACAGAATTGATAGGAAATAACGGGAAATTCACTAATGGATAATTAGCCAGAAGATCTCCCTTTTCATCTTTTATTTTTACGGCAAAACCATAAGCGGGAATCTCTTTTTTGCCCCTGCTGATTTTAAGATGAGCATTGGAGAAACGAATGGTAAGATCATACTCCTCTTTATCAAAGAACTGCTGAAGTTCTTCAGGAATATCCTTACTGATGAAAAATTTACCGCTTGCCACAGCATACGTCTTGGCGTGGGCATTTCTGGTGGCATAATTAACATCGCTTAAAGACGCAGACTGTTCTACAAAATCGGAAATACTTTTCTTATTGATTTCAAAAAGCGCGCTTTCCTCGTCAGTCAGCTTGTCAAAGTTCTTATTATATTTCAATGGATCTGGCATCAGTTTTTAAATCCAATTATAGCGCCAACTTTCGGAAATGCTGTTAACACAGTATTAAAAATATCTGAACTTTTTAAACCTAAACTTCTAGCAACATGCTTCAGCTTCCAGCCGTAAAACCCTATCTTTGTAAAAAATATCAATTATGGGAGTAGCAGATATGTTATTTAAAAGAAAAAAAGAGCAGGCAGAAAAAAACCTCAATGACGGTAAAGAATATATGGAAGAATACGGAAAGAGAGAAACCGTTATTCAGTTGCCGAGCGGTTTGCAGTACGAAGTCATAAAAGAAGGTGACGGTGAAAAGCCGGGTCCAAGATCTACCGTAAAGTGCCATTATCATGGAACTACTATCACCGGAAAAGTTTTTGACAGTTCTGTAAAAAGAGGAACGCCTGCTTCATTTCCATTGAATAAAGTAATTAAAGGATGGACGGAAGCGCTTCAACTTATGCCTGTAGGAAGCAAATGGAGATTGATTATTCCTCCACATTTGGCTTACGGAGATCAGCAGATCAGTAAGGAAATCGGGCCAAACAGTACACTTATTTTTGAAGTCGAACTTCTGGAGATTAAATAATTTTCTTTAAAATAAGCTTAAAATTTACCTGTCTTTCGGGTAAATTTTTTTATTTCCGTATATTAGTATTAGATTATTGATGTATTTTTTTTATCCATAATGATATAATAATGAAAAAGGTAATTTATTTTCTGGCTTTTTTCTCCGTTTTAACTTCATGTGTTTCAAAGAAAAATCAGGCAATCAGGCAAAATATTCTTACGCTGAAAGACAGTTATTGCAAGGCACCGTTTAAATACAATTATACCAACAAACTCCCTTCTTACAATTCGGATTCCATTATTGCCGCCAATAATGACCTTAAGAATAATTTTTCAGACCAGAGCATTTTAATTCTGAATGCTTTGGATAACCTCGACGAGGTTCATGAAATTATGCAGCTTAAAAAAGACAATTCACTAGAATCCCAAGTGAAAGTACTGCAGCTTAAAACTAAGATCAACAGTAAGATAACCATCGCATTAACGGAACTGGATGCCGTGGCTGCAGAGTTTGATTGTGAAGGAGAAAGAGTGGCACAAATAGGAAATTACGTCGATAACTTAAACGATTCCAGGAATAATAAACTTATTCTGCTTTCGATCGTAACGGGAGCAGCAGCTTCGGTTGCAGGGGGAATGGTGAAAGATAATGGCTGGAGCAATGCGATAGACATTGGTGGTGGTGTCCTGGGAGCAGGTTTCGGTTTAGCTACATTGAATCCGAAAGGAAAAAAAGTAGAGTTCATCCACCAAAGAAATTTGTTGAGAGATATCTGGAACGAAAAGCTCGAATCTCCCAATTTTCCACCTTTTGTATGGTATATGTATACAGAAAGAAAATTCTCCAGTAAAGACGGTGTGCCTATTGCACAAAGCATAAAGAAAAGATGGCTGCATTTTCAGTTTGATAATAATTTAAAAGCAGCGAATGAATCAGTTATTTTTAGCGATGGCGGTTATTACAGATCGAATGATCTTCACAATCGGGCAGCAATGCTTAACCAAATGCAGTCTGCAACAAGAACCATCAATCAGAATATTAATTATTTATTGTTAGACTTAGATAAATTGATTTTATAATTTCTAAACTGTACATTTGTTTTATTTACTATATTTTCATGTCGGCTTTAAAAAGAATAAGGGAAACAAAGAATCTTACTCAGGAAGAATTAGCTCAGAAGTCAGGTCTTTCTGTGAGAACCATTCAACGGATCGAAGCGGGAATGCACCCTAAAGGACATACCTTGAAAGCACTTGTAAGAACTCTGGATATTCCCGAAGAAGATTTGTTAAATATTAAGATTGTACAGCAGGAAATTGAGACGGTAGAATTACCGGTAACAATTACAGAAAATGACTCCGCTAATCTTGCTTTAGCCAAAATTATCAATCTTTCCTCAATTCCTGTTGCATGGTTACCGCTTGCCAATTTTATGGTTCCCTTGTTAATTATGTTTTTCACAAAAGAGAAATCCCGTATTATAAAGCAGATCATATCTCTTCAGATACTTTTATCCATTGTTTGTCCTGTTATTTTTATGATTGTTGCCCTTTTGAAATTAGGATCCAGAGTTGTAATGATCACAATGGTTCTGCTGGTTCTGTCAAATATTTACATCATATTAAGAAATGCTTACGAAATGGATAAGAAGAGCAGCCTTCGCTATAAACTGAATTTCAGTTTTTTATAAACCTGTCATAGCATTGTCACGTTTTTGTCGGGTCTTTTTTTAGGTCAGAATTTAATTATTCCAAACCTTTGTCAAAAAAGTAAACCATGACAAAAAAAGTCTTCCCGTATTTTCTGGCCCTTCTGTTTTTCTGTCAGAATATAAATGCTCAGATCGATAAAAATTCAGAATTGTTTTTAGAATTAAAAAAGCAGGACAGTGTTTTTTTCGAGAGGGGCTTCAATCGTTGTGATATGGAATACCTCGAAAAGTTTGTGGATAATAATTTAAAGTTTTATCACGATAAAGGAGGCTTCCAGGATAAAAAACTGTTTTTACAGAGAACAAAAGAAAATATATGTTCAGATCCCCTCAAAAAGCCGATTCGAAAAGTTATTCCGGAAAGTCTTGAAGTTTTTCCCCTGTACAATAATGGTAATTTGTATGGTGCCATACAGTCTGGAGAACATGAATTTTATATTCGCGAACCGAACAAAAAAGATGTTTTGGGAGGAAGGGCAAAATTTACTTCCGTGTGGATAAAAAAGGATGGGAATTGGTTAATGAGCGAAGTTCTAAGCTATGATCATGGCGAACCGGGTCGTCAGGAAATATCAGATCCTGTAGAACAGTTATTGAAAGACAATAATATTCCGACATTGGGATTAGGAATTATCGAAAACGGGAAACTTACGCAGATAAAAGTGTATGGTACTCTTGATGGAAAAACCTCAGCTCCTTACAACAGTCTTTTCAATGTGGCTTCTTTAACCAAAGCGGTAACCGCAATAACAGCTTTACGTTTGGTAAGCTTAGGGAAATTAAACCTTGATGAACCTTTGGATAAATATTGGATCGATCCTGATATTGCAAAAGATCCTAGACACAAAAATTTAACGGCCAGAATAATTTTAAGTCATCAGACGGGTTTTCCAAACTGGCGATGGCAGAAAGATGATCATCGGTTAAGCTTTGAGTTTGATCCGGGATCAAAATATCAGTATTCAGGTGAAGGCTACGAATATCTGCGGAAAGCCCTTGAGAATAAATTCCACAAAAGCCTGGAAGTATTGGCAAAAGAAATGGTTTTTCATCCTTTAAACATGAATGATACCAGCTATATATGGAATGAAAAGAAAGACTCCGGAAAAATTGTTATCGGCTATGACCCAAATGGGAAACCCTACGGAATCGTGAAAAACACTCAACCCAACGCTGCTGATGATCTTATAACTACGGTAGAGGATTACGGAAAGTTTTTGGTTGCAGTAATGAATAACGATTTACTCTCGAAAACGATGTCGGAAGAGATGAAAGCCAGACAGGTTGATACTAAAAAAAATAAATATTTCGGGTTGGGTTTTGAAATATATGACCTTGGAGATGGAAAAATTGCCCTTTCCCACGGCGGATCAGATAAAGGGGTAAATACGCTTTTCGTAATATTACCGGAAACAAAACAAGGACTTGTAATTTTTACCAATGTTGATGATGGCTATAAAATCTACGAATCGCTGCTTAAATATTACCTTGGTGAGGCAGGAAGAAAAATTGTTAAAATTGAAACCGAATAATTTAACTGTAATAAAATTTGTTACATTTAAAAATTTCTCTATCTTTGTATTATAATTACGATGAACAATACAAGATTTGCTACGGCAATACATATCATGACCCTATTGGCGGAAAGCCCGCAGGACTGGCTTACTTCAGAATGGTTGGCAGGAAGTATAAATATTAATCCTGTAATTGTCCGTAAAGAATTGAGTGTTTTGAGAGAAGCCGGATTAATCAGCAGCAAACAGGGGAAAGAAGGGGGCAGTCGGCTTGCAAAAAATGCAGATGCCATAAAAATTTCTGAAATTTATCTGGCTGTAAAGAATACTGAAGTTTTGGGGAAAAAGAACAATAACCCCAATCCTGCCTGTCCGGTAGGAAAAGAAATTAATCAGCATCTAAATGCATTATTTTCTGAAACAGATCAGTTGGTTCTTAATTTTTTAGGTGATAAAAGCCTGAAGGAATTCAGTGATCGTTTTAAATAAAAAAATTTACATATTAATGTAACAAAATATATTACAGTTTAATTTAAAATAAAATAGTATGAAAAAAGTAGCAGTAATCGGCGCGACAGGATTTGTAGGTACTCAGGTTGTAAAGGAACTATCAAACAGAGGATACGAAGTGGAAGCAATTGTGAGAGACGCATCAAAAGTTCAGCAGAATGATAATGTAAAAGCAAAAAGTGTTGATGTAAATAATATCGACGAACTGGCAGAAGCTTTGAAAGGGAATGATGCAGTAATCAGTGCGTTTAACGCAGGCTGGACAAATCCTAATCTTTATGATGATTTTCTGAAAGGATCCATCAATATCGAAACAGCAGTTGAAAAGTCTGGAGTAAACAGATTTATTACCGTAGGCGGAGCCGGAAGCTTATATATTGATGGCAAACAGCTGGTAGACGGTCCGGATTTTCCTTCGGAAATCAAACCGGGAGCTACTGCAGCAAGAGACTATCTCAATAAAATTAAAGAAAACAATACCCTCGACTGGACTTTCTTCAGCCCTGCCATTGAAATGCACCAGGGAACTGCTGGCATAAGAACTGGAAAATACAGAACTGCACTGGAAAATCCTGTATTTGATGAAAACGGAAGAAGTGTTCTTTCCGTTGAAGATGTGGCGGTAGTTCTTGCAGATGAACTCGAACAGGGAAATCATATCAGACAGCGTTTTACAGCAGCATACTAGTACAATAATAAAAACAAAAAATTTCGGCGGCACCAAAGGTGCCGCCGAAATCCTATCAATATAATTAATCATAAATTATAGATTCATGAACAGCTTCGGGTTTACCGGGCTGTTGTTTTTGTGTACTTCGTAATGGAGATGAGGTCCTGTAGAACGGCCGGAATTCCCGGACTTGGCAATAACCTGTCCTACTTTTACTTTATCATTTACTTTAGCAACAAGCTGGGACAAATGTCCATAAAGTGTTGCCAAACCATTTCCATGGGAAACAATTACACAATTTCCGTAACCGCCTTTCTGACCCGAGAAAATAACGGTTCCTGCAGCAGTAGCCACCACATCGGAACCAAAAGGAACGGCAATATCAAGTCCCTTATGAAACTGCATCTGGTCTGCTTCAGCAGGAGGATTATTTTTCTCCGCGGGTTTTGTATTTGTTGCAACGATAGCAGTTGATGAAGTTGCGGAAGAGGCTACAGGAGTAGCTTTTGGAGTTACCATTACCTTTACCTGTCTTTTTTCACCGTAGCTGTCGGTTACTTCAATAATTTTTTCTACAGGTTCTGCTTTTACTTCAGGTGTTGCAACAGCGGCAGCTGGTTTTGCCGCATTACTTTTTACGGAAGCAAAAACGGTTTTAAAAGGAATAGGATTTTTTCTGATCCCGAAATTTGACGAAATATATCCTTCTGTAGGCATTCCCAAAGGAACCTGCATCAGTTTTTTCTGAATATCCATCAGGTACTGGCTGTATCGGTTGGCCTGTTTCGCAAGATAAACGGAGTTGGAAATGCTGTCCTTACGAAGAATTTCCAGCTTTACATTCGGCACATCTTTTGATTTCAGGAAAGAGTTGAGCTGTGCTACAGTCTGATCTACCAAAGTAAGATCCGTCTTCATTTTTAAGTAGTCTACACTGTCTTTTTCAGTGTTTATTTTTACAAGGTTTACCTCATAGTTCTTGTCATCCTTTTCGGAGTACAATTTCGTAATGAAGATCCCCTGCGCAAAAACGACAAATAAAAGGCCTCCTAAAAGTACATTTACGTTCTTTTTGCTGCTTAGAAATTTTTTCATTTTTCTTCTCTTAGTATAATTACAAAACGATTTTAAGCCTGCAAATTTAATTAAAAATAAATTTTGGAACTTATTTTTAACAAAAAATTAAACATTTCTGTAAATAACGGAGAATTAACCATTTCATTGTCCTGATATATTAAATTTAAAATAAAATGGCTTTTATCATACCCTGAAAATGCCTCATCATTCTTTGTTTTAATATATTTGCAGTTCACATTTCTATTATGGCTAAAAAGAAAACGAATACAGAATCGAATCCGAAAAAAAGCAAAAATGATGTTGCCGTAGGGGTTGTAGGAAGCGGAAGTTTTGCAACGGCTATCGTAAAAATGCTGGTTGAAAACTGTAAAACGGTACATTGGTGTGTAAGAAACGAATATGTAAAAGGTGCCATCGAGCAGAGAGGGCATAACCCGACCTATCTTACTGCAGTTAATTTTAACCTGAAAAATCTGAAGCTTACAACTGATATCAATGAGCTTGTCACTGCCTGTGAAACCATTGTTCTGGCGACACCTTCGATTTACCTGTCCGATACACTGGATAAAATGACTTGTGATTACAAAAACAAAATTTTTGTTTCCGCCATTAAAGGAATCATTCCTAAAGTAAATGATGTTGTTGCCCACTATCTAAGAGAAGAATTTAAAATAGGATTCCGCAACCAGGCCGTCATTGCAGGTCCATGTCACGCTGAAGAAGTAGCGATGGAAAGATTATCTTACCTTACCGTAGCAACGGTGGAAGATGAAGTTTCCGAAAAGCTGGTGAATATTTTCAATTCAGATTTTATTAAAGTTCATTCCAGCAAAGATATTTTAGGAAATGAATACAGCGCCATCCTCAAAAATATATTTGCAATTGGAGCAGGTATTGCCAGCGGATTAGGATATGGTGACAACTTCACCGCTGTTTTCGTATCCAACGCTATCCGCGAAATGGAAACGTTCCTGGAATCTATTTATGAAGCACCGAGAGATGTTAATGAAAGTGCTTATCTTGGAGATTTACTCGTAACCGCATATTCATTATTCTCAAGAAACAGAAACCTGGGAAATCTAATCGGAAAAGGATACACCGTAAAATCGGCGATTCAGTCGATGAACATGATTGCAGAAGGGTATTATGCTGCAGATTCTATTTATAAAACATCAAAAGATAAAGGTTTAAAACTTCCTATTATTGATACCATTTACGGTATTCTTTACGAAGGTAAAAATGCTGAGAAACAGTTTAAAAAACTGACGGCAAAACTTAATTAGTACTTTACTTACATAATTTAGCGTGGTATTGTTCCGGGTAATATTAATTTATCTAAATAATATCACGTTTCTTTTTTAGCATCACCTTAAACAGGATCATTTATCTCAACCTTAAAAATCATGTTAAAATCTATAAACGGTCCATGATTTTAATAACTTTTCCCGAACTTTGATATAATAAAATTTAAATTATGTCACAATCGCTTACAGGCAGAACGCCGAAACCAAAATACGACGTTGTTCTCATAGGTGGCGGAATTATGAGTGCCACTTTAGCTACCTTATTACACGAATTTGATCCCGGTCTTGAAATTGCTATCTTCGAAAGGCTCGGCAGATTTGCCAAAGAAAGCACCGCTGCCTGGAATAATGCAGGAACAGGTCACTCCGCGTTTTGTGAGCTCAATTATACCCCCGAAAAACCAGATGGAACCATCGATATCTCCAAAGCAGAAAGTATAGCCGAACAGTTTGAAATTTCAAAGCAGTTCTGGTCTTATCTCCTGACCAAAGGGTATATAGAGCGGCCGAAAGATTTTATTAACTCGTGTCCTCATATGAGCCTGGTATTTGGAGAAAAAGACGCCGAATACCTGAAAAAAAGGCATCAGAAAATGTCAGAATCTATTCTTTTTAAAGGAATGGAATTCACCACGGATCACGAAAAACTGAAAGAATGGATTCCTCTTGTCATGAGCAAAAGAAACGGTTCAGAAGTGATGGCTGCCACCAAAATGGATCTGGGAACCGATGTTAATTTCGGTACCCTTACCAGAAAAATGGGAAGACATTTACTGGAAGATTCAAATGTTGAGGTATTTTTGTATCATGAAGTTAAAGATATCGATCCTAAAGAAGACGGAACCTGGGAAATGAAAGTGAAAGACAGAATTCATAATCATAAGCAGGAAGTAGAGGCAGATTTTGTATTCATTGGAGCGGGTGGGTATGCTTTACCTTTATTGGATAGTTCAGATATTAAAGAAAGTGAAGGCTACGGAGGCTTTCCGGTTTCCGGAGAATGGCTTGTAACCCACAATCAGGAATTGATAGAAAAACACCACGCAAAAGTGTATACACAGGCAACGGTAGATGCTCCGCCAATGTCGGTTCCTCACCTTGATCTTAGAATTATAGACGGCGAAAAAGCTTTGCTTTTCGGACCTTTTGCCGGATTTTCAACCAAATTTCTTAAAGAAGGAAGCTATCTTGATCTTCCGGAGAGTGTCAATACAAAAAATTTGCGATCTCTTTTCGGAGCCTGGTGGCACAATATCCCTTTAACGAAATATCTTATTCAGCAGGTTGCTATGACCAAAGCTCAGAGAATGCAGCATTTGAGAGAATTTATCAAAGACGCCAAAGAAGAAGACTGGGAGCTTAAAGTTGCCGGACAAAGGGTACAGATCATTAAAAAAGACGAAAAAGTAGGCGGAAAATTGGAATTCGGGACAGAAGTTGTAGTCAACAAAAAAGGAACTATCGCTTCATTGTTGGGTGCTTCGCCAGGTGCATCAACAGCCGTGTACGCCATGCTGAATGTATTGGAAAGATGTTTCCCGGAAAAGCTGCACGGAGAGTGGAAAGACAAACTGACGGAAATGATTCCTTCTTATGGACAAAAATTAGGTGCAAATCCTGAGCTTACCGAAAAAGTGAGAAATTATACAAAAGAAAAATTAGAACTTAAATATTAATTATAAGCATGAGCAATTGGTAATGAGTAATGATAAGTCTTACAAAATTACTCATTACTTATTGCTCATTACTCATCATTATGTCAGAAACCATTGCAAAGCCTGTTATCGTCAAAGAATTACTTGAGTCTCTTCAGACGGAAATTCAGGAAGAGCAGCAGGTCATTGTACACTGCTGTTTTCCTGCTTCGCCCTTTCTAGGAAATCTGATCAGAATATGGCATTCAACCTATCTTTTTGACAATCAGTCGGATCATAAAAGCAGGCTCATTCATGCAGAAAATATTACTATTTATCCGAATTGGACTGCGGTTCCTTTTATGAAAGACTTTTGGTTTACCCTGATTTTTTCAGGACTTCCAAAAGATTGTAAAAGCTTCGACCTGAAAGAGGTCATTCCCGAAGAAGGCGGCTTTTTTGTAGAATCGATCAAAAGAAATTCTTCTGATATTTACCGGGTGAAAATTTCAGAGTCATATTAAGAAAACTCATTCCGATTAATTAGATTTTCAATACAGTATTCTGTAAGGGCAACGATGGTTACAAAAGGGTTCACACCAATTGTTCCGGGTATTAAAGAACCATCCAGCACAAAAAGATGATCATGGTTTTTAAGTTTTCCAAATTCATTGGTCGCTTCACCCAAAACACAGCCTCCTAAAGGATGGTAGCAGATATTAGCGCCAAAACCGTTCTTAAAAAGAAGATGCGCTCTTGTGCCACCATTAGCCTTATTCATTTTTTTAATAAAATAATCTGCATTTTCTTTCATTTTCTGTGTATGGCTTTCATTCCAGTCTAAAATTAATTTTCCATTTTTATAGTATACAGAACCTTTTTTATCAACTTTATTAATCTGCAGATACAAAGCCGTGGCAACATCCATTCCCATTGGTAAAGGAGCGATTTCTGCAAAGAAAGGATGTTTGGGGTCATCCCAATTATCAACACCACCAACCGGAATTGTAGATTGCTGAGCTCCGGTTCCTCCGGAAAGTGGTTTTACCCAGTTTCTCCCTGTCATAAAATTTCCATTATTGCCCCAGTTTTTGCCCACATTTTCATGTAAAGGAAAATTATTTTCAGCATTTGACTTTAAGAGCAATTGTAATGTTCCCATGGTTCCGGCAGCCAAAATAAGTTGCTTACAGTGAAAAATCTTTTCGGCAACTGTTTTTCCTGAAGTATCAATCTGATTGACATTTAATGTATATGATTTATCATTGTTCATCTTAATATCATCAACGTAATGAAGATCGAAGATCTCTAAATTTCCGGTATCTAAAGCTTTTTGCAGGTATGTTTTATCCAGACTGTTCTTCCCATGATTATTTCCATAAATGACTTCTGTTTTAAAAGCAGAACGTGGAACTTCATTTTTATACTCTTTTTCCATGTAGGTAAAGTCATAAACATTAGGAACACGCATTGTTTTGAAGCCAGCCTTATGAGCTTCCGCTTCACCCACTCTTGTAAACTTGTAGTAAGGACAGTCATTTAAAAAATCTTCACGGATGACGTTAACCTTTAATTCTTGTTTAGCTCTTGGAAAATAAATATTGTAGAATTTTTCGGCGTCAAGATTAGGGAAAACCTCTTCAAAATACTTTTGTTTTGGCGTTACGGCCATTCCTCCGTTTACCAATGATCCGCCGCCAACTCCACGCCCCAACCAGATATTGATGTGTTCAAAATCAAGCCGATCCAAAACGCCGGTGAATGGTTTGAGACCAAATATATTGAAAAACGGGGCAATGGTTTTGGTTTTGAGCCATGCTGCGCTTTTATCAGGTTTTAACATATTGGAATACGGAATTCCGGATTTTCCCCAGTTCATACCCATTTCAAGCATAATAACTTTTTTCCCGGCCTCGCAGAGACGAAGTGCAGAAACAGCACCTCCATATCCTGAACCAATGATGATTATGGGAGCTTCGATTTCTTTTTTAATCAATGATTTTGGCTGTGCAGCTTTAAAGAAATTGTATTGTAAAAAATAAAAACCACCAACGGCAAGAATGCCGGATTTTAAGAATTCTTTTCTTTTCATATTTATGTTTTTGCAATTTATTCAAAAAGTATGCTAAATTATTTATCCAACAATAAAATACAAGACAGGTTTCCATAACGCAGCGTTTTTCGCATCTTTATTATTGAATTCAGCAGATTGAACCAGGCAAGATCGTATGGCTCAAAACTTTAAGAATTTTTTAAGTGAATTTTTTATGTTTGGCGTGATCCTTTCAGCTAAATTTGAGTAACATCAAATAATAAAACATGGAAATTTCTCTCAAGAACCAGGTTGCTATTGTCACCGGGGCCTCCAGTGGAATAGGCTCAGGAATTGCAAAATCTCTTGCTGCAGCCGGAGCTGCCGTCATCGTAAATCATTCGTCAGAACATTCTACCGGTGAAGCCAATGAAGTTTTAAAAGAAATAACAGATGCCGGAGGAAACGGGATTACTTATCAGTGTGATGTTTCCAGTGAAGAGCAGGTAGTCAGAATGTTTCAGGACGTCATTTCACAATTTGGGACGGTTGATATTCTCATCAACAATGCGGGTGTCCAGAAAGATGCGAAATTCACGGAAATGACACTTGACCAATGGAATACCGTGATCAACATCAACCTTACCGGCCAATTTTTATGCGCGAGGGAAGCTATTAAAGAATTTCTTCGCCGCGGAATTGATCCATCACGGTCTGTTGCCTGTGGTAAAATTATTCATATCAGTTCGGTTCATGAAGTCATTCCGTGGGCAGGGCATGCCAATTATGCAGCCAGCAAAGGAGCAATCCGGATGTTGATGCAGACCCTTGCCCAGGAATACGGAGCCGATAAAATCCGTGTCAATTCCATTTGTCCCGGAGCAATCCAAACTCCGATAAATAAAGACGCGTGGAGCACCCCCGAAGCCCTGAATTCCTTAATGAAGCTTGTTCCGTACAACAGGATCGGTAAACCGGAAGATATCGGAAACCTCGCCGTGTTTCTGGCCAGTGATCTCGCAGACTATATTTCGGGAGCAAGTATCTTTGTAGACGGAGCCATGACTACTTTTGAAAGTTTTTCAACAGGTGGATAAAATTAGGGCGCACATTTCCGGCTTTCACTACTCGCTTTTTTCTGTTTTTTCCGGCGGCGGCTTTGCCGCCGCCGGAAAAAACAGAAAAAGAGCTCAGACAGGCCGTTCAATCCGGGGCGCATGTTCAGCAAAGGATAAAAGGAAGCCATTTCAATGTGAATAAATAATCTCTTTTACGGTCAATTTAAGATAGAGCTCAACAATGTTCCCTGTATTTCGAAGAATAAGTGAAACGGACTTGTTTATCTTAATATATAGAAGGATGATAATAATTTTTGTAGCCTTGCGGTCCATAAAGAATATAATGCACTTCAATGCTTTCAGAACGAAAACATCATTAATCAATCATAAACAGCAGTATGAAAGAAAAAGAAAGACTCTCTGACATCACATGGAAAAAATGGGGTCCTTACGTCAGCAACCGTGAATGGGGATTGGTACGTGAAGATTACAGTGCAGACGGCGATGCCTGGAATTATACGACACACGATGCTGCAGAAGCAAAAACCTACCGTTGGGGCGAAGAAGGTATCTGCGGAATCTGTGATGATTTTCAGAAGCTGGTATTTTCTTTCGGTTTTTGGAACAAGAAAGATAGAATGGTGAAAGAAAGGTTCTTTGGTCTTACCAACGGACAGGGAAATCACGGAGAAGACGTTAAAGAATATTATTACTATCAGGATTCCACGCCCACACATTCTTATATGAAAATGCTGTACAAATATCCTCAAAATGAATTCCCATACGAAGACCTCATTAAAACAAATGCCGAAAGAGGCAAGCAGGACCCCGAATATGAGCTGATCGACACCGGGATTTTCGATAAAAACGAATATTTCGATATCTTCATCGAGTATGCAAAAGCCGACTCTCAGGATATTCTGATTAAATTAACGATTATCAATAAATCAGAAAACAATGTTCCTTTGGTCATCCTTCCGACTTTATGGTTCCGAAATACCTGGCGCTGGGGCTATGATGACTATATTCCTAACATGAATGCTGAAGAAGCGGACTCCGTTAAAATTTTTCATAAGGATTTAGAAATCAAAAATTTATATGCAGATCGTTCGGAAAAAGTTTTATTTTGTGATAATGAAACCAACAACGAAAAACTTTATCAGTACCCGAAAGATACGCATTACACCAAGGATGGGATTAATGATTTTATAATTAACGGAAATTCACAGTCAGTGAATCCAAAGCACTTTGGTACCAAAGCAGCATTCCTGATTGATGAAACTTTTAATCCTAAAGAAGAAAAAGTTCTTAAATTCAGGCTGTCGGATAAAGATTTAAAAAATCCTTTTGTGGATTTTGATGAAATTTTCAGTCTGAGAAAACAGGAAGCAGATGAATTTTATGAAGAAATCCAGAAAGGAATTACAACAGAAGATGAAAAATTAATACAGCGACAGGCATTCGCAGGTATGCTCTGGAGTAAAATGTTTTATCATTACAACGTTGAAAAGTGGCTGAAAGGTGATCCTGCGCAGCCGCAACCGCCAAAATCACGGGAGAAAGTGCGCAATTTTCAATGGAAACACCTCAACAATGAGCATATTATTTCCATGCCCGATAAATGGGAATATCCATGGTATGCAACCTGGGATCTTGCGTTTCATACCATAAGCTTTTCATTGATCGATCCGGATTTTGCCAAACAACAGCTGAAACTATTTCTTTTCGAATGGTATATGCATCCCAACGGACAGCTTCCGGCCTACGAATGGAATTTTAATGACGTTAATCCCCCGGTTCATGCATGGGCCGTGTTCAGGGTTTTTAAAATTGATGAATATCTTACAGGAAAACCCGACCTGCCATTTCTGGAAAGTGCCTTTCAAAAACTGCTTATGAATTTTACCTGGTGGGTAAACAAAAAAGATAACAATGGCAACAATATCTTTGAGGGCGGATTTCTAGGATTGGATAATATCGGAATCTTCGACCGTAATACAGAACTTCCCGATGGTGAGCATCTCGAGCAGTCTGATGGTACCAGCTGGATGGCCATGTTTGCCCTCAATATGATGAGAATTGCTCTTGAGTTGGCTGTATACAATAACATCTATGAGGAAATGGCCATGAAATTCTTTGAACATTTCCTCGCCATTGCAAATTCTCTTGACAATATGGGAGACGAATGCTTCAGCCTTTGGGATGAAGAGGATGAATTCTTTTATGATGCTCTTTCGCTGGGAGAAAATAATCATATGTATTTAAAAATGAGAACCATCGTGGGGCTTATTCCGATGTTTGCAGTAGAGGTGATTGATGATGAAATGATTGAAAATCTTCCGAATTTTAAAAAAAGAATGCAGTGGGTTTTGGATCATAAGCCGGAACTGGCTGCCTTGGTTTCTCATTGGGAAGTGAAAGGGGAAGATTCAAAGCATTTGCTTTCTCTTCTTCGCGGGCATCGCTTAAAAAGGCTTCTTCACAGAATGCTGAATCCTGATGAGTTTCTTAGTGAATTTGGCGTTCGTGCTCTTTCTAAAGAATATGAAAAGGATCCTTTTAGCCTGCATCTGAATGGCAAAGACTATACGGTACGATATACACCCGCAGAAAGCGATAGTACGCTTTTCGGGGGAAACAGCAATTGGCGCGGCCCGGTATGGTTTCCTATTAATTTTTTAATTATTGAAAGCCTGCAGCGTTTTTTCTTTTATTACAGTCCGGATTTTCTGGTAGAATATCCTACAGGAAGCAGAAATTTCTTAAATCTTGACCAGATCGCAGACGAGCTAAGCAAAAGGCTGGCAAAGATATTTTTAAAAGACGAAAACGGAAACCGTCCGTTTAACGGACAATATCCAAGATTTCAGACTGATCCCGATTTTAAAGATTACATTCTTTTTTACGAATATTTCCACGGAGACAATGGTCGTGGAGTAGGTGCTTCACACCAGACAGGTTGGACCGGCCTGATTGCAAAAATTCTTATGCCCCGTTTTTCAAAAAAAGAAATTGCAGAATCTGAAACCGAAATGCCGGAAGAAAAATAGCTGAAAATTTTAAATTCTAAACTATTATCCAATACTTGTGCGGATTAGCTTAATGCTCATTCAAAGATCTGCTGAATGATCTCCAGTGAGGCAGGAATTCTGAAGTCTGTGATGTGATAATGATAATACACTAAAATACTATCAAGAAAATCTTTTCTATAAGGTGAAGGTATTTTTATCCTGTAAGGATGTTCCGAAGCAAGAATTGCCTGCCATATGGCGGAAATATCTTCATTAAAGATCTGATGCATGCTTTCGGATGAAAATGTTCCTGTTTCCGGATCAAGAAATATCCTGTCATTCAAAAGAGGAGCTACCCCCTGAATTTTCAGGATTTTAATCATGAAAATCAAATGCGACTGATAGTTCCCGTTTTCCAGTTCATCAATGAACTCTTCAAGGCAAAAGAAAATCTGATGGTTTTTGTTTTCATGCCTGAGATTCTGATTAAGAAAGTCCGAAATAAAAAACACAACCGAGTTACAACGGATATCCGTATAAATATCGTTGCTTTTTATCATTTCAAACCGGGAGATGGTCTGTATTCCGTTTCCTCTTACGGGAAGAAGAGAAAAGTTGAGTTTACTCAAAGGCAGAAGCAGGGCTTTTTTCTTATTCTTCCGGGTATAGATACCTTTCAGAAAATAAGACTGAAATCCCTCGTCTTCTGTAAAACAATGCAGTACTGCATCGTTCTCACCGTATTTTATATATGATAATAAAAATCCTTTTTGTGAATTCATTAATTAACTACCGCAATCTTTGCCGTTGCTTTATCAGAACCGTCCTCATTCGTCATCAGGACAAAATATATTCCTGAAGCTACTCTTGTTCCTCTCTGGTTATTAAGATCCCATTCATAATATCCGCCTCTTGCGACAGCAGAATGTACTACATTACCGGCTGCATCTGCAATTCTGATATTGGTAACTTCGGCAAGACCTTTTATGGTAACCTTTCCTTTAAAGTTAGAATATACTACGGGATTCGGATATACCAGCACATTACCAAAGCCCGAGGTAACATCAGCAACATCACCCTGATACGTTACAATTCCGTCATAAGAAACAAAATATACTTTTCCTGTCTTTTTATCAACCTTAATATCGGTAATACTGTTGGTAGGAAGTGGTGAATTTTCTTTAGTAAAATGCTTTATGGTTCTTTGTCCGTCTGCGGATAAGTAATATACGCCTCCGCCATCAACGGAAACCCATTTTTGATCTCCGGCATCTACTTCAATCTGTAAGATCTGTGAATCTCTGAAAAGCTCTTCTCCCAAACCGTTCTGTTCGATAATAATAGGTTCTACAGTAGCACTTGCGGGAGTTTTAACCGCCGAAACGGCATTAGGCAATACTCTTAATCCTAAATCTCCTCCTATCCATGCATCTCCTGATTTATCCAAAGCTACAGAAATATTTCCCCCTGAATTTGAATCAAAACCATTCGCCTGATTTAAAATATAGGCTGTATCATCAGAAGTGTTCACTGTTTTTTTTGCGTCATAAGCAATAAGTGCACTCAACCTTGGAATGGGAATCCATAATAATCCTTCATAAAATAAAGGTTTCTGTGCCGCACCCAACGAAGTTGTATTTTTTATAAGAAAATCATCGGTTGCTCTATCGTATGCTCCTATTGCTGTAAGCTGACCTACATCCGGCCCGTCGCTGGAAAAAGCAATGCTCACAAAAAGATTATTAGCATCATCAAAGGCCATCCCTACAGCACGTCTTGCAAAAAGATTATCAGTTCCTAAGTTGTAATTTTTTGTAAAAGTAAAATCCTTACTGGCTGCATTATATTTCATCTTGTAAACACCGCGTCCCGCTGCAGTCGTATAATTGGTAAAGAATATGTCATCCGGACTAGCAGGATCTGATACAACATCAAGAACATTAAATCTTGTTGTATTTCCAATAAAATAGGAAGGATAGATCCACTCCAAACCATTGAAGTAATAAAAACCGGGATTTTTCGGATTGTTAGTCGCGGTATTAAATCTGTTTTCCCTTCCTCCGGTAGATACCAGAAGCTGATTTTCGCCATACAGACTCAGTTTATAAGCATAATTGAAGTATGGTCCGTCAGGTTTAAAAGAATTATTACTTTCATTTTTTATTCCTGATAATACGGTTCCTCCATAAACACTTCCTCCGACAGTCGTTGCCGTATTACATTCTTCCCCAAAGCTTACGGTATTGTTGAAATTTCCGTTGCTATTAAAAGTATAAACCCTGTTTAAATCTGTTACAATAATGTTATTGCTGTTCACCACAACATCCCGTACATTGCCAAAGGTTTGTGAAAGGGGAGTGGAGGTTCCACCGTTGTAAAGGTATGCTGTTGTAGCTGATGAAAAGCTTAAAGTGCCTTCAGAATCAATATGTCTGAATGATCCTGACATTTCAGTCGACCAGGTTGTGAAAACCGGAAATGTTGTATTCATTTCGTGACTTTTCAATCCTGTGTTGGTTACCGAAAAAACTTTATTTCCGAAAATAGTTGCTTCATTACTGGCCTCGTATACTCCTCCGGATAAGAAGAAAGCAGAATCTTTAAATTCTTTTTTCTTAAGATCAAAAATAGAAACGCCATAGCCTACTGAAATAACGGCAAGATCTCCCGTTATTGAAATATGGTTGATTTTTTTGCTTCCGTTATATCCCGTAGCAATAGGAATATCTACAACATAGGTTATTCCGTCCGGAGTAATGACATCCAGAGAGCCGTTCTGATACCCTACAAGAGCAATTTTATTTTGCGGGTTGTAATCGAATGCTGAAATTTTAACCTCATGCAAGCCGTTTGCTTTAGACAGCTTGGTAATTTCGCCTGATGAAATTGTATAATAAAAGATCCCGTTTTCTGCTGCTGCAACTATTTTTCCGTTATCTTCCTTCATTGCAATAACATTGTTATAAGAAAACAGGTCTGCCCATTTTTTTGAAGAAATAGTCTGTGCATTTGCAACGTGCAGGGATGCCAAAATACCGAGAGAAATTAAAGAGAGTTTTTTCATGCTTATGCTATTATACTGCTGTCTATTGTCTGATTATTCCAGGCAATATGTTTTATGTTTTTATTTGTATCAAAAAAGAAATCTATTCTTCCCAACAGGAGTCCTGCCCAGCCTACCTGGTTGACAAGGACATTCTTACCCTGTCTGTTGACAAAAGCCTGGGGTTCCGACAGGAAAGTATGTGTGTGCCCTCCTAAAATAAGGTCGATATTTTCGGTTTTGGCAGCCAGGATCTTATCGCTTATTTTATCCGGCTCGTCTTTGTAGTCGTACCCGATGTGCGAAAGACAGATCACAAGATCACACTTCTGTTCGTTTTTAAGGAAATTGGAATAGTGTTGCGCTACATCTACGGGATCAGAGTACACCGTTTCACCGTACTGCTTCTTGCCTACAAGACCATCCAGTTGAATTCCGACTCCGAAAATCCCTACTTTAATTCCGTTTTTATTGAATATTTTGTAGGCAGAAGTTTTTCCGTCCAGAACGGTATTTTTAAAATCGTAATTGGAACAGATGAAAGGAAACTGCGCATTCGGTAAAACTTTTAAAAATCCGTCAAGGCCATTGTCGAAATCATGATTTCCCATAGTGGAAGCATCATATTTCATCATGGACATCAGCCTGAATTCCAGCTCACCACCGAAAAAATTGAAATAAGGTGTTCCCTGAAAAATATCTCCCGAATCAAGAAGCAGTACATTGGATTCCTGACTCCTGATTTGCTGAATTAAACTTGCCCTTCTTGCAAAACCTCCCTGATTAGGATTTTTGGTGTAGCTTGCATCAAAAGGTTCTATTCTGCTGTGCTGATCGTTGGTATGGAGAATGGTCAGTTTTGTTGCCGATTTCAGATCAGCAATCTTCAGTTCTTCTGCCATCATCATGTTTGGAGCCAAAGCCATTGCCAAAGTCCCGCCGCCAATTGTTTTTAAAAAACTCTTTCTGTCCATTATTTCTTACCGATAAAATTTAAACGAATATCTGTAGCAGGATTTACTTCAGGATTTTTTTTGAAATAATCAATAAAAAGATCTCTGAGTTTTATTCCGGTAGGGATCATTTGCCCCTTTGAAAAAAATTTCATGTTATCACCTCCCAAAGCCAGATAATCTGAGGTGGCAATATAATATTCCTGATCAGCATTTACCGTTTTCCCGTTTATGAGAGACTTTGTAAGCTGTCCGTTGTTGGTTTCAATGTATAAATGCGAAACAGGATTATTTACCTGTGTTTTTGCATAATAATCAAAAAGTCCCTGAACATCTGAACCTTTCATTTTTACGATAATCACTTCATTTTCAAAAGGCATAACTTCGAAAACGCTTTTGAGAAGGATATCCCCTTTTCCGATGCTTGTACGGATGCCTCCGATGTTTATAAGGGCAGCATCAATATTTTTATTGAGATTTTTTTGGGCCCACTCCTGAGCGCCGTCAAAGGTATAATCTGCTAAAAGATTACCCAGATTGCTATTGTCCCCCTGTTTATTAAGATCAACTCCGGTATGGGAGATCTTCTGATTCATCTCTTTATCCAGTTTTTGTTTGTAGGGCTCAATAACTTTTACAAACTCCTCATCATTTTTTAGCTCATTATTAATAGAAATGTTCTTTTGGGTCTGTACATCCGTTACCTGCAACGGAGAAGCCGTCTTACAGGCGGAAAGCGCAGCCAGAGCCATTCCTAATAACAAGAATTTATTTTTCATATGCAGCAATTATTTTTATAAAGGTCTTATGTCGCCGGTATTGTATTTTTTGAAACAATTTAATAAATAGCAGTTTCATAATATCTTTTAGTATATGCAAATATAATTATATGTATAATAAAACATTATTATTTATGACAAATTCTTGGGGTAAATCATTAAATTTGAAAAAAATTATTCTAACAGATGAGCATTTTAAAAGGAGTAGGTGTTGCGTTGGTAACACCCTTTAATGAAGATTTATCCGTTGATTTTGAAAGTCTTACCAAATTAGTGGATTTCAACATCGAAAACGGAACGAATTATTTAGTTGTTTTGGGAACTACAGCCGAGGCTGCAACGCTTTCTGCTGAGGAGAAGAAACAGGTGGTTGAGCATATCATTAAAGTTACTGATAAACGTGTTCCGCTTGTTCTTGGAATTGGCGGTAATAATACTCTTGAAGTCAAGAAACAGATTGAAGAAACAGATCTTTCAGCATTTGAAGCCGTACTTTCCGTTTCTCCTTATTACAATAAACCAAATCAGGAAGGACTTTATCAGCACTATAAAATGCTGGCCTCCACAGGAAAAAATATTATTATTTATAATGTTCCTTCGAGAACCGGACAAAATGTTGAAGCGGAAACCACTTTACGTCTGGCAAAAGAATTCCAGAATCTGTTTATGATTAAAGAAGCGGCACCTAATATTCTTCAGTATTTTGATATTTTAAGAAAAAAACCTGAAGGGTTTAATCTTGTTTCCGGAGATGACGAATTTACCCTTCCCGTGACCCTTGCAGGAGGAAACGGAGTAATTTCTGTAATCGGACAGGCCTACCCGAAAGAATTTTCCACAATGGTACAACTGGCATTTGACAGAAAAGTGGATGAAGCCTACGAAATTCATAATAAACTGGTAGAGATTACCAGGCTGATCTTTGCTGAAGGAAATCCTTGCGGAATAAAAGCGGTTCTTGCAGAGAAAGGAATCGTGAAAAATTATGTAAGGCTTCCTCTGGTTACTGCATCAGAAGGCTTATACGCCAAAATCAAAGCTGAAATGGCGAATATTTAAAAAGAAGCAGAACGTAAAAAAAGTGATACTCAATAGTAAAATTTAAGGTTAACGTTCAATTCACTTTAATATAAAACTTACAGTTAAAATAAATGGTGAAAGGTTTATAGCTTTTCACCATTTTTCATTAATGAATTATCTTAGTCACTTAGATAAAATTTAAAAAAATTACGATACATGAGATTTATTAAAGCTATGGAAGGAGATATTCCATTGATTCAGGATCTGGCGAAAAGATCTTGGGAAACGGCTTATGCAGAGATACTTTCACCGGAACAGATAGGATATATGCTTGAGAACATGTATTCTCACAACGAAATTCTGGCACAGATGCAAAATCCTGATTATCATTATTATCTGATATTTGATGAAATAAGTAATTCATTTGACGGCTTTATAGGTTATGAACATGGTTATCAGGGATATACTACAAAGCTGCATAGGATTTATCTTGTTCCGGAAAGTAAAGGGAAAGGAGTAGGAAAGGCAGCAGTTAATTTTTTAAAAGAAAAAGTAGCCGAAGGAAATGACAGGAGAATTGTCCTGAATGTTAATAAAAGCAATACTGCAAAAAATTTCTATGAATCTCAGGGATTTACAGTGTATAAGGAAGTGGTTTTGGATATAGGTAATGGTTTTGTTATGGATGATTATGAAATGGAATTTTTATTTCACGAATATTTGACTTAAAATTATATAACATTTAAATGTAATTCTATAAAATGTGATGTATTGTTTTTTTTCATCTTTGTAAAAGAACCAAGCCACTTATAACAAATACATTATAACCTGGTTTTAAGCTTATTTTTTAGCTTTGATCAGTATATTTTTTTTCATCCTTAGTGTTTAAATTCCTGTGTTTATTAATACAGGAGTTTTTTTGTTCATAAATCAGCCCTGTATTTTATTATATCACTTTTAATTGATATAAAAGTATTATATTTACAATTAACATTAAAATACATATTAAGGATGAAAATGTATGTAAAATTTGATTTCAATACACTCTGTATGAAGGTGCTGGAAGACAAACTAAAAGATCAGGGTTTGAAATACAGGCTTCTTAATTTCGGAGAGGTAGAATTATATGAATCGCTTACGCAGGAGCAATGTAAGATTTTCAGAAAGAATCTTGAAGATTACGGGATTGAAGTTATAGAAAGCCAGAAAACTGCTTTGGTACAAAAAATAAAAGATGTTATTACAGAATTTATAGGCTCGGATGAAGCCGCTCCTGTAAAGGCTTCCATTTATATTGCCGGGAAGCTGAATCATAGCTACGGATATCTTTCTAATGTCTTTTCGGATGTGGCCAATACCTCGATTGAGAACTACATTATGATTCAGAAAATAGAATATGCAAAGGAACTGATCGTCAGTAAAAAGCATAATCTTACCGAAATTGCTCAAATCCTGAATTATTCCAGCGTTGCTCATCTAAGTACTCAGTTTAAAAATATGACGGGAATTACCCCATCTTATTTCCAGAAGATAATTGGAATGAGAAGAGAAGTCAGCCGATATGATAAACAGTATTCCGGAGCAGTATGAATAAAGAATATCTTAATGTTATTCTGGCAGATCATGATGAAGGCAATCTTGTCCTTTTTAGAAATATATTACAGGAATTCAAAATTCAGGTTAAAGTAAAAACATTTTTTAATGGCAGAGAACTGATGGATTATCTCAATCAAGATATTCTGGTTCCCGAGGTGGTGTTTATGAGTTATCATTTGCCGTTGAAAAATGCTTTGCAATGCCTGAGTGAAATTAAAGCTGATCGAAAATTCGATCCCATGACTACTATTGTTTATTCAGAAAATTTATCTGCTGAAGAAGAAGAAGATGTTTTTGTAACAGGTGCTAATGTTCTTATGAAAAAGCCTGATAATTATAAAGATATGAAAAAAAATGTCACCGATATCATCTCTGTTAGCTGGCAATATCATACTTCGGGATTGAATAAAAATAATTTTATCATGAAAGTGTGAAAAAAAATCAAGAATTATTTTGGAATTGAAATTAATGTTTTATATTTGTACCTCAAGATTCACATAAAGGTGAAAACAATTAGATCGAAAATCCGTTTTTTTATATCTGGTTATCAGTGGTATATGAGCCGGACTGACGGATGGGTCTAAGAGCAAAGTATTTGAGAATAAACTAAATTATATATAATCACAATGTAGTTAAACAAAATGAATTATATTAATTTCCAATTAGAAAGCGTAGAAGATCTTTAAACAAAACGGTACAATCATGAAAACTTTAAAGATAAAGAATAATTGTTTCATCAGTTCTTTATCAAGCCAAGTTAGTTTTTATAAATAAGCAGATTGGGAAGGTAATTCATTTTGTTTTTTACTTTATTATCAATTGAACATCATCACACACCTATATTTAACACCACATCACAAAATAATAAGATGATAAAGTAATTTCTTCAAATAACAGTTTTATAAGGGGAAACCGCGTAAGGATTTATTTCTTTTCGCGGTTTTTTTATGAAATTTTACTCCATTTGTTTTTGCCTTTGTACTGTCGCAGATAATAGTTTTTCAGGATCTGGTTATCAGGATTTGATAGCAGGGGATCTGTTTTCAGGATTTTTTCCACCGTATTTTTAGTAACCTTAATTATAGCCGAATCATTTACCAGGTCAAGCCTTTTAAAATCTACCACACCGCTTTGCTGGGTACCAAGGATATCACCGGGACCCCGAAGCTGCATATCAACCTCGGAAATTTTAAATCCGTCATTGGTTTCTACCATTGTTTTAATTCGTGTTCTGCTGTCACTGGACAGTTTATCCGAAGTCATCAGGATACAATAGCTTTGTTCCGCACCACGTCCCACGCGTCCACGAAGCTGATGGAGCTGCGAAAGGCCGAATCGCTCAGCGCTTTCAATAACCATTACCGAGGCATTGGGAACATTTACGCCTACTTCAATAACCGTTGTTGCAACCATAATTTCAGCCTTTCCGGAGGCAAAATAGCTCATGGCTGCATCTTTTTCGTCAGGCCTCATCTTGCCGTGCAGCATAGTTACATTGTATTTTGAGAAGTTATCCATTACATTTTCAAGTCCGGTCATCAGGTTTTTGTAATCTAAAGTCTCGGATTCTTCGATCAGCGGATATACAAAATATACCTGTCTTCCTTTCTGGATCTCTTCACGGCAGAAATTATACACATATGCTCTGTCATTTTCACGTCTATGGGCAGTTACAATGGGTTTTCTTCCCACTGGCATTTCATCAATTACCGAAACATCCAGATCAGAATAAAAGCTCATCGCCAGCGTTCTGGGAATAGGTGTGGCTGTCATTACCAGAATATGCGGCGGAATTTTATTTTTTGCCCATAATTTTGCCCTTTGTGCAACTCCGAATCTGTGCTGCTCATCAATAATAGCCAGTCCCAGATTTTTAAATTTCACTTTATCTTCCAGTACAGCATGAGTGCCGACGAGAATGGAGAGTTCCCCATTTTCAAGCTCTTCATGAATAATTTTGCGGTCAGATTTTTTGGTAGATCCCGTTAAAAGTTTAACATTAACTTCTGTATTTTCCAGAAGTTCTTGGATACCATTGTAATGCTGCTGGGCAAGAATCTCCGTTGGAGCCATGATGCAGCTCTGAAAGCCATTATCTTTTGCAATAAGCATGGTGAGTAAAGCAACCATTGTTTTTCCGGAGCCTACATCTCCCTGCAGGAGCCTGTTCATCTGTATCGGACGTTTCATATCCTGCCGGATCTCTTTCAGCACTCTTTTTTGAGCACCCGTTAAATCAAACGGAAGATGATGTTGGTAAAAATCATTAAAATAATCACCTACAATCGGAAAAGGATTTCCTGCGGTATGACTCTTATGGTGAATTTTTTTTAACCCGTAACCCAACTGAAAAAAGAATGATTCTTCAAATCTCAGGCGGTAATCTGCTTTCCTGAAATGTTCTGCATCTTTTGGGAAATGAATGTTAAGATAAGTATGTTGTCTGGAAAGAAATTTAAAAGCTTTCATCAGGTAATCCGGGAAATTTTCCTGAATAAGATTAGGAATTTCCCTGCAGATATTCTTTAACACATTTTGGAAGAACTTTTGGTTTAAACCTCTTTTGGTTAATTTTTCCGAACTCGGATAGATGGGTTTCAGCCGGTTATCCCCCTCTTTTTTTTCATCAATTTCTATTTCCGGATGCGGCATGGAAAACTGATGGTTAAAAACATTGATCTTCCCGAAAATATAGATTTCCTTATTAATGGGAAGCTGCTCTTTCATCCATTTGGAATATTGAAACCATACGAGATCCATCATTCCCGTATCATCATTAAATTTTGCAGTAAGCCTTTTGATTTTACCGGTCTGCAATTCCTGTACACTTGTAATTTTCCCTTTCAGCTGAACGTCTGTCGATATTTCGTGAAGCTGCGCAATTTTATGGATTTTGCTTTTATCCAGATAACGGAGCGGGAAAAAATTCAGAAAGTCTTCCACAGTGGAAATTCCCAGCACATTCCTGATGAGCTTGGCTTTTTCCGGACCGACCCCTTTCACATATTCTATGGAAGTTTCTAATGTCATTAACAGCCCACGAATTTCGGGAAAAAATAGAAATTAAAAAAGACTTTCAATTCTGAAAGTCTGTATTTGTTATTCTTTTATTTTAGATTTAAATTTTGTCTGATAATCTTCCCACTGTTCCCTTGAACGTATTTTTTTAAACAGGTCCTTTGAAATAAATTCCAGGTAAGGCTCCAGCTCTTTTGCAGATAATTCTCCCTGAAGAATAGTAATAGGACCTCCTTTTTCATCCAGGAATACCGTACTGGGTACGGCTCCTACATTCATATACTGGGTAAACTCGTGAAGAGAGTTTCTTCCTTTTTTGTGCTCTGTATTAGGATTGGAAAACTTTCTGCCAAAAATCTGAATCGTACTTTTCTCTTCGGCATTAAATTTTACGGCGTAGTAATTTTCATTCAGAATATCAGCAATAATAGGGTTTCCGTATGTTTTTTTATCCATGATTTTACAAGGGCCACACCAGTCTGCATAAAAATCGACCAGGATTTTTTTCGGATGTTCTTTCTGAGCCTTCAGGGCTTCATCTATGGTCATCCACTTTACCTGGGCAAAATTTAAGGTGATAACGAAAAGACAAATTATGCTTATAATCTTCTTCATGATTTGATATTTATGTAAAAATAAGCATAATAGTTATGCCTTACCGCACCTCCTGCATTAATTTTTTAACGAAAGGCGAGATCAAAATTAACACAACTCCGGCAATTACGGCATATAAACCTAATTGTTTATATCCATCAGTATAAGTGATCAAAGCATCATAATTGGTAGACCCCGTTTTTGCAGTAGCCAGGCCGGCCCCGATGATTCCGGCAACATACTGTCCGTACGCTGAGGCAAGGAACCACATGCCCATCATCATTCCCTGAAGATTTTTCGTTGAAAGTTTCGTCATGATGGATAATCCGATAGGAGAGAGGCATAATTCTCCCAAAGTAATTACCAATAAAGCGACCGTAAAGAAATTCAGTGAAGTAATTCCCTGCAGATTGGCGAATAATCTTGTAGCAAATAAAATATAATACCCTAATCCCAGGAATATGAAACCTAACCCGAATTTAATAATGGTATTGGGTTCAATTTTTCTTTTGTTCATCCAGATCCATAGTAACCCTATTAATGGAGCAAGAAAAATAATAAAAAATGCGCCTCCGGAATTATTAACGCCATTCGGATCAAGTCCCAATAAATCGTTATTCAGGTTTTTAGCCGCAAAAATACTTAAAGAACCTCCGCTCTGTTCGTAGATTCCCCAAAATAAGATTGAAAATAAAATAAACACCAAAGCCGCTAAAAGTTTATTGCGTTCGGCAGGAGTTACTTTTGTCATTTCATAGAAAAGATAGATCAGGGTTAGCGGCCCGATGGTCCACATAAAGTAATCGGTGTATTCGGTTTTAGCAACCATGACCATAATAATCGGGACGAAAATCAGGGATAAAACGTATACACCATATTCCTGCCATTTCGGGATGGGCGCAGATGGTATTTCATTGTCAGGATGTCCCGGCTGCAGGCCAATTGATCCCAAACTTCTTTGAGTGAAAACAAAATTAATAAGACTGATTACCATCACAACAGCTGCCAAGCCGAAAGCGATATTCCATCTTAATCCTTCAGAAATTATATTGGCAAACATTTCTCCTTTTCCAATTGCAATACAAAAATAGCCTCCCAGTAAAGCTCCAAGATTAATTCCTGCGTAAAATAAAGAAAATCCTGCATCTGCCCGGGAATCATTCGGTTTGTAAAGCTGTCCCACCATGGAAGAGATATTCGGTTTGAAAAAACCTGTTCCCACAACGGTAAATGCAATGCCCAGGAAGAAAAATTTGTGAGGATCTGCTGCCAGAATCAAGCTTCCTACAATCATTAAAAGCCCACCCCAGAATAAGGATTTTCTGAAACCCAAAATTTTATCTGCAAATAATCCTCCGATAAAGGTAAAGGCATACACAAAAGCCTGAGTAGCACCATATTGAAGATTCGCTTCTTTTTCGTGAAAATTAAGCTGCGAGATCATGAAGAAAACCAGCATCCCGCGCATTCCGTAGAAACAGAACCGCTCCCACATTTCGGAGAAGAAAAGACTCCAGATCTGTCTCGGATATTTTCCTTTAAAATTTTGTATTTCGTCTAAAGTTAAACTCATAATATATGACTAAGTTTTAATTAAGGGATTTATTATATTAAAAATGATGACTGATTTTAAAGTGCTATTGAAAATGCATAAGCGAATGATTGGCTCCCTTGGATAAAGTGTATAATTCAGTGAGAACGAAGCTTGATGTTTTCATAGTTGCTAACTTACAAATTTCTTATGAATGTAAATATAAGATGCAGTAAAAATTATAAACGGGATATTCATAATTCCTTTCAGATTCCAAATTTTTAAAATGTTGATTAAAAATATAGATACTGAAAATGTGATGATTATCTTTTTTAGCTGTTAAAAAAGAAATTATTTTCACAAATAGCTGTAAGGATTTTGTAAAAATTCTGTCTAAGCCTTTAATTAACAATTAAATTAAAAAAATGATAAAAAGAATTTCAATTTTAAGTATCAGCGTTTTGCTTTTAAGTTTATTTTTAGTTTCATGTTCAGATGATAACGATACTATTGCTCCCACGCCTGAAAAAGATATGGGATACGTTTTCACAATGACCAATTCCAACACGTCCAATGATCTTTTGGTGTATTCCAGAGATGAGAATGGTAATCTTTCATTAAAATCCAGTATTGCCACAATGGGTATAGGATCAGGTGGCGGATTAGGAAGCCAGGGCGCTTTAACATTAAGTACTGACAGAAAATTTCTTTTTGTAGTGAATGCGGGAGACAATTCAATTTCTTCTTTTACCGTTGCGCCAAACAATGTGACGTTGGTTGGTAAATATAATCTTGTGGGACAGAGACCTGTAAGTGTTGCCCAAAGAGGAAATCTTGTTTACGTACTGAACAGTGCAGGCACAACGGGTGCTGCATCCATTGAAGGCTTTACCTTAAATGGTTCAACAGGTGCATTAAGCCCAATTGCCAATTCTTCTACACAATTATCTCTGAACACAAATGCGGCCCAGATCTCCTTCGTATATGATAATGTTGTTGTAATTGCTGAAAGAGCAACAAATCTTCTAACTTCTTATGTGTTAAATACATCTTCTGTACCGACTAATAAACAGTCGTTCCCGTCACAGGCTCCGCAGCCTTTCGGATTTGCAGTGGGTTCCGGTGGGAAGATTTATGTTACTGAAGCAAGTGCAAGCAGTTCCGTTTCAAGCTACTCTGTTTCAAATACAGGAGGTATTACCAATATCAGTACTTTGACCAATAATCAGGGAGGAGCATGCTGGGCAGTTTTAAACAAAACAGAATCAATAGTGTATTCTACAAATGCAGGGGGCAATACGATATCTTCATTTAATATTACTTCTTCGGGAATGCTTTCCGCAACTCAGATTGCATTTAATATGGGAGCAGGAAACGGGCCTAATGATGCAGGACTTAGCAGCAATGGAAATTATCTGTATGTATTAGCCGGCGGAAGTGATAAGATTTATGGATATAAGGTAGATGCTAATTCTTTAACTTCAGTTCCGGGTGCTACCATGTTTGTTCCGGGTGCTGCATTTGGGTTGGCTGCTTACTAAGTACTAAAGTTCCGATTAATTAAGATTTGAAAACCTTGAATACTTACTTCATACTTATTAAATTAAATTTAGCAGGTTCTCATATCTTACTTTAATTTCTATTTTTTATTTATTTTCTAAGGTGAATTAATCAGAAAAATTGATTAATTAATCAACAAAAAACCTCTGACAGATGTCAGAGGTTTTATTATATTTATGTAATGCAGATTAGTTTACACCGTGCATCATTTTCTTTAAGATCGGTGAAATTAAAGCAAGGATAACAGCTGCGATACCACACAATACCACGAATACCATGAAGAATTCGAATAAATTGTGAATTTCAAATCCTGCAAAAGTAGGATTCTGCAAAGGCAACTGCGCTTTTTCAAACGCTGCAGCCTGCTCAGCGGTTAAGGTTACTTTCTTATCCAAAACATCCTGAAGGTTTACTCCGATTTCCTGAGCTTTGGTAAATTTATCACCTGTAGCAGGAATTAATGCTCCTAATGAACCTGCCAAAGCATACCCTGCAGCATTGGAGATAAAGAAAACACCATACAATAATGAAGCAAATCTTTTCGGAGCCAGCTTACCTACCAAAGATAAACCGATTGGAGAAAGGCAAAGCTCACCACAAGTCTGGATGAAATATAAAAGCATCAGCCATTTTATCGCCAATAATCCTGAATTTCCAAGATCTTTTACGTTATGGGCAATGATAAAATAACTTAAAGCAATTAATGCAAGACCCATTGCCTGCTTCATCGGAGAAACCGGCTCTTTGCCTCTTGCTCTTAATTTATCCCAGATTAAACTGAAAGGAACTGCAAGCAATACAACGAAAATCCCGTTGAAAATCTGTACCATGGAAGGCGGCATATTCCATCCGAAGATATTTCTGTCGGTCTGGTTGTCTGCAATAAATGTCAATGAAGAACCTGCCTGCTCGAAAGCTGCCCAGAAGAAAATAATAAAGAAGGACACAATATAGATTACCCAGATTCTTTGTCTTTCTACTTTGTTTTCTGCAGAAGACATGATTAAGAATGCCAAGGAAATTCCTGCTGCATAAATGAAAGGATAAATAATTCCTTTGATCAATTGTCCCATTTCAACTGCTTTGAACCCGAATTCGCCGACAAGAAGATATCGGAAAACAAAGAATAAAACAATAAATAATGCTCCTGTAATTCCTAATGCTGCTCCTGAGAATTTTGCAGTCTGCGTTTCGCCTTCTTCAAAATCTGCGCTGGTATTATGTTTTGGTAATCCGCCGATTGGTCTTCCTTCCGGAGTTACCACATATTTATTTTTAAGGATAAAGAATGTTATAGTTCCTACGATCATTGCAATGGAAGCCGCCAGGAATCCCCATTTGAATGCGAAGATATCTCTTACGCCTGTTGTCGCATCTTTTACGTCTCCTAAATAAGGACAGATAAACTGACCTAAAAATGCTCCGATATTGATTCCCATGTAGAAGATCGTGAAAGCAGAGTCTAGTTTTGATTTTTCCTGTTTCGGGTAAAGGCTTCCTACCATTGAGGAAATATTCGGCTTAAAGAAACCGTTTCCGAAAATGATGATGAAAAGGGCAAGCCACATAAACATTTTTGCGCTGTCAATGCTTCCTGAGAAAGTAGAGGCACTGATGAACAGTAAAAACTGCCCGATGGCCATTAATGATCCACCGATTAAGATGGCATTTCTGTTACCGATATACTTATCTGCAATGAAACCACCCAATAGAGGAGTAAGGTAACATAAAGCTAAAAATCCACCATAGATGATTGCTGCATCGGCTTCTTTTATTAATAAGGAATTTACCATGAAGAGCGTCAAAAGTGCTCTCATTCCATAAAAGTTGAAACGCTCCCACATTTCTGTTCCGAATAAAACCCACAATCCCTTCGGATGTCTGGATCCTTTATTCTCTACAAATTCATCCTGTTTCGGACTTAATGCTTCAGTATTATCCATTTTTTATTGTTAATTTTTGTTAAGACTGACAAATATAGTTTTTTTTGTGTTTTCGGCAAGGTTTTAATTTTATATTTAAATAAAAAAGCTGCAGAGTAACTCTACAGCTTTGTTTTCATTATGTTGAATAGAATCAATGTCCTTTTTCCTTCATGATTTTGTTTAACCTTTTTAACATGGATAGTCCTAAAAGGGTGGCAAATATCAGTAAAGCAAAATTGACCAGGAAGTAATTCATTTTATTATCATAGCTGTACCAGGTACTTGCTAAAATTCCTGAAAGTTTGTTTCCAACTGAGTTTGCCAGGAAAAAACCTCCCATCATTAAAGCCGTAATCCTTGCAGGAGATAATTTGGAAACAAAAGACAATCCCATCGGCGAAAGGCAAAGCTCACCAACGGTGATAACACCATATCCTGCAACCAGCCACCACGGCGAAACTTTAACGGCGCCGTTATCACTCGCCCATACTGCCAGAACCATAACCAGACAGGATAGTGCTGAAATAAATAATCCCAAAACAATTTTCGTAGGCGTTAGCGGTTCTTTCCCGCGTTTTCTTAAAAATGCCCAGAAGGCAACGATAACAGGAGTTAAAGCAATTACCCAAAATGGATTGATGGACTGGAATAATTCTGTATTATATAAGTAGGTTTTCGCTTCAGGATTTTTTTCTAATGAAGCTTTTTGTTCGGGAGAAATATTTTTAAAATAAACATCCTTCCCCTGAACTTTTATCGTGTTTCCATCCTTATCTTTTTGGGACTGGAACTGATCATCATAAACAGGAACTTCCTTGTCTTCATAACTTTTACCCTCAACCATATAAATTCCTTCTAATGGCTTTTCCATAGCGGCAGGAACGCTTCGATCAGTGTAATAATTGGCCCATCTCGTTAAAGCGGTTCCATTTTGTTTGAAAACTGCCCAGAAGAACATGCTGATCAAGAAAACCGATAACAATGCTCCGATAGACGACTTTTCATTAGGTTTAGCTTTAAAATAGAGCGAAGCATAAAAATAAATGACAGGAACACAGGCGAAAATAAAGGCATCTGTACTGTCGCTTCCGAAAATATTTCCGGGAATGATCCAACCTATGGCTCCCGCAATAATTGCAGGTAAGAACACTTTAACTAAAATTTCAGACAGCTTGGTGTCACCCTCCTGTACCGGTTTCATCTGGGCTGCATGAATATAATGTTTCCTGCCAATGGTAAAAATTACCATACCAATCAACATTCCGACTCCGGCAGTAATGAAAGCTTCACCCCAACCGAATTTATTCCGCATAAATGCCGCAATGATATTGCAGATAAATGCGCCGATGTTGATTCCCATATAAAAAATATTGTATCCGGAATCTTTGTTGGCTTTATAAGGTTCTTCAGAATATAAATTTCCAAGCAATGTTGAAATTGTTGGCTTAAAGAAACCGTTTCCGATGATAATTAATGCTAATGAAGAATAAAAAAGAGTAAGATCTTTAAAAACACCCATCCCAATGTATCCGGCCGCCATTAAAATTCCCCCGAGATAAATCGATTTGATGTAGCCTAAAACCCGGTCCGCAAGAAAGCCGCCGATGAAAGGGGTTAAATAGGTAAGGGCAATATAAGTCCCGAAAATATCGTCTGCGGTTTTGTCGGGAAGTCCAAGGCCACCTTTTGCGCCGGTTGGTTCAATCACATACAGTACAAAAATTCCGAGGATAAGATAATACCCGAAACGCTCCCACATTTCCGTAAAGAAGAGGAAAGGCAATCCCTTAGGATGTTTAGTCTTCATAGCTGATAAATTTCAAATTTCACAAATATAGAATTTTAAAAATAATAATGAGATTTTATTAACTTTGGATAAAATAAGATGGAAAATGGAAATTACATTGAAAGGTTTAGAAAATAATATCAGAACACTCCCTGAAAATTTTTACGAGGAAGTAAATGATTTTATTGATTTTTTGAAGAATAAACATTTTAAAGAAAAACAATATGAAGTTCCAGAATCGCAAAAAGAGGAGGTAAGAAGAAGAATTAAATATTCTCAAAGTAATCCTCAAAGTTTTGTTTCCGAATCTGAAATGGGTGATTACTTAAGAAGTTTAGAAGATGGCGATTAAATTAATCTACAGCCGTTTTGTTAAAAACGATCTTAAGGAATCAATGAGTGGTATAAGAAAATTAATAAAGAATTGTGGAACAATTTTACGAAGGAATTCCGACTGAAAATCAATCTTATTAAGGAAAATCCTTTATCTTTTGAATTGAAATATAACAATATTAGAATCGTTTTTCTAAATAAATTCCCCTACGGAATTCATTATTCATATGATGCAGAAGAAAACATAATTGAAATATATTCCGTATTCCATACTTCCAGAGATCCCGAAAAATGGAAAGACAGAAAATGAAACTCCGAATCTAACATTAAAGATTCGGAGTTTTTTTATCATTAAATTTCAGATAAATTTTACAAATTCTCCAAAATAAAATCAGTCATTTTCTGGTACAGCTGAGGTCTTGTCTGGCCGCCGTAGATTCCGTGGTTTTTATCAGGATAAGCCATAAAATCGAATTGTTTTTTATTCTGAATCAAAGCTTCTGAGAATTGCATGGAATTCTGGAAATGTACGTTGTCATCTGCCGTTCCGTGGATCAATAGAAATTTTCCTTTCAGTAAATTCGCATATTCGGTAGGCGAGTTTTTATCATAACCGTCAGGGTTTTCCTGTGGTGTTCTCAGGAACCTTTCTGTGTAAACGGAATCATAAAATCTCCAGTTGGTAACCGGTGCCACAGCAATTCCCATTTTGAAAACATCGGCACCTTTGGTCATGGCTAAGCTGGTCATATAACCCCCGAAACTCCATCCGAACATTCCGATTCTGGATTTATCAATATAAGACTGATTTCCAAACCATTTAGCTGCCGCAATCTGATCTTCAATCTCATATTTGCCCAGATTCATGTAAGTTACTTTCTTGAATTTCGTTCCTTTATAACCTGTACCACGGCCGTCTACACAAGCTACAACATAACCTTTTTGCGCTAGCATTTCAAACCACAAAGCATTTCCATTATCCCAGGAATTGGCAACCTGCTGAGATCCCGGTCCTGAATACTGGAACATAAACAATGGATATTTTTTATTTTTATCAAAATTTTTAGGCTTAATAATCCATGCATTCATCTGATCTCCGGCTTCATTGGGAATCGTCATAAATTCTTTTTCAACAAAGTTGTCTGCTTTAAGCTTCTGAAGCTGCGCATCATTATTCTGAAGTTCTTTTACTACTTTTCCGTTTCCGTCCTTTAAGACAAAAGTGTAAGGTCTTGAAGCCGTAGAAGATGTTTCAATAAAATAATTGTAGTTTTTGCTGAAACTTGCAGAATTATTACCTTCTGCATTGGAGATAAGCTGTGATTTTCCGTTTTCGATGTTTATTTTGGAAACCACTTTATTGATGCTTCCTTTCTCTGTAGTCTGAATGTAAATTTCTTTTGATTTGGGATTATATCCGTAATAATCGGTTACCTCCCAATTCCCTTTCGTTACCTGCTTTTTCAGCTTTCCGTCTTTGTCATACCAGTACAGATGGCGGTTGCCGTCTCTTTCGGAGCCCCAAAGGAAAGAATCATCCTCTAAAAATTCCAATGTCGGACTGTCGGTGTCAATCCACTTTTCATCCGTCTCAGTGAATAATTTTTGTACAGCTCCGGTTTTAGTATTTACTTTCAGAACATCAGAAGCATTTTGAATTCTTTCGGAAGTTATCAAAACGATTTCGTTCGGTTTTGCCGTCTGAATGACGTTGGGAATATAATAGTTTTTAAACGAGCTTAAATTTAATGAAGTGGTTTTACCATTGTCAAGGCGATACAGCTGCGCTGAAACTTTGGAATTTTTTTCTCCTGCTTTCGGATATTTATAACGCATTTCAGATGGGTAAAGCGTTTTACCGTAAATCGGGATAAAAATTTCTGGCACTTCACTTTCATCTGATTTTACAAAAACAATAGCGTCAGAATTTTTTGTCCATTCATATTGTCTTGCATGTCCGAATTCCTCCTCGTACACCCAGTCTGCAAGTCCGTTGATAATTGAATTTTTCTTACCATCTGTGGTAATCTGTGTAATTTTCCCCGAATTTAAATCCTGATAGAATAAATTGTTATCAGCGATAAAAGCAACTTTGGTGGCATCAGGAGAAAACCTCGGTTCCTGAACAAAATTGCCTTCATTTAAGGCAACTGTTTTTCCCGATTTCAAATCTTTTACCTCAAATTTTCCAAGAAAAGAATGTCTGTAAATCGGCTCACTTTCTTTGAGTAAAAGAATTTTAGACTCATCATCAGAAAATTCATAGCTTTCAAACTGTCCGTCAACAATATTTCCTTCTTTTTGGGACGTTTTATAAGAGTATTTTGCAATTCCTCCCTGTTCGATAACCAGGTAGTTTTCCCCGTTTTTCATGGAAGTGATCCCGGCGATGCCTTTTCCGCGGTAATATCCTGAATAAATCTTATCTAAGGTGATTTCCTGTGCGGCTAAACTCTGAAAGGCAGCAGCTATGGTAAGTGTTAATATGAATCTTTTCATTTTTTATTTTAAAGATTTCAAATATAACAATTTTATGAATGGTAAAAAAAGCATTTAAAAGCAGCCTTTGGCAAAAAAATTGAATACTAAATCATAATCAATACATCACAGAATAATTATGGAAACGAATGCTTTTGACCAAAAACTAAACCGCTACGAATTCGATGACACCATTATATATACAGGATTTTCAAGCTATCAGGATGCTGAAGACTATGCTCAGAAAAAAAATGGTAAACTGGTGGAAGTAGGTTTCAAAGACGGTAATGATAACCCCGAAATAGGCAATGAAGCGAATCTGATTGAAAAAAAACTTCACTATGTTGTAGATGCGGGTGACGAATATAAGTTCATTCATTCATCCGACCCCGCATTTAAACAATATGCAGACGAATTGCAGAAGATAAAAGCAAAATTGCTTGAATCTCCGCCGGATGAAAGATATTTGGCCAATTTTGAAATAGAAAATACGGAAGACCCGATTGTTGTAATAAAAAATGATCATTTTGAATCGGTGACTTCAAGAGAAAGGTCAAAATACCTGAAACACGCTAATGTGTATGAAATAGGAGTCTCTGTACCAATATCTTAAAATATAAAACGATGAGCAAGACAAAATATTCAGAAAAAGCTCAGGACAAAGTAGAGAAAGTAATGCACGAGTTCAAGGAAGGAAAACTGAAATCTTCGTCCGGAGATAAAGTGAAAAGCAGAAAGCAGGCAGTTGCCATAGGAATTTCTGAAGCAAGAGAAGAAGGCCTGAAAGTGCCTAAAGAAAAAAAGAAAAAAGATTAATACTAAAATCGGTTTGAAAAATTCTTCAAACCGATTTTTTTATATTATAAATGTAATTGATCGTCAGTGGAGTGTTTTTGTAATGAATGAAGAAAATGTATCGAGTACATTAAATAAACATTGTCACTTATCAGAAATTATCCGTTGTAATTGTAAAGAATCTGATAATATTCGTCTGCCATTCGGTCACTGTTGAACTGATCTTTCACATCATTCATGGAGTTATACTGAATTTTTCTCCATTTATTCGGATTATCGTAATAAGCAGGAAGGATTTCATTTTCCAGAAGTTCATACAGCTTGTTCATATCGTAATTATCCTGTTCATAAATGCTCATATTGTCGTAATCTCCTTTTGGTACAACGAAAGAGTTTTCTCCATGTTTTGCAAATTCAGGGATCCATCCGTCGTCGGTAGAAAGATTTACGGAACCATTCATGGCGGCAGTCATTCCTGATGTTCCTGAGGCTTCTCTCGGAACCCTTGGGTTATTCAGCCAAAGATCGGAACCCTGTTTCAGCGATTTACTCAGTGAGAGCTCATATCCCGTAAGAACGGCCATGTTTTTATTGTTTTTGCTTTCTTCCACCAGAGAATTAAAAACAGAAATTGCGGAAAAATCCATCGGGTAGGGTTTTCCGGCCCAAATGATCTGTACCGGATATTTCGGATGATTTAAAAGCTTATAAAATCTTTCTTTATCCTGTAAAAGAAGATCTGCCCTTTTATAGCCTGCAAATCTTCTTGCCCAGACAATCGTAAAAATATTGGGGTTAAAAAGATTGCCGGTCTGGTCCGCAACGATTTTAAAAAGTCTTTTCTTAAGATGCTTTTTCCGGTAATCAAACACCGTTTCATCGTTTTCATCTTTGGCATTGTACAAAGGTTTGTCGGACCAGTATTTGAATTCCTGGGCATTGGTGATTGATTTAATTTCGCATATCCCTTCATATTTGCTCCACATGGCTCTTGAAACAACTCCATGAAGTTCAGAAACACCATTAGCGACGCGGGCCATTTTCAGGGCACAAAGCGAATGGTTGAAACGGTCGTCTACCGTACCTTCGATTCTTTTTACATCTTCCATGCTGAATCCGGAAAAATAAGACATATCATAGCAAAGTCTCAGATTGTGCTTTTCATTACCGGCCTCTTCGGGAGTGTGAGTGGTGAATACAAGCTTTTCTTTTACCCTGTTGAGGTCTCCGTTGTATTTTTTTAGCAGATGAAATGCTGCGGGAAGTCCGTGAGCTTCATTCAAATGATAAATATCCCTTTCCAGATTCATTTCATCTAGCAGCTTAGCTCCACCTTTTCCTAAAAGGATATACTGGGCAAGCTTGGTAGACTCATTGGCGTCGTACAACTTGTGGCAGATGGTTTTTGAAATATGGTCATTTTCAGGAACATCGGTAGAAAGAAAAAACATCGGTGCCGTATGGAAAATCTCCGGATCAAGATACCATACCTTTACCCAAACCGGTGCGCTGTGGATTTCGATCTGAAATTTCAGACCGGTATCTTCAAGGAAGCTGTACATTTTTTTTGTCCAAACCGGCTGTAGGGTCTGGTCATGATTTCTTGCCTGGTCATAATATCCGAATTTCCACAAAATCCCAATGCCTACAAGATCCTGTTTCAGATTGTAAGCACTTCTCATATGAGATCCGGCTAAAAATCCGAGACCTCCGGAATATATTTTAAGAACCTGCTCTATGGCAAACTCCATTGAAAAATAGGCTACTTTTTTAGAGTATTTGGGATTAGCACCAAAAGGCATTTTAAAGTTTCTAAAATCCATCACAGTTTTATATTTGAAAGCCAAAGGTATTAAATAAGAAAATAAACTATATGTTAATTATTGAATAAATTGTTTTAAAAGAATTTTTAGCATTGATATTTTACTTACCTTTAAGATGTAAATTTTTGATAATCAAAACTTCATGACATGAAACCGGAAGTTTTATGTGTTCCATAACAATAAAAAATAAGCACATGAAAAAGGCATTTTCTGATGAAGATTTAATTAAAAATCTAAGCTTATATTACCTCAACCGGCATTTGAAGAAAAAGCCGATAGAAAAATACCACCGTACGATCGATCAGTCTCCGTTGCATGACCGTGAAAAATACAAGAAAAAGACAGAAATCTTGCTTCTTAATTCTTTTATGCACCATTTTCCTGAAGTTCAGTTTGAAGATTTAACCTGCGAAAGTCCGGATTTCATTGCAAAATTTAACGATAAGAAAATCGGGATAGAGCTCACCGAAGTGATCAATCATCTCGAGATGAAAAAAATAGAAAGTAGCTTAAACAAAATTTTCCGTCAGGCAGAAATATTATTGGAACAGGAAGACACTACGAAATATCGTGGTGTTTATTTTTTGGAATTCCACTCAAATATCCGTCCCGATACACTCGAAAATCAGCAGGAAATTATCCTCAATATTTACAAAAGTATAAAGCGGGGAAAAGCATACGGTTGTGTAAAGAGCTTAAGAAAATCTTTTCATCGGAGAAATGTTTTTATTACTCACGAATACAATATGAATCTTTTTGATGAACTGTGCTCGGAAAAAATTCTCGAACTTATTGAAAAGAAAAATGAGAAATTTCCTTATTACGATACTTCCGTAGACGAATGCTGGCTTGTAATTGTTTCCGACATGAATTCTATCGCCTCCCGCTATACTTTTATTCAGGACAAAGAACATCTGCATCAGGTCAAAAGTCCTTTTCATAAAATTTTTCATATCGAAAACCTTTGCGGAAATATCACAAGTATAAAGTGATTCGTTGAATTTGTTGTATTATTTTTCAGTTTATAATGAATTATGTTAAATAAAAATGGCATAATTGCTGTGGAATGTTTATATTTGAGATAACAAATCAAATCACTTAAACATAACCAAATTGAAAAAGCATGAAGAAATATTTACTCCTGTTTTTACTCTTATTATCCCGAACACTTTTTTCCCAGGCTGACTGTTCTACAGCTCTCTCAGTTTGTGGAAATTCGGATATTACCTATTCTCCATCGGGTATTGGCGCACTCAACGAAAACCTTGGAGGATGTCTCACCACCGGCGAACATAACTCCATCTGGTACAAAATTACCATAGCAACCGGCGGAACACTTACTTTTGATCTTGCACCGAGTGATCCGAATGCCGATTATGACTGGGCAATATACGGACCCAACGTTACCTGCGGCAACCTGGGAGCACCCATACGCTGTAACGCCGCAACAGTAATAGGGGTAGGTGCCTCTACTGGACTGAATATGACCAGTACCATACTATCTGCAGCAGGTGGGTCTCTTACCCCGTATTGCAGATATCTGGATGTATTGCCGGGACAGACTTATTATCTGTATATTGATAACTGGGTAGATGTATTTAATCCTACGATGGCTCCTTTTTCACTCACATGGGGCGGAACGGCAACACTTGCTTCACCATTTACCAATCCCAATATTCAAACGCAGCCTTTTACTCCGCCCGGAGCTCCTGCTGCGAATCCTGCAGATCCCAGAGAAATCATTATCTGCCAGAACCCGCCTGTTTTTGATTTCAGTACATTAACAGCAGGTATCCTGAACGGGAATTCTAATTTCCAGATTACTTACCATACTTCCCAGAATAATGCACTTTCGGGAGCTAACCCGATCCTGACGCCGCAAACGGTGAATATGACATCAACATATTATTACAGCATTCATTACCAGGATCCGGCAGATCCCAATAATCCGATAAACTCATGCAGACAGGTAGGAGCGTTCAAATTTAAGCAGGGAACTATTACGGGAAACAATGTTACCTTGTACAGCTGCAACAACAATAATGCGGGGACGGCCACTTTTAATCTGGCTTTAGCTGCTGTATTTGCAGATCCCACCGCAACAAAAAAATATTATAATACCCTGAGTGATCTCAATGCAGGAATCAATGAAATTACCAATCCTGCAGCATTTGTTTCCGCTGAAGGCGTTGTATACGTGAAAATTACTTCTCAATACGGCTGTATAGGTATTGCGCAGATTACTTTAAAATTTTATCCTGTTGTTATTGTAACCGAAGCAACATTAAGATCATGTTTTATCGAATCCAATCCCTCTACGGCTTCATTTAATTTAACAACAGCTCCGGTTACCACTCAAACGGGAACAAAAACATATTTCCCTTCTCTTACCGATGCACAAAATAATACCAATGCAATCGCAAATCCCACAAATTATATTGCATCAAATGGCGCTGTCTTTATAAAAGTAACAAATGGAAACGGCTGCTATGCGGTTGCCAAAGTTAATCTGATTGTTCTTCCGCCGGTGTATTCCAGTGTTTTGCAGGATAAAATTATTTGTATGGAAGATAAAACGACCTTGGATGCCGGTCCGGGTTTTACTGCTTATGAATGGAGTACCGGGGCAACTACCCAAACTGTTTCGGGTATAGGAGTAGGAACGTATTGGGTTAAACTGAAAACAGGAGATTGTACTGCGTTGCAGACTGTGAAGGTTTACGCTTCCGAACAACCGGTTATTTCATCCGTTGATATTGCGAACACTACGGTAACGGTAAATATTACAGGTGGAACGGGTCCGTACAGCTATTCTACAGATGGAGTCAACTGGCAGGATTCCAATATATTTAACAATATTCCGCGGGGTGATCATCAGATTTACGTAAAAGATGCATATGATTGTGAGCCCATCAGTATTACGATTGTTGTTCCGAATTTAGTGAATGTCATTACACCGAACGGAGATGGCGTAAACGATATGATCGATTATTCTGCATTAGGGAATAAACAAAATCTTGTGTTTAATATTTTCGACCGCTACGGAAATAAAATTTTCCAGGCAGATAAACTTCACGGTTATCAATGGAACGGAACAACGGGCGGCAAAAAAGTCCCAACCGGTACTTACTGGTATTCCGTAACCTGGAATGAAAATGATAAGAAAAATACATTAATCAAATATTCAGGCTGGGTAATGGTAAAAAACAGAGACTGATCAATATAATTTTTTTAAAACCGCTTTGAAAGAGGCGGTTTTTTTATTTTAGAATGTTGTTTCAGAAGATTTTAGCCATATTATTCTTACATTTAGGTATAAATTTTTGAAATATGAAAGATTTATTCATAAAACGTTTTGCCTATTACAAAATGCTGGGAGACAAGTCGTTTGATCAGCTCTCCGAAGAGCAGGTTTTCTGGCAGTTTAACGAAGAAAGTAATTCAATTGCAGTTATTGTGAAACATATTGCAGGAAATATGCTTTCAAGATGGACAGATTTTTTAGCGGAAGACGGAGAAAAATCCTGGCGTAACCGGGATGAAGAATTTGTTAATACTTTTCTCACCAAAGATGAGGTGCTGAACTATTGGGAAGCAGGCTGGAAATGTCTTTTCGGAGCACTGGAGCAAATCAGTGATGAAAATTTACAGTCAACCATTTATATCAGAAACGAGCCGCATACGGTAATTGATGCGATTTTACGGCAGCTTGCTCATTATCCCTATCACATCGGGCAGATGGTCTATATCGCTAAAATGATGAAAAACGAAGACTGGAAAACGCTTTCCATTGCAAGAAACCGTTCGGAAGAATTTAATTCGGATATGAAAATAAAATTTACCGAAAATAATCCGCACCAAAATGCTTCACCGGTATGCTATCAAAACAGCCCGGAAGTAAGGGGTGAATTCAAACAATAGATCGAATCGATTTATAGTTTGTATTAAATTGATTATCTTTGCACCCACAAAATTCAGGATCAATAAATGTCTCAATTTCACAAAACTGCCGCATTTCATACCTTAGGCTGCAAATTAAATTTTGCGGAAACATCTACCATTGCCCGTCAACTGACAGATGCAGGATACGAAAAGGTGAGCTTTGATGAAAAAGCGAATATTTATGTGATCAATACCTGTTCGGTTACGGAAAATGCCGATCGGGAATGTAAGCTTCATGTGAAAAGAGCGATGAAAGCTAATCCGGAAGGACTTGTGGTCATTGTTGGATGTTATGCACAGCTGAAGCCTGAAGAAATTTCACAGATTGAAGGAGTAGATCTTGTATTGGGAGCCAAGGAAAAGTTCAATATCCTTAGCTATCTTGATGATCTCGAAAAATCTGAAAAAGAAGGAATTGTTCATTCCTGCGAAATTGAAGAAACCGATTTTTTCATCGGAAGCTATTCTATCGGAGACAGAACCAGGGCTTTCCTCAAGGTTCAGGACGGCTGCGATTATAAATGCACCTACTGTACAATTCCTTTGGCAAGAGGGATTTCCCGCTCCGACACCATTGAAAATGTGTTGAAAAATGCCAGGGAAATTTCCCAAAGAGATATCAAAGAAATTGTTTTAACCGGAGTGAATATCGGTGATTACGGAAAAGGAGAATTTGGGAACAAAAGACATGAGCATACGTTTTTAGATTTAATCTCAGAATTGGATCGGGTGGAAGGAATTGAAAGAATCCGCATCTCTTCTATTGAGCCTAATCTTTTGAAAGATGAAAGCATTGAGCTGGTTTCCAGAAGCCGAAGCTTTGTTCCGCATTTCCATATTCCGCTGCAGTCCGGAAGCGATGAGCTTCTGAAAAAAATGAAGCGCCGTTATCTTACCAAACTGTATAAAGACAGGGTTTCTAAAATCCGTGAAGTAATGCCTGACGCTGCAATCGGTGTCGATGTGATCGTAGGATTTCCGGGAGAAACGGAAGAATTGTTCATGGAAACGTATAATTTCCTGAATGAGCTTCCGATTACCTATCTCCATGTTTTCACCTATTCAGAACGAGAAAACACGGAGGCTGCTGCAATGGACGGTATCGTCCCGATTCCTGAAAGAAAAAGACGTAACAAAATGCTGAGAATTCTTTCCGAAAAGAAAAAGATGGCATTCTACCAGACCCAGCTCGGAAAAACGCTTCCTGTACTTTGGGAACACGAAAACAAAGACGGAAAAATGTTTGGCTTCACAGAAAATTATGTGAGGGTACAAAAAGATTTTGATGAAACATCTGTTAACCAGATTGAACTCTTAAACTTAGAAAAAATCCTGTCAGATGGCACGGTTTCTGTGCAGTCTTCCTATGAAAGTTTTTTAGCTAAAGCGTAGGCTTTCTGCTAAATTTCAACTACATTTAATATCTAACTTCAAATCTTACATTCATGAGAGATAAGTTTTTATCTTGGGGATTGGTATTGGTAATCGTTACCTGGGTTGTGGCATTACTCATCAGGGCACATTACTGGATTCCTATTCTTTTGACGGCCATTTATGCATTAGGCGTCTATAATACCTATCAGACCAAACATGCAATTCTTAGAAACTTTCCGGTATTGGGATATTTCAGGTATTTCTTTGAAAGCATTTCGCCGGAAATGCAGCAATATTTTATTGAAAGGGAAACAGACGGCAAACCATTTCCAAGAAACCAGCGTTCTGCAGTTTACCGAAGAGCCAAAAATTTAGGCGATACCGTTGCTTTCGGAACCCAGCTGGAAGTTAATCATCGAAAATATGAAGGCATCAAGCATTCCATTTATGCAAAGTCGCCTTCGGAAGAACTTCCGAGAGTTTGGGTAGGAGGTGAGCAGTGTACGCAGCCTTATCATGCTTCTTTGCTGAATATTTCAGCAATGAGTTTCGGGTCTTTGAGTGACCGTGCCCAGCTTTCACTGAACAGAGGTGCCAAAAAAGGAAATTTTTACCATAATACGGGCGAAGGAGGGATTTCGCCTTATCATCTTGAAGGAGGTGATCTCTGCTGGCAAATCGGGACCGGATACTTCGGTTGCAGGAACGATGAAGGAAAATTTAATCCTGAACTGTTCGCAAAATACTCCAATCTTCCGAATGTGAAAATGATTGAAATTAAACTTTCTCAGGGAGCAAAGCCTGGGCACGGCGGTGTTTTACCCGGGGTGAAAAATACTCCGGAGATTGCCAAAATTCGTCACGTCACACCGGGGATGACGATTATCTCTCCTCCATCCCATTCTTCATTTTCTGACGCAGCAGGATTATTAAAATTCGTACAGCAGCTTCGTGAGCTTTCAGGAGGAAAGCCTGTTGGATTTAAACTGTGTATAGGCGATACAAAAGAGTTTGAGGACATCTGTGTTCAGATGAATGTATTAAAGATCTATCCTGATTTTATTACCGTGGATGGCGCAGAAGGAGGAACCGGAGCAGCACCACCGGAATTTTCAGACGGAGTAGGAATGCCACTGGAACCGGCCCTGATTTTCGTAAACAGAACACTGAAAACGTATAATCTGCGAAATAAGCTGCGCGTTATTGCCAGCGGAAAAGTTTTAACAAGCCTGGATATTCTGCGGGCGGTAGCTATGGGAGCGGATATGTGCAACAATGCAAGAGGTTTTATGTTCTCGCTGGGCTGTATTCAGGCATTAAGATGTAATTCTAACAACTGTCCTACAGGCGTTGCAACCCAGGATAAGATGCTGATTAAAGGCCTCGATGTTACCGATAAAGCCGAGAGGGTATATCATTTTCATAAAAATACGCTTCATACGTGTAATGAGCTTATTGCTGCGGCGGGACGAAGTTCTTATGAAGAAGTGGATGCAACAATGTTCATGCGCGGTGATGAGTTTGATCATCTTTCGGATCATTACTTCCCGGATATTTTAGGAAATGTAAAAACTCAGTCAAGATTATAAATGGGTAATAAAAAAGCGCTTCTCAATGGGAAGCGCTTGATTTTTATTGTTCTAAAACCGGTCTCACGTTGGCTTTATAGATTTCAAAATTGAAAACAAAGCAATTGTTTTTGAGCGAAAATCCAGTGTAATTGTAATGCGCATCCCTTGCAAATGCAGCTCTTGAAGGTACAATAATTACACCCTGCAGATTGTAAGGATCACCATCATCTTTATTGGCATACCCTTTAAAATATTTTAATCCTTCCTGAAGTCCTTCAATTTCATAATAGCTTCTCTGCTTCGCAACATCGGTAGTAGCATTTTGAAGTACGTTGTTTTTTACATAATAGTAAGGCGGATCCGTAGCTGGTGACCCAGAACCGTTAATGGTATTTAAAAGAGTTCCTGCGGCACCAAACGAAACATTTCCGTCACTTTCTGATGCAAGATAGTAGTTGGCTCTCATCATCAGCCTGATCTGTGTTGCGTTAGTTGCTGTGGGGTTAGTTTCAAGGGTTACTCCCGAAGATGGCTGCGCTCCGTTTCTTACAATGTAAATTACTCCTGAAGAAAGTTTTACAGGACTAAGCTCAGAAAGTTTCTTCTCATTGTCATCAGAGGCATCTGTTGAGCTGAACGCTTTTATATTTCCTTGCGCATCAAGATAATTATTTTCCATGAATTTCTGTATGGCCTGGTCGTCATAAGAATTTCTTACTGCTACGTCTTCAGGCTCCACAAAAGTTTCAACCTCATCATCCTTTTTACATGCAGAGAAACAGAGAGATCCTGCAAGGATATATAAAAATATTTTTTTCATTTCAAAAACTTTAATTACTTTACAAATAATATAACGGCAAAAGTATAAAAAATTATGAGAATAGATAAATTTTTATGGAGCATTCGTTTTTATAAGACCAGAACCATCGCTACGGAGGAAATTAAAAAGAACAGGGTTTCTATTGGTGAATCGGTGGTGAAGTCTTCTAAAGAGGTAAAAGAAGGAGATGTAATAAAGATCCGTAAAAATCAGATTGATTATAAAATAAAGGTAATCCAAATTCCTAAAAGCAGGATAGGAGCCAAACTGGTTCCGCTTCACATCAAGGATGTGACAGATAAAGAGCAGTACGAACTTCTGAAAATGCGCAAAATGTCCCAGGATTATTACCGAATCAAAGGGGAGGGAAGACCCACGAAAAAAGACAGAAGAGATATGGATGATTATGTGGAAAATGATATTTCTTCCGACTTTACCGATTGGGACGATTTTTTTGGGGAAAAGAATGACGACGGTTCCGAAGACAAAGAATGAATATAAAGCTCTAAAAATAGAGCTTTTCTATTATTTCTGTTACAATTTCTTCTGGCTCTCTGGAGTCTGTATTTACCTGGAACTGTGCCTTACCGTAAAAAGCATTTCTCTCAAATAAATGTTTGGCAATGAATTCCGGGAGGTCTTCATCTGAAATGTTTGCAATAAGCGGGCGTTTCTCTTTCTGTTTAGACAATCTTTCGGTTAAGGTTCCGACCGAAGCTCTCAAAAAAATACTTTTTGAATTAGTGTTAATAATTTCCATATTATTATAGTATGCAGGGGTGCCTCCGCCCAGGCTCAGAACGAGATTCTCCTCAGTGGCCAGAATTTCTTCCAGTGCCTCCCTTTCAAGCTTTCTAAAGTAGATTTCTCCCTTTTTTGCGAATATTTCAGGGATGGTTAATTTATTTCGCTTAGAAATCTCTTTATCGAGGTCAATAAGTCTAAAATTTAGTTTTTCGCTTAATATTTTGGAAATGTGAGATTTGCCACTTCCCATGTATCCGACCAGTGAAATTATCATGAATTTTTTTTAAACAAATTTGCAAAAAAGTTTTGAGAAATAAAAAAAAGCTATATCTTTGCACCACTTAAAACAAGGGACATTATTCAAATGAAAACTTGATAATAAAGTGGCCGACTCGGTAGCTCAGCTGGTAGAGCAATACACTTTTAATGTATGGGTCCTGGGTTCGAATCCCAGCCGGGTCACTAGCAAAAAATTACTGGATTTTTGTAATTTTATTTGCCTGTGTGGTGAAATTGGTAGACACGCCATCTTGAGGGGGTGGTTTCCTAAGGATGTGCTGGTTCGAGTCCAGTCGCAGGCACAATGCAGAAAATTGAAATAATTAATACTGAGAATAAAAATTTTATTTATATTTATCATTATTAATTGTGACCGACTCGGTAGCTCAGCTGGTAGAGCAATACACTTTTAATGTATGGGTCCTGGGTTCGAATCCCAGCCGGGTCACAAGTTTACTGAAAAGTAAATTTTTTTCATATTAATATTTTGTGAT